>Ga0157378_10001944_pt1 | contig 18535 bp, 14 predicted proteins | sample M65metaG_FD_115309 | JGI IMG/M metagenome (GOLD analysis project Ga0157378, IMG submission 115309) | Miscanthus rhizosphere microbial communities from Kellogg Biological Station, Michigan, USA - M6-5 metaG | ecosystem: Host-associated > Plants > Roots > Rhizosphere > Soil | place: USA: Michigan...
ACACCCATGATTTTCTGTATCAACAAACTGGATGATGACAATGCGGATTATGAAAAAACACTGGCCGAAATAAAAAGCCATTTTGGCAATAAAGTGGTGGTAGTGCAATACCCGCGGCAAACAGGGGCAGGCTTTCATGAAATCATTGATGTATTGCGGATGACCCTGTATAAATTCAATGATGCCGGTGGCAAGCCGGAAAAACTTTCCATACCGGCAGAGGAAAAGGATAAAGCGGAAGCCCTGCACAAAGAACTGGTAGAAGCAATTGCCGGCAACGACGAAGACCTGATGGAAAAATATTTTGATAAAGGGGAACTGGATGAAGACGAGATGAAAGCGGGCATGAAAAAAGCCATGATTAACCATGATATATTCCCTTTGTTTTGTTTGTCGGCCGAGCGAAATATGGGCAGCGGCCGGTTAATGGGATTTATCGACAATGTTTGCCCGGCGGCCAATGAAATGCCGCCGCAGCGCACCCGGGCAGGGGATATCCTTCCCTGCGATGCAAAAGGACCGGTATGCCTGTTTGTTTTTAAAACCATCGCAGAAAGTCATGTGGGCGAAATGAGTTTGTTCAAGGTTTTTTCCGGCACGGTAAAAAGCGGAATGGACTTGGTAAATGAAACCACGGGCGTCGTCGAAAAAATTAACCAGTTGTTTGTAGTGGAGGGTCATAACCGGACCAATGTAAATGAGTTGGTAGCGGGTGATATTGGTGCCACGATAAAAATGAAAAACACGCATGTTAATAACACCCTTCATGAACGTGGTAAAAACATTGAACTGGAGCCAATCCGGTTTCCTGCCTATAACATGACTGTGGCTATTGAAAGCGCCCGGAAAGGAGAGGAGGAGAAATTATCAGCGGCGCTGCACCTGCTGCGCGAAGAAGATGCTACCATTGGAGTAGAAGTTTCGCCCGAATTGAAGCAAATATTGCTGCATTGCCAGGGAGAACTGCACCTGGCTATTATTAAATGGAAGATTGAGCATATCCACCACCTTGATGTGCTGTTTAATAAACCGCGTATACCTTACCGTGAGACCATCCGCAGTACCGCTGAATCGAGCTACCGGCATAAAAAGCAAAGCGGGGGCAATGGCCAGTTCGGTGAAGTATTTATGCGTATTGAACCATGGTATGAAGGGATGCCTGAACCGAAGGGGTTAAATGTACGCGGACGGGAAGAATATAACCTGGACTGGGGCGGAAAACTGCTTTTTTATAATTGCATTGTAGGCGGTGCCATCGATACCAGGTTTCTTCCATCCATACTAAAAGGCGTTATGGAAAAAATGCATGAGGGGCCGTTAACAGGATCGTATGTACGCGATGTGCGTGTGTGTGTGTATGATGGTAAGATGCATCCTGTGGACAGCAATGATATTTCTTTCAAGATTGCAGGATTACAGGCATTCCGGCAGGCTTTTCAGCAAGCTGCACCCCAGTTGCTGGAACCCGTTAACAAAGTAGATATTCTTTGCCCCGATGATCTGACCGGCAGTGTAATGGGAGATCTGCAGGGACGTCGTGCCGTGGTGGAAGGCATGGACAGGGAAGGCCAGTTTACCCGCATAGTAGCTAAAGTGCCCCTGGCAGAAATGCACGATTATTCTTCTTCACTCAGGTCACTTACGCAGGGGAGGGCCAAATTCACCATGCAATTCTCGGAATATACAGCCGTTCCTTTCGAAATCCAGAAAAAATTGCAAAACGAATATGGAAAAACAGTGAAGGAAGAAGTATGATTTGGATGCGGTAAACGGACAATTTTTCAAGACAATTAGCCGGTGGTTAATTGTTTTCTTGTTTTTATAACGTTATTGGCTGATGCCAAATCAAAATCACTGAATTTTTTTTATTGTGTAAATGTGGAAAACAATTTGGAAATCGTAAAAATACGTTCTTATTACACCGAATTAAAAAAAAGCCATCGATAATTGTGCGTAAATACCCGCATTTGGTGGAAAAAATTATAGTAAGTCTGGAATCTGTCTGATACGCTAGCGACATGCTATTTTTTGGCTAAAAATTTGTTAGTAATCGCTAAACCAAAACCAATGTGTGTATAAAATTGGACAAATTCAGATAAAAGTCAATATCCAGCTATGAAAACCCTAAGTAAACTCATTTATCATCCACTGTTTTTTTTGTTAATGCCCCTCTTCCTGGTCACGTGCTTTTCCTTTCACGCAAGGGCCCAGGGAAAGAAAATATACGTTGGTACCGGCAGTGGCTTTATCGACTATCCCAATGCCCAGGCAACCCTCAACCTGAAGGACGATGACACGGTGATGATCAATCCGGGCAAGTACAAGAACATGACCTTCAAAAATATTACTGCCAGCCCCGGTCATAGAATTTATATCATGAACAGCGGCCAGGTAGAATTCAATGATCCACAACCATCCTGGTTTTCAAATCTTACCAACGTAGACATCCGCGGCGATGGAACTCCCGGGATCGATTTTGGTTTTTATATGCATGACCTGATAAGGGGTATTTATATAGACGGGTCTATGTCCGGTGTATATTTCAGTTATATCAAGATGGTAAATATTGCGGATTACAGTATTTATCTTTATAATCCTTCGCTTTATTATGATGGTACCAACAATGCCAACAGTTTGTTTTACGACCTGAAATTTCTGCATATCAGCGTATATAATATAATGACAAGCTTTCTTCAGGTAGGTGCTTACACAGGAATTGTTGACGATGGACTTAAAAATATGTTGCGTAAGCTGGAGGTTGCTTATTGTACTGTCGATTATACTGATCAGGAAGATGTATTGCACCTTAATAAGGTGGTTAATGCGAATGTTCACCACAACCGTTTTTCACACCTGGGTAAGAATGATTTCAGGCATACAGGTATTGTTTTTTTATACGGTAACGGAGATGTGCACCACAATTATATTTCTGATTACTGGGGGAGTGCCGTTCGCGCACATGGCTTCAGCCTGGATGCAGTGGGCAGTGTAAACGTATACAATAATATAATTGTGAATTCCAGGAAATATTCTGCAATTGAGGCGCACATTTCACCCGAGGATATTGCCTATTCACCCTATATGCATTATTGCAATTATAAAATTTACAACAATACAATCGGAAACCTGAGTGCCTATGATTGGAAATGTTCAATGGTAGACACCTATGATGCAGTTGGCGGCACCATCGAAATAAAAAATAACCTTGGTTTTAATATTCAGCGGGATCTGCCTTATGATCCCAGTTGGAATTTTATATACCAGCGGTTAAATGTTACATTCCCCGATACGTCTAATAATTTATATGCACGCACCTATGCCGAGCTGGGGCTTAAAGAAGATACCAGTTGCTTTCTGAATCTCAACTCACTTGCTATTGACAAAGGCAAGACCTTCAGTATGGTGAATGATGATATTGATGGCATACTGAGACCCCAAAGTGCCGCCTACGATATTGGCGCCAGGGAATATGTTACCGGTATCACGTACCCTGTTTCAAATGCTGGTGCAGATACCAGCCTGGTATTGCCAAAAGACTCCATTTCGCTGAGTGCCGCTGCTTCCTATAATCCCGGCGGTGGAACACTTACGTATAAATGGACAGAGATAGCGGGTCCTTCAACAGCCGTATTTGTTGCTGATACCAGTTTGAAACCAACTATAAAAAACCTGGTACAGGGATCTTACCAATTTAAACTGACGGTCACAAACGCACAGGGCCGCAGCAGCGATGATATCGTGGTAGTGGCGGTAAACCCCGTTCCTATTTACCCGCCGGTAGCAAAAGCGGGTGGAACTATAACCATCACCCTGCCGGTCAACAACACAAGTCTCAATGGCAGCGCTTCTACCAGCACCGGTGGCGCTCTGACATATTCGTGGATAAAAACCTCAGGTCCTGCTTCTTTCACAATTGCCGGCGATACAACGGCTACACCTGTTGTAAGTAGTCTTACAGTGGGCACTTACCAGGTTCAACTAACGGTAACAGACACCAACCGCCTGAGCAGTACCGATATCGTAACAATTATTGTGAAACCAGCGCCCGTACCTGTAGCAAATGCAGGAGCGGATATCAATCTTGTGCTACCTGCAAATTCAACCAACCTGGATGGCAGTGCTTCCAGCGATCCTGGTGGCGGCACTTTAAAATTTGTGTGGACAAAAGTCTCCGGCCCCTCTTCTTTTAGTATTACGGGTGATAGTACCAGTACAGCTTCGATCGGAAACCTTACAGAAGGCACTTACCAGCTTAAACTAACGGTAACCAACAGTGCAGGCATCAGTAATACCGATTTCGTCAATATCGTGGTAGCGGCATCCCCGGTAGCTATAGCAAATGCAGGTGCAGATATTAACTTAACGCTACCCACCAACAGCACGGCATTGAACGGCGCTGCATCTTACAGTACAGGCGGCGGCGCCCTGACGTACGCATGGACAAAAATAGCTGGCCCCTCATCTTTCAGTATCATCAATGAGAATACAGCCACGCCCAACATCAGTAACCTGGTGGAAGGGTCTTACCAGCTAAAATTAAGCGTCACCAATGCACAGGGTTCTTCTGCCGAAGATATAGTGGTGATTACAGTAAGTGCCATGCCGGTATACACGCCTGTCAGCAATGCAGGAGTTGATGCACGCATCACGCTGCCGGTTAATAGTGTAGTGCTCGATGGTGAACAATCATATAATCCAGGCGGCGGTGCATTAACCTATTTATGGTCGAAGCTAACCGGCCCGGCTTCATTTACGATATCAGGTGCATCAAGCGCTACGCCGGCAATAAGCGATCTAACTGAAGGAGCTTACCAGGTGCAGCTGAAAGTTACCAATGTGCAGGGTGTCTCCAGCCAGGATACAGTAACCATCACCGTTGTTCCCGCACCGCCGGTTCCACCGGTTGCCAACGCGGGTGCTACTGATATCAGCCTGGTATTGCCATCGAACAGTACAACGCTTAACGGTAGTGCGTCCTATGATCCTACCGGAGCTGGGTTGACTTATAACTGGACAAAAATATCCGGACCAAATGCGTTTACAATAACGGGCGCCAATACATCTGCACCCAATGTGAGCAATCTAACCATCGGTAATTATACAGTTGGTCTTACCGTTACAAGCGCAAACGGGCTTAGTTCCAGCGCTGCTGTGAATATCATTGTTACCTCTTCTTTGCTGGCGGTACCCAATGCAGGCAAAGACACCACCATTAACTTTCCAAACGGTTACGCTATACTTAACGGAACCGGTTCTTATGGCAACAACGGCACATCGGGATTACATTTTAACTGGCAGCAGCTTTCAGGACCAACAAATGCGGTTATAGGCAACAGCAATGCAGCTTTTACAAAAGCTACTAACCTTGAACCCGGTTTATATGTTTTCCAGTTAGCAGTAACAGACGACTATGGACAAAAAGCAACCACCACATTAAAAGTCACTGTGGTAAGCACAACACGGTATCTGAAACTGATTACCCTGTATCCCAACCCTTGTTCTGATAACCTGCACATACATGCTATTGCAGATAGTATGGGTACCGTACTGGTACGGGTTACTAATATGTCTGGTATCATAATGTTCACGAAAACCTTCCAGAAGAATCAACTGCAGTTTGACGAACAAATTCCGGTAAGCCAGTTACCGGCGGGATTGTATATTGTAGAAATTATTATGGGAAAAGAGGCGCAATTAATAGATAAATTCATAAAGCGGTAAGCTGTTAAATAACAATAGGTGTTCAGATTACTCCGGCCATGTGCCGGAGTTTTTTTATTTTTAAACTATTTGTAATTAAACAAGCAGAGATGTCACAAAAGGATGCACTGATAGCAGAGCTGAAGAACGAAGCAGGTAATACACGTAAAATCCTGGTAAAAATACCACAGGAAAAATTTGCCTGGAAGCCGCATGAGAAGTCCATGACCATTGGCAGACTGGCTGCCCATATTGCCGAAATACCGGTCTGGGTTAACCGCACACTGGAAGCGGAAGAATTTGATTTTGCCAGCATACCATTGGTCCGGAATACTTATGAAGATTCGGTAACACTGTTGCAGGTATTCGAAGAAAAGCAGGCTGCTGCGCTGCAAATTGCTTCGGATGAAATATTGGGCCAGCAGTTTGTTGTGCGCCGAGGCGAACAAATTGCTTTCCAGATGCCCCGGAAAGTAATGATCAGGAACTTTGCTTTTAATCACCTGGTGCACCATCGCGGACAATTATCGGTATACCTGCGCCTGCTGGATATTCCGGTGCCGGGTATGTACGGACCAAGTGCCGATGAGAGATAAAGAAAGGTATTCAACACACAATGTTCAGAGATACAACCAGAACATTGTGTGTTGAAATTGATCATTGAATATTATAATAATAGGTTCATTAGTTCACGTCCTTGCCATCCTGCAATAATTTTATCATCTTCTCCAGGCTGGTCTTATTATTGGCATCAGGAACCTGTGCCAGGGCCTTCTGCGCAAATTCGAGCGCTTTTTTATAGTTGCCGGTGGCGGAATAACCTCTTGCCATTCCCACATTGGTGGTAAATACATTCGGATGCTTATCGTAATTCATTTTAAATACATCAAATGCTTCTTTGGGTTTTTTCTGTGCTATCAGCGAGCGGCCATACACGTGAACTTCCGTCATACTGGCCAGGGGAAGCATTTTCTTCATGATGCTGTCTGCCTCTTTACCGCGGTTCAGTTTATTAAGTATCTGGGCTTTGGTGCTCCATGCCTGGAAGCTTTGGGCGCCGCCAAAATTCTGGCTGGTGGCAGAGTCACTCCATAAAAGCGCTTCATCAAGGTTTACATTTCTTTGCAGCGACCACTGTGCTGCCTGGTCCCATGGCTGCCAGGTAAAGCCCACCTGGCCACGCAATTGATTTCTGTAAGAGGCAATTTGTTCATTTATATAATCAACTTCCACTTTGAAAGGAATTACCAGCTTTTCCCATTCCAATGCAATTACAGCGGTGTTTTCCGTTTCATTCATAAATTCATATTTCAACCACTCCACCGTTTTGTCTGCAGAAACCGGTTTTACTTTTACGCGCAGCACATCTTCTTTATCATTATAATAAAAACTTCCCCAGGACGAAGCATTTTTTGAAAAGATGAGCGTGCATTCATTGGGATCGTAGGCAATAAAAAAGCCGTATTTCCCTGCAGCCAATGGCTGGCCTTCAATTTTTACAGCCGTAGAAAATTCAATGGTAGTATTTTCATTGGCACCCGCTCTCCAGGGTGCGGCTTTGCTGGTTCCAAAACCAAGATCTGTATAACCAACGGGCACCAGTTTACCCCATATCTGTCCTTCGCGTCCTTTCACGGCGGGGCGATCATAATGAATGGTAATATCTGTGAGCCCAACCCGTTCGCTGACCGATGCTTTTTTGTTTCCGCCACTCGGCAAACTGGTTAGTTGTGCATGTGTTTGCTGCATTATGCAGCTTATTGCCATACCGGCAAGCAATAATCTCATGAAATTTTTCATAACAGCTATTTTGGTTTATAAATGGAATATTGAAGCTACTTTATCCGCACAGCAGTTCAGGCACAATTATACCAAAGCGGTAAAACCGCTGATGAAAGGGCAAAAAAAACAACCGGAGGGAGGATACCTGCTGCAGGTTGCGGCAAGCTTTTATTTTTTTGAATAACAAATGCGCTTAGAGTATTCCTTTCCGAAAGGTTTAATAGCGGAATCACAAATTTTATTATGCATTTATATTTACGTTTCTATAACAGTTTTTGGTTAATCTGGTACCTCGTTTGAATTATTACTGCTAAAATTACAGATATGAAAAAAATACTTTTACTCAGTGCAATTACAGCGTGCAGTATTTTTATAGATAAGGTACACGCGCAATTTCATGCCAGCATCAATATTGGTGTACAACCGGCATGGGGACCTTCCGGTTACGACTATGCAGAAAACTATTACCTGCCCGATGTGGAAGCGTACTATTGTGTTCCGCGCCGCCAGTTCGTTTATTTTGATGGTGGCAATTGGGTATATAGTTCGTCTTTGCCCGCCCGCTGCGGAAATTACGACTTATACTCAGGCTATAAAGTGGTCATCAACGAGCGCAATCCATGGATGCATTTCGACAGGCATCGCGTAGCTTATGCTCCTTACCGCTACCGCCACGACCAGGTAGTAATAAGGGACCGTGATTATGGCCGGGGTGGATATGGCCGTCCTGAATTTAGTAATAGGGGCCGTGGTTGGGAGCGTGATAATCACTGGGATGGTCGTGACAACAGGCGTGGCTGGGATCATGATAATGGCCGCGGTCATGGACGCGACAACAACTGGCACGATGACGATCGCAGGGGCAATGGCCGTGGAAGATGGTAAAACATAAACAAATGTTAAGTGATATTACCCGCTGATTTATTCAGCGGGTTTTTTTGTTGTGCGTAGTGCCTGCTGGCATTTCAACATTCAATTCGGTTGCCTTAACGGGATATTACTGCACTCCGGCTGATCCGGTCCATTTATTCGCTAACCGGATGTATTTTCGGTATGAATTATCGCTATAAAAATGCCTGCAATAAAAAAGATATCCGGCTCACTTGCCAAAACATTCATTTATTCATCTTTATATTTTGTTATGCTATCTGCCAATGCACAGGACACAGCGACCGTTGCGGGTGTTTACTTTTTAACGGGGATAATGGAAACGGCTTCTGTATTTGAACTAAAGCCAGATTCCAGTTTTGAATTCTTTTTCTCACAAGGTGCTTTGGATCGCGGGGGAAGGGGTAAATGGACCGTAAAGAACGGGCACGTTGTTCTAAACAGCACAGCTACCCGCCCGCCAAAAGACTATGCAATGGTAACCAGCAAAGCCATACCCGGTCATCAGACAATCATAAAAATGGTTGACAAAAACACCATGATCCTTTCCTATTCAAATGTTAGTTTAAAGACACCCGCCGGTATTTTAAATGGGAGAACAAACAGCCACGGTGAACTGAGTTTTAATCAGAGCGGCGGAACGGAAATCTCGTTGCTGTTCCGGCTTTGCCCCGACCGGGAATCTGTTTTTAATATAGATCCCAAACACAATTATTTTGAATTCAGGCTGGAGCCCTGGATCGCCGAAATATTTTTCAAAGATTTTAGTTTGCAATGGGAAGTGGGAGAATTAACCGGCGCCCATCCTTTATTGGAGGGAAATGAATTCAGGTATGTTAAAGAAAAATAAACGATCCCTGACTGCAGATCGTTTTTAGGTGAGTTACTATTCAGACGAACCGGGTTATACAGTTGTTTTGTATTTAATGCTCGATAACCGCAATAATGGCGTCGTTGTTCAACGCTTCCATTTCCGCAGCTTTTGCTTCCCATAAAGCCAGCCCGTCCCGTGCATGCAACAGCCTGCCTGCTACTTCAAATGCTCCTTCAATCACAAATACAAAAATGCCTTTGGTTTTACAGTCAGGATGGTATACGGTTTCGCCTCTTCCTGAAAATTTCCCGACGGCAAGTTTACAAGGCAGGATATTGATACCCTCGTCCATCGGAAACGCACTTACAAGCTTGTTCAGGTTCCCGTTCACATCATCATAAGTGGATAATCGAAGACCGCAAGACTGTTTTGGTTTATTAGCCCTGAACCATATTTGCAAAAAATTTACCGGTTGATCGCTGAAGGGGTTAGTTATTTCCATGATGCATCCCTTATTCAGCCAAACTGCCTGAACCTGTCCTGCTGCAATGATGTTGTCGTTTCCATCTGTGACTGTATACTTTATAGCGCCCACTACGGGCACCAGTATAATACAGCTGTCTTCTTCTATGAGCATTTTAATTGAGTATCCGCCAGCCAATGTATCGTCGTTTAATACATACAAATCGCCAAAGGCCTGCTTGTGCTCATTAAAATATTTCCCAAAATTGAATGTGTTCATGCTGCGAAACGATGCCGTTTCGTTTAAGCCCCGCTGGTCGGCCAAAAATATTTTTCCCTTTGTCTGCTGAATCATATTGTTTCTTCTTTAAGTGAGCAGATACTGAGAAATGGTTGTAATTGCAGCAAACTGGTGAGAATATGGTCGTCTTGTTTTTCACTATCAGGATCCGATACCAGCAGATAGTTCCCAATTGTTTCGTGCCAGGTTAGGGGTTCACTAAAAAAATTAATCGCTACCTGGTGACTGGCTTTATTTTTTATATTGGAATTGACCATTTCAAAACGATAATTTTTAAAAGTCAGCGAATGTTTTCCCAGGTTGTCAGTAATATCAGGTACCCTGCCTCCCAACTGTTGCAAGTATCCGGTAACGGCGGCGCTCACTAAAAAATGAAGTTTTTCGGCGGCAGGTGTATTCAGTAATACTTCTGCAAAACTGTTGTATTTTTTTTCCTGGTTATAAAATTGTACCTGCAGTAAGAATTCCGCATACGTGCTTTCAAACACATATTTGTCCCATGTTTTCTGCGACGAAACATCAATTATTTTCCTGTAGCAAAGCCGGATAATTCTTTTGGGCATCGGTAATAATAAAATGGTAAGGCGCTAACTTTTTATAACGCCTTACTGATTATAGAAAAGGACATTGGATAAACGGAATATTATTATGCAGCTACATAAAGTGTGACGGTAAGCAAATATCCTGCGGAAACGCTCCCCGTTACGGTTCCTGTTTGCGCCCCGGCCGTATCATCTTTAAATACATCATCAGATGCGTTGTAAGTATAGCCTGTCATACCCTTTGTATAGCCGTTTGCCGTGCTGGCATTTACAAGCGCTACAGCGCTGGTAGAACCTTCCGGAAATGATATTTGAGAAATCAACAACGATGTTCCTGCCGGGTTATAAATATGTGTATGAATATGAGTAGCGCGGCCCTGGTACCATCCTGGAAATATTGATGTGAAACTTACCAGTCCGTTGGCATCGGTTACCTGCCTGCCCCTTAAAAAATGTACAGCTGTATAATTGACCGCCTGCATACTGGTGCCTCCGTACTCAGAATAATAGCCGTCTTTATCGCAATGCCATATATCTACCAGCGCGCCGGAAAGTGCGGAGCAACTGTTATTTTTATTTTTGATGGTAATATTGATAGTGAATGCGACGCCGGTTCTGTCAAGCCTGATATCGGATCTTACCAGCGAAGAAGGTGTAATAGTTGGAAATGGTCCGGCAGTTTCTGTTGCTGTAACTGTGCAGTTTCCAGTGCTGGTATCGCTTCCTGTAGTGGTGCCGGTTTCTGTAAGGGCCTCTTTTTTACAAGCTGCCAGGATAAGCGGTACTGAAGCTGAGCCTATCAAAAAATTTTTTAGAAAGTTTTTTCTTGTGTGTTCCATGGTTTTGTTTTTTGGTGAGTGTTGCGTCGGTGAAATGCTGTCTGTAACTGAATAACGCACACAAAAATTGCAAAAAACAAAGACTGAAAAAAGCAAATGCGGCGAAGCGGTGTAATGATGCGGGTAAACCTGTTATCTGTTAAAATATTTTAAGAAATTTTCCTCGTAACTGCTGCCCGTAGGTATTTCCTCACCTGCAACCAGGATGGTTTTATTGCGATAGCTTTCTATTCGGTTTAAAGGGATGATATAAGAACGATGCACCCGTATAAAATCACGCGCGGGTAATTTTTCGATCATCGTCTTCATTGTCATTCTTGCAACTATGGGATTGCTGCCTGCAAGATGTATTTTCAAATAATCGTCCAACCCTTCAATATAAATGATATCTGCCAGCGCTATTTTCAACAGGCTGTAATCTGCGCGGATAAAAATATATCTGGACGCTTCGCCGCTGCTCTGTTTTTTATAGTTGTAATAATCCATGGCCTTGGCAACTGCTTGCTGAAAACGTTTAAAAGTGAACGGTTTTAGCAAATAGTCTACTGCGCTCAGGTTAAATCCTTCTACAGCATACTCGCTGTAGGCGGTTGTGAAAATCACCATTGTATCCTGGCGGATGCATTTATAAAAATCAAGACCATTCACCGAAGGCATCTGTATATCAAGAAATACCAGGTCAGCGGGAAATTTCCGCAGGTGCTTCAGCGCTTCTGCCGGCATAGTGAATGTTTTCTCCAGCGATATATATTCTGTTCTGCTGGAGAAATTTTCAATCAGCCTCAGCGCAGGTGGTTCGTCGTCTATAGCGATGGCTTTAATCATGCAGGTTTATTTTCAGTAGCACCAGGTATTCTTTTCCGTCTTCTTTGATAACCAATTCATGTTTTGAGGGATAAAGCAATTTTAACCGGTTGGTCGTATTCTCCAGGCCTACATTGTTTTTAGAAGCATATCTGTTCACGGTATTTACTTTGTTGTTGAGTACCGACATATGCAGCATATCCCCGTCAATTATTATTTCAATATCTATACTGGAATCTTCTTCCGGGTTTACGCCATGTTTAAACGCATTTTCTATAAATGAGATCAGGATCAGTGGCGCAACCTGTTTTCCCGATGTATTGCCGGAGACCGTATAACTGAGGTGAACCGTTTCACCCAACCGGATCTTTTGCAATTCAATATAATCGCTTATATAGCTGAGTTCTTTTTCAAGTGGAACGTATTGATGCTGCGATTCACTAATCACATACCGCATCATACCCGAAAGCTTTACCACCGCTGCTGCCGTACTATCTGCATTTTCATCTATTGCCGAGGAATAAATGCTGTTGAGCGTATTAAAAAGAAAATGCGGGTTTATCTGCGCTTTTAAATAGGAAAGTTCGGCGTTTACTTTTTCTTTTTCAATTTGTTTCAGGCGGCTATTGATTCGGATCATAGCAGACAATACCAGTACCATCATAAACTGAAAAAGGTTTTCAAAACGGGGCTTTTTAGATAGATGATTCAACTGTACACCATTAAAACCTGCAGTTAGCCCGGTACCCTCCCCGTTCAATGGCGGTGCTGGCCTGGCTGTTGTCCGGAACGTGGAGATGGGGCCTGCATGACTACCCGGCACCATAAGATGAGGCAAAAAAGCAATGACTGCATAACTGGCTGCAATACAGAATATATACAATAGAAATTGCTGTTTATAATAAATGCGCGGTATAAGTAAGAAATAATTCAGGTAAAAAAACAATAATAGCAATGTGTAGCTGATGAAATCTTCCTGGAAAGGTGGTAGCTTGATAAACCGAAAATTCCAGGAAACATCGGGCGATAGCAAAACAGGCAGCGATAAAAAAGCGATGCAGCCGGTGACGTGTAAAATGAATAGCCCCGTTTTGTTTTTCATTGCGGTAAAGGTAAACAAGCGCCCGTACCTATGCAGGGCTTTTGCTGTTTTTGCGGTAACTACGGGTATTTTGCCGGAGAATCTTTTGAAAGATAAGCACTGGAATGCGTCATAATAGTATTAGTTTGAACATGGCAAACCGCCTTATTTTGAGAATCAATTCGGAACTTTATACTTCCATTTACAGCTAACGATTTAAAAGCAGTCATATGAAAAATAACCGCAGGCATTTTTTAAAACAAAGCGCAACGCTGGCATCCGCTGTTTCCCTGGGCGGATTAGGTGCGGCTTTAGTTGCACCCCGCATCAACTCCCCGGAAAACTCATTCATAGCAATCAGGGACGCGGGTATGCAAATGAGCGAGGCCTATTTCGCAGGTATGGATGAACGGCGGATAGCATTTATGAAACAACTGGAAGTGTTTGGCGCAGTGTCGGGCATAAATACAACGTTTGGCGGTGCAGGTGATCTGAAGCCATGGGATCCAAAAGTACTGGCGGCCAATAAAGAAGCCTGGGAAAAAGCGGGGCTTCGGCTCAATGTAATTGAAGGGCCTCCGTCATTAGGTAACAAGACAAAATTAGGCCTGGAAGGCAAAGATGAGGAGATAGCTGGTTTCATAACGTTTATGAAGAACCTGAAACAGTATGCCGGCGTTGATGTGATCTGTTATAACTGGATGCCGGTAGTAAGCTGGTACAGAACAAAAATGGATGCGCCCGGCCGTGGAGGTGCATTGGTAACAGCATTCGACTATGAAGACGTAAAAAACTTACCGGATACTGAATACGGAAAAGTATCAAAAGAAACCCTCTGGAAAAACCTGGAGTATTTTCTAAAGGCTGTAGTGCCGGAGGCGGAAAAAATTGGTATGAAGCTGGCCATGCATCCCGATGATCCGCAGGTAGACAGTATCAAAGGCATTTCCCGTATTATGACCAGTGTAGAGAACTTCAACCGCATGCTGAACATGGTAAAAAGTCCCAGCAACGGTATTACGATGTGCCAGGGAAATTTTTCTTTGATGGGAGCCGATATACCCACTGTTGTAAAAGATTTTGGTAAACGCGGGCTTATTCATTTTGTGCATTTCAGGAACGTACAGGATTTAAGCGGTAACAAACCCAGCACAAAATTTACCGAAACCTTTCACGACGAAGGCCAGATAGATATGTATGCTGCCATGAAGGCCTATTATGATATTGGATTTAAAGGACCGATACGGCCCGACCACGTGCCCACTATGGCAGGCGATAGCAATGAACATCCGGGCTATAGCAATATCGGGTCATTGTTTGCCTTTGGCTATATGCGCGGTCTCATGCAGGCCATCAGCAACAATAAGCGTGGGTTTTAAAGTATAGAATGTGGAAAGGTGAAAACTGCCGCCGGTGATGAGAAATTGAAATCGCCTGCGTTCAATTGTTTTTAGCCGCCGGAAGTGTAAGCAGTTCAAATAATGGGTATATTCATTTCGGATTAACTGGCCGGCCACTGTTGTTAGCCTTATCATCAGCGGCAGGCAGACGATGGATAATCTATTTTATAATTTTATACGATTGCTTATGTTTAAACAAACAGTATTGGTATTGTCGATCATTTGCTGTGCTATCTTTTTACAGGCACAGAGTATCGGCGCTTCGCCAGAGTACATCAAAGCATTAACACCGGAATGGAAAGGAGAACGTTTTGCGGACGGTCGTCCGAAAGTGCCCGATATTATGCTGGAGCATTTACAGGATGCTACACTGGAACAAATATGGGGCTTCCTGGGCCGCAAAGGATTCCGCAACCAGGTAGAAAAAGACTGGATCATCCTTAAACCCGGTGAGACCATGGTGGGACGCGTGGTAACCGCACAGTTTATGCCCTCGCGGCCCGACCTGGATTCACTCATAAAAAGAACCGGACGCGCAGAAGGGCGTTCGCAAAAAGGCGGCATCAACATATGGCCTATTGATATCCTCACCAAAGGAGATATTTATGTAGCAGATGGCTATGGAAAAGTGAAGGATGGCACCCTGATTGGATCCAGCCTGGGTAATGCTATCTATGGTAAAACCGGCAAAGGCGTAATATTTTACGGTTCGGTGCGTGATATGCAGGAACTGAAAGACACCAAGGGCTTTAATGCCTGGGTCAAAGGACACGATCCATCTTATATCAAAGACATGACACCCACGTCCATCAATGCACCCATCCGCATTGGCGAAGTAACCGTTTTTCCCGGCGACGTAGTCTTTGCTAATGAATATGGCGTTGTCTTTATCCCGGCTTACCTGGTAGAAGAACTGGTAAAAAATTCCGAACTCGTTGGCCTGCGCGATGAATTTGAACGTTACATGCTGCAGTTGGGTAAGTATCCATCCGGACAGGTGCATGGCGACTGGTCAGACACCATCAAGAACGAATTCCGTGCATGGGTGGCAAAATATCCAAAGAAACTGGCGGTATCGCCCGCTGAGATTGAAGATTATTTAAAGAAAGAAGGACATTGATTAAGAGTCGTGAATGGTGAGTGGTGAGTCGTGAGTGGTTCGCCATTGTTGGTGTTTTCACCAACAATTTTTTTTCATTTGTACCGTATCGCCAACAAATAGTATGATCAATAAAAATGTCTAATGAAATATATTGCTGCTATAACAGTTTTCACGCTATGCGTTTTATCGAATGCACAGCTTTTATGCGCCCAAACCATTCCTAAAGAGGAGCTGATGTTTCTTACTTCAGAATGGAAGGGAGAAAGATTCGCAGATGGTCGCCCAAAAATTCCGGATGATTTACTGGAACGCGCGAAATATATTAATATCGATGATGCATGGACCGTTTTAAAAAATGAGGGTTATACCAACCAGTTTGAAGGCAATTGGAAAACAGTGAATAATGACCCGGTGATTGGTCGCGCCGTAACCGCTATGTTTATGCCCAGCCGGCCCGACGTAGAAAAAAGCATAAAAGCACGCGGTGCCGCGCGCGATGGAAGAAAAGGTAATACCAATGCATGGCCAATTGAAACCCTGGTGAAAGGGGATGTATATGTGGCCGATAATTTCGGGAAAATAGGAGGGGGAACATTGATGGGTTCTACCCTGGCGACTGCTATTTTCAGTAAATCGGGCAATGGCGTAGTGTTTAATGGTGCATCAAGAGATCTTGGCGAAATACAGGAGATGAAGGGCTTCAATGCTTTTGTGCGCGATTTTCATCCGTCTTTTCTGGAAGAAGTGGTACTAATGGGATTGAATACACCCATACGTATCGGCAACGTGATGGTTTTGCCGGGTGATCTGGTGCTGGCTGTACGTGAAGGCGTATTGTTTATTCCCGCTCATATGGCTGAACAGGTGATCAGCACAGCAGAATTTGTAATACGCAAAGATAAATTTGGTTTCGAAATGGTAAAGAGTGGCCGCTACAGTACAGGGCAAATAGACAGCCAATGGACCGATGAAATAAAAAATGAATTTCTCAAATGGCTGGCAGCACATCCTGAATCAGGAAAAATGACCAGGGCCGAACTGGATAAAATGATGAGTAAAAGAACATGGTAGGGGTAAGGTTTGAGGCGTAAGGTAGTATAGGGACCGCATGGCCTTATTTAAAATATACAATTCAACATTTAAAATAAAAAAGAACTATGGCAAAAACGATTGCCAGGCAACGTTGGTACCGGTTGATCCCCATTGTATTCATTACTTACAGTCTTGCCTATCTTGATCGCGCCAATTTTGGTTTTGCAGCAGCAGGCGATATGGCCAGGGATCTGCACATTACAGAGGCCGTAAAATCATTATTAGGTTCATTGTTTTTCCTGGGATACTTCTTTTTTCAAATCCCGGGGGCATTGTACGCTGCAAATAAAAGCGCAAAGAAATTAATTTTCTGGTCGTTGATATTATGGGGCGCTATGGCAATGGCAACAGGCATTTTCAAAGACATTAATGTGCTGATTGTAATCCGTTTTATGCTGGGTGTTGTGGAAAGCGCGGTTATGCCTGCTATGCTGATTTTTTTAAGCAGGTGGTTTACCAAATCGGAACGTTCGCGTGCCAATACTTTTCTGGTGCTTGGCAACCCGGCAACCCTGCTCTGGATGTCAATTTTATCCGGCTATCTCATAAAATCAGTTGGCTGGCGCTGGATGTTTATTTATGAAGGCCTGCCTGCGATTATATGGGCTTTTTTCTGGTGGAGACTGGTGGAAGATCGGCCCAAAGACGCGCAATGGCTTAGTGTATCGGAGAAGCAGGAACTGGAAGATGAATTGCACCGCGAGCAGCAACAGATCAAGCCGGTGCGGAACTATGCCGCTGCTTTTCGATCGCGCACGGTAGTATTGTTGTGTGTGCAGTATGCTTTGTGGAGTATCGGCGTTTATGGATTTGTAATATGGCTTCCTTCTATCATTCACGCGGCGCCGGATATGAATATTGTAAAAACGGGCTGGTTGTCTGCCGTGCCTTTTGTACTGGCCATTGCAGGCATGATAAGTGTTTCTTATTTTTCTGATAAAACCCTCAAACGAAAAATTTTCATTTGGCCATTCCTGTTAGTAGGCGCCATAGCCTTTTATTGCTCCTACCTTGTAGGGCCGGGAAATTTCTGGTTGTCCTTTGTACTGCTGATTATTGCGGGCGGCGCAATGTATGCTCCTTACGGTCCCTTCTTTGCCGTCTTAACGGAAATATTGCCAAAGAATGTATCGGGCGGCGCCATTGCATTGATAAATAGTTTTGGCGCATTGGGATCCTTTGCCGGCTCCTACCTGGTTGGCTATCTCAACGGGCGAACCGGCGGGTTCAGTGCATCTTACATTTTTATGGCCGGGTCTCTTTTTCTTTCAGCTATTGTAACCTTAGTAGCCCTTAAAGGAACAAGCGGTAAGCTGAAAGAAGAAAACACTTTACAATTATCAGGCGCGGACCCCTCCGTTGAAAATATCATTTAAAAGACATCGGGAAAAAATCGCCGGCAACAGCCCCATAAATTAATAAGATATGAAGCAATGGCTTGTCTGCATATTGGCAGGATCGATGTGTTCTGCCTGCATCAACAATGGTACTAAAGAAAATGCTGTACCGGAAACCGGCAAAGATTGGCCGGTCTATGGCGGCAATAAAGCAGGCAACCGCTATTCGCCATTAACAGCCATCAACCTGCAGAATGTCAAGGATCTGAAAATGGCTTGGCAATACGATGCAAGAGACAAGACGGATACAGGCAAACACAGCAGGCAGCGGGAAATACAATGTCAGCCTATTGTTGTCAATGGCATTTTGTATGGCACAACGCCCAACCTC
>Ga0157378_10001949_pt1 | contig 18521 bp, 19 predicted proteins | sample M65metaG_FD_115309 | JGI IMG/M metagenome (GOLD analysis project Ga0157378, IMG submission 115309) | Miscanthus rhizosphere microbial communities from Kellogg Biological Station, Michigan, USA - M6-5 metaG | ecosystem: Host-associated > Plants > Roots > Rhizosphere > Soil | place: USA: Michigan...
ATCGCCCACATGGATCAGGATGAAGTCCCCGAGGATCTGCGCACGCTGAACATCGAGCTGGCGGATCAGCACATCTGCAACTTCTCCGTCTTCCAGTCGCTGCTCGATCACTGGGCCCTCGGCCAGCTCTTTCCGATCGTGCCAATCCACCGCCTCAACGAACGGCCGCTGCTGGAGTCGACACTGGTGGACATCACCTGCGACTCCGACGGCAAGGTCTCGAAGTACATTGACCGAAACGACGTGCGCGAGACCCTCCCCCTCCACGAGCTCCGCGACGGCGCGCCCTACTACCTCGGCATCTTCCTCACCGGCGCCTACCAGGATATCATGGGCGACATCCACAATCTCTTCGGCCGCGTGAACGAGGTCCACGTCTTCCTCGACGCCGACGAGGAGAGCGGCTTCTACATCGAGGAAGAGATCCCCGGCCAGACCATCGGCGAGGTCCTGGCGATGACCCAATACGACTGGCGCGATCTCGAAAAACGAATGAAGGCCCAGATCGATGCCGCCATCAAACAGGATATCGTCCGCCCGAACGAAGGGATGCGGCTGTTGCAGGAGTTCGAACGGGGGTTGAAGGATCAGACGTACTTGAGCATCGACTGAGACGGCGTCTTCTGAAGATCGCGCGTCCGAATCAACCCACCCAGTTCTCCAAACGCAGTCCTGAGACCCTCCGGAACTCCCGTTCGTTATTCGAAACGAGCGTAAGGTTCCGCGCCACGGCCTGCGAGGCAATGAGCGTATCGAGCGGACCGATCGGTGTTCCCGCTCGTTCAAGTTTTGCGCGAACGTGCGCGTACACGATGGCGTCGTCCGAGGTGAATTCGGCGATGGCAAGCGGCCGAAGAAGATTCTCGACGAGACGAAGATTTTTGAGCGGAGACATGCTCTTTGCTGCGCCTGTCCGAAGTTCCGCTTCGGTAATCACACTCACCAGGATCTCTTCTCGATCCCTCGCGAGAAAATGCTCGATTACATTGCGATTCTTTTTGAGAGCGTAGATGCAGGTGTCGGTATCAAGTAAAAACGGCATGATCGGGCCTAACCAAGCTTCCTTCGCTTGTCGGTCTGGCCCTGTGGCGGTCGCTCGAAATCTTCGGATATCCCGGTGAAGGATTCGACATAGCCCTCAGGCCATCCCTGCGCCGGTTCGAGAATCACGGAGTTCCCTTCGCGGCGCACCAGGACGGTGTCACCTTCGAAACGGAACTCTTTCGGAAGGCGAACCGCCTGACTTCTACCAGTCCAAAATAGACTTGCCGTCTTGTGTTTCATGTTCTTTGACTCTCGTGGTACCTACCGATGATATCTATCGACAAATACCTGTCAAGCGTTCTTGTTTGTTCCATACGTCCAAACCGCCACCACCCCCGTACATTGCCAACAGAGAAAGGGGATTCGTATGCCATTCGTCGTTCGCTTTGTTCCGAAATCGATGTCGTCGCAGAAGTATGACGAGGTCATCAAACGCCTCAACGCCGCCGGCGCCGGCTCGCCACAGGGGCGCATCTTTCATGTTGCGTTCGGATCGCCGGACGAGTTGCGCGTCTCCGACATCTGGGACACGCAGGAAAACTTCGAGCGCTTCGGTCAGACCTTGATGCCGATCCTTCAGGACGTCGGCGTCGATCCCGGCACGCCGGAGTTCATCGAGACGCACAACATCATCGCCGGCAAGTAAGGCCGATTTCTCACCAAACCTTCGCCAACGGTCATCGGAGCGTTCACATCGCGTGCATAGACTGCGCGCGGTATGAAGCGACTCTGTCCATTCGTTGCCGTTCTCTCGTTTGTCGCCATCGACGCGATGGCGTCCGATTGCAGCGGCTGGGCAGGCGTTCAGGCGCCGGTGCGATACCCCTCATCCGCCGACAAGGTCGTGCTGGTGCGCGATCTCGACGGCGACGGCGCGCCGGAGATCATCGTCTCCGGCAATCAGATCGACGAGCTTTCAACCTTCTCGATTCTGCCGAACCGAGGAGATGGCAGTTTCGCCACGGAACGCCTGATCGCCAGCGGCTTCGGAGAGACGTTGCAGGATGTCGGCGATCTCAATCACGACAACGTTCCCGAACTTCTCGTATCCAACTACTTTGCGAACGGCATCGTCGTCTATCGTGGCAAAGGGGCGCTTCAGTTCGATGGCGGTACACCTTACGGAACCGCAACCCATGGCGGTCCATCGCTGATCATCGACTACGACCACGACGGAACACCTGACGTCATCAGTTTCTCGTTCGGCTCCGGCAATCCGGTTCGCCTCCATCTTTTCCGAGGACTCGGCAACACCACCCTCGGCGCGAAGACGACGTTCGAGACCGGACTGGCGAATGCCGATTTTCCGTCGACGCGTACGATCAACGGAGCTCTCGAGCTCATCGTCAGCGAGCGTTCCGGGCACCTCGGGTTTCTCCGTTACGTGAACGGCGTCGTGTCGGTATCCAGAATCGAGGCAGGGCCCGGCTTTGATCTGAGCAGCGCCTTCGCCGATGTGAACAACGACGGAATCGCCGACATCGTCGATACAGAAACCGATGAATCCGCGAACGAACCAATCTTCGTCACGCTGGGCAACGCTGATGGAACCTTTCAAGAGCGCCGGCAGCTCGCTCATTCGCGGAAGGTGACCTTCCCGATTGTGCGCGTCCGAGACATCGATGGCGACGGCCACGCCGATCTCATCGTCAGCAGTCTTCAATCGACGAACCTCTACTTCTACCGCGGCAACGGCGCCGGCGATTTCGAGGAAGGCATCGCCATCGATGCCGGCGCCTCGGTCAACGCCTTCGACATCGGCGACGTGAACGGCGACGGTTACCTCGACCTCGTCACCGCGAACAACGATCACACGGTGTCGGTGATCGTGAATCGCGGCCCCTGCCGGCCGGCGCGGCATCGCGCGGTGTCGCATTGACGTTGGATTCCGCCGCGCCGTCCGGCGTATCCTGCTCGGCGCAATCACCCTCGAACGGTCCGAATCATGAAACTCCGCGGCGTCCTCTGCCTGCTGTTTCTATGCTCCGCCGTAGCTGCTTTCGGGCAGCAGGGCGGGCACGGATCGTGGCTCGGGCATTTCTTCGGATACGGCTTCTTCTTCCAGGTGGCGGCGGTCATTCACTGGTCGCGGAAACGCCCCGAGGCCTTCTGGCTCTGGATCATCATCATCGGCGGCATCATCGGCGCGCTGGCCTACTTCCTCATCGAGGGGCTGCCGGATCTTTCGAACGTCCAGAGAACGCTGCGCGGCCCCACGCGCCGGAAACGGATTCGCGTTCTGCGCAGCCTGGTGCTTCTGAATCCGTCGGCCGGAAACTACGAGGAGCTCGGCGAGCTGCTGCTCGATGAGAAGCGTTACCGCGAAGCGCGGGAAGCGTTCGATCAGGCCCTCTCCGCGCGCACCGACTCGATCGATCCCTTCTATCGCCGCGGCATCGCCGAATTCGAGCTGCACGAAGACGAAGCGGCGGTCGCCGATCTCCGCCGCGTGACGGCTGCCGATCCGAAATACGGCTTCTGGCGGGCGCAGTCACTGCTGGGCCAGGCCCTGGCCCGTCTTGGCCGCACCGATGAAGCGATGACCGTCTTCGACAAGATCGCTCAGAGCGCCACCGGCGCCGAGCCGCTGGTCACCGCCGCCCAATTCTTCGCCGACCACGGACGCGAAGCCGAAGCCCTCGAGATCGCCACCGGCATCGCCATGCGCGACGCCACCATGCCGGCTTACCAGAAACGCCGCGATCGGGCCTGGCTGCGAAAGGCGAAAGCGCTCGCGCGCGGTTTGCGGAAACGTACTTAGCACGCCACTCTCGCGTACAGCGCGGCCAGATCGCTGCCCGTTCTCGAGAGTGTGAAGCGCTCCAGCATCAGCGCTCGTCCGGCACGCGCGAGGCGCAGCGCTTCGGTGCGGTCGGCGAGCAATCGTTCGATGGCGGCGGCGAGGGCGGGGGCGTCGGCGGGAGGGACGACCAGGCCTGTTTCTTCGTGGCGCACGGCTTCGGGCATTCCTCCGACTCTCGTCACCACCGTCGGGCGTTCCATCAGAAGCGCTTCGATCGTGCCGCCGAGGCATTCGGTGAGTGAGCACTGAACGGCGACGTCGAACGAGACGAGCACCTGCTGCAGGTCGCTGCGATGTCCGGGGAAGAGAACTTTGTCGATGAAGCCGTCCGCGCGGCAATCTTCGATCAGCGACTGGCGATACTGCTCGCCGAGGTCGTTCGATCCGGCTCCCACGAGGACGAAGCGCGCTTCCGGAAAACGGCGGGACACGATTCGCGCCGCCGCCAGGAAGGTGTCGTGTCCTTTCAGCCCGACACCGCGGGTCTTGCGCGGGGCCTGCGGTCCGCGCATGGGCGGATAGAAATGCGCGACCAGCCCGACCACGGGCGCGTCGGGCGCGATGCCGAGCTCGCGGCGGAACGCCTGTCGATCGACAGCAGCGGGATCGAAATCCTTCGCGGGCGAGCCGTAGTAGACGCTGGCAATGCGCTTGTCGGCCACGCCGAGGCGGCGATAGATCGATGCGATGTACTCGCAGCCGCCGACGATCAGATCGTCGGCCCAGCAGGTCAGGCGCTCGGCCATGCGCGTGATGCCCGCCTCGAGGTGTCGCGGCCCGGCGATGCCGGCGACGTGGCGCTTTCCGGCGAGCAGGCAGGCCATTCGGGCCGCGAAATTCGCCACGAAGATGTGCGAGTGCGCGATGTCGATTCGCTCCCGGCGAAGAATCCACGCCATCCGGGCGATGACGAACGGGAACGAGAGTACGTACAACGGCAGGCGGGCGCGATCGAGATTGCCGCCGAAGTACATCGGCACTTTGTAGGTGCGGATTCCTCCCGCCGCCAGCCGGCCGGCGAGATCGCCTTCGGACGAGTCGATGATGGCCACGATCTCGAACCCTCGGCGCGCCATTTCGGAACAGATGTTGGTGAACCACGGCGAGTGGCTTGACGCGGCGACGATCTGGGCGATGCGAAGGGGTTTCGACTCGTCAGACGGCATGTGCGCAGACCAGCTCGGCCACGGCGCTGCAGACGTAGTCGACCTCGGCGTCCGAGAGATTCGGAGACATCGGAAGCGCCAGCATGGTCCGTCCTGCCGCCTCGGCCGCGGGAAAGTCGCCCTCGCGGAAGTCGAATCGCTCCGTGTAGAACGGCTGCAGATGGATGGGCCAGAAATAGGGGCGGGTCATGATGCCGCGCGCGGTCAGGCCTTCCATGAGCGCATCGCGATCGATCTCCGGCGCCAGCCGGATGGTGTAGAGGAACCAGGTACGTATTTGTCCAACCCGCCCATCGGGAAGCGGCGTCACGCCGTCGACTTTCGACAACAACGCCGTGTAACGATCGGCTACCGCTTTTCTCCGTAGCAGCAACTCGTCGAGGCGGCGTAGTTGCGAGAGACCGAGCGCGGCGCTCATCTCGTCGATGCGGTAATTGAAGCCGAGCCGCTCGTAGCGAAGAATCTCGGCGTCGCGGCTCCGCCCCTGATTGCGGAGGCTGCGAAAAAGATCCGCCCACCCGTCGCGATCGGTGAGAAGCATTCCGCCTTCACCGGTGGTCATCTGTTTGTTCGGATAGAAGGCGAATGCGCTGGCATCGCCCCAGCGCCCGGCGTAGACACCGTCGGAGCTCGCTCCGATGGCCTCGCAGGCGTCTTCGATGACGGCAATCCCTGCCTCACGCGCGGCATCGACGACCTCGGCGATGTCCGCCGTGCCGCCGAACAGATGAACCGGCAGAACGGCACGCAACACGCCCGACGAATTGCGGGCAGTGCGGGGGAGCAATTCGCGCCATGCGTTGCGCCGCTCGGCGAGATCTCGAATGGCCTCGATCGTTTTCTGCGGATCGATCAGGAGCGTCTCTGGATCGATGTCGACGAAGACAGGGATGCCGCGCTCGTACAGGATCGCATTCGCCGAGGCGACGAACGAATACGGCGAGGTGATGACGAAGTCGCCGTCTGTCACGCCCGCGGCGATGATGGCCAGGTGAAGGGCCGCGGTGCCGCTCGACACCGCAACGGCATGGCGGGCTCCGAAGCGTTCGCCGAACTCTCGCTCGAACTGTTCGGTCATCGGCCCCGAGGCGAGATATCCCGATCGCAGGACGTCAGCGATCAGGCGGAGATCTTCCTCATTGATGTCGGGGGAGGAGAGAGGAATCACTGCGCTACGATAACGCAAGTGCTGATGCGATCGTCCGGCTCAGGTTCAAAGAGAATCGTCATCGTCTGCGCCGGAGGTCAGGGGGCCATCGTCGCCGACATTCTGCAGCGCGCGCACGAGGCGGGCTTCGATGCCGAGCCCATCGGCTTGGTTGACGATACGCCCGGCCTCGCAGGCACCGTCGTCCTCGGCCTCGAGGTTCTCGGTCCGCTTGCGTCGCTCGCCAACATCGAGCACGACGCCGTAATCGTGGCCCTCGGCGACAATCGGGCGCGACATGAAATGACGGAACGGCTGCTCGCCGCCGGAGAGCGGCTGGCCACGGCCATTCATCCGCGAGCGTATGTTGCGCCAAGCGCGACCATCGGCGAGGGATCGATGGTCTCCGCCGGCGCGATCGTGACGCCGCGAGCGGCAATCGGACGTGGCGTCATCCTCAACACGAATTCATGCGTCGATCACGACAGCATCGTCGGCGATTTCGCGCATGTCTCCTCCGGCGCCACCGTCGGCGCGCGCTGTCATATCGGCGCGGAAACGCTGATCGCGCTCGGCGCCACGATCGTTTCGGGGATCAACGTCGGCGCGCGATCGATCGTCGGCAGCGGCGCGGTGGCGGTGGCCGACCTTCCCAGCGATGTCGTCGCGTTCGGAGTCCCGGCGCGGATCAGGCCCGATGCCGGATCCGGCGCAGGATGAAACGCCTCGTCGAGAAACCGTGCTGTCGCAGGCCGCGATAGGCGTCGATGCCGATCGGCAGCAGACGAAACGGCAATGCGATCGTGCGCGCGATGCTCACCCAGAGCCGGTAGTGCCGATCGGTGGTCCTGCGCCTTGCCAGAAGCTCCTCGGTATCGGCAACCGCTCTCGCCAGCGTGAATCGCTCCAGCATGCGGCGGCGTCCGTTTTCGCCGAGGCGCCGGCCGAGGGCGCGATCGCGAAGCAGGCGCTCCAGCGCGGCGGCGAGTGCAGGCGGATCGTCGACCGGGACGACCAGACCTGTCTCTTCGTGAAGAACGGTGTCGGCAAAGCCGCCGATGTCCGACACCACCAGCGGCTTCGCCATCAGGAGCGACTCGACCGTTCCGCCGAGGTTGTCGCTGAGCGAGCACTGCACGGCGATGTCGAACGAGGCCAGAACGTCCGGGACATCGCTCCGCTCACCCGGGAAGAGAACGGCGTGGCCGACGCCGAGATCGTGCGCGAGATCCTTCAGCTCCTGCTCGTACTGCGGCCCGCCCGCACCCCAGCCGCGGCCCACCAAAACGAACTTCGCATCGGGAAAGCTTTTCAACACCAGCGGGGCCGCGCGAATCAGAACCTCGTGTCCCTTGATGCCGCGCTTCAGCAGCCGCTGCGGAAGCAGGCCCGCCGTATTCGTGGGAGCGTAGAAATACGCGATCTTTCCGATGACGGGAGCGTCCGCGGCGATTCCCTGCTCCTCACGCACGCGAGCGCCGTCGGCAAGCGCGGGATCGTGCCCGCTCTGATCGACGGCGTAGTAGATGAGCTCCAGCTGATTCTCCGGAACACCGTGCCGCAGCATCAGATCGCGCGTGTAAGTACACGAGGCGATCGTGGCGGTATCGCAGAACGATGTGCCGACTTCGATGGGACGCAGGACCTCGGACTCCATCGAGTAGGGATGCGCGTTCGCGCCGAGGTGCATCGGAACGTCGGCGATCCACGATGCCAGGCGTGTCGTGATCACGGAGTTGATGATGTGGCTGTGCACGACGTCGGGCCGCAACCTCCGCAGCAGGCGGGCCAGCCGCAGAAGCGTGACGATCTTCTGCGTGAGTGCCGGCTGCGCGAACACGACGTCGACGTCTGCCACATGACACGGAATGCCGAGCGCGTCGAGCTGTGCTCCGATCCCGCCGTCACGACCGGGAATGATGGCGGCGACGTCGTGCCCAAGCCGCTTCTGCTCGCGCATCATCGCAATCATCCAGGGCGCGCCAGTCGCCGTCGCCGCGACGTGAATGATCTTCAACGAGAGAGAACCATCGCCGACTTAGCATAGCAGCGTGTTGGCGACGACCTTCGCGGCGTGGAACCGCGAGCGCGACGCGTTGCTCAACGGCTTTTTAGATGACAGCTACTACGGCTTCTTCGTCACCCGGCTCCCATCCTTCGACGGCCCATACGGCGTCACGTACACCCGCTCGATGACCGGGGCGTGCTTGTCATCGCCTGGTTCGCGGACCGCGGGGAGGATGCTTCGCGGAATCGGATCCGTCGAGGCGGCGAACATCCCCTTCCGGCTGCTGAAGTTTCCGGCGAAGGTGGCAACGATCAGATCGAGCTCCGGGACCACCGTCACCGTCTGGCCGCCGGCGCCGCGGGCGGAGTAGGTTCGGACCGTATGGTTCTTGTAGGGATAGTTCTCGCCCCACCAGAGGTAACCGTAATAGATGTTGCGCAGGTGGTAGAGCGGCGAGCCGGCGCGGGTGGCGAATTCCTGGCTGACGATGCGGCGGCCTTCCCACGTTCCGCCGTTGAGCATCAGCTGGCCGAGCTTCATGAAATCGCCCAGCAGGAGGTTCATTCCGCCGCCGCCGTATGGATGGCCGGCGGGATCGAGACCCCAATCGTAGCGGCGGATCTTCATCGGCTCGCCCATCAGGCGGTCGAAGAGCACCATCGGCTCTTCGTGCGCCGCGCGCCCGATCATGCCGAGGGCGAGATTCGGGCTGGCGCTGCAATAGACCGAGTTCTCGCCCGGCGGCGTGGCCAGCGGAACCTTCATCGTGTAGCGATAGAAATCGGGCTCCCCTTCCTGCTCCCACATCTTGTCTTCATTACCGGGAGCATCGTCGTTGGTGTCGTCGCAGAAATAGCCGGACGACATCGTCAGCAGGTGCTCCAAGGTCATGGCCCGCTTCTGCGCCTCCAGGTCCGGCGGGAACGTGCCGCCATTCATCACCTGATAGACGGGGCTCGATAACTTCAGCGGAACGCCGGCGTGCATGGCCGCGCCGGCCAGCAGCGAGGTCAGGCTCTTGGATGCGGATCGGGTGTTGTGCAGCTTGTCGCGATCCTGCTCGTGGAAGTACTCCTCCAGCACCAGCTTTCCGTGACGGGCAATGAGAAGGCCGTGAACCTGCGGCGCATCCGGCGCATCCATCGGCGTTTCCAGAATGCCCTGGACCAGCTTCTCGATAGCGGCGCGATCGATGTCCGCGGCGTCAAGCGTTCCCACCGGCCAGCCGTCGTCGCGGGCGAGCGGCGGTCGATAGACGTAGCGGCCCGGCTGTTTGCCGCGCGGGTAGAAGGCGCTGTCGTCACCCTCGCGCGCGAACTCGTAGCTTCCGCCGCGGCCGGGAAAGGCGAAGGTGATCCAGTTCGTCTCCGGGTCATAGAGACCGCCGGCGACGTCCCGCTCCTTGCCGCCGCGCTTCCCGATCAACTTCAGCGCATTGCCGTCGCGCGTGACCCGTTCCACACCCTGCTGCGTGCCGAGGTCGAACTCCGGATTGCGCAGGAGCGCGTGGTATGACCCGTCCGGCTGCGGCTGGAGCAGGAGATAGAAGGTGAAGGCATCCTCGCCGGGATCGACGTTGCCGCGCCAGCGATTTGGGCCGTCGGCTTTCAACACCACGGGCGATGCGCTCACCGGCGTCGATTTCCAATACAGAAGCGTGCCGGGCCGATACCAATGGCCGCGAATCACGCCGTCATCGCCGCGCTTTCCGCGGAAGGTCCCGCCGTGATCCGGCAAGGTGAACGTGATCTCGCCGTTGGCGATGCTCACCGGCACGATCCGGCCGGCGATGTCGGCGCTCCAGCTCTTGCCGCTCCGCTGCAGTACCAGCGCCCCGCGGGCCTCGGGGCCGAATCGTTTCTTCGCTTTCCAGAGCCCCGACAGATCATTCGCCGGATCAGCAAGGAGCGATTGGGATACAGCCGCGAGAACGAGAGCGAGCACGAGTCTTTTCATCATGATCAACGTAACCCCTCGGCCGCCGCGACGCTTGGCGGGACGGAACCGGCTTGTCTTCCGTTAGCGGTGCTGCGCGCGATAGGCCGCCGGAGAGCGGCCGGTGATGCGCTTGAAGGTCTTGGTCAGCTGGCTGTGGTCCGAGAAACCTGCGGCGAAGGCGATCTCCGCGATCGGCTTGCCGGTCATCACCAGCTCGCGGCGCGCGTACCCGACGCGCACGCGGCGGATGTACTCCCCCACCGTGCAGCCCTGCGACGCCCGGAACTGCCGGGCCAGATGCACGGGATGCACTCCGACTGCGGCGGCGATGCTGCTGAGCGAGAGCGGTGATGCGAACCCTTCCTCGATCAGCCGCCGCGCGCGCTCGGCCCACACACTGCGCTCGCTCCTGCCAGCAAGCCGTGATGCGAAGACGATCACCTCGGTCGCCAGCGACTCGATCACCATCTCGGACATGCTGTCGGGAGCGGCCAGCTCCGCGTCGAGACGATCGCCGAACTGGTCGACGAACGGTGATCGCACTCGAAATCGCTCCCCGGCGAAGCCGGCCTCGCGCAGACGGTTCACCCAGGCAGGACTGAGATCGATCGCCGTCAACGTCGCGCCGGCATCGTCGAACTCATTGGCATGCTCGTCGTACGCCGGACGATAGATGCAGGTGAACCGGTCGCAGCGCTCGCTTCGCTGGCCATACCGCTCGAGAAACCCGCCATCGCGCACGAACAGCAGGAACGCTCCGGTATGCGTGTGCGGCGTCAGACGGAGGCGCGGTGGATACGCCGTCGCCGTCAGTGCGGCGGCGGGAAGCTCGACCCGGCGCAGCAGCGTCCCCAAGCCCGGCGCGATGGTCGGTCCTGTGATCGCGGTCATCATCTCGCTGCAATGGTAGACGCCGGGGAACGGCCGGCGTTAGCACGCCTCACTGCCCCGTACTGAGAAAGCGGATCGTGGTGTCGTTCGTGCGGTTGTCCGTCGTGGTCGAGTAGATGAACCCGCTGCCGCTGAGGATCGTGATGCGGTAGTTCCCATTCACGACGGGCTGGTCACCGAGGAATGCCGCCAGGGTGCCCTGCTCGAAATGATTCGCCGGATAGGTGCGGCTGATCAATGTACCGGCGTGGAAGATCGAGATGGTGAGGCCGTCGTCAAGGACGCGCACGCCGACGTTCATGCGGAACGCGGTCAGGTCGGGAGCAACGATCAGCTGATAGACGGCATTGCGCCGCAGCGCCTGATCGGGAGCGAACGAATCCATGGTGAATCCGGCGGTTCCCGCGGTACCGTTGTCGCTGTAGACGCGGGCGATGAGCCGGGGCGGCGGACCCGAGGTCGGGACGACGTCGAGGGAGCCGAGACCGGACTGGCCCATCGACGCCACCACGTCAGAGATCGACGTCGTGGCGAGCTCGGAGTTGTTGTAGGTGATCGACGGATCGCCCGGCGATGCGGTCGCCCCGGCGGGATGGAAGATCAATTTGCCTTTGATCGGCAGATTGATCGGATTGACTACCTGAACGTCGGTCCGGAAGAACGTTCCGATCCCCGGGGCGGAGCCGACGACCGGAAGCATCGCCGCCACGATTTCGGAATCGGAGCTGGCGCTGGCCGCGAGCGCGACGCCATTATTCAGATTGCCGCCCGTGGCAAAGTTTCCCGTCGAGAAGTCGACGCCCTGGTACCGAAGGAGGATGTCGTGCGCGTTGGCGCCCGCAGCGCCGACGCTGCCGCAGATGGTGTTGTCCTGGAGCTGAACGACCGCCAGGAGGTCGCCCGTCAGCACCGGGATGGGCGGGCTGAGCGTCACGGTCGAGAATCCCTCCTGCGGGGGAAAGGGACCGCGTTCCGCCGCGACGACGAACAGGCCGGTCTGCTTCCGAATGATTTTGATCTTGAACCCTGCCGTGCAACTCGCCGGCGTCGGCACGAAACTCCAGATCATCGAGGCGGTGGTCAGATTCCCATCGCGATTGGCAGGATGGACGAGGTCGATGAACGTCTGGGGACCGGCGCCGGGGAAGGTGCCCTGAAGCTCCGGAGGAATCCTGCCGACGACCACCGGCTGGGCGAGCGCGCCGCAGGCCATGAAAAAGACCGCGGCGCTGACGAGAAGAAACCGCACGGATAGTTTCGTGATCAAGGCGGCAGTCTACTCTGCAGAAGGGAGCGATGGCTCGGTCACGGCTTTTCCTGACAGTTTCCCGCGGTGACGCGGAGAAGGAGACCAGAAGATTCTCTCCGCGTCTAAGCGTGACCATTTGCTCAGCAAACGCTCAGGCTCTCCTCAGGACTTCGGGCGACCGCGGCGTCACATTGCGCGCATGCGAAACATGGTGATCCTCCTCCTTCTTCTTCTGGCCGCCCTTCCTCTCCGCGCCGCGGATCGCGAGCTCCCTCTTGCCCGCGAGATGCTGGAGGATGCTGTCGTTCGTGACGATGCGGACGGGATACAGCTCGCCCGCGAGCGGCTTCTGCGAATTGCCGCCGATGCCACTGACCGCACCGTCCTGCGGGATGCGCACTACCTCATTGCCCTGTCGGCGTTCTTTGAGTCATTCAGCGCCTATCGTGACCTCGCGGCGAGCGGGCGGCTGGCCGCCGCGGGGATTCGTCACAGCGATCGAGCGATCGAGATCGATCCTCAGTTCGCCGACGCCTGGATGATCTCCGCCGCCCTGCGCCGCAATGCGCAGCGCGCCGGCGTGGTCGTGCCGGCGGATCCTCCCTCCGCTCCCAATCGGGTCAAACGGGCCATCGAGCTCGATGCCAAGTCGCCTCTGGTGGCTCTCCTGAGCGGCGCGGCCCGGTCGATGAACCCCAACGGCGCCGCGAACCCCGAGGGCGTGCAGATGATCGACGACCTCGCCGCGCGGCTGGACGCCGACCGTGCCGCCACCGGCCGCCGTTTCGGCTTGTGGGACGCCCAGGCTCACGCCTGGAAAATTCTGGTGCGCATCGCCGCCGACGAACCAAGCGCCGAGCCCCTGCGTCCCCTGGCGGCGCAACTCATGAAACAGCGGCCCGATTTCGCGCTCGGGCAGTTTCTCGCCGAGAGCGTGGCCGAGCGCCGCTTCGTCGCCGCGCCGTCCGTCGTCTGGCAGCCCTTTCTGACCGATCCCGCCGGCGACGGCAAAGTGGCCTCGCATCCGGACGTGATCGCCGTCGATCGCGCCGAGAGCGGCGACCGGCTCTGGTATCGCGTCACCTTTCGCGAGCCGCTGCCGCGCTCCTTCGGTACGAACATCGCTGTCAATCGCAGCGGCGATCCCGCCACCGGCATGCCCTGGTGGGGAGCCGGTTCCTCCTCTCGCTTCGATCGCCTGGTCACAGCCTGGATCTCGCGCGACGGCGATCGCTATTTCGGACGGGTCGGCGTTACCGACGACGACGGGGCTCGCGGGGTGCGCTTCTCGAAGATCACTACCGACGTTCAGCTGGCGATGGGACCGGACGATCGCAGCGTGATGATCGGCGTTCCGCGCACCGCGCTGGAGTTGACGGACAAGAGCACGATTGTCGTCGCCGGAGGGACTCACCTGGTGTGGAACGATGACGCCACGAGCCCGGCGAATTCGCGTTGACCGCGCAGCGATGCGAAGGCCGGATGCACCGCCAGCCACAGCGTTCCCGGTTCGCGCCGCTGCGCGGCCTGGCGCAGCAGGTCCATCGCTTCGGAAGATCGTCCGGCGCCCACGGCATAAACGGCGAGATTGAAGCGGGGGAAGTCGGATCTTGTTCGCAGCCGTTCCAGCAGGACAGCATGAACGCCGGCCAATCCCGAGGAGGCGAATGCGCGATCGCACCGGGCGAGCAGATCCTGCGGAACGGCAAGAACCTGCATGGCGCGCCGGTACGACTGCATGGCGGCCTCCGGGTTGTTGCGCAACTGCAGGCAATATCCAAGGGAGAGGAAGGTCCCGCCGTTCGATGGATCGAGATGCACGGAGTCGCGATAGAGACGTTCGGCTTCCGCAAGGTTGCCGGCGATTTCGTGCGTCCAGGCCAGGTCAGCGACCGCGCCGGCCGAGGCCGGCTCCATCTCCACGGCCACACGCGCCTGTTCGATCGCCTCGGCGAACCGGCCACGCGCGCCGAGCAGATACGAATAGCGGCGGTGGACACCCGGCAGCGACGCATCGAGCTCGAGGGCGTGGCGATAGCTCTGCTCCGCCTTTTCCGGCTCGCGGTCGAGAACGAACTGCACCGTCGCCAGCGCGGCATGGGAGAGCGAAAGCTGCGGCCCGAGCTCCATCGCCCGCGCCGCTTCGCGCCGCGCCTCCGCTTCGTTCGCCGCCGCACCGGAAGGACCGGTCTCGATCAAGCGCACGCACACCTGCGCCAGCGCGGCGTGCGGCTCGGCGAATCGCTCGTCGATGCGGATGGCGTTGCGGAACTCCGTGCGGGCTTCTTCGAGATCGCGCCGCGTCGTGCGCTCGCTGAAAAACACGCCGCGCGCATTCGCCCGCACCAGGTCGCCGGCGCGCTTGATCGACGGCATCGGCCGCGCCGTGTGCAACGGACCCCACACCAATGCCGCGAAGCCGGTGGCGATCACGGCGAAGGCGGCGGCAAAGACGCGGCGGCGCTTCGATGGCACGGCCACGGCGGGAACCGACGCCGGCGCGGCGATCCAGCGGTATCCGCGGCCGCGGATGGTCTCGATGAATCTCGGCGCACGCGAATCGTCTTCGAATGCCTGCCGGAGCGCGTACACCGCCACCATCACCGCATCGTCCGTGACGAACTTGCCGCCCCACACCTCGGCGATCAGCTGTTCGCGGCTGATCGTCTCCTCCGGATGCTGGGTAAAGTGCACCAGCAGGTCAAACGCCTTCGGCTCCAGACGGACGATGCGTCCGCCTGGCGTGGTGATGACGCGGTGCACGGTGTCCACCCGGTAGCCGTGAAAGTTCATCGAGATTGATTGTACGAGCGGACCGCGGGCGCGTGAGGGTTACGCGACCAAAATGCACTACTTCCGCCATCATGGCCAACTCGATGACCGCCGGCAGAGACAATCGTGACGAACGCTATGTCCCGACCGAACATCTGCTGATATCCGAGTGCTCGGGCTGACAGAAAACTTCAACTCGGCGGTCAATATGTCGACGGCCCCCGCGGCTCGTTCAGTCCGGCGTTGCGTCGATCAGGAGTCATCGTACTCATTCCTGACTTCGCGTCACCGAAGGCCGTGACCCTACGGCGGGTGCGAGTCACGTTACGATGAGGATTGGGCTGGCGACGCAATGGGTCGAGTTCTTGCCGGGCGGCGAGGCATCGGAACGGCTACCCAGCCAGCAGTCTGTCTCGTTAGAAACGTGGAGCGGAGCCTGATTCTCCCGCATTCGCCTTTCATTGGTTCCAGTTCTGCCTGGGTAGGGAAATGGGGGCACTCCCACACTCCTTACTCGGGGAACCAATACGATGATTGACGTGGCGCATCTCTTCAATTTGTTTGCTCAATATGGCGATACGAGTCGCGACCTCCTGTTCCGGATTCGCCCTCGACGCTTCGCGCAGGTCATTCGAACCGAAAAGACCTTACATCAAAAACCATTCCTTTTCCTCGCTATCAGCCTATTTAATTCGGCGGTCTTTGCGTTTACTGCTGCAGCTCTGATCTTGGCAGGACCAGAACGTGAGACAGTTTTCCACTTGGGAATAATCGGTTGCCTCGCGATAATCGTCGTCGTCTGGCTCGAAAATCTCATCGTGATTGTGGCCGCCAAGATCGCCGCGTTCACCCTCGGCGTATCCGCGCCGATGTCAGACCTATTCGACGGATATTGCTATGCGAGCGTTTCATTCCCAATTTACATCGTGGCCACCGAGGCCCTAATCTTTGTCCCGGAACAACAATTCACTCCGTGGGTTCTGATCGCGTACTTGGGCCAACTCATTTTTCTGGGTGTCGCTAGTACAATGATGATCAGTTTTGTCCCCATGCATGGCCGGTACGCTTGGCGCACGATAATCGCTACATTTTTGTTGATACTTGCCGGCTCTTACTGCGTCGTGATCGTGCTCAGCTATTCTGCTAATGAAGTTTACACGGTCCACCCGCTCGATCCATTTGCAAAGTTACAGAGTCGCCTTCTTTCTCAACACACATTTACTGTGACAGCATGCGACACAGCAACAATTACCGGAACAGTAATTCCAAACGGAAATGATACAGCTGCATGGTTTGAGTGGGGAGAAACGCCCGACTTAAACAACGTGACGATCACAAAGCATTTCACAACTACGTCAGAACTTGAGCAGGACCTTTCTGGCCTCAAAGCGGACACAATATACTACTATCGACTTGTGGGCTCTGATAGCGGCGGCTCCTTCAAGGCTCAGATACACTCTTTCAAAACAGCACGTTGTCCAAACTAAGGAGCACCGTCGCAACCAACTATGCATAGGCTCCTAATATGCATCCAAGCTTCCATCTCGAAAGATCGTCATCGAGCTGTGGAGGTCAAGCCGATCTACACAACCGCAGTTTAGGAGAGTCATCAGTTACGATTAGACCCTCATGACCGTCGACATCTCCGAGCTCGAGGCTCATCGCGCATCACTGACCGGCCACTGCTATCGCATGCTCGGTTCGGCGACGGATGCCGAGGATGCCGTGCAGGAGACGTTTGTGCGGGCGTGGCGGGGGCTCGATCGATTCGAGGGACGCGCCTCGGTGCGCACGTGGCTGCACAGGATCGCCACGAACGTCTGTCTCGATGCGCTTTCCGACGATTCGCGGCGCATGCGGCCCTTCGAGGAACGGCCGCCCGGCACGATCGATTCGCCGCTGGAGACGCTCGATCGCACGCACTGGCTGGAGCCGGTCCCTGACGCGCACGTGATTCCGGCGGACGGCGATCCGTTCGAGATCGCCGCGCTGCGGCAGAGCATCCGCCTGGCGTTCGTGGCCGCGCTGCAGCATCTTCCGCCGAGGCAGAGGGCGGCGCTGCTGCTGGCGGAAGTCATCGGATGGTCGGCCGCGGAGATCGCTGACTGCCTCGAAACCTCGGTCGCCTCGGTGAACAGCGCGCTGCAGCGGGCGCGGGCGACGCTGGAGAGCCGCAACGTGCCGGTGCCTGCCGAGCTGACCGACGATCAGTGGGACATCGTCGATCGCTACGTCGATGCGTTCGAGAAATACGACGTCGACGCGCTGGTCGGCCTCCTCCGCGATGACGTGACGATGTCGATGCCGCCGTACACCCTCTGGCTGAAGGGTCCCGAGAGCGTGCGCGGCTGGCTCCTCGGCCCCGGCTCGGTCTGCCGCGGCTCGAAGCTGGTGCGCATTCAGGCGTCCGCCGCGCCGGCGTTCGCGCAATACCACCTCACCGCGGACGGCTCGTATCAGGCCTGGGCGCTCATCATTCTCGACATCGAGGGCGACCGCGTCAGCGCCTGGAACTCGTTCCTCGATACCAGCAAGCTCTTCCCGCTGTTCGGCCTGCCGTTGCACCTCGACTGAAGATTTTTTCGCGGCGACCGATGAGTTTCGCGGCGATCCGCTGTCTATACCTTCGAAACCAGATTTGAAGGAGAAAGCAGCGATGACTACGACATTCTTTTCCGACGTTCACGAGCAAACCGCAACGACAGGCCAGATGTGGACCGGCCGCGTGCTCAGCGGTATTGCCGTTCTGTTCCTGGCGATGGACGCGACGATGAAGGTGATGCAGATCCCGGCGGCGGTCAAGGGGACCACGGAGCTCGGATACCCGGCCGGCGTTCTGCTGCCGCTGGGCATCATCCAGCTGGTCTGCCTGGCGTTGTACCTGATCCCTCGGACGCGCGTTCTTGGCGCGATCCTCTGGACAGGCTACCTCGGCGGCGCAGTGGCCACACACGTGCGGATCGGCAATCCGCTTTTCAGCCACATTCTCTTTCCCGTCTACGTCGCCGCGCTGCTGTGGGGCGGCCTCTACCTGCGCGACGCCCGTCTGCGCGCGGTTCTGAAAGGAGCGAAGGAATCATGACCACGAATGGATCCCGCAAGCTGTTCGTCAACATCGCCGTCCGCGATCTCGCGAAGTCGATGGAGTTCTTCTCAGCACTCGGATTTACGTTCAACAAGCAGTTCACCGACGACAAGGCCGCCTGCATGGTGATCAGCGACGAGGCCTTCTTCATGCTGCTCAGCGAACCGTTCTTCCGCACGTTCACCAGCCACGAGCCGGCCGACACGTCCCGCGTCACCGAAGGGATGTTCGCCCTCTCGTGCAACAGCCGGGCGGAGGTGGACGAGATGGTGCGCCGCGCCATCGATGCCGGCGGCACGCACGCCAAGGACCCGATCGATCACGGCTTCATGTACGGCTGGAGTTTCTACGACCTCGACGGCCACCACTGGGAAGTGCTGTGGATGGATCCGAACGCGATTCAATGAAGGAGACGACC
>Ga0157378_10001951_pt1 | contig 18511 bp, 13 predicted proteins | sample M65metaG_FD_115309 | JGI IMG/M metagenome (GOLD analysis project Ga0157378, IMG submission 115309) | Miscanthus rhizosphere microbial communities from Kellogg Biological Station, Michigan, USA - M6-5 metaG | ecosystem: Host-associated > Plants > Roots > Rhizosphere > Soil | place: USA: Michigan...
CAACGGACGGTTCAAACGAGTGGGAGTGATTTCGATCGTCACACTGCGACAGTCTTCGATCGCTTTTTCGACAATACACGTTTCGCCTTCCGTGCTCGTGCTCAGGATGTCGCAGCACTTTCTGCCCAGCAACGCCCGCGGGTGCAAAGCTTCCATTGCGGCGCCAGCGCGGTTGACCCGCTTCAGTTCGCCTTCTCGATCAAAAATGAAAATGCCATCTGACATCGCATCGAACGTGGTCTCCCATTCGGTCTTGCCCCGCGCGACCATCTCAAACAGTTCTGCCTGGGCGATGCCGATCACCAGGCGTTCGGCCAGTGCTTCGACCAGTGCGACATCTTCCTCCGCCCAGTAGCGCAACCTGTCCGTTTGATGGATGCAGAGCACACCACGAAACTGACCCTTCACGATCAACGGGTAATTGATCTGGGAACGAATTCCTAATCTACTGGCGTGTTGTCGGACGTAAGCGCTCACAGTTGCCGGCCCATCCACGTAATTCAATGAGTCACTAATGATTAGCGGCTCTCCAGTCGTCAACAGATGCCGGCCAATAGGATCCTTGTAATTGCTTGCGATGTCTTGAATGCTTTCGACGCCTTCGGCCAGGTATTCGTGTTCCAGGGGCGAACTGATGTCTTCGCTTTGATACAGGAAAAGATGAACCCTGGAGGCCGCAAGAGCCCGGCCTAACTCACGCGTCGCAGTGCTCAGAACTTCAGGCAAACTAAGCGACGCCCGAATAACCATTGTGAGGCGATTTACCAGCGCTTCCCTGGTGGAGCTAGTTTCCGCTTTCTGATAGAGCTCCGCTTGCTTGATAGCAATTCCGGTTTGATCAGCAACTGCCTTCGCTAATTCGATATCCGATTCATTCCAGTGTCGCAACTGCCTTGTCGTCGAAAGCGCGAACGCCGCGGGCACGTCGTCTCCTACTCTGATTGCCACGTACATGATCGACTTCACGCTCGCCTTGGACAGAATGTTTTCGTACAAGTCAGAAATACGTACGTCGTTGGCCGCATCGTCGAAAGGCAACACACCGGTTTCGTCAAGCGCCTTGATGAGGGTTTGCAGGTGAGTCAACTCGAAATCAGATGCTGCGGGCAACACTCCTATTGCGTGATACTCTGCAACGTTTTTCGCGCTCCTGGAGTTGTCATCTCTCATGAACAACGAACAACGATCCACATTCAAGTGGGCCCCTAGTTCCCTTACTGCAGCTTGGTAAATGTCGTGACTCTCAAGGGAACTCCGAATGGCCTGCGATATTCGGTGGGACATTGCTTCGCGTTGCGCCTGGTGCGCCAGCGCCTCTTCCGCACGACGCCTTTCGCTGATATCCACACCGACGCCGGCTACAAATCGGTTACCGGCTGAATCGCTGGTGGGAAACTTAAATACGAGCCAGTGATGAATCGTTCCGTCTTCGGTGGGAACAGCTTCAATTACTTCTTCAGGTTTGCCAGATCTGAGAATCTTAAGATCATGGTGATGGGTTTCCTCTGCAAGTCCAGGAGGTAGCCAATCAAAACTCTTTCGGCCCTGGAGGAAGCTGAGTTTTTTACCAAACAAACGCTCGAACGGTTTGTTCACATAGACATATCGGCCCTCCGCATCCTTCATGAAAGCAACTGCAGGACTGTTGTCCATAAAGCTGTTGAAGAACGCCTGCGTCTCTCGCAACTCTTCCTCAGAGCGCTTTCGTTCAGTCAAATCGCGTGCAATGCCCTGCACTCCGATGGGTTTGCCCTCACGAAAAATAAGGCGCGTACTTACTTCCAGTCGCACGCGATGGCCCTCTTTCGTGATGATGTCGATCTCGTAGACCGTCGACTTCCTTTCTGATGCTTTGTGCGCAATCATCTCTCGCGCAAGTTTCAGGTACTCCGGTGCGATGACGTCGGCTACGTTCATCGTCGCCGCCTCTTCCCTGGAATAACCCGTCAATAGCTCACCACTACGATTCAGCGAGGTAAAGTTCCCCTTTAGATCGTGGGTGTAGATGATGTCGTTTGCGTTCTCGAACAGTTCACGGTAACGCTCTTCACTTTCTCGAATGACGTTTTCCGCTCTGCAATGCTCGGTAACATCAATCGCGACACCGATAACTCCAAGTACATTGTTCCGCTCATCGGTGAGCGGTGAATAACGAACCTCAAACACGAGATCAAAAAATTCTGTGCGAGTTGTGAATGTCTCTCCGGCTAAAGCGCGGCGGATGTTTTCCAGAACCGTCGGCTGCTCCGCGTAAACCTCGAAGACTGATTTGCCAACAAGCTCACCCGGCTTGAGCGAAAGGCTGTTGAGCCCTTCGCCTTCTGAGAGAGTAAAGACGCCATTCTTATCGGTTGCGAACAGAACCAGCGAGGCACTGCCAATCACGGTACGTAGCCGTTTCTCGGTTTCCTTTAATGCTTCGCGGGCTCGCTTCTGTTCTGTGACATCGCGAAAGACAGCCTGGACTGAAGACTTGCCGCCGCTAGTGAAGGGAATTCCGGTCACCTCAACATCAACGAACTCGCCATCGAGCCGAACACATCTCTGTTCAACTTGGGAGTACGGCATTTGCTCCCGCAGCATCTGATCAACTCGATCTCTCACTTTCTGGCGTGACTGAGGATCCACGAAGTCGTAGATCGATCGCCCTATTAATTCGTCAGGACTAGATGCACCCCATAGTTCCGTTGCCGCCGGATTGAGATAAGTGAACTTATCTTCGGTGTGCACTACGATTGCCTGAGGAGATAACTCAACCAACTGGCGATAGCGCTCTTCGCTCTCTTTCAAAGCTTGCTCGGCCGTCTTTTGATCGGTTATGTCGCGAACTACTCCACGCACTCCGATTTGATTGCCGCGCCGATCGGTTTCGACCGTGATAACACCTTCGAGGTAGCGGAATTCCCCCTTCGCATCACGCAAGCGATAAGTCGAACGCAAAGCCGTGAGTTCTCTGTGCCTACATGCTTGTTCGATGTCGCTTATGGCAGACGCATCACCGATCAGTTCACTCAAGTGTTTGCCAATAAGGTCTGTCACTGAGCGTCCAAAGAAGCGAGCACCGGCCAGGTTGATGCTCGTGATGAAACCCTTCATGTCACGGGTGTAAATAATGTCGGCCGCCTGCTCGACGATTTCGCGGTAGTGTTTTTCAATTCGGTGGCGCTCGACGAGCCTTGCCACTTTGACCAGCAACTCCTCATGTCTAAACGGCAAGTCAAGATAGTCATCAGCCCCGGCGTGTAATCCGAGGAGTCCATCGTCGTCCGACCGTCGAATGCCGCTGACTAGCATGACGGGCACATACGTAGTTCGCTCGTCGTCCTTCAACCGCCGGCAGAGTTCCAGGCCGTCGACAACGGGCATGACCACGTCGCTAATAACAACGTCCGGTTCAAAGGACGCGGCTATCCCCAGAGCCTCAGACCCGTCCTTGGCTCCTGAGACTTCATAACCCTCCAGCGTCAGCAGTTCGACGAGGAGATCGAGGACCTTGTCGTCATCGTCGACAATCAGGACACGGCCTCGGTCGGAGGGGGTGGGGTTCATTGCAACAGGTCGGAGTAGCCCGAAAGGGTCTTAAGATTAATAGAGAGTTTGAGTGGGTGTTCTTACGGCTTCAGCGTTAGAAAACCCGCCGAATATGAGGCAGTATAACAGCTTTGGCCGAGGTTTGTCACACTATTGCTTTCTTAGATTTACGGGCGCTTGGGGCCAATTTCGAGCAAACTTTCAGGCTACGAAAAGGGATTCTGATTGAAGACGCTCTGGGTTGCTGGAACGTGAGTTCTCTTCCCAGTCAGAGTTTTATCACTGCCCGCGTTTTCGTGGAGTGCCGTCCGGGGTCAACGTCTTGGCAAAATAGCCGGAACGGTAGTTTAGCTTGAGGTTCTGTTGTTTTAGACTGGGATTGACCAGTTGGATTTCAATTCGCCGGTACGAACCATCTCTGGCCTTGTTCGTGGGTGAGTAAGCCACCAGGTATTGTTCGCGGAGGTCGCGCTGAATCTGGACGAAGGCGTCTTGAAGGTCTTGTTCGTGCTTTGGAAAATAGGCGCGGCCGCCCGTTTGTTCAGCGATCTTTCGCAGTGATCCTTCGTCGACATTAAAACTATAGCGGTCGCCAATTCCAATGGCGTAGATGAGAGCGTCAGTCTTCTGAGCACGTTCAATCGCTTCGTGCATCTTCATATGACTACTGGTGTCTTCGCCATCCGTGAGAAGAATGATGGCCCTCCGCGTATGCTCGGCCGAAGTGCCGATCAATTCTTCACAGGTGGCCCATACCGCGTCCCAAATTGCAGTTGACCCGGCTATGCTTTGGTTTGTACCTGATATTGGCGGCGTTCCGTTCACAACGACGCCACCACCCACGTAACCGGAAGGTGGAACAAACTCAACTCGATCGATCGCTCTTCTGAGCCTGTCGATGCTGCCGGTGAAACCTTGTTCTAAAGTTGTCTCGCCTGTGAACGACAGGATGGCAGCTTCATCTCTCTGCGCCTTCAGGACATCCTCGAGAAAAGCTCGGGCCGCGATTTTTTCATCAGGAAGCGTTCGCTCCTCAGAACGACTCGTGTCAATTAAGATTGCGATAGAAAGTGGCAGATCGATGTTCTGTTGAAAGGTAAAGATCTCCTGAGGCTGTCCATCTTCGAGTACTCGAATATCTTCCGCTTTAAGCGAGCTGATGAATCGGCGATTCTTGTCGGCGGCGGTGAAAAACAAATTCGTAAGGTTGGTTTCGACCTTGACCACTTCATCAGAATCTTGCGGAACCTCTTCACGATTCCGAGGTGTGGGCGATGGAGACGGAAGCGCGTCAGGCAGACTTCCGTCATTTCCTGTTTGATTGTGCGCCAACATGCTGTTTGACGCAGCTGTGGCAACCACCAACAGAAAAATGAATAACAACAACAGGGAACGTCTGGTTGTACTTTGACGCATCATTAATTCTAGAGCTCTTCTAAGGCGCGTCCGAAATTGCTTTGTAACCGCGCTTGGTTCTTACTTTCAGATCTCCATGACCACCGGCTAGTTTGACATCAATCTTGCGAAATGTTCCGTCGTAGTTTTTGTTTGCCGGGTCGTACGTCACCAGGTACTGTGCACGCAATTCTTTTGAAATCTTCGTGAAGGACCTTTCAAGCGACAGCATGTCACCAGTGAAGAACGCGATGCCTCCGGTCTCTTCGGCCATTGTTTGCAGCACACGATCGTTAGCGTCTGAGACCTGGCCTGCTTCGACACCAGGCACGGTGCTCAAGAACCCTGCCTTGGTTGAGATCGTGAATACGGTCGTCTCTGTTCGCTGTGCAATGTCAATCGCATCACGCATGCTGGCGCGACTGAACGTGTCTCCACCGTCGGTGACGAGCACTAGCACACGCCGCCCTGGCGCCGATCTCATCTTCTCATCACAAAACTGCCACACCGCATCATAGAGTGAAGTATGCGTTCCAGTTTGCTTAGTTGCGTAGACTGCTCGATCCAATAGATCCAGTTTATCTGTGAAGTCCTGACGCAACTTCACTTCATCGTCAAAGGTTCCATACAGCACGCGATCTTTTCGAGGCTTGACGACAGTTTGAATAAAGTTCATCGCCGACTCTTGCTGGAATTTCAGCTTACCCGCCGTTGAAGCAGAGGTATCGATCAGTACACCTATGAAGAGTGGTGTCGTCTGCGAGATGTCGTCGGAAAAAGTTTCAACTTGCTGCGGGACTTTGTCTTCGAGAATGATGAAGTCGTCCTTAGTAAGCCCAGGCACAAATGAACCTTTTTTGTCAGTGACGGTGATGGGGAGTCGCACGCGACGAATCTGCGTGACTATTCTTTGCTCATCCGTGGTCGGCGTGGGTGTTGGCGAAGGCTTTGGTTTTTGTGCGCTGATACCGATCGCAGTCCCAAACAAGACTAGTAGTGCCGGCAGCATAGTTGGCAGAAAGCGTGATGAACAAAATGGCATACGGTCTGGATTATAGTTTAGGTGATCTCGGGAGTCTGTTAGCTGCACGCGGTTCGATGCTTTCAAGTGTAAACCTGTTGCCCTTTCTGACTGCTTGTTGAGTGGACGCTTGAGAATTAGAAGAATACTGTTGCTGATTTATTGGTGTATTTGGCGACAAATAGTTCAATTTTCTGGGCGGGTGCTACAATGCGATGGACCCGACCTGGCATGACGAGTCGCGCAAACATTCATCCCAATGCCCGACAAATCAAACACGCCCAACCCAGGAACTGACGATTCGATACCTGAGTATATAGCGCATTATCGCATCTTACGAAGGTTGGGCAAGGGTGGGATGGGTGAAGTATTTCTTGCTGAGGATACAAAGCAACATAACCGAAAAGTTGCCCTCAAGGTCCTTCCCAAAGAACTTCTAAACGAAGAAAAGCGACTGCGTCGTTTCAGACAGGAAGCGCGCGCGGTTCTAACGATCAATCACCCAAACATCCTAACAATCTACGAAATCGGCGACTCGACCGATATCAATTACATAGCAACTGAATATATTGAGGGTGAGACGCTTCGCCATCGCCTCTGCAGTGAACCATTGAGCCTGGATGAAGCACTCGGAATCGGAATTCAGGTGGCGATGGCCCTTGAGGCTGCGCACGAGGAAGGAATTGTTCATCGCGACATCAAACCCGAGAACATCATGTTACGAGAGGATCGTTTCGTTCGCGATCGCTTTGTGAAGGTACTCGACTTTGGTTTGGCAAAGTTAACCGAACGCGAAACGACGCCTGCGGATCCAGAGGCCGTTACGATTCCTGTCACCCAGACCAATCCTGGTGCGGTAATTGGCACAACAGGCTACATGTCGCCTGAACAAACAGAAGGTAGCGATATTGATTCGCGCTCAGATATCTTCAGCCTGGGTGTGGTTCTGTACGAGATGGTTGCGGGTCAGCAACCGTTCAAAGGTCGAACTGACAGTCACACGCGCGTTTCGATTCTGGATCACGAGCCACCACCACTCTTTCAACATTTCCCGGATGTGCCACGACAACTCGAACGCATCGTATCCAAAGCACTGGCCAAGGAGCGCAGCAAACGTTATCAGACGGTAACCGATCTCAAACTAGACCTGGAACAACTGCGAGATGAACTTCATTCGTCCGTGTCGGAGACTGCGACGTCGGAGAGAACAGCGGCGCGAACCTTAGCCGAGACCGTCACCAACTCGGCATTGCCAACTCACCATCGTGCACAACTTGAAACGCTGGCTGATCACGTACCAGCCAGCGAGGGTGTCAGTAATCAAAAGACTCGCCTCAATAAGAACGTTGTGATCTATTCGGGGTTGAGTTTCCTGGTTATGCTGCTGGTTATCGGATTCTTTTATTTGAGATCTTCGCCGGTCCCAATTAGTTCAGTCGCGATTCTACCTTTCACAAACGAGAGCAATGATCCGAATGCCGAGTATCTGTCAGACGGACTAACTGAGAGCATCACCAATAGTCTCTCGCAGCTCCCTGGTTTGACAGTGATGTCACGCAACGCAGCGTTTCGGTTCAAGAACAGTCGGCAGGATCCGCAAGATGCCGGGCGAAGCCTACACGTCGGGGCAGTATTGTCCGGTCGGCTTGTGAAATTTGGAGATCAGGTTGTGATTAAAACGGAACTGATCAAAGTCGCAGATGGTTCTCAAATTTGGGGCGCGGAGTACAAGAGTGCGCTGGCTGATATTTTGTCGGTTCAGGATGAAGTATCCAGAAAGATCTCAGAAAACCTCCGCGTGCGTTTGACTGGTGATGATGAACAGAAACTTGCGAAGCGTTACAGCAACGATGCTGAGGCTTATCAACTTTATTTGAAGGGTCGTTACTTGTGGAACAAGAGAAATGAGGAGGGCTTCCGCAACAGCATCGACTACTTCAAGCGTGCTGAAGAGAGAGACCCAAGCTTCGCGCTGGCATTTTCCGGACTGGCCGACTCGTACGCACTTCTTTGTGATATCGGCGTTGCACGCCCACTTGACGAAATGCCGAAAGCCCAAGCGGCTGCACAGAAGGCTGTTGACGCGGATCCCAATCTTGCCGAGGCTTACACGTCACGAGCGTTTGTGAAACTTTCCTACGACTGGGATTGGCTGGGCGCAGAAGGTGATTTCCAGCAGGCACTAAAGTTGAATTCAAAGTACCCCACTGCGCATCAGTGGTACGCGTCGTACCTGATGCAGATGGGGAAGTTCAACCGGGCAAAGGCCGAAATTGAGGAAGCCCACAACCTCGATCCACTCTCGCCGATCATCAGCTCAAACACTGGACTTTACTCCTACTACGAACATAACTATGACGACGCAATTGCGAAGTATAAGTTGACCCTGCAGAGCGATCCTGACTTTTGGGTTGCGCGACACTATCTCGGGCTGGCCTATGTTCAAAAGGGAATGTACAACGAGGCGACTGCGGAGTTGCGTGAATTGATTAAGGCTCCCCCGACTGGGCCACTCCCCGATGAGGTAGTTGCAAATGAGACCGAAGCGTCCTCGTCACTGGGTTTTGCGTATGCGATGGCGGGCAAAGTTGCGGAAGCGCAAGCAATTCTTCATCAACTACAAGGACTCTCGCAGCGTCGCTATGTATCAGGACTCTACTTCGCTGTCGTTTATGCAGGATTGAAGGATAACGATCGTGCGATCGAGTATTTGAATAAAGCGTACGACAGCCGGCATCCTGGATTGGTGCTCATCCGCATTGAACCGATGTTCGACGGGTTGCGGTCTGATGAACGCTTCAAACAACTCGTGAAGAGATTCGAGCCGATTCCCTGAGAATTGCGGATTGCGGATTGCGGATTGCGAATTTCGAATTGGGAACTACGAAAGCAGTCTGAATAATCGAAAGGCAATCCCCAATTCGCAATCCGAAATCCGAAATGCTTCAAGACTCTCTCACTTTCACAGTAGACCAGGCAAGCGTTGACTCGCGTCTTGACGCTTACCTTGCATCACAAATCTCACACTGGAGTCGCGCTCGTCTTCAGCGTCTGATCGATAACGAAGATGTTCTCGTGAACGGCAAAAGCGCGAAGTCTTCATATCGACTTCGAGCTGGAGACGAAATCGAAGTCGAGCTCATCAGCACGCCCATTGAGTCTTTTACTCCTGAAAACATTCCGCTCGATGTCGTCTACGAAGATGACGTGCTCTTAGTAATTAACAAACCAGCAAGCCTTGTTGTGCATCCAGCTGCTGGAATCCATTCCGGTACGTTGGCTAACGCACTTGCCTTTCACTTTCAAAATCTCCCCTCGGCTACAGGCAAAGCGCGTCCAGGCATCGTTCATCGTCTTGATCGAGATACTTCCGGTCTGATGGTTGTCGCGAAGACCGAAAGTTCGATGGAGAGCCTGGCGGACCAGTTTCGCGATCGAACAGTTTTTAAGTCCTACGTAGCGCTTGTGCACGGACATCTAGAATCGGAGAGTGGATTAATCGACCAGCCGCTCGCACGTGACCAGGGCAATCGAACTCGCATGGCTGTCGTTCGCGGTGGAAGAAATGCAGTGTCGCTCTACAAAGTACGGCGCCGTTACCAACGGTTCACGCTTCTCGATGTCGAGATCAAAACTGGAAGGACGCACCAGATCCGCGTTCATCTTGCGTGGCTTCGACACCCGATAGTTGGGGATGAAAGCTACGGTGGTGGGCGTGACAATATGATTCAGGAAGCACATCTGCGTGCAGAGGTGCGAAAGCTGGGCCGGCAATTTCTACACGCCGAGGAGCTTGGGTTCAATCATCCCACGACAGGTGAGCGAATGAAGTTCAAGGCTCCATTGCCTTCTGAGTTATCAAGTCTGCTGGAGGAGTTGGAAAGTTAACGTGGGCCATTTGAATTGCGGACTTCGAATTGCGGATTGCGCGTTTCGAATTGTAAGGCTTAAAACGCAGTCTAAATAATCGAAAGGCAAAATCCGCAATCCGCAATCCGCAATCCGCAATTCGAAATCCGAAATTCTCTCCTACCCACTCCTTTTCTCAAACTCTTTCATAAACGTAACTAGTGCTTCTACTCCTTGTCGTGGAAACGCGTTGTAGATTGAGGCGCGAATTCCTCCGACTGAGCGATGTCCCTTGAGGCCATCAAGACCCTGTGCTGTTGCCTCGGCAGCAAACTTCTTCTCAAGTTCCTCGGATGGAAGGCGAAACGTCACGTTCATTATTGAGCGAGCGTCGGCGTCTGCGTGACCACGATAGAAATCGCTCGAATCGATCGCGTTGTAAAGTAACCTGGCCTTTTCTTCGTTCTCACGTTCCATTACCGCAAGCCCGCCTTTGTCTTTCAGCCATTTGCAGACGAGATTGAGGATGTAGATTCCCCACGTGTTTGGTGTGTTGTAAAGCGACTTGTTTTCGGCGTGAGTGCGATAGTCGAGCATTGTGTGAAGGCCTTCGGGTATACGCTGCAAAAGGTCATCACGTACGATCACCAGTGTGACACCGCTTGGACCCATATTCTTTTGAGCGCCCGCGTAAATCATCGCATACTTATTGAACGGGATCCGGTGCGAAAGAATGTCTGACGAGGCGTCAGCGATAAGTGGCACGTCTCCGACTTCAGGTTCCTGCTTCCACTCGACACCTTCAATTGTTTCGTTCGTCGTGATGTGCACATATGAAGCGCCGGGATTCAGATTGATCTCGTCCTGAGCAGGAACGCGAGTAAAACCGCCGTCCGCCATTGTGGCAGCGACATTTACAACTCCCACCCTCTTCGCTTCCTTCAAAGCTTTCTTTCCCCAACTGCCGGTAATGACATAATCAGCGCTTCCGTCTGCTGGAAGAAAATTCATCGGCACCATTGAGAACTGCAAACTGGCGCCACCCTGCAGAAACAAGATTTGGTAGTTGTTCGGAATATCCAGCAACTCGCGCAGACTTTTATCAGCATCGCCAATAATCTCGTCAAATGTTTTAGACCGATGACTGATCTCCATTACCGACATTCCCACACCCGGCAAACTCAACATGTCGCGCTGAGCTTCCTCAAGAACCGGAACCGGCAACACCGCTGGACCAGCACTAAAGTTAAAAATGCGATCTGTCATAAAAAGGCTCCCTTTAAAGTGGTGCTGTGCTTTGTACTTGGTGCTTTGTGCTTTGTGCTTTGTACTTGGTGCTTTGTGCTTTGTACTTGGTGCTTTGTGCTTTGTACTTGGTGCTTTGTACTTGGTGCTTTGTACTTGGTGCTTTGTGCTTGGTGCTTTGTGCTTGGTACTTTGCAGTCAAGTTCGTATTTAGTAAGTTAGAACTTTCCATTCACGAACAAAGTACCAGGGACAAAGCACAAAGTTCCAACCTTCACCCAAACCTCTGCCTCAATATTTTTCCCGTTAGCCGCAAAACAACTGACCGCGGGAAGAGACGTACCGAAAATGCGACTAACTTATTTGTCCAACCGGAAATGATTGAACTCTGCTTGTGCTTAAGGCCGCGTAACGCGGTTTCGACCACTTGCTCTGAAGTTTGTGATCCACGCATAGGAGGATGATCCATTTTCGCAGCCGCAAAGAAATTCGTTTCCGTCACACCAGGACACAAAGCCATCACGTGTACACCAAATGGCCTGTTCTCCTCCCACAAAGCGTCGGAGAAAGAGAGCACAAAAGCCTTTGAAGCAGCGTAGGTCGCCATGAATGGAACTGGTTGAAATGCTGCGGTCGATGCGACGTTGATAATGGTACCTTGCTTTCGCTCCCGCATTGGAACGAGAAATAAATGTGTCATCTCAACCAACGACCGCATGTTCAATTCAGTAATCTCAACTTCTCGTCCAGGGTCCAGGTTGGAGAAGTACCCCATGGAGCCGACGCCCGCATTGTTGATGAGCATGTCTATCTCAAGTCCACGCTTGCGCGTTTCTTCGAATAGGCGAGCAGGTGCGTCGTGCTCTGTCAGATCGAGGGCGAAGTATTGCGCGCGAGTTCCACTCATTCGGCCCAACTCGTTACACAGGGTGATGAGCTTGTCCTCCGATCGCGCCACTAAAAAAACATTTCGGCCCAGGGCAGCAAGCTTTCGGGCAAATGCAGCACCAATTCCACTCGAGGCTCCGGTTATGAGGGTAGTATTCATTTGGCAGCCAACTGAATGAGATTCAGCTCTATGACATCTGTGCTCTCGGACCTGATCTTCTCGAGCATCGCTGAAGAAGGGGCGTTGTCGAGATTGATGCGTGCTACGGCTGCCGCCGCACCTTCGAACACGATGTTCTCCATCTCCTGAACGTTTATGTGTTCAGCTTTAATCGCTTCGAGTACGCCGGCCAACACACCTGGCCGATCGACGTGCCGGACCACCAAACGATGAGTCGCCGGTGATTGTCGCGCCAAGTTAACAACGTTTGGAACTTTGCCGGTGTCTTTAAACTCTCGAACTATCCTTACTGTTTCCGCTGCAATCGCCTCCTGCGCCTGATCAGTCGACGCACCGATGTGATGCGTGCCGTAAAGAGCGTCTTCTTTTCCTATCGGATCGGTGAAGTCCGCAACTCCACTAGTCGGTTCCGCTGCAAACACATCGAGCCCAACACGGATGCCGCGGTTCTTGATTGCGTCAATCAATGCACTCTCATCGACCACTTCGCCGCGCGCAGTATTGATGAAGTAACTTCCAGGCCGCATTGCGCTAAAGACATCCGCATTGATCGCGTTTCGCGTTTCCGCGTTCAAGGCGACGTGAACGCTCACGATGTCTGCCGAAGCGGCAACGTCTGTTGATGTTGCTTTGTATTCGATCCCAAGTCTTGACGCCTTTTCCTCGGTCAAACTGCGGCTCCAGGCAACTACCGGCATTCCAAACGCTTGTGCGCGAGGAATCATTTCCTGGCCAATCTTGCCCAACCCAATAAGTCCCAATGTTCGGCCAAACAAACCACGCGCTTTTGAAAACTCTTTCTTGTTCCACTTGCCCTGACGAAGTGTGACAACGTTGTCGACGATTCGACGATCAAGCGCGAGGATTAATGCAAACGCCAACTCAGCCACGGCGATTGAATTCTTACCGGGACAATTGGAGACATAGATCCCGCGCTTAGAGGCGGCTGCCACATCAATGGTGTTGTAACCCGCTCCGGCTCGCACTACGAGCTTGACTGGACCGGCATCAAGCATCGCTTCAGTCACCTTAGTCCCACGTACAACGAGAACATCGGGCGACTCGTTCCGGATTGCTGCGACAAGAGCATCGTCCTTCACGTCGGGTTGATAGGAGATGTCGCAACCGATCGCCTGCAAACCATCGCGGCCGGACTGTTCGAATTTATCGGCTATTAGAACGCGCATAGGTAACTGTGCTTTGTACTTTGAGCTTTGTACTTGTATTCGACCTTAGGTTTTTACTAAGAACAAAGCTCTAAGCACAAAGCTCTAAATCCGATGTATCAACAACCCATCCCTGAGCTTTGGCTCAAACCACGTCGACTTCGGAGGCATGATCTCGCTCGCATCCGACACCATGAGTAACTCCTCGACGGTCGTAGGATAAAGTGAGAATGCAACCGCAGCCTTACCTTCATTCACCAGGCGTTCGAGTTCCTTTGTTCCTCTCAACCCGCCGACGAAATCTATTCGCTTGTCTGTGCGAATATCCTGGATGCCAAGAATCGGATCAAGCAGTCGATCCTGAAGGACGCTTACATCAAGGGCTGCGACATTGCCTGTGGGCAAAGTTGTGTCGGGCGACATTTCCAGTCCATACCACTTGCCATCCAAATACATGCTCCAGTGTCCTCGCTTGTCGGGCGCGGGTGAAACATCCTCAGTTATCGTGAATTGTCGTTTGACCGCGGCCAGGAAGTCCTCCTTGGACAATCCATTCAGATCTTTGACCACGCGGTTGTAGGCGAGAATCTGCAATTGCAAGTCAGGAAAGGTCACCGTCAGAAAGTAGTTGTAATCTTCCTTCCCGGTATGCGTAAAGCTCTGCTCTCTTAACTCCGCACGCGCGCGACTTGCGCTCGCGGCCCGGTGATGTCCGTCTGCGATGTAAAGGAGCGGAACGTTCTTAAAACTGTTCACCAACGAGTCGGTATCAGCCAACCGCCAAATGGTGTGTCTGATTCCATCCTCGGCAGTCAGATCAAACAAAGGTTCAGATGATAACGCGGCAGAAACCTGATCATCGATTTCCGCGCGACGACGATAAGTCAAAAACACCGGCCCAGTCTGCGCTTTCAACATCAACATGTGTCGCGTGCGGTCATCTTCTTTGTCCCGCCGCGTGCGCTCGTGCTTTCGAATGGTGTTGTCGTCGTACTCATCAATCGAACAGCAAGCGACAATGCCTATTTGTTCATGATCGCCCATCACGAGTTTGTACAGATACAGGCTCGGTTCAGATTCCATTTCAAGCGGACAATTTGCAATCAGCTGTTCGAAGTTCTCGACAGCCTTGCGATAGACAACATCGCTGTAGACATCTGTACCCGAAGGAAGATCAATTTCCGGACGCGACACATGAAGAAAACTTAGTGGATTGTCCCTGGCAAGTTCGCGGGCCTCATCCGTATTGACTACGTCGTACGGCACACTGGCTACTAACTTGGCTTGTTCACTATTTGGACGCAAAGCTCGAAATGGACGAATAACCGCCACGAAACCTCCTATCGGAAAAGGCACCTCTGCTCTCGCAGATGCCAGGAACCTTCCGCTCGATACGTGTGATGATGGATAAGGCTTATGACTTTAGACTATCAAGCACGGCAGGGTAGAACAAGTTGGGAAGACTGGGAAATCAATCATCCGCAGATTACGCAGATTACGCAGATTTTTCCGACGAAGATGCCAAGCAACACCGTGAAGCTAAATCTGCGTAATCTGCGGATGATCAGTTTTTGCCAACCTAAATATCATCGATCTTAGCGGCCAATATGAAGTCGCTCTCAGTTAGGCCATCGATTTTATGAGTCCAGATCGTGATCTCGGCACGGCCCCATCCAAAACAAATGTCCGGATGATGCCCTTGTTCTTCGGCCAGACCACCAACACGACTTACAAACGCTTGGGCTTCACGAAAGTCTTTGAAGCTATAACTCTTTTGTAGATGATGCTCATTTACAACCTTCCAACCAGTAAGTTGATTCTCAAGCTTTGTGACTTCTTCGCCGCGGAGCGGAGGCACGCCACCTCTACATGGCACACATTGCTTGCTTGATAGTTCGCTCATAATTACCTCGTCAGTTAAGGAACAACGATTTCTTTTGCCTTCTTCAAGATTGCTATCTGTCCTGCGTGATACAGATCATGCTGCACAGCACCGTGCAATGTCACATAGACACTCGAGAATGGAGTCTCAGCGTTTTCGATAATGGGCCGGTCTAAGTTCGATTCATCCAGCGCCGCGATGGCGTCGAGTAAAGCTTGATGGTTATCTCGGAGATGTTGTTGAGTAGCGTGCCATGCTTCTTCGCCCGTGTCCTCAATCGTGGGCCAATCTTCCTCGTCACTAAGCTGCGCGGGATCGCCTTCGAGTCTTCGCCTGCAGGCGTTCTCCCAGGCGGCGATGTGTAACGTCAACTCCCAGATGGAATGTGCGCCGGGAATCGGATGAGCCGCCGCTTGTTGCGCCGTCACTCCGTCAAGAATTTTCAATACTGATGGACCGTGCCAGGCTTCGCCGTTGAATGCTCGTTGAAACTGTTCTCTGATTCTTTGTACTTCTGTCATTGTTTTCCCCGATTCAAATCAAAAAATCGAATTGGAACTCATACTAGTTCTGACGCGTGAAGCAACTATGTTTCCAATTTCAGAGTGCGAAGTCCACTACCACATCATCACTTTGTGTTTTCCAATCGTGTTTTTTGGTTTCGTTGTTCTCTATCTCTATACGAAGGGTCGATCAAAACGAATGTGACCTCAGCAACACTAACTCTCCAGGTAAACCTTCTCGATCTCATCCACCATTCGTCCCAAGGTGAATCGCATTTTAGCCGCAGCCTGAGAACGTACACTCATCTCCTGTCTCAGTTTCATATCCTCAAGTAACCGCACAATCACATGAGCCAACTCTTCAACATCGCCAATATTCACGAGCACTCCTGTAACTCCATCCTCAACGACTTCCTGTGCACCTTCTGTGCGAGTCGCAACTACTGCTGTACCTGAGGCCATTGCTTCGACAATTGAAAGACCAAAACTTTCCGTCTCGGACGCTGATACAAACACATCGAGCGCGCATAACAATTTCTCCGCATCATCGAGCCAACCGAGAAGGTGAACGCGATCCTCAAGGTTCAAGTGTTTTACGAGCTCGAGCAGCTCTTTGCGATTTGCGCCTTCAGACGATGTATCAACTCCAGCGATCACAAAATGCGCTTCGGGTGTTTTGTCTGCGACGATCCTGGCGGCCTTAATCAGGTCGTCATGGCGTTTCAACTTTCGCAATTCGCCAATGCTCCCAACGAGCAGACAATCTTGCGGCAGATTGTTGGCGTGCAAAAAAGACGCGCGATCGAAACTCTTGCAGGCATGTACAAATCGATCCACTTCGATACCGTTAGGCACCAGCGCGATCTTTTGATCAGGAACAAGACGTTGACTACTGAGTTGCCGCGCCACCGCACTCGAGACGGCAATCAGCCGGTTAGCTTTGGCCAAAGTTCTCCGATGAATGCCATTGAGTGGGAACAAAACGTGTCGCGTCACAAGGAACTTAGGTTCCGGCTTCGAGCGGGACGCATATGCTGCCAGCGAGTAATCACGCGCCATGTGCGCATGCACGACCTCGATGTTGTTCTCCTTGACGAGTCGCGCAAGCGCTCGCGCGCTTTGTGCGTCCAATGCATTGCGGAGTGGAAAGGTCTTTATGTTTCCGATGGGAAGCTGAAGAAACCTTGTAAGCGGTGACTGTGGTCGTACGGCAACGTAGACATCATGACCGCGCGCAGCTAGTGAATTGCTCAGGTCAACGACATAGCGTTCGCCGCCACCAAAGGATGAAGCCGAACTGATCTGAAGAATCCGCATGAAGGTGAAGTTGATAGCCCACTTCGTAGGGGCCTCCCTCCGTGGGCGCCCTCCCAAATATGATAATTAATATTCCAACAAAGCTGGGGCGGCCACGGGGTGCCGCCCCTACAAATTAGAAATCAGCGGCATCCGTACCAAACTCAAACAGCCAGCTTGAAGAGTGTTTTGTTTAGCAATTGAATCAGAGCACAAATCACTGGTGATCGACACCTCTCGAGTCGGCACGACTGTTGCCACTTGGAAATAAAATAGAAGACTGTTTTGTTGGGAGGGATTGTATGGCTAAGACTAAATTAGTGACAGGACTTTTTAAGAGCAAGACTGCTGCAGAAGCGGCTGTTGATGCTCTACTAAAACGCGGTTACACACGCGACGACATCAGCGTGCTCATGTCAGATGCAACGCGCACAAAGGAGTTTGGTTTACAAACGCGGACACATGCAGCTGACGGGCTCGGAATTGGTAGCGCAGTTGGCGGCACGGTGGGCGCGGTTGTGGCCGCCGTCGCAGCAGTCGGCACAACGTTATTTCTTCCGGGTATCAACCTCGTTATTGCCGGTCCCATTGCAGCGGCTTTGGCAGGTGCCGGTGCAGGTGGTGCAACAGGAGGATTGATTGGCGCCCTAATCGGCGCAGGCATTCCCGAGTACCGTGCGAAAGTTTACGACGCTGAATTGCGCGGTGGCGGAATCCTTATCGGTGTTGAAGCACGCACTGATGAAGAAGTCGATACGCTCGAGGGTCTGCTTGATGAACTGGGCGGACAGCACGTTCGAACTGAGTAGCTCGCGAAAGTAAAAAGGCTTGATGTGATGGGCATCACAACAAGCCTTTTTGTTTGCTGGGGTGAATCCCGTTAACGCTTAATGGCGTCGCCGACATCTTCGATCGTCTCGCCGACTTTGCGTCGAACCTTGCCGGCCCCTTCCTGAACCTTGCCGCCGAGATTGTCAGCCTTGCCCTCGTTCTCTAATTCGCGGTCATTAATGGCTCTGCCCACTGTTTCCTTTGTTTTGCCTTTAGCCTGATCAAATTTGCCTTCTATTTCATCTCTGTTTGGTAAACCCATTCCTTGCCTCCTTGTGATCGTCTAGTGCCCTTCTGAGAGCGTAGTTGCTCCCGCTACGAGTATTCACATGAGCAATGCGTATTCCGCTGAGGAACTCTTAGCAACGGGTTCAATTTCGCCCGCTAGGAGACTGGAAAATTCACAATGACTGTACGCTTCGAAGACTGCGTCTGCGTGATCTTGGAACAAACTGAATGTCCGATATGCTTTAGAGCCTCTTGCAAAATTAACTTCTCATTCTCCCCAAGCTTCAGCTTGGGGTTAAGGGCGGCTCGGAAAGTAGTTAATCGTTTCAACGGTTTATCTTAGTAACTCTGGAATCTTTCGGAAACCGTTAAAACGGTTCCAAGACTACATGCGACCTCTGATCCCCAAGCTGAAGCTTGGGAAGAATGAGAAGTTAATTTTGCAAGAGGCTCTAAAGCATATCGGACATTCAGTTTGTTCCAAGATCACGCAGA
>Ga0157378_10001952_pt1 | contig 18500 bp, 21 predicted proteins | sample M65metaG_FD_115309 | JGI IMG/M metagenome (GOLD analysis project Ga0157378, IMG submission 115309) | Miscanthus rhizosphere microbial communities from Kellogg Biological Station, Michigan, USA - M6-5 metaG | ecosystem: Host-associated > Plants > Roots > Rhizosphere > Soil | place: USA: Michigan...
ATCGGCGCCGGAATCCTGGAAACGAGAGTCGCGCCCTGGCGTTGCGTGTCGTGCGGCTATCACTACGGGCGCCCGCAAGACGATCCGCACAGGGTCGTCCGGATGCCTCCGAGACACTAAGCCGGCTTGCCGTTCATCGCGAAGGCACGAAGTCAGACACGAAGGTCACGATGACAAAGCTCAAGGACGGACCAGGCGAGGAAAACAATCCGATAGAGCAGTACCGGGAGTGGACCGAACATCGGTACGATGAGGGTCACTGGCTTGGCGGCAACGTCGACCCCGGCACGCGAAGTCTCTGGTCGGTTGCGCCGGCGCAGCGTCGGCTGATTGGCGGCGTGATTGTCGCGCTTGCGCTGTTCGGCGTCTATGAAGGCTGGACCGTGGCCGGCAAAGACTCTCCACAATTCGTGTACTTACTGCTTGGCCTTGGTGCCTTGTCGTTTCCCGGCTTCGTGATGCTGTTTGCTCGTCAGAAGCCCCCACGGCGAATGGTGCGCCAGAAGAAGAAAAAGGATTCGTGACCTTCGTTGTTCTTCGTGCCTTCGTGATGAGCCGTCGATCGAATCAGGCGTATTTCCCTCGTGCTGCCGCAAACGGCAGCGTGACGAGGATGAGGAACAGCATCAGGAATTCCGAATCCCCGAAGTTGTACTCGAACATCCCGGCGGCGAGCATCGAGACGACGGCGGCAAGCGCGGTCGCGGCCAGCAGCTTCTGATTCCGGTCGCGCAGCATCTTCGACAGCGCGACGATCAGGCCCACGACAAACCACAGCCAGGCGGCGAGCGCGGGCAGGCCGCGTTCCGCGGCGATCTGCAGCGGCACGTTGTGGAGGTGCGGGTTGACCTGGTTCTCGGCGTCGGGCACGCGGTACTTCGCGTAGAGCGGCTGGACCATGTTGGGCCCGATGCCCACCCACGGATGGTCCTTCACCATGGGCACGCCCTCGCGCAGCATCACGAGACGATCGGCCACGGTGGGATCCTTGAGGTTGAACATCGACTCGAACCGGTCGGTGATCCGCGCCGGCGCGGCCACGAAGAAGACCAGCGCGACGACGGGGAGGATCGCGAGCAGCCGCTTGTCCTTGAGCAGGAGCAGCAGCGCGACCGCGGCGCTCGCGCCGACTTCCGCGCTGCGCGAGAACGTCAGCGGAATCGTCACGGCGAGCGCGGGAACGACGAGCGCCGCCCAGAGGCGATCGCGCTCGCCGAAGAGAATTCGCGCGAGCGCCGTGCCGATGACGAGCATCAGCAGGCCCGAGTACGTCATGTAGTGGCCGAGCGTCCCCGTCGGACGCTGTCCGAGGTTGTCGTAGTGCAGCACGCCGAACTGGAAGATGCCCACCGCGGCCGCGGCGGCCGCAAACGACACGATCACGGTCACCATCGTCTGCGCGTTCGAGCCGCGGACGAAACGATAGACGAGCGGCACGATGAGGAAGAGCACCATCTGCTTGCACGCCATCAGGCTCGTGCGCGGCTCTGGGGAGAACGCGGTCGAGATCAGCGTGAGCACCGCGTACGCGACCAGCGGCCACGCGAACGACGGGATTTCGACGGATTCACGGTCGATGACGATCAGCGCGATCCAGCAGACGACCGCGACCGCCAGCAGGCTTTGCGCGATGGCGATCGAGAACTGCAGCGCGCCGGCGACGCCGAACAGCGCGAGGAGACCCGCCTGTTCGAGCGCGGCCCGGCGGCGGGGCATGGCGGTCGCTTCGGTGAACACCGTCATCGGATGAATCATTGTAGCGCTGCTCTCAGCTCTTAGCTCGAGCGAGCGCCCGCTCGGCAGCCGCGAGCACGTCCTCAGGCGCGAGCCACGTGAGACAGCGAAAGTCTCCGTGCACGCAGACGCGCTGGTCGCACGGACGGCACTCGAGGCCAGACACCTCCGCGGCTTCGCTCGGCCACGTCGGTGCGCGCCATGGTTCGGAGCGCACGGGCAGCGTCGGACCGTACAGACCGACAATCGGCGCCGTGGTGGTGGAGGCGATGTGCAGCGGCCCGCTGTCGCCGCCGATGTACAGCGCCGCGCGATCGACGAGCGCGCGCAGCTCCGCGAGCGTGAACTCCTGAGGTGGCAGCACGCGATCGCGATCGGCGGCGTCGATGTGAGTACGCGCCTGTTCGATGACTCGCGCGGCCGCGTCTTTCTCCGACGGTCCCGACACGACGACGACCCGCCGTCGTGCGCCGTGGCGCACGAGCATCGCGATGAGCGAGGCGAACGAATCGAGCGGCCAGCGCCGGAACGGATTCCCCGCGCTGACGTGCAGCACCACGAGCTCGTCGTCGTTGCCGACGCCGTGCGCCCACAACCGCCCCTCGATTGCTTCAGCCGCGTCCGCATCCAATGGCATCTCGGCCGGCGACTGCGCGGAATCGGGCGTGGGAATGCCGAGTGCGTTCAGCAGATCCCACTGATTGGCCACGGCGTGCCGCGCGCGGATGCCGCGCGGACGCGCGACGCGCGTCGTGTACATCCAGCCGCGGCCGGGCACGTCGTACCCGATGCGCGTTGGAGCGCCCGACAGCCACGCGATGAGCGAGCTGCGCGGTCCGCTGTGGAAGTCGATGACGAGGTCGTAGTGTTCGGCGCGAACGCGTCGCGCGATCGCCAGGTCGTCGAGGAAGCCCGCGAGCCCGCGTCGTCCCGGCGAGACGATCACGCCGTTCAGATGAGGATTGGCCGCAACCACCGGCGCGGCGGCCGGCTCGACCATATAAGTAATGTGTGCCTCGGGGAAGTGGCGGCGCAGGCCGCGGATCGCCGGTGTCGTAAAGACGACGTCGCCGATTTCGCGCAGCCTGATGAGAAGGACTTTCAGGGCTCGACCGTGGCCTCGTCGACCAGCATCACCGGGATGTCGTCTTTAATGGGATAGACGCGTTTGCAGGTCGCGCACTTGAGCGCAGTACCGTTTTTGACGACTGAGACAGGCGTTTTGCAGGCGGGACAGGCGAGAATTGCGAGCAGTTCCGGGTCAACCGCCATGGTCGAACTATATGACACCTTTCCGCTTTTGTGGAACAATTCACCCTGGGATTGTCCTGATGAAAGTGTTGAACGTGCCGAACGTGCTGCGCCTTGCCGCTGTCTGTCTGCTTGCGGCCGCGCCGACGTTGGCGCAGACGCCGGCCTCCGATCCGTCGGCGCGCACCGGCGACGCGTACTCGCAGTTCATGCTCGGCCGTCATTTCGAGACCGCCGACGACATCCCCAATGCGATCGCCGCGTTCAAGCGCGGCATCCAGCTCGACCCGCAGGCCTCCGACATCGTGGCAGAGCTCGCCGGCCTCTACATGAGGCAGAGCCGGCTCGAGGAGGCGGTGCAGTCCGGCGAGCAGGCCCTCAAGATTGAGCCGGCCAACCGCGAAGCGCACCGCGTGCTCGGCATCGTCTACGCGACGCTCGTCGAGAGCGGCCGCCGCAACACGCGCACCCAGCAGAACGCGACGACGATGGCCGAGAACCTCACCAAGGCCATCGAGCATCTCGAGAAGGCGATCGACCGGCAGCTCGACGCCGATCCGAACGTCCGCGCGACGCTGTCGCGCCTGTATCTTGCCTCCGGCCAGAACGAGAAGGCGATTCCGCTGCTCCAGGACCTCGTGAATCAGGAGCCCGGCTGGTCCGATGGGCCGTCGCTCCTGGCGCAGGCGTACGCCGGCGCGGGCCGCGACGCTGAAGCAATCACGTGGCTCGAGAAGTCGGCCGCCGACGATCCGGATCTCTACACGACGCTCGCGAGCTTCTACGAGCGGCAGAAGCGGTGGAAGGAAGCGGCCGGCGCGTATGAGAAGGCGATTGCGGCGTCGCCGAAGAGTGTCGACCTGAAGCTGCAGTACGCCACGGCGCTGATCAACATCGGCGGCAGGGACGCGCTGACGAACGCGCGAGACGTCCTCAACGAGATCGTCGCGGCGCGTCCCAACGACGTGCGCTCGCTCTTCCAGCTGTCGCAGGTGCAGCGCCGGCTTGGCGATCTCGGCGCGGCTGAGAGCGCCGCGCGCCGCGTGATCGCGCAGAACGGCCGCAGCCCGATGGGCTACTACGCGCTCGCGATGGCGCTCGAAGAGCGCCGCCAGTATCAGGCCGTCGTCGATGCGCTCGCCCCGGCGGCCGCGGATTTCCGCGCGCACCCGAGCAACAACCCTCCTTCCGACCTCGGGCTGCTGCTGCCGCACCTGGGGTTCGCGTATCAGGAGCTCGGCGATCACGAGAAGGCCATCGCGACCTTCGACGAAGCGCACAAGCTCTCTCCGACCGACGCGACGGTCACGGCGTACCTGGCGCAGGCCAACCTGTCGGCGAAGAAGTACAGCGCCGTCATCGAGCTGACGAAGAAGGCGCGCGCGCAGGATCCCGGTGAGATTCGCTTCGCGCGGCTCGAGGCGCAGGCGCTGAAAAACAGCGGCAAGCCGGACGAAGCCGTCGGGCTGCTGCAGGACTTCGCGAAGCGCCAGGACAAGCCCGAGGGCTACATCGCGCTGGCGCAGATGTACTCCGAGACCAAGCGCGGCGCCGACGCCGTGAAGGTCCTGCAGGACGCGCAGTCGAAGTTCCCCGGCGACACCACGATTGGCTTCGAGCTCGGCGCCGTCCTCGACAAGCAGAAGAAGTTCGCCGACGCGGAGGCCGCGTTCCGGCAGGTGCTGAACAAGGATCCTGATAACGCGCCCGCGCTCAACTACATCGGCTACATGCTTGCCGAGCGCGGCGAACGGCTGAACGAGTCCGTCGATCTGCTGAAGAAGGCGCTCGCGCTCGAGCCCGACAACGGCTCGTATCTCGACAGCCTCGGCTGGGCGTACTACAAGGCGGACAAGCTGCCGCTCGCGCTCGACAGCCTGCAGCGCGCGGCCGATCAGCTGAAGAACAACTCGGTCATCCAGGATCACTACGGCGACGTGCTCTTCAAGCTCACACGCTACGACGAAGCGATCGCCGCGTGGCAGAAGGCGCTCGGCGGCGACAACGACACGATCGACCGGCCCGCCATCGACAAGAAGATCAAGACCGCGAAGCAAAAGCTCGGCAAGAAGTGACACCCCTCGACTCGCGTGCGACCGCAAGCTCGCTCAGGGCGTGCCTTGTCGTCGTTTGCCTGGTGACCGCGTCGTGCGGAGCTCCGCTCATGAAGCTCCCCGCGGGCGCGGGCACGCCGGCCACCGATGCGGCGGACGTCGTCGCACAGGCGACCGCGGCCTGCCGCGCCGTGAACACCGTCACGCTCGAGATGGCCGTGAGCGGATCGGCCGGCGGCCACCGGTTGCGTGGCAGACTGACCGCCGGTCTTGCGAAGCCGGCGTCCGCGAGGCTCGAAGCGGTGGCGCCGTTCGGCCAGCCGCTGTTCGTGTTCGTGGCGAACGCCGGCGACGCCTCGCTGCTGTTGCCGCGCGATCGGCGCATCCTCGAACACGGATCCCCGGCCGATGTGCTCGAGGCGGTTTCCGGCGTCCCGCTCGACGCCGTCGGACTGCGCGCGCTCGTGACCGGATGCGCGGGCGCGCCGGACAGCGCCGACGCAGTGGCCTTCGGCGACACGTGGCGCGCCGCGCCGGACGGCGCCGACAACGTGTACTTCCGGCGACAGAGCGCCGGCGATCCGTGGCGGCTGGTGGCGACCGTCAGAAGAAATGCCTGGCGCGCGGAGTACTCGATGTTCGACAACAACCTCCCGCATCTCGTCCACATCGTCAGCCAGCCGGCGGGGCGGTTCGACTTGCAGCTGGATCTGTCGCAGGTGGAGGTGAACGTGACGCTTGGTCCCGAAGCGTTTCGTCTTCCGCAGACGGGCGGACGCGAACCGGTCAGTCCGATCAGTCTTGAAGAGCTGCGGCGATCCGGGCCGCTCGGCGAGAAGTAGATGGCCCGATCGCTGACGGTTCACGCCTTCGCGAAAATCAACCTCGATCTGCGTGTCCTTGGTCTGCGGCCCGACGGCTATCACGAGCTGCGGACGACGTTTCAGTCGATCGCGCTGGCCGACACGCTGACGTTCACGCGGGTGCGAGGGCCGTTTCAGATCGAGTGCGACGACCCGGCGTTTCCGGGCGATCACACCAACCTGATCTGGAAAGCGGCGCAGCGGGTGCTGGCGCTCGCGCGGCGACGCGAGCAGCCGTCCGGCATCCGGGTGCGGGTGGAGAAGAACATCCCGATGCAGGCCGGTCTCGGCGGCGGCAGCAGCAACGGCGCCGCGGCACTGCAGGCGCTCTGCCGCCTGTGGAAGGTCAAGACGACCCGCGAGGAGCTGCATCACGCGGCGGCGAAGCTCGGCGCCGACGTCCCGTACTTTCTCGAGGGCGGCACCGCGCTCGGTTTTCATCGCGGCGATCTGCTCGTCCCGCTGGACGACATCGATCCGGCGTGGGTCGTGGTCGTGGTCCCCGAATTCGGCGTGAGCACGAAAGACGCGTTCGCGTGGTGGGATCAGGCGAAGGAAGGGCAGGGGGTGCGTGCGAAAAACGTCTCAAACGATCTCCAGCCGCTCGTCGCCAAACGACATCCGATCGTGGGCAAGCTCGTGCGCACATTAATTAAGGAAGGCGCCTTCCACGCGTCGCTTTCGGGCAGCGGATCGGCCGTTTTCGGCTTGTTCTCGCGCCGGGCGGACGCCCAGGCGGCGGCCCGTAGACTCGCGGGTCCTCGCACTTTTGTCACCCCGACGCTGACCCGAGCGGGGTGCCGGAGACTTGCCGCCAAGTGAATCTGTCGGCTACACTTAATGTTTGCGCTGCGTCATTCAGGCCGCTTCTGAAGGTCCACTTCACCAGTTGGAACACATCGTTGGGGCGTGGCCAAGCGGTAAGGCGCGGGACTTTGGATCCCGTATTCGGAGGTTCGAATCCTCCCGCCCCAGCCACATTGTGTTGGCAGGCGTTACGAGATGTTGAGTGATCCGTACATGGCCGTCGGGTTTGGCGAGCTCAAAATTTTTGCCGGTAGCGCTCATCCCGAGCTGGCGCGCGAGATTGCAGGGTTTCTCGGCGTGTCGCTGGGGCAGGCGCGGCTGAAGCGGTTCCCGGACACGGAAGTCTCGTTCCAGATCGACGAGAACATCCGCGGGACCGATATTTTCGTCCTGCAGCCGACCTGCGCGCGCGGCACGGCCTCGGTCGATCAGCACATCATGGAGCTGATGATCATGATCGATGCGTTCCGCCGGTCGTCGGCGGCGCGCATCACGGCCGTGATTCCGTACTACGGTTACGCGAGGCAGGACCGGAAAGACAAGCCGCGCGTGCCGATCTCGGCCAAGCTGGTCGCGAACGTGCTCAGCGCCTCGGGCGCCAACCGTGTGCTGACGATGGATCTGCACAAGGCGCAGATCCAGGCCTTCTTTGACATTCCGGTGGACCACCTCTTCGCCGCGCCGGTGATCATCGATTACCTGTCGCGCAAGGAATATCCGAACCTGACGATGGTGGCCCCGGACGCGGGGGGCGCGGAACGCGCGCGCGCCTACGCGAAGCGGCTCAACGCGGAACTGGCCGTCATCGACAAACGCCGCACCGAAGACGGCACGGCCGAAGTGATGAACGTCGTCGGCGACGTGCAGGGACGGACCTGCGTGATCCAGGACGACATCATCGACACGGCCGGGACGATCACGAAGGCGGCGGCGGCGCTCAAGGCGAACGGCGCGGAGAAGATCTACGCGTGCGCCGTGCACGGCGTGCTGTCGGGCCCGGCGATCGAGCGGATCGAGAAGTCGCCGATCGACCGGATGATCGTGACCAACACCATCCCGCTGTCGGGTGCGGCGGCCAGGTGCGAGCGAATCAAGGTGTTGTCGGTGGCGAGGCTGCTCGGCCAGGCCATCAAGAGTATTCACGAGGAGACTTCGGTGTCCTCGCTGTTCGTGTAAGGCAGAAGGTAAAGGGCAAAAGGCACTGATATGGATGCAGTACTGGAAGCGACGCTCAGAGACTCACGCGGGAAGAACGAAGCGCGGCGGACGCGCGCCGACGGCAAGGTGCCGGCGGTGGTGTACGGCACGAGCGGCGGCAAGGCCGAATCGACGGCCATCGCCGTCGAGCCGAAGGCCCTGACGAAGATCCTGCACTCGGAGTCGGGCGCCAACACGCTGATCTCGCTGAAGATTTCCGGCGCGAAGGGCGATCAGCGCGTGCTCGTGAAGGACTACCAGCTGGATCCCATCACGCACAGGATCCTGCACGCCGACTTTTACCAGATCGCGATGGACAAGGTCCTGCGCATCACGGTGCCGATCACGATCAAGGGCGAAGCGCCGGGCGTCAAGCAGCAGGGCGGCATCCTCGAGTACGTGCATCGCCAGGTCGAAGTCGAGTGTCTCCCCGGCGACATCCCCGAGCACATCGAGATCAACGTCGGCGAGCTGATGCTGCACCAGGGCGTGCGCGTGCGCGACGTCGCCGCGAACCCGAAGGTGAAGGTCGTCACCGACGCCGACACGATGCTCGTCCACGTCATCATGCCGAAGGCCGAGGAAGTGGCGACGCCGGCGGCGGGTGCCGAGGGCGCGGCTGCGGCGGCGCCGACGGCGCCGGCCGAGCCCGAAGTCATCAAGAAGGGCAAGAAAGAGGACGCGGAAGAGAAGGAGTAGCGCTTCTGAAGCTGATTGTTGGGCTGGGAAATCCCGGGGACAAGTATTCCGGGACGCGGCACAACGTCGGCTTCCGGGTCATCGACGAAGCGGCGCGGCGGGAATCGGCCGGTTTCGAATCGGCGCCGGCAGACGCGTTGATCGCCCGGGTGAGATCGAAAGACGTGATTCTCGCCAAGCCGATGACCTTCATGAACGCGAGCGGCGAGGCCGTTGGCGGGCTCCTGCGGTACTACAAGATCGACGTGGCGGATCTGCTGGTCGTGGTCGACGAAATCCAGCTCCCGCTCGGCAAGTTGAGGGCGCGGGCCAGGGGATCGGCCGGCGGGCACAACGGCCTGAAGTCGATCATCCAGCACGTCGGCGATGAATTCGCCAGGCTGCGGCTGGGCGTCGGGCGCGGCGACTCGCGGAGAGATCTCGCGGATCACGTGCTGGCGAAGTTCGAGAAAGACGAGGCGGACGAGGTCGAGCGCATGATCGCGCGCGCGGCCGACGCCTCGGACGTGTTCGTCGCCGGCGGGATCGCCGCGGTGATGAACCAGTTCAACGGCGGCGATCCGGCGACAACTGAATAGTTCGTTCACCTTGCCACCGCATAGCGGTGGCCTTGCCGGTCCGGCGAAAGCCGGACACCACCGCTTCGGTAGTGTCCACCTTCAGGTGGACCGCAAGTCCACAAGGAGCAGTAATGGCAGATCGACAGTACGAGCTCGTCTACATCCTTCCTCCCGACACGACCGAACAGCAGGTGGCCGAGCTGCACGAGCAGGTCGGGCAGGTCGTCACGCGGATGCAGGGCACCATCGAGAAAAACGAAAACTGGGGACGCCGACGGCTGGCCTACGAAATCGGCCACCACAAGGAAGGCGTCTACGTGCTCGACGTGATCAACGGATCCGGCGAGCTGATGAAGGAGCTCGACCGCCGGCTCAAGGTGATGGACATGGTGATCCGTCACATGGTCGTGCGCATCGACGAGGAAAAGAAGGTCATCGACCGCACGCAGACCAAGCGGCGCACCGAGTCGGAGCGCCGGCGCGTCAAGCGCGGCCTGCCGCCCCAGCGCCAGCCCGGCGAGGGCCGCTCGCACATGGAAAGCGACGACGACGACGACCGGTTTGACGGAGCGGAGGTTTAGACATGCCATTCGGACAAGGACGATCGGGCGGCGGCGGCCGCGGCAGGGACAAAGACAAGAAACCCGGCGACAAGAAGGACGGCCAGCGCCGTCCGATGTTCCGGCGCCGCAAGGTCTGCAAGTTCTGCGCGGACAAGATCGACGACATCAACTACAAGGACGTCAAGCTCCTGGGCCCGTTCGTGCCGGAGCGGGGCAAGGTCCTGCCGCGCCGCATCTCGGGCACCTGCGCGATGCACCAGCGGAAGCTGCAGGTCGCGATCAAGCGCGCCAGACAGATTGCGCTCATTCCGTACGTGACGGATTAGAGGAATCGCCAATGGAAGTCATTCTCAGAGAACACGTGGACAACCTCGGCAAGCGCGGCGAGATCGTGAAGGTCGCCGACGGCTACGCGCGCAACTACCTGCTGCCGCGCAAGCTGGCGCTCGTCGCCACCGACGGCAACAAGAAGCAGATCGAGCGCGAGCGCGGAAAGTTCGAGGCCAAGGAAGCCGAGGAGGTGAAGGCCGCCGAGGCCGTGGCCGCCCGGGTGAGCAACCTCGAAGTCGACATCGCCCGGAAAGTCGGCGAGAACGACGTGCTGTTCGGCTCGGTCACGGCCTCCGACATCGCGTCGGCGCTCGAGGCGAAGGGCGTCGAGGTCGATCGCCGGAAACTGCAGCTGGCCGAGCCGATCAAGAAGCTCGGCGCGTTCGACGTCCCGCTCAAGCTCCACCGCGATGTCGTCGTGACGGTGAAGGTCAGAGTCGTGGCTGAAGGAGCCGCCGCGAAGTAAGTTCATGGCCGAGACGCTCGCATCCGAACGGACGCTTCCGCACAATCTCGAAGCGGAGCGATCCGTCCTCGGTGCGATCCTGCTCCACAACGACGCATTCAACCTGGCCGCGGAGGTGATCGACTCGGGAGACTTCTTCCGGGACGCTCACCGCCGCATCTTCGACAAGATGGTGGCGCTCGCCGAGCGCAACGGCGCCATCGACCTCGTCACGCTCAAGGACGAGCTCGGGCGGTCCGGCGAGCTCGACGAAGTCGGCGGCCCCGCCTACATCGCCGCGCTCGTCGACGGCGTGCCGCGCTCGATGAACGTCGAGCACTACGCCCGCATCATCAAAGAGAAGGCGACCCTCAGGAACCTCATCTTCTCCGCGAACAAGATCCTCGCGACCGCCTACGACGGCGCCGAGGAGGCCGACGTCATCCTCGACCAGGCCGAGCACGCGATCTTCGCGATTGCCGACGACAAGGTGCGGGACGGCTTCGTCTCGATGCGCGACCTCGCGCACGCGAGCCTCGACACGATCGAGAAGCTGAGCTCGCGCAAGGAGCTCGTCACCGGCGTGCCGACGGGATTCACCGACTTCGACGAGATGACGTCGGGCCTCCAGCCCTCCGATCTCGTCATCGTCGCGGCGCGGCCGTCGATGGGGAAGACGAGCCTCGTTCTCAACATCGCGCAGCACGTGGGCACCAAGACCGACATGACGGTGGGGTTCTTCTCCCTCGAAATGTCGAAGGAACAGCTGTTCATGCGCCTGCTGACCGCCGAGGCGCGCATCGACGCGCACCGGATGCGCGGCGGTTTCCTCGGCGAGCGCGACTGGGGCCGCCTGTCGACGGCGATTGGCACGCTGAGCGAGGCGAAGATCTTCATCGACGACACGCCGTCGATCGGCGTCCTCGAGATGCGCGCGAAGTGCCGCCGCCTCGCGTCGGAGCACGGCCTCCACCTCGTCATCATCGACTACATCCAGCTGATGCAGGGCCGCGGGCGTTTCGAAAACCGCACGCTCGAAGTCGCGTCGATCTCGCGCTCGCTCAAGGGGCTCGCGAAGGAACTGAGCGTGCCGATCGTCGTGCTCTCGCAGCTGAGCCGCGCGCCGGAAGCCCGGTCCGACCACCGTCCGCAGCTGTCCGACCTCCGAGAGTCGGGCGCCCTCGAACAGGACGCCGACGTCGTGGCCTTCATCTATCGCGACGATGTCTATCAGGACAAGAGCCAGCCCGGGCCGACCGACGCGCAGGGCGTGGCGGAAATCATCATCGGCAAGCAGCGCAACGGGCCGGTCGGGACCGTGAAGCTCGCGTTCATCCGCGAGTACACGCGGTTCGAGAATCTCGCATTAGGCAATCAGTGATTCGCCCAACCGTTGCCCGCGTCGATCTGGAAGCCCTCACCTCCAACTACACGACCCTCCTCGCTCATCTGAAGACGGAGCGGCCGTCGAAGACGCCGGGCGTGATTGCCGTCGTGAAGGCGAACGCGTACGGCCACGGCGCGCCGCAGGTCGCGAAGGCGCTCGAAGCGGCGGGCGCTGACCTGCTGGCGTGCGCGGACATCGAAGAAGGCGCCGTGCTGAGGCGCGCCGGAATCAAGGCGGAGATTCTCGTCTTCGGCGCGATGAGCGTCAGCGATCTCGACGGCCTGTTCGACTGCAACCTGACGCCGACGATTTCCACGCCGGGCGCGGCGCAGGCCGTCCAGGCGGCCGCGGTGAAGTACAAGCGGCGCGTGCGGTATCACCTGAAGATCGACACCGGCATGAACCGGCTCGGCTTCCGCTTCGACAACCTGAAGCGGTCGCTGCCGGAGCTCCTGGCCAGCCCGAACCTCGAGCTCGCCGCCGTCTACACGCACTTCGCGACCGCTGACGTCCCCGACTCGCCGGTGTTCGGCGAACAGCGCGTGCGCTTCGAGCAGGTGTTGAAGGCTGTGGCGGAGCTGGGTGGAGCGCCTTCCTACGTTCACGCGTCGAACAGCGCGGCGTTCCTGCGCGACTCGCGCGTGTGGTACGACCGCGTCAGGCCCGGCCTGCTCCTGTACGGCATCGTCCCGCCGCCGCTGGCGTCGACGTTGCCGCTCAAGCCGGTCATGTCGTTGCACAGCAAGGTCGTCGCCGTGAAAGGCATGCGCCCGAGCGAGATCTCAGGCTACGGCGCGCGCTTCGTCGCGGACAAGCCGACGACGATCGCGATTATCCCGGCCGGCTACGCCGACGGCATCGATCTCCGCCTCGCCAGCCGCGGTCACGTCCTGATTCGCGGCCGCCGCGCGCCGGTCATCGGCTCGGTCTGCATGGACATGCTGACCGTCGACGTCACCGGCATGGAAGTCTTTCCCGGAGACGACGCGGTCATCCTCGGCAAACAGGGCGACGACTGCATCGACGCGCGCGAGATGGCGGCGACAATCGGCACGATTCCGTGGGAGGTGGTCTGTCGCGTGGGATCGCGGATCGAGCGGCAGTACGAATAGGCAGGAACGGCGGGACAGGCGGGAAGGGCAGGATGGGAGCGCCGACTGGTCACTGGGACATCGCGCCGTACTTCATCGTCGACGACGTCGTTGCCACGGCGAACTACTATCGCGACTCGCTGGGATTTGACTACGAGCGTCTCTGGAACGAGCCGCCGTCGTTCTGTATGGTGTTCCGCAAGGGCATCGTCATCATGCTTGCGCAATTCGAGAAACCCGGTCTGACGCGCCCGAATCACAGGGTGGACCCGGAAGGCGGCGCCTGGGACGCCTATATCTGGATTGACGATGTGAATGCGCTGTACGAGGAGTTCAAATCGAAGCGTGTCAAGATCGCGCGTGAGATCGGCGACCGCCCGTACGGCTGCCGTGACTTCGACATTGAGGACTGCAACGGCTATCGCCTGTGCTTTGGCCAGGATCTCGAAGAACTAGATGAATCGAGTAAGTGATTAATCTGGTAATCGGGTAATGGAGAGGTTCGTCGCAGAATTGTTCAAGAACGCAGGACCTTCAGCCATGCGAATGGAAGCGCTCGAGTCAGAGATGCCAGATAAGATCGCAGTCGTGACGGCAATTACCCGGTTACCCGATTACTCAATTACCCGATGAAGGCTCCCAAGACCGTCTTCGTCTGCCAGGAGTGCGGCTCGCAGGCGCCGAAGTGGCTCGGCAAGTGCGAAGACTGCGGCAAGTGGAACACGTTCGTGGAAGAGCGTCCGCAGCCGGCGGCGGCAGCGGGAGCGGCCGCTGGTGAGCATCGTTACGCGCTCGCGGGCGCGGCGGCGACCGCGCAGCTCTATTCGGACATCGAGCTCGAGCACCATGCGCGGCTGTCCACGGGCATCGGCGAATTCGATCGCGTTCTTGGCGGCGGGGTGGTCCCCGGGTCGCTGGTGTTGCTCGGCGGCGAACCGGGCATCGGCAAGTCGACGCTGCTGCTGCAGGCGGCGGCGAACATGGCGCGGACGATCGGGCCGGTGCTGTACAGCTCCGGCGAAGAATCCGAGCATCAGATCAAATCCCGCGGCGAACGGCTGAACGTCGGCAAGGCGCCGCTGTATCTGCTCGCCGAGACCTGCCTCGAGCGCATCCTCGAAGAGATCGCCCGCATCAAGCCGGCGCTCGTGATCGTGGACTCGGTGCAGACGGTGTTCTCGCTGAAGTTCCAGTCGGCGCCGGGCAGCATCGGCCAGGTGCGTGAAGCCGCGACGCAGTTGATGTTCATGGCCAAAGGCCAGAACGTCCCGACATTCCTGGTCGGCCACATCACGAAGGACGGCAGCCTCGCCGGCCCGAAAGCCCTCGAGCACGTCGTCGACTCGGTGCTGTACTTCGAAGGCGAGCGCCATCACAGCCACCGCGTCGTCCGGGCGGTGAAGAACCGGTTCGGGGCGGTGAGCGAGCTCGGCGTCTTCGAGATGACGTCGACGGGATTGAAGCCCGTGCCGAACCCGTCGAAGCTGTTCCTCGCCGAGCGGCCGTCCAACGCGCCCGGATCCGCCGTGCTGTGTTCGGTCGAAGGCTCGCGGCCGATCCTCGTCGAAGTGCAGGCGCTCGTCAGCTCCAGCAGCTACGGGAACGCGCGACGGATGGCGAGCGGTGTCGATCAGCAGCGGCTGTCGCTGCTGCTGGCCGTCCTCGAAAAGCGTGCAGGCCTGAACCTGATGGGCGATGACGTGTTCGTGAACATCGCCGGAGGCATGACCATCGACGAGCCGGCCTCGGATCTCGGCGTGCTTGCGGCGATCGCATCAAGTGTCCGCAACCGCGTCATTCCTCCGACGACGGCGATGTTCGGTGAAGTGGGACTGGCCGGTGAGGTCAGGGGCATCACGCAGGCCGCGCTGCGCGTGAAGGAAGCGGCGCAGATGGGATTCAAGCGCTGCGTCATGCCCGAGGCCAACATCGACCCCGCGGATCGTTCGCTCGTGAAGGACTGTGAACTCGTGGGCGTCCGCACGGTCGGCGAAGCGTTAGACGAACTGCTCGCTGGCTAAGCCTTCAGCCCTGAGCCCTTAGCCATGTTAATGTGGGCTTGATGGCCTGGTTCGTCCTTGCGCGCGTGATGGTCGTCGCCATCGTCGCGTACGCAGCGGCGGTGCTTCATCCGCTCGCGTTCAGCGTTCCGATAAACATCGCGTTCGGCCTGGCCCTCGCCGGCATTCTCGTCCTCTTCGAAGCACGGCTGCGCGAGACGGCGATGACGCGCGTGCTCGGCTCGCTGCTCGGCTGCGCCATCGGCCTGCTGCTCTCGCGTGCGATCACCGCGGGCCTGTTCTGGGCCGACCCGTCGGACCGCCGGATTGAATTCCTCGACAGCTTCATCCTGATCATGCTGCCGTATCTCGGGCTGGTGCTCGGCGGCAAGCACGGCGAGTGGCTCGAGCCGGCGCGGCTGGTCGGCCTGTTCCGCGCCGACGGCGCCGAGCATCGCTACAAGATTCTCGACACCAGCGTCATCATCGACGGCCGGATCGCGGACGTGTGCGAAACCGGGTTCCTCGACGGCACGCTCGTCATCCCGCAGTTCGTGCTGAAGGAGCTGCAACTCGTCGCCGACTCGTCGGATTCGATGAAGCGCAACCGCGGCCGGCGCGGCCTCGACATCCTGCAGAAGATCCAGAAGATGTCGGATGTCCAGGTCACGATCTCCGACGCGGACTTCCCGGACATCAAGGAAGTCGATCTGAAGCTCATCGAGCTCGCGCGGACGCTGCAGGGGAAGATCGTCACCAACGACTTCAACCTCAACAAAGTCGCGCAGCTGCGCGGCGTGGCCGTCCTGAACGTGAATGAGCTCGCCAACTCGCTGAAGCCGGTCGTCCTGCCAGGCGAGATGATGAAGGTCTTCATCCTCAAGGAAGGCAAGGAATACAACCAGGGCGTCGCGTACCTGGACGACGGGACGATGGTCGTCGTGGACAACGCGCGCAAGATGATCAGCAAGACCATCGACATCGTCGTCACCAGCGTCCTGCAGACGACGGCGGGGAAGATGATCTTCGGCCGCTACATCGAGCCGGGGATGGCGCCGCAGTCACAGACCGAGCAGCAGCGTCCGCGCGCCGTCGGCGGCTCGCAGCAGACCTGATCGGTTTGGGCATCCCTCCTTATCACTGGTGGCGGACGGTCTTCTTCCTGATCCCCGCGCTGACGGTCTACACGATCGTCTGCGGCGCGGTCTCGATCGTCTCGAGCGTCTTCGACAGGAACGGCTACTTCGCGCATCGCTGCGCCCGCGCGTGGACGTGGCTCATCCTCACGACGACCGGCGTCGAGGTGGACGTCGTCGGGATCGAGAAGCTGACGCCGGGGGCGACGTACATCTTCGTGGCGAACCACTCGAGCCACTACGACACGCCGGTGGTGTTCACGCACATCCCGTTTCAGGTGCGGATCATCGCGAAGAAGTCGCTCGCGATGTTTCCCGTGCTCGGCTGGCATCTGACGCGCGGCGGCCATCTGTTCGTCGATCGCCGCGACCCGGATCGCATGGGCATCCTGAAACGCTGGCGTGCCCTCACATCGCAGGGCCTCTCGTTGATCGTCTATCCGGAAGGGACGCGGACACCCGACGGCCATGTCGCCCGGTTCAAGGCCGGCAGCTTCCTGCTGGCGATTCAGGCGGGACTGCCGATCGTGCCGCTCTCGATCATCGGCACGCGCAACGTCATGCCGAAGGGACGGCTGCGCACGGAGCCCGCGCACGTGACGCTCATCGTCCACGATCCGATCCAGCCGGCGGCGATCGACGAGCCGAGCGTGCACGACGCGAAGGCGCTCGCCGATCGTGTCCATGACATCGTCGCCGGGCCGGTCGAACATGCCGTCGAAGTCGTTCACAGCTGATCGCGTCGCCGCGTTCCGGCTGGCGCGGCATCATCTTCGCTCGGCCAAGGCCTTCGCGCTACGAGCGTCGTTGGTCGACGTCTGTCGCGACGTCGGCGGCATCCAGGCGCAGGTGATGTCGGCGGCGGAGCTGTCGCTCTGGACGCGCCGGCGGAAGACGACGCGCGACGAGGTGCGGTCGGCGCTCTGGAAGACGCGCGCACTGGTGAAGACGACAAGCATGCGGAGGACGCTGCATCTGCTGCCGTCGCGCGACTTCCCGGTGTACATCGCCGCCATGCGCGACTGGTCGATGTCGCAGACCGGCAACCTGCTCAAGCGGATCGGCGCCGACGGAAAACACGTCGACACGATGATCGCGGTCGTGATGGACGCGCTGGCCGACGGCCCGAAAACGCAGCAGGATCTGCTCGCGCGCGCGAAGCAGAAGGCCTCGGCCGGAATGCGGAAGTGGCTGCAGTTCACCTGGAGCGCGATGCGGCCGGCGATTCTGGAAGGGCTGATCGTCTACGGCCAGCCGCGCGGCGCGGAAGCGACGTTCGTGCGCGTCGATCAGTGGCTGCCGACGCAGAAGAGCGTCGATGCGGCGGACGCGCAGCTCGAGCTGGCGACGCGGTTCATGACGGCCTTCGGTCCCGCGACGTTTCGCGACTTCACGAAGTGGAGCGGCCTGCCGACGAGCGTGAGCAGGCCCGTGTTCGAGCGGCTGGGCGGCCGGCTCGACGAGGTCACCGTCGACGGCGAACGCAGCTACATCCTGCGCGAGGATCTCGCCGAGCTGCAGGCGTCGACAATCGATCGGTCGCCGGTGCTCCTGCCGTCGTTCGACACGTTCCTGCTCGCGCACCAGACGAAGGACCATCTCGTCGAGAAGCGGTTCTACAAGCGCGTCTACCGGAATCAGGGCTGGCTGTCGCCGGTGGTCCTCGTCAACGGCCGCATCGTGGCCGTCTGGTTTCTCGAAGAGCGCGCGAAGGCGTTCGCGGTGGACGTCCAGCCGTTCGGCGCCCTCGACGCGAAGATCCGGCGCGGCATCGCGGCGGAAGCCGAGGCGCTCGGCAGCTTTCTCGGCGCGCGCTGCGACGTCGAGTACAAAGCCCTATAATTCGAAAGATGTACGTGACAGCGATCATTGCCGCAGGGGGGCGCGGCGAGCGCTTTGGCGGAGCCGTCCCCAAGCAGCTGGTGGAGCTGCTCGGACAGACCATCCTCGAACGCAGCGTCAACGCGTTCCTCACGCACGCGGACATCACCGACGTTGTCGTCGCGCTGCCGGACGACCTCACCGGCCGCCCGCCGGCGTACCTCACGAACGCGTCGAAGCCGGTGACGATCGTCAGCGGCGGCGCGCGTCGCCAGGATTCCGTGTCGTCGGCGTTCCGCGCCGTCTCGACGCACGCCGACGTCGTCGTCATTCACGACGCCGCGAGGCCGTTTGTCAGCGCGGATCTCATTTCGCGGACGATTGCCGCGGCGTCGGAGTCGGGCGCCGCGCTTGCGGCGCTCGAAGCGCGCGACACCGTCAAGTCCGTGGCCGGCGGCCTGGTGACGTCGACGCTCGACCGGCGCACGATCTTCCTCGCGCAGACGCCGCAGGCGTTCACGCGCCAGGTCCTTCGCGACGCCCTGCAGATCACGACCGACGC
>Ga0157378_10001953_pt1 | contig 18492 bp, 12 predicted proteins | sample M65metaG_FD_115309 | JGI IMG/M metagenome (GOLD analysis project Ga0157378, IMG submission 115309) | Miscanthus rhizosphere microbial communities from Kellogg Biological Station, Michigan, USA - M6-5 metaG | ecosystem: Host-associated > Plants > Roots > Rhizosphere > Soil | place: USA: Michigan...
CGATGCGAGCGGGAATCTCGTGACCATCGCGGGATTCGGACTGGCCGTGAACAATGGCGACAACGTAGCTCCGCTGGAAGCGTCGATGATCGCGTTGAGTCTCGACGTCGACGCGGAGAACAATATCGACTTCGTCGACGCCACGTCGGCGTATCGCATCGAAGGCGGACTCGTTCGCGCGCTCAACACGCCTGACGCGCAGTGCCGCTACGATGGCGACGGCGGACCGGCGCGTCTGGCGCACGTCTGTCAGCCGTGGGACGCGGTGCGCGATCGCAACGGCAATCTCTTCATCGCCGACTCGAACAACAATCGCATTCGCCGCATCGACCGCGCCAGCGGAGTGATCACCACAATCGCGGGCAACGGACAACCGCCGAACGGATTCGAACGGTACGGCCAGGCGCATTCGTGCGGCGACGGCGGCGCGGCGTTTGACGCCTGTCTCAACACGCCATACGGTCTGGCGTTCGACGCGAACGGCAGTCTGTTCGTGAGCGAGGGAGCACAGATCCGGCGCATCGATCCGAACGGAACGATCTCGACGTTCACCAGCGGCTCGTTCGTCACGAAGATGGCCTTCGATCGAGCGGGCTATCTCTACGCCGGACGCTCCGATGCGCTGCTGCGATTCCGCCCGGATGGCGAGCTGAGTGTGCTGGCGGCGGGAGTGTCGTTCGTCGGCCAGTCGGCCGGCATCGCCATCGACGCGGAGGGAAACATCTTCTTCTGCGACGGTCAGTCGCGCGTCCGCGCAATGCGCTATGGCGCTGTGCTCGCTCCCCAGAATGGGTCGATCACGGCGACGACAGCCGGTACGAAGATCATCGCCACCGTGCGCGACGGAGCCGGACGCCCCGCGCCAGGCGTTCGCGTAGAGTTCACAGGACCGAGCTCCGGCGCGTCCTGCAGCGCGCCATTTGCCATCACGGACGCGAGCGGCACCGCCACGAGCATGTGTACTCCGAACTGCATCTCCGGCTCCTACACAGTCGAAGCGCGCCCCCTCGGCGCGTCCTCGTCGGCGACCGTGCCGTTCACAAACCCTGGACGGCCGTGCCGAGGACGCGCGGTCCGTCATTGATCACGCTGCGGCGAAGGCGACCGTTCGAATGCCGGTCCGGCGGGCGCGCCGCATCGAAGCGGCGCGCCGCCTCGGGACTCTACGTCCCGCTCTTCCAGCCGGCGACGCGTTTCTCGAACGCGGTCGTGTCGACGCTGTCGGCTTTGCCTTTGGCGATGGCCTGATCGGCGGCGGCCAGCGCTTCTTCCTTTCGGCCAGCGTTCCGCAGGATGTTGGCTTTGGAAGAAAGATTTCGGAACGTCGGCTTGATCTTGATCGACTGATCGATGTACTTCAGCGCTTCGTCCCAATTCTTGTCGCCGGCGAACGTGCTTGCCGCCTGAAGGGGAAAGACTTCGTTTGAAGGATTGGCTGCGATCAGGGCATCGGTCCTGGCGCGCCACACCGCTTTCACGTCTTTCACTTCGACGGTGAACGGAACGCTTACCTTTTCCCAGCGCAGATTGACCGTGGCCGTATTCGCAGTGACCGGATCGAAGTTGTACGCCAGCAGCTCCTGGCTCTCCGGAACCGTTTTCGGCTTTGCTTTCACGCGAAGCGCGTCTTTTTTCGCGTCATACGCGAACGCGCCCCACTGTCCGTAATCGTTGTTGAAGATGATGGTCCACTCATCTTTTCCAGGGATCGCGGAGAGGCTGTAGCTGCCGGCTTTCAGCGGCTGGCCGTTGATCAGGACGTCGTCGGTGACCTGAAAGACCGTGGCGTCATTCGCGCCAGCGCGCCAGACGTGGTTGTAAGGAACGATCGGCTCGCCGGGCTTGCGCTCGTTCTGATTGTCGAGCGTGGCGTCGCCTTTCGCGCGCGCCTCCATCTCGGGCGGCGCATCGGCAAAGATGGTGCGGCCTTTGATCGCTGGACGCGAGTAGCTGATCGTCACGTCGGTCACGCCGATCGTCTGCATGACGCTGGCTTTCTGGCTGGGATAGAGCGGTTTGTATTGCGTTGGGGGTTGTTGCGCGGTTGCGGACATCGCAACCAGAAGAATCAAAACGACGGCGATCGAAAAGCTCGTCAGGCGTTTGTTGGCGATCATTGCGGCAATCCTCCGTTTCATGCGTGGCCGCACATTATCTTCGAGCGGACGCCGGGTTTGACGGGCCGTGACAGGATTGTGCGCGTGTCGTCGAGGCCCCGGCTAGGGCAGGATCTCGACGTAACCTTCCGTTCCGTGCACGCGGATCCGCTGCCCGTCCCGGATCAGCCTGGTGGCATGCTCCACGCCGACGACGGCCGGTAAGCCGTACTCCCGCGCGATCACCGCGCCGTGGGTCATCAGGCCGCCGACTTCCGCCACCAGTCCCTTGATGGCGACAAAGAGAGGTGCCCAGCTCGGGTCGGTGTAGGCGGTGACCAGAATGTCGCCCGGCTCGAGATCGGCTTGGGCCATGTCCAGAATGACGCGAGCCCGCCCTTCAATGGTGCCCGCGGAAACCGGCAGGCCCACCAGCGCGCCGGCCGGCAAACCGTCGCGTCGCAACGCCCCGGAGAGGGCCTCGCCTTCCGAAGTGAGCACGCGCGGCGGCGTGAGCGCTTGATACGACTTGTACTCCTCCTTGCGCCGCTGGATGAGCTGCTCGTCCACCCGGTTGGTGCGCAAGACGTTCTGGAGCTCCTGGAACCGGAGGTAGAAGATGTCTTCCTTCTCGCGAAGCACGCCGGCCTGCACGAGGCGATCGGCTTCTTCCATCAACGCTTGCTTATAGATGAAGTAGCGGCTGACCAGCCCGTACTTCGGATACTCCCGGTACCCTGCGAACGTCCGGACCCGGTCGATCATCCGCCTGGTCTCTTCGGCCTTCTGCTCCCCGTCGGGCAACATGCGCAAGCGCGCCAGCAGCTCCTCTTCCTTCTTCCGGGCCTCCTGCCGCCCTTGCTCGAAGCGTCGCCCGGCGGCGCCGGGCTCGAAATTCCTGACGTTGCCGAGGAGCAAGGGGAGAAGCGCGGTGGGACGTTCACTCCAGCGCGGGCGCGTGATGTCGATCTCGCCGGCGCCGCGCATGCCGTACTTGTCGAGCCAGGCCCGGATGGCCTCTCGCGCTTCCCGCCCGCCCGCGAGCCTGGGCAGTTCGTCCAGGAATCCTTCATCCTCGACGTGCTCCAGAAACGCCACCACCTCCGGATGCGGGCGGATCACGTCCGCGACGTCCAGGAGCGCCAGGCCCATCTCCGACGTGACGTTGTGGGGGACGGACTGCGTCAGCGTGTCGGCCGCGTTCTTCTCGCCCAGCCATGCCTGCAGCTGGTCGTTGAGCCACCAGGCGGCCTCCATCCCGGCCATGATCACCTGCAGGCTTTGCGATTCGAATTGGATTCGCTTCGACTCCTGGATGTCGGCCACGATGAAGTCGAGCAACGCCGGTCCCGACTTCGTCTGGATGTCGCGTTTCAGGGCGGCGAGAGAGGCCTGGCTGCGTGCGATCAGCCCGGCGACGATGGCCGGATCGGTTTCGAGCGCGGCGGACCCCTGGCCGGGCGGCGTCCATCCGGGGCCCTGGTCCGGGAGTGACGGGATGAAGTCGCCGCGGTCGAGGACCGTCTGCAGCGCGTCCTGGATGCGCGGATCGGATTTCTCCAGGACCCCGAGGAGGCTTGCGCGGCTCGCGGGTGACGCCAGGCCCTGCGTGACGTCGACGAACAGCCTCCCGCCGGCCTCGCTCATGGGCCGAATGGTCGTCAGTTGCCACACGGAGAGTCCGAGCGGCTTCATCGGGTCGGTCATCATCTGCTGATGGCCAACCGAGACGTAGACGTGATTCTCGCTGTCGTCCGCCGCGGGAATCGGGAACAGCGTGGTGATCGGCCGGCTCTGAACGATCTGAAAATCGTCCTGCAAATCGTGATGGACCAGGCACCATTCGATGTCCTGGGGGCGGCCGAAGTGCGCTTCGATCCTTCTCCCCAGCTGCGCCAGCCGCACGACCTGCGCATCGGTCAACGCGGGCTGTTTAGCAACCGTCCTGGCGACGATCTTGCTCTCTCGCACTTTGTAGACGTCCGGGTTCACCAATCCGGAGACCAGCGCCTCGCCGAGACCGAAGATGGCTTCGATGGAAGTGACCTTGCGGTTGCCCGTGACCGGATCGGCGGTGAAAAGGATTCCCGACGCCCGCGGGAGGAGCATCTGCTGCACGACCACCGCCATCTGGACCTTGCGATGGTCGAAGCCGTTGCGCAGGCGATAGGTCACGGCCCGCTCGGTGAAGAGCGACGCCCAGCAGCGGCTGATGTGTTGGAGGATCGCCGCGCGGCCGGTGACGCCCAGATACGTGTCGTGCTGGCCGGCGAAGGAAGCCGCCGGCGAGTCCTCGGCCGTGGCACTCGATCGGACGGCGTAGGTTGTGTCGCCGAGCGCGTCAGTAATCGCCGAGGCCAGATCGTCAGGGATGGCGACCGCTTCGAGGATTTGGCGGATCTCCGCGCTGATCGCGCGGATGGTCTCGCGGTCGTCCGGCTTCAGGCGCGACAGTCGCTCGATCCGATCGTCAATCGACGGCGCTTCGGCCATGACCCGTTTGAAGGCCTCCGTCGTCACGCAGAAGCCGGCGGGCACGCGTACACCGTCGATTCGCGAAAGCTCTCCCAGACTTGCGCCTTTGCCGCCGGCGAGCGATACCTGCGTCCGGTCGACCTCTCGTAGATTCAGCACGTAGTTTTGCATCCGCTTCCTCCCTTGCGTTCGAAGCGGGCATGCTGCGGGACGACGGGGGCCTTGCCGCAAGTCCCCCCCTCCTTTATATTCTGAGGATGGGAGGAGCGGCCGCTCCTCCTTCTTCTTCAGCATCGAGTCGCGCGCGGAAAGTCGTCTACACTTTTTGAGTGCGGATACTGCCGCTGATCCCTCTCCCGGTAGTCGTCGTGGTCACCTGTATCGCGCTCGCTCTGCGCCGCACGCGCTGGTCGGAAACGGCGCTTCGCGCGAGCCGCTGGACCTACGCGATCGTGTTCCCGCTGTCGCTGCTCTACTTTCCGCTGAAGGCGGGCGGCGTGCGGCCGCTCGATTGCGAATGGACGTTCAGCGTGTCTATGGCGGTCGCCTCACTGAGCAACATCCCGCACATGGCGGGGTTCGCGATCTTCTTCATGCTCTCCGTCGCGCAGCTTCCGAATGCCAAACACGCAATGGCGTGGTCATTCGTCGCCTCGTTCGGGTTGGGATTGCTCGTCGAGATCGCCGAGGGCGCGACAGGGATTCATCATTGCAGGATGCGCGATCTGGTCCCTGACATGGCCGGCGCAGCGATCGGCGCAATCGTGGTCTTGATCGTTCGGCGGCTCGCCGCGGCAACGTCAGTCAGCGGCGCTTAGGATGCTGTTCGAAGAAGCGCCACCTCGTGACTTAACTCACAGAAGGAGGGAGTCGCGGAACTTATGTTCCTCAAACCTCAGTCAAATAGGAGATTCGAATGAAGCGTGTGGCCTCTCTCTCGATCCTTGTGCTTTTGGTTGCGTTCCCCCTCGTCGCACAAACCTCGGCGCTAGGCAGTTTCAATTTCAAAGGACCGGAAGGTCTGCAGACATTTGACTTCAACGCAGTGGGCGACGAACGTTCCGCGCAGGGCACGTTCTCGCTGGCCGGTCCGACGCTCGTCTCGGACGGCGAGCTTGATCAGGAAGACTCCAAGGGACCGGTTCTGGTCAAGGACTTCACCATGAAGGTTTCGGTGGACTGCATGAGCACCGTCGGTACCCGCGTAACCATGAGCGGCATCGTCAGCGATTCGAACGTCCGCTCGATGATCGGGCGTGTGGCGATGCTCACCGTCGAAGACAACGACCTCAACCCGAAGGATCCGACCGATCGCTTCACCTTCGGCTCGTATTGGCAGAAGGACATCACCTGGTTCCCGACCGACCAGGAGGTAAGGGACGACGCCGGCTGGTCCATGTCGTGGTGGGCCACGGACGCGGAGCGGAAGGATGACGTGGGCTACATGATCTCGCGCACGCGCCAGGTCAACTGCCGCGCCTTCCCCGTCGCCACGTACGACCTCGACCCGATCGGCGAGGGTCGCATTACCGTCAAATAACCTTCAGCGATTCGCAGTCGGCGGCTGGGGCTCCCCAGCCGTCGCCTCGTGCTGCGCGCGCGTCTGAGGATGCTGTTCGAAGAAGCGCCACATCTCGGCGGTCGCGTCGAAGTCCTTGATCGTCTTTCCCAGGAACCATTCCGGCAATTCGGCGCCGCCGGGCCATGTGTGGCCGCCGTCGCGCAGCGTGTAGAGGACCACGGTGGCGTCGTTCGTACATTGTTTGTACTCGCGGCGCGTGACGCCGTCGCGGATCTCGACGTCCTGCGGGGCCGGCGCGCAGCGATTCCGGCGTGCCCAATCGGCGCCGAACGGGAGAAACGGCGCAAAGTCCTCCGCGATCCAGGACGTGCCGCCTTGATACGGCGCCGCCGGGTCGCGCAGGCCATGAATGGCGATCATCGGCACGGGCTGCGTCGATTTGCACCACGATGACGGCACCAGCAGCGCCGCGCCCACCAGTCCGACCGCCGCGAAGCGATCCGGCATCCTGCACGAAAGAGCGAAGCACATCCCCCCTCCGTTGGAGAGCCCGTTCGCGTAAATCCGCCTCGGGTCGATGTTGTACTCCGCGCGCAACTTGTCGATGAGATCGGCGATGTACCGCGCGTCGCGGTCTCCCGTCTCGTGCCAGACGCGCGGCCCAGCCGTGTCCCGTCCGGCCGGGTAGACGACGATGAATCCCTCGCGATCGGCCAGCTCGTCCCAACGCGAGAGATCGCGCTGCAGCGCAGGCCATCCGGTCGCGCCGTGCAGGCTCAGGACCAGTGCTGCCGGTTTCGTGCGATCGAGATTGGGCGGAACGTGGAGGAGATACTCGCGCCGCTCGCCGGACGAGACGATCGTCCCGTTGCTCCGATTCTTCGCGTAGAACGACCCCGCCTCGAAGACGGCCAGCACCGCGGGAAGCATCAGGATCAGGATCGCGGTCTTCATCGATGTCGATTCCCGGCGACAGCGAGCGGCGCCGCGGCAAGCCGCACGAATGGAACGGCGAGCATGGCCACGAGCATCAGGAAATAACGGCGGACGAGGATCTCCGGGAGGATCAGAGCCAGGACACCATAGACCGCGAGAACGCAGGCATCCCACGCCATCGCTCCGAAAATGAGCTGCTTCGGCGTAAACAGGCCGCGCGCGGCGCCGCGCTGCATTACCCGTATCGCCAGCAGGAGCTTGAGCGCGGCGAACGAGGCCATTAGCCACGGGATGGCGCTCCACGCCACGGCGATCCGTTGCCGGCTGTCGAGAATCCAGCCGAGGGCGAGAAAGCCGAGCGTGAGCAGCGCCAGCGTGGCGAAGGCGATCCCTTTCACGGCCCAGTCGCGGCCGCTCATGGCGATGTAGAGGCCCTGCACGAGCTGCTTCCACGTCGAGGCGACGAGGCCGGCGAGAAGGAGAATTCCGAGGATGATCGCGCGCGGGCGGCCGAGGGCACCGTCTACGGTGCGAACGATATTGAGGATCGGCTCGGCCGCATGCGACCACATGAGCGCGATCGGAACAGCAACGGCGACAATCACCCACGCCGCCAGTGTGCTGAGCATCGCCGCCTTCCATTTCGCCACAACGAGAGCGCGATCTTCGACCGGACGCGTGGCGACGAATGGCGTGATTCCATAGGACTCGGAAACGTTCGCGCTCGATTTCCCGGCCGTCGCCGCGACGAAGATGGCCATGAACGACGGGATGAGCAGCGACGCCGCGACGATCTCGATGACGATGCCCGGCGTCTGGCGAAACAGAAAGAGCAGCGAGAGCCCGGGCGGCAGCACGATCGCCACGAGGAGCGGCAACGAACGGCCGAACTGACGCCACTCGAACCAGAGCTGCGCGCCCTCTGGCGATCGAAAATCACGGAGCGCTACGGAACGCGTGAAAGCAGGAGCGAACCCCCAATCGGGGACATCACCCTGTCGCGCGCGGCGGACCGCGGCGACGGCTGTGACGTACGCCAGCGGCAGGAACGGCGCGAGCAGGAGCAGCATCGTCCGTTCACTCGCTTTGCTGTAGAGCGCGGTGAGAACCACGACATCGATCGATATCAGCAATCCGATCGCGATCGCGATGCGCATCCCGCGAAACGGGTAGGGCATCCAGGTCAGTGCCTGCGTCCATGCCAGCAGCGATGAGGCGAACAACGCGGGCCAGTACTTCGGCACCGCGACCGCGGAAGGAAAGATGCACGCGATTCTCAGGGCGAACCACAGCAGCGCCATCGACACGCAGCCGTAGAGCATCGGCCATCCCGCCAGCCCTGCCGCGGAGACGGGTAGCGTCAACATTCGCGGCGGATACATCGACTCGCGCGCGGCGAGATCGCCGGAGATCCCGAACGTGAACACCGCCAGCAGATAAAGAGAAGTTGCGGCGAGCGGTATCGGGACGAGCAGAGCGAAGGTCACATCATTGAGTTGTGGATGCGCCGCGATCTTGATCGCGCCGAGGATGATGATCGTCGCCAGCACGGCCATCAGCCCCCAGCGATGACGCTGCCGGAGCTCCCACGCGATCGCTGCCGCCGGAGTACGCATGCGCTAACCGCCGATGCGCTCGACGAAAATCTCGTCGAGCGATGCGCCGCCGTGCGCGTCCTTGACCTCGTGCAGCGGCGCGCTCACCACGACTCTTCCCTGCCGGATCATGGTCACGTGATCGGCGACCTGTTCGACCTCCTCGAGAAGGTGCGATGAGAACAGCACCGTCCGTCCCTCGTCGGCGATCGTGCGGAGGACGGCGCCGAGGATGTCGCGCCGGACGATGGGGTCGAGGCCGGAGGAGGGCTCGTCGAGCACCAGCAGCTCCGGCCGGTACGCCAGAGCGATGACCAGACCGGCGCGCGCTTTCTGTCCCTTCGAAAGTGTTTTGATCTTCGCCGCGGGATCGAGCGCGAACATCGTGCGCAGCTCGCCGGCGTACGCATCGTTCCAGCCGGGATAAAAAGCGCGCGAGTAACGCATCAACTCGTCGACGCGCATCCAGGCGGGAAGATCGTTCTCTTCCGAGAGATAGCCGATGCGCGAGAGCACGCCGACGGGATCGGCGACCGGATCCCGCCCGAACACCCGCACGCTTCCCTCCTCGGCACGCAAAAGCCCGAGGATGTGACGGATCAACGTGGTCTTGCCGGCGCCGTTCGCGCCGACCAGGCCGTACACGCCGCCGCGGGGAATCCGCAGGTTGACCGAGGACAGCGCTTCTCGAGCACCGAAGCGGCGCGTCAGATCCGAAACCGCGATCACCGGTTCAGCCATTGGATTGGTATGAGGCAATGGTACTGCGGGTGTGCAAACAAATTACTTTGTGATACAAAGCAGAACGCGGCATGGAGCTACTGATTCGCGGCGTCTCGAAGACTTACCCCAACGGCGTGCAGGCGCTGAAGGACGTGACCCTCACCATCCCGGCGGGAATGTTCGGCCTGCTCGGTCCCAATGGCGCCGGCAAGTCGACGCTGATGCGCATCCTGGCCACATTGCAGGAGGCGGACAGCGGCAGCGTGACCTTCGGTGCGATCGACGTACTGACACAGAAGGACGAAGTACGCCAGACGCTCGGTTACCTGCCGCAGGAGTTTGGCGTGTATCCCAAGGTGACCGCGGAGCGGTTGCTCGATCACTTCGCGGTGCTGAAGGGCATCACCGGGCGCCGGGCGCGCAACGAAGCCGTCGAGTCGCTCCTTCGGAAGACCAATCTGTGGGACGTACGCGGGCAGAAGCTCGGCGGCTACTCCGGCGGCATGCGCCAGCGCTTCGGCGTCGCCGTGGCGCTGCTGGGCAATCCGGCGCTGATGATCGTGGACGAGCCGACAGCGGGGCTCGATCCGGCCGAGCGCGTTCGCTTTCTCAACCTTCTGAGCGAACTGGGAGAGAACAGCGTCGTCCTCCTCTCCACGCACATCGTCGAAGATGTGAGCGAGCTTTGCACCAGGATGGCCATCATCGACAAAGGGGAGATCCTGCTCGAAGCCGAGCCGCGGCGCGCCGTCGACGATCTCCATGGACGAATATGGCTGTGCGTGATCGCGACGGAGGCGCTCCCTGCGCTGGAGCGAGAGCACGCGGTGATTTCGACAAAGCTTCTCGCGGGACGCACGGTCGTGCACGTCTTCGGCGATTCGTCACCCGGACCCGATTTCGAGCTCGTCGAGCCGGATCTCAAAGATGTGTACTTCAGCACGATCCGCCTTCGCCGAGGGCACGGCGGAGAAGTAGAGTCATGAAGCTCAGGGAGATTTTTCGCTTCGAGCTCGTGTATCAGGCACGGCGCCTCCGGACCTGGCTCTATTTCGCGGTCCTTTTCGTCGTCGCGTATTCGCTCGAGAGGACGGCGAGTGGCCGAGAGGTCTTCGTCAATTCCCCATTCGCCATCGCCCAGAACACGATCCTCACCGATCTGCTCTGGATGCTGATGGCCCCTGCCGTGGCCGGCAGTGCGGCGGCGCGCGACATGGAAACGCGGATGCATCCTCTCGTCTACACCACTCCCATCCGCAAGACCGACTACCTCGGCGGGCGATTTCTCGCGGCGTTTGTCCTCAACGCGTTGCTCTTGCTGGCCGTGCCATTGGGCCTGCTGGCCGCCCTGCTCTTTCCTGGCGTGAAACCGGGGATCGCTGGTCCGTTTCGTCCGGCCGTCTACCTCAGCTCTTACGCTGTTCTTGCGCTGCCGACCGCCTTCATCTTCACGGCGGTCCAGTTCTCGTCAGCCGCGCTGAAACGCCGGGCCGTCGTCAGTTACCTCGGCACCGTGCTTTTCTTCGCTACCGTTGGCGGCGCGACAGCCGTGGTTACCAACGTTCTCCCGATGCCGGCCCTCGGCAAGCTGCTGGATCCGTCAGTCCGCCTCAACGTCCTCGTCCTCATGGAGGACACATTCACACCGCTCGAGATGAATACCGTTCTGATCGGACTGGACAGGTCGATCCTGGCGAATCGACTGCTCTGGATCAGCGTCGCCGTGGCCATACTCGCATTCACCCACGCGCGCTTTCGCTTCGGTCACCGTGAGGGGTGATGCGCGGGATTTCCGTTTCCCAGGCCCGGCGGAAATTCGGCTTCGCCACGCACGCGCGGCAGACGTTGGCAATCGCATCGGCGTCATTCGCATCGATCGCGAAAAGCGCAACTGGCCTTGTCCTGTGGGTATCTGTCGCGATGCTCGTCGGCCTGTTGATGCCCGAGCTCGTCAAACTCGGGGGCGGCGTTCCGATGCTCCCGAGAACAGGGCCCGTCCTGACCTTTGTGACCGCCCCGGTTGCTGACAATCCACGGCTTCCATGGGTGCTGATTCCGCTGTTCATCGTGTTCTACGCTGGTGAGTTGATCTGGCGGGAGCGGGACGCCGGTGTGAGCGAGATCGCCGACACCGCCCCGGTGCCGGACTCGGTCTTCTTCCTCGGCAAGTTCCTGGGACTCAGTCTCATGCTCGTGGTCTGGATGGCGCTCGTGACGACGGCCGGCGTGATCGGTCAGGCCCGCATGGGCTACTTCGATTTCGAGATCGGACTGTACCTGCGGATCCTGTTCGGGATTCAACTCGTCGACTACCTCCTCTTCGCACTGCTCGTCTTCGCGGTGCACGCGATCGTGAACCAGAAACAGACCGGCTATCTCGCGGCACTCATCGCCTATGGATTCATCGCCTTCGCCTCGAGGCTCGGGATCGAGCACAAGCTGCTGGTCTATGGATCCGATCCCGGCTGGACGTATTCGGACATGCGCGGTTTCGGCGCGTCGCTCGGGCCATGGCTGTGGCTCAAGCTTTACTGGGCGGCGTGGGCGCTGCTGCTAGCCGTAGCGGCGACGCTGTTGTGGGCGCGCGGCAGCGAGCGCAGCGTGAGATCGAGGCTCCGCCTGGCGTGCCGTCGTTTCACTCGTCCGCTGGCTGGTGTGGCCATACTGGCTGTGGCGCTCATCCTCTCCGCCAGCGGTTTCATCTTCTACAACACGAACGTGCTGCATGCTTACGTAACGACTGCCGATCGGATGAAGCGCAGCGCCGACTACGAGCGGCGATACGGACGGTACGCCGGGCTCCCGCAGCCTCGGATGACGGCGACGGCACTTCGCGTCGAGATCTATCCCGAGCGATGGGAGGCGGAGATCCACGGCAGCTATCGCCTCGTGAACGACACCGCCGAGGCCATCGAGTCCATCCATCTGGCCACCGCTGCGGAGGCCGACACCAGAGCAATCTCCTTTGATCGTCCGATCGCTCACACGCTCGATGACGAGGAGCTCCGCTACAGGATCTACACCCTGTCACAGCCGCTCCGGCCCGGCGAGACCCTGCAACTGACCTTCGAGGTCCATTTCCAGTCGCATGGTTTCAGGAACAGCGGCGCCAATACCGCTGTCGTCGCGAACGGCACCTGCTTCACCAATCGCGATTGGTTGCCGGCAATCGGGTATCAACGGAATCGCGAGCTTCATCGCGCGAGAGCACGAAGACAATACGGACTGGCCCCACGGCCCGCGGTCCCATCACTCGACGACCCCGTGGCGCGCCGGATCCGCGTGGGCGGCGACCCGATCACCTTCGAAGCGATCGTCGGCACGAGCGGGGATCAGATCGCCATCGCGCCGGGGGTGCTTCGCCGGACCTGGACCGAAGGTGGGCGGCGCTGCTTCCACTACGTTACGGATACACCCATCAACAATGAGTACGGGGTGTTCTCCGCCCGCTACGCGCTCCACGAAGAGCCGTGGCGCCCTTCGACAGATGCCGGTCCGGCCCCTTCGGCAGGCTCAGGGCAGGCTGTCGCCATTCAGATCTTCCATGATCCGAGGCATGTCGCGAATCTCACGCGGATGATTCGCGCCGTTCGCGCGTCGCTGGACTACCACACGAAACGCTTCGGTCCGTATCAGCACCACTACATCAAGCTGATCGAGAATCCAGCCCGTCGGGGAGTGCGGACGGAGGCCGCCACCGTCGAATACGGCGAAGAATTCTCCCTCATGAATCCGGGCGACGGCCCGCAGGACCTCGATCTCGTGTTTGCAATCGTGGCCCACGGCGTCGCCCGCGAGTGGTGGGGTATGCAAGTCGCTCCTGCCGATGTCGAAGGTTCAGGGCTGCTCGAGCAAGGCCTGGAGACGTACTCGGCAATGCATGTCGTCGAGGAAACGCTCGGTTCCGAGCATCTGAACCGATACGTACGCTTCATGCAGGCACACGGCCCTCCCCGCACGCGCGCCGCTCCGCCGCTGCTTCGGGCCACCGGCTCGTTCGCCTTCTCCCGCAAAGCGCCGCTCGCGTTGTACGCGATGCACGAGTACATCGGGAAGGAGCGAATCGACGATGCACTACGGCGCCTGCTCGAGAAGTATCGATCGGGAAACTCTCCGTTGCCGACGTCGCGGGATCTCTATCGCGATCTGCAGGCAGTCACGCCGGAGCCGTTTCAATCCCTGCTCCACGATCTCTTCGAGAACAACACCTTCTGGCAACTCAGAACCGACCGCGTGACCGCGCAGCAGACCAAAACCGGCGCCTGGCAGGTGACGCTCGACGTGCGGGCGCGCAAGGTCGTGGTCGATGAAGCAGGCGTCGAGACCGAGGTGCCGATGGATGACTGGGTGGAGGTGGGAGTGTTCGATGCGGGCCAGCCGTACCTGCAGAAACACCGCATCCACTCCGGAACGCAGACGATCACGGTAACGGTGCCTCAGCAGCCTGCCCGCGCCGGCATCGACCCACGCCACCTGCTGAGCGACCCAGGGGAGATGGACGACGACATCAAACCGGTGAACCTGGGAGCGCGGGCGTCCCGCCCGCCGTCGGGCAGAATGTAGCCAGGAACGGCAGGCGAGACGCCTGCGCTCCCACGCTTTGCTAGACTTCGCTGCACGTTTCGCACCTCGATTCTCGTCACCCTGATCTGCGCCGCGGCGGTCGCGCAGCAGCCGCGGATCGATGGCATTTCGCCTTCGCAGGGTCCGATTGCCGGCGGCACGATCGTCACCATCCGCGGTGCGGGCTTCACCGGCGCGAGCGTGATGCTCGATCGCGATCCCATCACGCCGATTGCGCAGTCGGACATCGAAGTGCGATTGCAGATGCCGCAACACGACAATGGATTCGTCGTGGTGCGCGTCGGCAATGTGCCCGCGGAGTACCTCTACGTTCCGCCGAAACTGGAGGACATCCCGCCCGGGTTCATCACCACCGTCGCCGGCGTCGGGCAGTTCTCGCGCGATTACGGAGCGGCGACACAGGCCAGCCTCACCCATCCGGAGGGACTCGATTTCGATCGCGCCGGCAATCTCTACATCGCCGACACGAACATCTACATCATTTATCGCGTCCGCCCCGACGGCATCATCGAGCGTTTCGCCGGCGGCGGATTCGGACCGGACATTCACGACGGCGGTCCGGCGATCGACGGCTACTTCGTCTTCCCGCGCGACATCGCCATCGACGCCAACGACAACGTCTACATCCCCGACGTGTTCGGTTGCCGCATCCGCAAAGTCGACGCCAGGAGCGGCATCATTACCACCGTTGCAGGGAACGGCGTCTGCGGTCCGCAGATGGGCCAGCCTACCTTCCTCACGGCGGACGCCGACGATCTCTTTTTCATCGATTTCAACGCCAACGCCATCCGCCGCCTGCATCTGGCCGACAACACACTCTCGATCTTCGTCACCGGCGGTTTCAATCTGCCGGTCGACGACAACGGTTCGATCGCCATCGGTCCGGGCGGCGACGTCTACCTCGGCGACTACGGCAACAACCGGGTCCTGCGCTTCGACCGGCACACCGGCGCCGCCAGCACGTTCTTCGCGTCGCCCCCGGGAACGCAGGCCCTGGCCTTCGATCGCGACGGCAACCTCTACGTCGGGAGTTTCGGCAGGATTCAGAAAGTCGATCGCAACGGACAGCTGATCACCTCGTGGGGCAACGGCCAGCGGGCGTTGCCGGTCGATGGGATTCCGGCGGCCAACGCGGCGTTGAACAACATCGGCGGCCTGGCCATCGATCCGGCCGGCAACATCGTCTATAGCGACAACCAGACGTTCCGCGTGCGCAGGATCAACATCGCCACCGGGCTGCTCGAGACCGTTGCCGGCCTGGCACCGGCGATCATCGGCGAGAACGGTCCGGCAATCGCCACGGTCGTGGCGACCTCTCCGGAAGCAACAGACCTCGCGCTCACTCCGTCGAACGAGCTGGTGATCGCCGACGCTGGCACGTTCCGTCTGCGCAAACTCGATCACAGCGGCAACCTGATCACCATCGGCGGCAACGGCACGGAGATCGGTCTGGCGCCGAACAACGTCCCGGCGACGCAGGCGCGGATCTACCCGGTTGGCGTCAACGCGGAAGCGAACGGCGCCATCGAGATCACGCAACGCGCCACCTTCCTCCGCCTCGATACGAACGGCCTGCTCAACATTCTCGGCGCCAGCGACGGCAACTGTGGCTACGCCGGCGACGACGGTTCATTCCGCCAGGCGCTGCTCTGCCAGCCGTGGGACTTTGCGCGCGATCGCGATGGCAACATCTTCATCGCCGACACGAACAACAATCGCATCCGCCGCGTCGACGCGAAGACGAACGTGATCACCACCTTTGCCGGCAACGGCGGACCGGTCAACGGCCTGGAGCGCTACGGACGCGGCACGACGTGCGGCGACGGCGGACCGGCCCTCGGCGCCTGCATCAATACGCCATACGGGATCGCGTTCGACGATGCCGGCAATCTCTATTTCAGCGAACAGACCGGCATTCGCAGGATCGATGCGGCCGGCACCATCACCACGTTCGCGAAGAGGTCGTCGCCGATGATCACCAAGCTCCTGTGGTTCCGCGGATGTTTCTACTTCGCCGGCGGCGGCGTGTGGCGCGTCGATCCGCGCGGCGTCTTCACGCAGCTCGTTCCGAATTTCAGCTCGCAACCGTCACTCGGTGACGGAGGTCCGGCACGCAACGCGCGCACGAACACCGGCGGACAGGCGGTCGGCATCGCGGTCGACAACGACGGCAATCTCTACTTCGTCGATGCCGTGAACCATCGCATCCGTGCCGTGCGCAGCGGTGCCTTCCTTCCGCCGCTCGCTTCCACGGTGAGCGTGACTGCCGCGGGCTCGATCATCCGCGCGACCGTCGTCGACGGGAATCAGCAACCCGCGCCGAACGTGCGTGTCGACTTCACCGCTCCCGCATTCGGCGCGTCCTGCACGCTCTCCAGCCCGTTCGCCATTACCGATGCCAACGGTGTGGCAACCGTGAGCTGCCCCTCGAACTGTGTCGCGGGAACGTACAACGTATCCGCCCGGCCGCTGACGGCAGACGCCGTTGCCAGCGTCTCGCTGACGAATGTCTCCGGGCCGTGTCGCCGCCGCGGCGTTCGGCATTGACGCTACGGCTGGACCGCCAGCACCAGCGGCATCGGCCTGTCCGACGGGGCGGTCGGGATCTCGTGGCCGAAGCGCAGAGCTCTCCCGTCTCCTTCAGAAACGTTTCAATCCCATTTCATCGACGCTTCACGACTTTCGGTGCGGCGAAACCGATCTTCGGGCATCCATCGAACAAAGAAGGAGGAGCGTATGAACAGGAGATCGTTGTTCGTTTTCATCATCGTTCTCGGTCTGTTGCCCATCGGCGCGTTCGCCGGCGAGGTGCGGATCCAGGGCGATGCCATCATCTTTGACGCCGGAATCGGCGAGGTCAACACAGTCACCATTAACCCCAAGGGCAGCGTCTTCGATCCGTCGACCGGGCAATTCATCTCTGGATTGACCATCACCGACTCCACCTCGCTGATGACGATCCGGCCCCCCTGCCGCGCCGTGGCCGGCACGGCATTGTGCCGGGACGTCGCGGTCGCTCGCGCCGTGATCAAGCTGGGGAACAAAAACGACAGCGTCAAGGAAGACTTCCAGTTCGATCAGGGAGGAATCCCCCTGCCCATGTTCGTGGAAGGTGGCCCGGGCGACGACACGATCATCGGCAGCACGGTGGCAGATACGCTCGATGGCGGTGACGGGAATGACACCATCGACGGTGGCGACGGCGACGACGTCATCAACGGTGGGTTTGGCGACGACGTCATCAGGGGCGGAAGAGGCAACGACACCATTCGCGGCAATGCCGGCAAGGATCAGATCGACGGCGGCGACGGCGACGATGACATCGACGGCGGGCTCGGTGACGATCACATCATCGGCGGCAAGGGCAGAGACGTCCTGAAAGGCGATGCCGGCGACGATACGATCGATGCCCGCGACGGCGAGGTCGACACCATCAACTGCGGCCTCGGGCGCGACACGGTGTTGCGCGATTCCAACGACTCAGTCACGCGCTGCGAGCGATAGGGCGGCGGAAGCGTAGCGCCGCCGGCCCGACGGCTGGACCGCCAGCGGCTCGCTCGCGGTCCTCGCCAATGAACAAACCGCCGCCGGGCCCGCAGCGGTCCAGCCGTCGAGCCGACGGCGCTACACTCACCTTGACACCGCCTCCCACCCCAGCGACCATACGCGCCGTTCGTGTCCAGTGCCTTCCGCAGAACTGCGTTCGGCTTCGCCGTGGTCGTTGCCGCGTCGGCGATCCTGTTGCTTTCCGATCTGCAGCATCGCGACCGTGCGCGCGCCAGGACCGCGAACCACAAGTGGAAGCTCTACTTCGTCCAGTACAACGACGTCATCGACGTCAAAGACGCGCAGGCCGGGGTGCTGGAAGGCTTGCGGGAGTCGGGCCTGGAGGATGGGCGTGACTACCAGGTCGAGATCCTGAATGCGCAGGGCGACATGGCCACCGTGTCGGCGCTCGTCGACGCCGCCATCACCGCGCACGCGGACATGCTCATCACCTTCTCCACGCCGACGCTCCAGGCGGCGTTGCGCCGGGCCCAGAACGTTCCCGTGGTCTACAACTACGTCTCCTCGGGACTGAAAGCGGGCGCGGGGAAGAGCAACACCGATCACGCTCCGAACGTCGCCGGCGTCAGCCTCCTCCCGGCGAATGACGAAGCGTTGCAGATTCTGAAGACGCACTTTCCGAACATCAAGCGATTGGGCACGCTCTACTGCCCCGCGGAAACGAACATGGTCAACGCCAAGATCGCCCTCGACGAATCGGCGAAAAAGGCCGGGTTCGAGATCGAGTACGTCCCGGCGGAGACGGCCACCGACGTGCCTGACGCCTCGGCGGCGCTGATGTCGCGCGACATCGATGCCGTGCTGCAGATTCCCGGCAACCTCACCGCCTCCGCGTTCGGAAGCATCAGCGAAGCGGCGCGGCGATCGCACATTCCGGTCTTCGCGTTCCAGAAATCGCAGGACATCGCCGGGGCCATGCTGGTCGTGGCCCGCGACTACAGAGACAACGGCAACAACGCTGCGCAACTCGCCGCGCGGATCATGCGCGGGGAGA
>Ga0157378_10001954_pt1 | contig 18489 bp, 18 predicted proteins | sample M65metaG_FD_115309 | JGI IMG/M metagenome (GOLD analysis project Ga0157378, IMG submission 115309) | Miscanthus rhizosphere microbial communities from Kellogg Biological Station, Michigan, USA - M6-5 metaG | ecosystem: Host-associated > Plants > Roots > Rhizosphere > Soil | place: USA: Michigan...
TGAAATCGCCAATAAGAATCGCAGTATCGTTCAGCAGTTCAGCATAAAAATGAATAGCACGCCAGATTTGGCCGATATAACTGGCTTTCCTGTTTTCTTTATCATCCATTGCCCAGATGGCCAGTATGGTAAATGTTTGGCCGTTGCCGGTTACACGGAAAGGAAGGATATACCTGAATTCGGGGTTAAAAATGTTCAGCAGTTCAAACCTGAATGCAGAATAGGAGAATATGCCGATGCCTTTATGCAGGTTGCTGCCATACCAGTAGCTGTCTGTTGGCTTCTGCGCAGTTGCCTGGAATAATAGTTTTTCTGTGCATTCGCATTCCTGCACAATTAAAATATCCGGTTGCTGCCGCAGAATATAACCTGCTTTTTTCCTGAAGGCACCCTGGCAATTCCAGCTTATCAATCTCATTTTACAGATGCTTGGCTGTTTTCTATATCCAGTCCAGTTCTTTTACCGTCATGTCGCTCTCCGTGTTGCCGGTATGGAGGGTTTCTTTCGGTTCAAACAACAGGTTAAACACGAGCTCTCCATTGGTATGCGGCCGGTGTTCAACGCCTTTGGGCACAATCAGGATCTCGCCCTCTTTTACTTCAACGGTTCGGCCGTCCCTGAAATCCATTAAAAGCGTTCCCCTGAAAACCATGAACAGCTCGTCTTCGTTTTCATGGCTGTGCCATACAAATTCATCTTTGAGTTTGCAGAGTTTTACATATTGGCCATTCAGTTCGCCAATGATATGCGGCGTCCATTGTTTGTTGAACAGCGCAAATTTTTCCATTATATTAATAGACTGTATGGGTTGCATATTGTTGTGCGGCATACATTAAATTTTCTTTTCAATCAGCCATAGATGCCCGAAGGGATCTTTTATTTCTCCCTGGCGGTATCCATAGTCATAATCCTGTGCCGGTGAGGCTTCCTGTGCCCCTGCTGCCAGTGCAGTTTTCATAACGGCATCCACATCGGATACAAATAAGCCGATGATGACTGTAGTACTGTTATGTTTGACAGGGCTATATGTATTGGTACGTTCTGAGTCTTCATGAAGATGAAAGATGGTGCCATCAATGGAAAATTCCGCAACATGAATGCTGCCGTCATCATTGCTGAAACGCCGGAGCTCCACCGCGCCGAATGCTTTACTGTAGAACCCAATATCTTTTACACCGTGCGGTATAAAGAGCTGGGGCGCGAAAACTGGTTTAACAATATCGTTAGCCATTGCAAAGTTTTATGGTTAAAGGAGATCAATGATTTGTGCCATGGTATAATTGTTTGTTCGCCGGGGCAAAGATAATATTTCCATCACCTATGCATTTTCCTTTTCAGAAGAATGATTTTAAATTTAACGTAATCGTATACCAATCCCATGTTTAGAATAACAGCACCGACTATTAAAACCTTTAGCAGCATTTTTGAATAGAGTATGCCGCTGATAACCCCGCCGGCAAAAAAGGAGCCGACGATGGCTGCCCGCAATTTGATGGATGAGTGAAGCCTGGCTTTTTGCATTTTTGATGTATAGAAAAAAAGCTGGGATAGTTCTATTCCTAAATCCGTAAACAAGCCTGTTAAATGAGTTGTTCTTACCACCGCGCCGGATACCTGGGTCACCAATGAGTTTTGTAAACCCATGGCGAACAATAAAGAACAGGCGATGATATCTGGATATAGGTTCGTGAGCCGTCCGCCAAGACCGGTAACAAACAGGATGCTGCTTTCAATAACAACAGGAATAATAAATATATAACGTTCATTTTTCCTGGAAACAATTTCAACGATGACATTGGAAGCAAATGAACCCATCAAAAAGAACAGGATATAAAGGAAATATACAAAGCCTTTCCAAAATTGAAGTTTATACATTTCATCAACAAAAAATGCAAAATGGCCGGTTACATTGGTGGTTAGCTTCTGTACCGATAAAAAGCCGGCAACATTTACCAGGCCCGCAACAAACGAAAGCAAAGATGCGATTCTAAGATTGTGAATATAAGTCCTTGTTTTGCCAAGATGTCTAAACATGTTTACCCCTGTTATTGAAATATCAGTTAAGTCTGGTTAGCTAAGATCAACGATACTGCTGGCGGTATCCTGTAAAAATTAATGTATCAGCATCAGTGATACCATTGTTTCTATACCGTCAAACAAATTGCCCAATCGTATATTTTCATTTTCAGCATGCTGGTTATTATCGTGGTTGGCGATGGGTACCGTAATGGTTTTGGCACCCAGGTATTTTTCAAAGAGAAACAAAGGCAGGCTGCCGCCCATGGTTGGTTGCAACACAACCGGGTCGGGGGTACTGGATTGAACCGCCGCGATTACTTTTTTAATGATTGGCAGATCCATGGATGTGCGCTGGGCGTTCATGCCGTCTTCGCCGGCGGTCACCTTAATAATTTTTGCATATTGCTTTCTTTCTTCAGTACTGGGCTCGTGGTCGGTCACATAATATCCCTGGGCTTTTATATGATCGATTATTTTCTGCTGTTGCCGTTTCCAATCGTTCCCCAATACCAATCGCAGATCAAGCACCGCGGTTGCAAAAGTGGGTATCTGGTTGGAAGCCATCTTGCCGGTATTGCCGCTTTGCATACCATTAATATTTAGTGAAGGTTGGTTGACGGCTTCGCTGAGCGTTAATCCGGGCGTTTCGGCTGCGCTTATCCCCAATTCTTCTTTCATCTGCGCGTCTACCGCTGGCACTTCCCCGAGCGCTTTTTTTTCGGCGGCACTAAGCGGCAGCACATCATCATAAAACCCTTTCACGGTCACTTTCCCGTTATCATCTTTCATCGAGGCCAATAATTTAGCCAGCATCATGGCGGGGTTAGGGGCCCAGTTACCATAATGGCCGCTGTGCAACGGCCGGGTAGCTGCGTACACAGTAAGATCGAGATGGGTATCGCCCCGTACGCCAAATACGATTTGTTTTTTCCCAGACTGGTGAACAGGCCCATCGCAGATGATCCATACATCGGATTGAAGAAGCGGTTTGTATTTTTCAAGTAATTCGTTCAGATGAGTGGAACCGCCTTCTTCCTCTCCTTCAAAAAAGAATTTGAGGTTACAGCCCGGTGTTAACCCGGTTTTCCTGATTGCCTCGTAGGCGTTCAGAATGGCAACAACGCCGGCTTTATCATCAGAAGCGCCACGTGCATAGATTCTCCATTCTTTATTGTATTTATTATCTCCGGGAAAAGAAATAAGGATACCTCCTTTTTCTATAGCGGCAGAGAATAGCATTGGCTGAAATGGAGCGAGGCCCTTTGCCCACTGTGCAGGATTGACGGGCTGCCCATCGTAATGCGCATAGAAAATAAGCGTTTGTGTTGCCCCGGGCACCATTACTTCGCCATACACGGCGGCAGGTGCGCCCTGTGTGGAAGGGCTCAGTAACTGCACCCGTTGTATACCGCGGTTATTCATCATCGTTACAATGAAACCGGCATTTTTTGCAAGACCTGCCGGATCTGGTGCTATATTGGGGATTGAAAGGAAGGCAGAAAATTCCCTGATAATGCTATCGGCCTTTTGAACCGGGTATTTTTGGGCTACCAATCCCGGCATTGATTGGGCCAGCAAGAATTGACAAGCCAGGACAGGTAACAATAAAGTCAATTGTTTGATCATCGGAAGCAAGGTTTGGTGGTTGGTACCGGTATCCTCTATTTTTCAATAGATTGTTTTTGCGCGATGCCAGGGTGTACCAGCATCGCAGCATGCCGGTTGTTTAACTAAGATAGAAAACTAATCTTGATTCAACTTAAAATCTGGGGGGCAACCGGTAAGCCCCCGGGTAAACGGGGCATTTTTGCTGATGAAGAAGCGCATAGCAGAATTCTATGGGAATAGTAAATGGACGGCCATTGCCGGCTATGCATTAAATTGCCGGAGATGATGATCATTGTGTTTATAAACAAACCAGCCCACCTGCTCTTTGGTCATTTTGCCAAAAAACCAATGCTGGAACGGGTCGATTGAATAGTTTGCGTATTCTTCTACCAGCGAGATCCATTTCTTTTTTTCGCCTTCAATATCGCCCGCTTTTTCTTTTATCTTAAATGCAGTACCGGTAGGGGAGCCCTGTTTCAACGGCGCGTCATTTTTCAGCATGTTTCTCAATCCTATTTTGCCCAGCAGGCGGCCAAGGAATACACGTTTGTAGTGTTTCTTTCCCAGGAACATTTCGTCGCACACGGTGCAATGTCTCAGCATCTGATAAATATTCATTTTACCCCATTGGGCGCTGCTTTGTTCATTAAGCGAATCAATCCTGTGTATGAGTTGGTCCCTGGTTGGTTTATCAAATACAGATTTCATATCCTTTTTTTAGTTAGTAATTAATCGGGTCTTACATTCCCTTCAACTCCGTTGGCTTTCTTTCAAAGATAAAAAGAGCGATGACTGAAACATCCAGCCGGCAAATGTTGCATGCAAAGACGCAAAGAAAAGCAAGAAGCAAAATCTATCGCCCATTCTTTGCTCCTTAGCGTCTTTGCGTGAAACGCTTGGCGAACTCAATCACAACCTGGAAAACCATGCGCCAGTTTTTTTTGCCGGCTGGCTATTATTAAACCGCCTTATAACTTAAAAAAACGGTACCGGTATTATATTGCCGGGTCTCCGTCAGCGAAAATTTGCGCAGGTCTATTTGTTCAAAGAAAAGCCGTCTTCCACCACCGGTTACTACAGGGCAGAGTTGAATATGGTACTCGTCTATAAGGTTCTCCTGCATCAAAGTCTGCGCTAATGAGATGCTGCCCCAAATCACCATATTTTTTCCGGGCAATGACTTTAATTTTTTGATGGCAGCAACAGCATCTTCTTTTATTATTGCTGCTTCCGGCCATTTTCCCCAGGGTGCTTTCCTAAGCGTGTTTGAGAAAACTATTTTTTTTATTCCATTCAGTTTATCTGCAATCACTTCCTTATCCGTGGTTGCCGTGGGCCAAAATGCTGCAAATAACTCATAGGTTACACGCCCCAGTAATATAGTGTCAATAGTTTCCAGGAATTTTAACTGGTCGGCATCTGAATAGGTATTTTGTTCCGGTGTGAGGCCGGTGAAAAAATCTAATTGGCCCTGCTTATCTGTTACATGGCCATCCAAAGACATCCATTCTTCTACTATAAGCTTTCGCATTGGTTTTTTTAAGACCTGAAATTAGCTCAGTTCTATTGCATTCATTGGGGTCTGATGCGACAATATAGCGGGCTGTTTGCGACGGCCGTTCCCCTGGCTTAATTTTAAAATCAGGTGGATAAAGCCAACCGGAAGCCTATGCATCCATCTTTGTGCTCCGCATTTATTTCATAACGTTTCATAACCGTGCAATGAATGCCCATATTGTGGTAGCAACCGCCCCTAAGCACATGTTCGGAGCTTTCTTCGCTACAGGCAGTTCCATCGCGTGGAATTTTACTGGTATCCCTTTGAAAGTAATCAGCGCACCATTCCCATACGTTTCCGCACATGTCATAAATTCCCAGCTGGTTTGGCTTTTTTTGGCCAACCAGTTTACTCTCATTCCGGCTGTTGCGTTTATACCAGCCAACTTCCTCAATATTATCGCTTCCTGCATAGAGGAAATAGTCGCCCCAATAAACGCCGCCGCGCGCGGCATATTCCCACTCGGTTTCAGTGGGTAGCCGGAGGCGTAAGCGCTGCCCTTCTGCTACATGTTTACCCGATTCAATATTGAGCGCTTTCCCATTAATGATTTCCAGGAAGCCCTGATCTGATACAATATCATTAAAAGACACATTTTCCACGGGTTTGTGATCGTGCAGGGAATAAGCAGGATTAGTGCCCATGATATGTTTCCATAAAACCTGCGTCACCGGGTATTGGGAGATGAAGAAACTTTTCATGGTAATCTTCAGCTGATCATTTTCCAGGCCGAAAAGGAAAGACCCATTACCTGTTCCTTCCACAAAAACCAGGGGGAAGGAGTAATTGATTTCATCAAATCTCAAAATAATTTCGCGCATACACCTGGTGATTTCGTTAATTGAACGATTGCCTGAATTGCAAGGGCGAAAGATTGGTTTTTGTTTTAAATAATTTGCTGAACGACTGTGGATGTTCAAAACCCAATGCATACGCAATTTCGCTCACGGATAAGCTGGAAGTGGATAATTGCTCTTTTGCTTTTTCAATCAATTTTTCATGTATGTGTTGCTGGGTGCTTTGACCCGTCAGCACTTTTAACAAGCTACTCAGATAATTCGGCGACACATTTAATGTTTCCGCAACATATTGAACGGTTGGCAAACCTTTCTGCATCAAATCATCGCTGTTGAAATATGCCGAAAGCGTGTCTTCCAAGCGGTTCAAAATTTGATGGTTGTTTATTTTTCGTGTAATGAATTGCCGCTGGTAAAACCGTTCCGCGTACGTCAGCAATAATTCAAGTTGTGCAATAATAACGTCCTGGCTGAATTTGTCGATGTTTGAGCGATATTCCTGCCGTATTTGCTTCATGATGTTTATAATTGCTGTCTCTTCTTTTTTCGAAAGAAACAAAGCCTCATGCACCGAATAGCTGAAATATTCATATTGCTTTATTTTTTGACCAAGCGCGGTATTCCACAGAAAATCCGGATGGACGAGCAGTGACCATCCCGAATGTTTTAGTTCTTTATCGGCTATGACGGAAAAAACCTGCCCGGGAGAAATAAAAAACATAATGCCTTCATCAAAATCATATTCCTGCTGGCCGTATTTCAGTTTGCCATGAATATTTCTTTTCAGCGCAATGGAATAGAAATCGAGTATGAGGCTTTTGGGCTCATCATCGCCGAGATGTTTGATGTCCTCAAAATTATTCACGCTGATTAATGGATGCTCCGGCCCCGGTAAATTTCTGAGTTGGTGAAATTCACTTATCGTTTTTATCCTGTGAGGATGAATGCTTGCCATATCTTAATATACTCATTTTTGTTTGTAATAGCGGCAAATCCACTTCACTAATTTATGTCTAACCGGCCGAAAAAGCAGCGGCAAACTCTTTTGCAAAATCAGTCATTTTTACTTTCCCCATGACCGTTGGCTTATTGCGGTGATAATCTTCTGATAATGCACCATGATGAAGGCTCGCATACATTTCAACCAAACCAGCGGCAATTCGCGGATTCATTCCAGCTGCTTCCAAACCTTGCTGCACCTGTGCGTCGGGAACAAGTACCCATTTCAAATCCGGCTTTCCGATGGCTGCACCTAAAATGCCTGCCGTTTCGTTGCCCGTAAGTTCCTCGCTTACTACATATCTTATTTTTTTGCCACTGAGCGATCCCATTATTTCTTCGGCAATAGCTGCGGCAATATCTATTGGAGAAACCCATGGTATCTTGCCAGTTGTGCCATAGTTTGCTGCGATAACACCCTGTTTTTTTATCATATCCGCATACCCGTACAGATTATAGTAAAAGGCGGTAGGGCGCATGAAAGTAATAGCAGTATCGGGCAAATTGCCAAGGATGGTTTCTGCATCGTGATGAGCGAGGATAATACCCGAGTCCTTGTTTAAATGAGCGCCGATGCTGCTGAGGTGAACCAGGCGTCTTACACCCGATCGGCTGATGGCCTGGGCATAATTGTGGGCGAGCCTGTGACAATAGGCTGTCAGGTCAAGGTTATGGTCGAAGTAGTTGTTTGGCGGTACCATAGAATACACGGCATCTGCACCGGTAAAAGTTTCCGTCAAAAAATCAGCATCTTCCAATGAACCAATCGCAGGACGCGCGCCCAATGATTCTATATCTTTTTGTTTTTCGGGCTTGCTGCTGATGACGGTAACCTGGTGACCTCTTTGCACTAATTGTTCTGTCAATGGCCTGCTGATATGCCCTAATGAACCGGTAACGATAATTTTCATATCCCTGTTTTTTTATACTGCAAAGCTCAGCAGTCATAAATAAACAGGCGTAGCCAAATCTATTGTTGTTGTAGCCGAAACAAGGGTTGTTGCAGCACGTTGCGGGGAGTTGGGCCTATTGAATTTTCATGTCTTTCTCTAAAGTTAAATATTGTTCAAACTGTCTGAAAAAATATTATATGACTGGCCGCTTTTCCTGATGAACCATATTCTCCGTTTATTCTCCCATCCATGATTTCAATATCGCTGTTTGCAATGGGTTCGCATTTTCCATCCTGGTTATTATTAACCGTTGTGAAATTGCTTTGTCCTTCGACTCAATATTTTCTTTGTTTATTTTTAACCCTCCGTAAGCCAGGTATTTTGTGTAGTCAGGTTCTTTGGTTGTATAGACATATTCAAAAATACTTGTTAGTGAAATGCCTGCCACCTGTTCACAGGCCGCCTGAAACTCGGCCTCTGTGAATCCCCGTTCTTTTTCCTTATAGTATTTCCAATAGAGCAGCCGCATAACATCATCAAGCGAACTTTTATTTTGTGTGGCATTCCGGATTTCAAAATCCAGCAGCAGCCCTATAAGCGGACCCTTGTCATAATAGGAAATAGACTTGCCAGGCTCAGTACCCTGGGTTCCAAATGGTCCGTCACTCCAGGTGCTATAACTGGCCTGTTGCAATGACTGGTAAAGCCTGCCGGGATTATTTTCAACAGCGTTGAGGTTGCCTTCAAAATTGGAGAACAGGGTTCCGGCATCTGATAGCCCGGCTCTTTTGTTGATCAGGTATTCATAATAGACGGTCAATCCTTCGCTGATCCAAAGCTGGTTGGTTCTGTTTCCCTTATCGTAATCAAACGGCCCAAGTTCAAAAGGCCGGATGCGTTTTACATTATAATGATGGAAGTATTCATGCGCAATAAAGTTCATCATTCTGTTCATGGCCTCTGGCTTGTTCAGTCCATCGCCGGTAAAACTGATGGTGGTATTGTTCAGGTGTTCTATGCCGCCCCTGCCGGGCCCGATGCCAATGAAGCTGTATTGTTTATAAGGAATGTCGCCGATAATAGCGGCGCCTGCTTCAACTATTTTTCTAAGGTTGTTCATGAAAAGTATACTATCGAAGTTGCCCATATTGTAGCCTATAAAACGATGTTGGATGGCTTTTACGTTGAACGAAGGCAGCTCCTGCAGTTGCCCGATAAGGATTGGGCAATCGTAGAGTATATCAAAATTGGGTGCTGTAAATTCAGTGGGCTTGTCTCTAACCGGGTCCAGGCCGGTTGCAATTTTTTTCCATCTTGTGTCGAACACAAGACTAACCGATACAGGTGCATTCAGTAGACCTTCTATATACAGGAATGTATTTTCGGGTATCAGGTAAGCATGTGCGCTGTCTACATAACTGTTGGCTACAAATTGTCTTTTTGTGCTGATTGTATATTTTACGCTGAACGATTTGTTCCTGGTACCGGAAACAACCCAGGTATTGTCGTTTATTTTTTTAACGAGTATATTTTTGCCCTGGTCGTTTTTGCCAAGTATATTTTCAACTGATTTTGCATAATCGATAATCTGGTAATAGCCGGGCATCCACCTGGGCATTTTTAAATACAGGGTATCCTGGTTGCACTTGCCGCAGTGAAGTTCAACGGCATAAGTATGGGTGGCGGGCTGAAGGATGGAAACGGTATAATGTAAAACCGGCATTCCTGTTTGAGAAAAAGCAACCGGAACACTAATTGAAAAAAGCATTAAAAATAAAAGCATTTTACATTCTTTGCGGCAGGAATACTGTTGAATGGATGTATCAAAAGCCGGGAAAAAGAAAGAGGCGGATTTCTGCCGGATTGCCCTGATAAGAAAAGAGGTTTGAGCGTGCCGGCATGCAGGAAATCTATGCATTGGTGTTGGTTTGGTGAAATAGCGGTCAGCGTCCCCGGTCTTGTACAAGCGGGTGCTATAGTTTGTCCTGGAACGCGGGCCAATTAACAAATAAGGTACAAGTTAATAACTAAAAGTTCAACGGTATTTCATTAATCGGGAGGCTTCAGGTTTATTGCGGGTGGTTCTTTCGTTGCCCAGTTCTTTCAACAGTGGCTGTCGCAGTCAATTTGTCAAGTATGTTCTTCCGTAAGCAATAAATACACATATCAGAAACAGAATGCAGTTGGTGAGAACATTTTTGAACTCCCGTCTTTTGTAGTGGATTACTGCGGCGGGAATCATAATGACTGCAAGACAAATTGCGGCGATTGTTGTAAGAACAGGAAGAATATGAAGCAGTAGCGGTAGTATAATTGCTATCGTTCCCAAAATTTCTGATATACCGATGAAGCGAATCACGCCAATAGGCAAACCTTCAACACCGGTCTGCCCGCTGGCAACCAGTTTTTGTTCTGAATAAATGGATTTTTGTGTGCCCGAATACAGGAATACAATGGCAACCGACAACTGCAGAACCCAGAGTATAGTGTTCATAGTGTTTATTTTTTGTTGCCACAAAGAACAGACCACTATGAAAATTTTCTTTTGATAAATGTCAAAAAAATTAGAGCCGGGCCCGCATCCTGCTCAGGGTTTCCTGGGTAATGCCAAGATAAGAAGCAATCATTCCAAGCGGAACCCGCTGAATAAATGTGGGGTGCGTTTCTATTAAAATCCGGTAGCGTTGCAAGGCAGTTGAAAAATGTAAGTCGTCGAACTTTTGTTGCAGTTGTACCAGTCCAAAGCTTACGAGTCGCCGGAAAAAATTTTCAATGTCATGGTGCTTGCTGCAAAGGTTTTCCAAATCTTTGTAATGAAGTGAAAAAAGAACGGAGGGTTCCAGCAACTCTATTATCCGCCGGTCTGGTTTACGGGTAATGAAACTAATGATGGAAGAAGCAAATGAATTTTCATTGCTAATCCAGTCGGTAACGTCTTTGCCGTCTTTCAGATAATAGGTTCGCGTTAAACCGCTGTCAACAAAATAAACAAAATCACAAACAGTGTTCTGCCTTACAAGAATATGCCCTTTTGGAAGCTCCAATCTTTTCAGGCAGCCGGAGAGCTCCTGCCGGCTACCGGCAGACAAATCTGTGAATTGCGAAACTGTCAGAAAGAAATTCTCCATTTCTTTTTATCTATGAAAGTTGGATTGCCGCAATGCGATTTCCACGGGTGACCCTGCGTTGCTGCGCATGGATATCGGGAGCAGGTTCAACAGATGATCCAAAAAAGCCGACGTTCAATGCTTAATGACCGCTCCTATTTTTGTGCGTCCAGTGGGGCCGGGCTGTTTATGCTGCTGTCAGCAATTGTTCAAAAAAGGCACCTATATTATTTTGTTTATCCACGAAATGAAGTTCCAGTATCCAATGCCTTTTGTTTCCGTATTTATCTGGTTGAAATATATCCGCATGATTGTCCGGATGTACATCTAAACACAAATCAGCCGGATCATCTGGTTGTTCGTGCGGGAAGCGGCCTACAATATGACCGGCTATTGCGTTTCCGAATTCATAGCCATAACGTTTTGCAAGGCCGGCAACATAATTAAAATATTCAGCACCGGTAAGATTTTTTTGTTTGAAATACCAGGCATTGGCTTCTTGCCAGGCGGATTCTATATCTTTTTTTATGTTTAGTTTCAATGGGTCATTGCCTAATACATAGGTTCTTCCGAGATCCGCTTCCCAGCCTTCAAAAACGGGATGAAAATCGAAGAACAGTATATCGCCTTTCTGAATAACCAGGTCGGGTGGGTTTGCAATGAAAGGTTGCAATGTATTAATGCCGGTTCTTACAATTTTTTTGTGCCAATGGTTTTCAATACCAAAATCATCTTTGGCAATCTTTACTATTTCATCGCAGAGTTGCTTCTCAGATTTTCCTGCAATTATCAATCCCTTTTCTTCTACGGCAGAAAATAATGCTTTTGCTTTTTGTTCCGCAAGGTTTAATCCCTGTTTTGCTTCATCCATGATAGTATAGTTTTCATCAAATATAAATGAAGGGAGGTTTGTAAGGTTGTTTAAAAGAATTGAAATTTATTCATACATCTCCCGCTTTATTTTCCACCTGCTTTTTTGAGCATTTCTTCGATTTCAGCGTGTTCTTTTTTCCTTGCCCATGCCAGCGGTGTTGACCATGGCGCGCCCGATTTGTTAGGGTCTGCTTTCTGTTTAAGCAAATATTCAACCATTTCAACCTGCCCCCATCTTACCGCTAAACCCAAAGGCGTAGATTGATAGGCATCGTCAATCAGGTTTAAGTCGGCGCCGTACTGTATCAGTAAATCCGCTTTATCGATATATCCTTTCTGTGCCATATCATGAAGAATAGAAACATGCTGCCAACTCATAACATTCGGGTTCATTCCTTTTTGCATAATAAACGTTGCAGCGTCAAAGCGTTCAAAATAGTAAAACTGCGTCCATTTTAAAATGTCAGGCACTTTGGCACCATAGCTCATCAGGAGTTCAATCATTTCGCGCTGGTTCCTTTTAACAGGCATCGCCAGGATTCCTTCGCTCCAGAAATAGGTTTCATCACAGGCAAATTCCGGGTGTTTTTTTAATAGTTGTTTCGCTGTGTGCAAGTCATTTTCATCTACTGCTTTTTCGAAATCATTTTGTTCAGCAGAGCGATTGTAAAATATCCTGCCATTGTCTCCTTTAAATTTATGCATAGCTGTGTTAGCAGCGTATGCAGCGAGCAGGTTTTCTATTTCAGTATATCCTCTGTCATTCGCAACTGTTTCCAAACTTTCCTGAAACGGGTAGAAGCGATAATCCGGGTCATGTGCTCCCCGCGCCAATAAATATTTTACCAATGTGATATGTCCTTCACGTACCGCAAAATGAATGGGCGGGGCATAGTTATATTGGGCATAAATTAATGCAGGGCATTCGTGTACAAGCCTTTTCACCTTATCTACATTGCCTTCATAGCTTGCCAAAAGTATTTCCCAAACGCTGGTAGTGGTAGCAATAACAGCGTTGCCAACTTCCATGGACAGGTGTAATTTCAGTTCTTTTGGTTGCATCATATTTTATGGGTTGGCTGCCTGGTTTGATCATTTTCCGGTTTCACAGGGAATGATCGGGAAGCAATGCGCTAATCTGTTTTTACGAATGTTTTAGCGGCAACAATTTCAGGCCTGTCAGATTTTGCAGTATCAGCTATCGTTAATAATTGTTTGAAATATGAAGTCGCCTTTTGTTTATCGCCTAATTTTTCCGCTGCTGCTCCTGCGCCATAAAGGCTATTAAATCGGTTTGGACTTTTTTGAAGCACGGTTTCGTAAGCAAGTAAGGCCTCCTCATTTTGCTTCGCCTCCAGCAACATGTCACCCAACAATTCCCTGGCAGGAAGCACTTCTCCGGCAGTTACAGGATGTTTTTCGGTACTATCCTCCATGCCGGCTGCAAGCTTCATGGTTTGCAGGGCACCGGCTTTGTTTGCAGATTCAAATTGTATCCATGCTTCGCCGCTTTTTATCTGGATTTCCACTTCTTTGGATTTATAAGCATCTTTTTGCTTTATAAGTGTATCACGAAGCTGCTGTAGTTTTATCAATTCCGCTTTTGCCACATCAATATTCCCGATATGCGCGGCACCCAGTAAACGGGTGAAATGAATAATTGCTGCCTGCCATGGAAACTCGTTCCATGAGAAATTTGCCGGCTCTGCCTGCAGTACGGCCGCTTCTTTCCATTTCTTATTTTCGAGAAGATAACGGGAAGGGATGGAAGCAAAAGCGTAAGCAACTTTAAAATTGGCAGGGTAAACTTTCCTGATGGTTTGTAAATAAGAGACCTGCTCTTCAGCCAGTTTATTATCGCCTTTTTGCAGGTAGGCATAGACAAGATAGTCCATGCCATGCAGCTCTTCATCCCAATGCCCCGGTATGGCAGCCGATTCAGCATAGCATTTAGCTGCATCGGTAGATTTTAGATTGGAACCGATAGCTTCATCCCAAAGCCCGAGCCTTGTAAAAATATGTGAAGGCATGTGCAGGGCATGTGCGGAAGAGGGGGCAACGCCGGCATATTCTCTTGCTGCGGGCAATGCAAGCGTAGCCAGCCCCGGATAATCGTAGGTGTGAATGATATAATGCACGATGCCCGGGTGGTTAGGTTCCGCTTTATACAAAGCATTCAATATGCCGCCTGCTTTCTTTTGGTTTGCATAAGTCTTATCTCCCGGGTTTGCAGCCGCATCCAGGGCCAGGGCATAAAATATAGCAGCTTCGTGGTCGTCCGGATAATTACGGTGTAATTGTTCCATTGCCTTTTCAAAATCAAGGCATCGTGTATGGTGATCTTTTTTATCCCAGCCTTTATAAAATAAGCCGATGGCATTGATATAACCGGCTTCCCTTGATGATTTTGTAGTGATAGCGTTTGCAATGGCAATCGCTTTAGCTCCTTTTTGAAGCTCGGCTTCAGTAGGTGGGTTCCATAACGGATGAAAATTGCACATGGCAACACCCCAGTAAGCCATTGCACAATCTGGCGTTTCGTCAATTATTTTTGCAAATTCCTTTTCAGATTCGTCGTACTCAAAAGAATGCAACAGCTCAATGGCAAGGTTAAAGTTTTTTTTCGCTTTTTCATTGCAGCTCATGCTAAAATTGACTGTTCCAAACTGCTTCTCCGGCGGTCCGCAGGAGATAAGATTTCCTCTTTTCAAATTTAATTGACTAATGACCTCCCTGGATGGTGAGGAATTTCTGCTTTCGCATGATAGCATTACAACCGACAACAAAAATATGGGTAACGATTTCTGTAAATATTTCATATTGTCAAAGCTTGTCCGGGTTGCTGTCAACAAACCGGTATTTGAGATGGCAGAACCGTTCTGTGTACCTCATGCATGCATCGAAGTTAAATTTTATTTTAGTGTGAAAGACAATATTTGCCGCTCAATTGCCCGGCAATATTCAACAGTGAGGATACTTAACCGTGTTGCGGGCCGGGATGCGTTTATTTCAACGGCCATTGCCTGCCGGCTATGGAATAAGATAGATTTTTTTCACGAGCAACAATATAATAATTGTGAGGATGCAGGCAGCAATAATTATTTTGTATTTGCCAAAGTAAAACAGGACTGCCATTGTTAAAAGCCCGATTGTGGCAACCAGGGAACCGATTAGGAAAGGTTTAATTTCAGTATATGTCAGTATTGTCTTTGAATAATATTGCAGCCTGAATGGTTCACTGATAGCGCGAATTAAAACGAGAAAAATAGCAATGGTCGCAATTTTTGCAATCTTGCTTGTGTCGCCTAACAGGGTTTTAATACCCATTTCCTATTTTCTTTACTTGCATTCAAGGTGTGCACAGTGATGGTGTTTGCTGTTGCCATGAAAAACGGAACGATGAAGTGATTGCGACGCAACAGTGATGCCATGAAATACGGTTGCCGGTATCCAAAATCAATCATTCAACGTTCCTGGTTCGTTTCTATCTATGAAGCCTGTTTAAATTGGCCCCTGGTTATAAGATTTCTACATACCCTTCTGTTCCATGTACACGGATTCGCTGACCGTCTTTTATCAGTTTGGTAGCATTTTCTACTCCAACAACTGCAGGTACGCCATATTCACGTGCGATGACTGCTCCATGGGTCATCAGTCCACCAACTTCGGTGACCAGGCCTTTGATGGATACAAACAATGGCGTCCAGCCGGGATCAGTAAACGGTGTGACCAGTATATCTCCCTCTTCCAGGTCAGCGTCTTCCATGTTTAAGATAACACGTGCCCTTCCTTCTATAACGCCGGCAGAAACAGCCAGGCCTACAATAGCTCCGCCCGGGAGATTTTCCCGGTTGTACTTACCTGTGATGATTTCACCATCAGAGGTGCTAACGCGTGGGGGCCTTAGTTTTTTATATAATTTGTACGCTTCTTTTCGTTTGCCAATAACCTGGTCATCCAGTTTATTAGTGCGAACGACTTCGCGAAGTTCTTCAAAATTGAGATAGTATATATCTTCTTTTTCGTGAATAACATTGGCCTGTACGAGTTGTTCGGCTTCTTTCAGTAAGGCCTGCTTATAGGTGAAGTAGCGCGTTATAATGCTGTATTTTGGATATTCACGATAGCCGCTCAGATTCCGGACCAGGTCGATCATTCGTTTTGTTTCTTTGACTTTTTGTTCAGCATCCGGTAGTTGTTTCAGCCGGTCTAACAAAGCTTGTTCTTTTTTCAAAGCTTGCGCTCGTCCCTGGTCAAATTTGCGATTGCCGGCATGCGGCTCAAAGTTTTTGATATTACCGAGAATGGTAGGAACAATTGTAATGGGTTTTTCACTCCAACGTGTTCTGGTAATATCGATTTCTCCGGCACACCGCATTCCGTATTTGCTGAGAAAAGCATCCATTGCGTCCCGGGTTTCCCGTCCACCGTTCAGGTTCAGCAGTTCATCCAGAAAGTTATCCTTTTTTACATGTTCTAAATAATTAATTACTTCCGGATAAGGGCGAATCACATCGGCGAGATCCAATAGCGCAAGGCCCATTTCAGAAGTAATATTGTTTGGCACAGATTGAGAAAGTATGTCTGCCGCATTTTTCTCCCCTAACCATTCGTTCATTTTTTCATTGATCCATGATGCAGCATTCATACCAGTCATAATCACACCAAAGCTCTGTGGGTCAGCGTTGATTTTCTTTAATTGCTGGATATCTTCCAGTATAAAATCAAACAGGTCCGTCCCTGATTTCGTTTGGATGTTTTGTTGTAACGCTTCTATCGATGTTTGACTACGCCTGATCAGATCGGAAACGATTGTTGGATCGTAGTCGTTTAGTATTTGATAATTCGGGGGCGACGCGGCTTTATTGCTTTTATCGGGACCCGATTCTTTTTTATCATCCTGCGGCAAGTCGTTGGCGGCCGGTGGCAACGGTTTTATAAAATCTCCCCGCTCTATAATGGTTGTAAGCGCGTCTTTTATGATCGGATCGGATTTTCCCAGAACATTCACCATCGTTTCCCTGCCTGCGGGCGTAGCCAGCATAGGTGCAATATCAATAAATAGTCTACCACCGGCAATGCGCATGGGTGCCGGGGTGGTTAGCAGAAAAAAAGACAATCCCAATGGTTTCATGGCATCGGTCATCATTTGTTGGTGACCAACAGAAATGTAAAGCTGATTTTCCTGATCAGTCGTTTCAGGGTTGCCCGGATGACCCGGTCGAACAGGGATCGGGTATAAAGTAGTGATGGGCCGGCTCTGGACAATATAAAAAGTATCGTCAACCAAACACCATTCAATGTCCTGGGGATCGCCGAAATGTTCCTCGATCTTTCTGCCTATATGCTCAAGCTGTAAAATCTGCTCATCTTCCAGCGCTTGCTTATTCTGTATGCCAGGTTCAATCTCCTGCTCTTTCGTACCGCCATCCTTTAAAGCATAAACAGCCAGTTTCTTGCTGGCTATCTTCTTATCGATAATCTTGCCGTTGCGCACTTTATAAAGATCAGCGCTCACCAGCCCGGCAACCATGGCCTCACCAAGCCCGAAGCTGGCATCGATGGATAAAACTTTTCTATTAGAGGTGATGGGATCTGCAGTAAAGAGAATTCCGGCCACCTGCGGGAAGACCATTTTCTGAACAACCACAGCGAGATGGACTTTGTGGTGGTCGACGCCCGGCAGGCTGGCGTTTTGAAGACGATAAATGACTGCCCTATCGGTAAATAGCGAGGCCCAGCACTTGCTGATATGTTGCAGGATTGCTTTTTTTCCGATAATGTTCAAATAGGTATCCTGCTGGCCCGCAGAAGAGGCCGTTGGTAAATCCTCGGTGGTTGCGCTGGATCGTACTGCATAGGCATTGTTTTCTCCAAGCTTCGAGAGAAAGCAGGAGATATCATCACGAATGTCCTGAGGAATTACTATCCCTTCGATGACCCTGCGGATATCACCGCAGAGTTTACTGATCTTATCCCGGTCTTCCAGTTTTAAAAGCGATAGCTGATCAAGTAATTCGTTAACCGCGGGCGCTTCTGCAATGATTCTTTTAAAAGCTTCAGTAGAAATACAAAAGCCCTCCGGTACATGGATGCCTTCAATGCTGGTAAGTTCTCCCAGGCTGGCGCCTTTGCCTCCCACCACACTGAGTTTTGTTTTGTCGATATCCTGAAAACCTATCACAAGTGAACCCATACTGATAATATTTGTTATGTTTTTTGGCTGCATCTTTTGGATTGGTTGTAACAATTAAAAAGCATGCTGTTCAAAACCTTTCCCGTTCAGGAGTTAGTTCATTTTTCGTTGGCTATGCTGAGCTTGCCGTTTCTGCGTTTAATGCTGCTTCTTTTTTCTTTCTTTGCTTTCATCGTTAAAGCATGTTTTGCGATATGAATGCTTTATAAGAACCGGTAATGAGCAGTCAAAAATATCTAACAGGCCGTGTCGGAAAATCATTTTTGCATTATATTTTTTTCACACAATAATTGCGGTGATCTTTACGTCTACCATATAAATAATTCCGGGCAACAGGCCCGCATTTAATAGAAAGAGGCTGTCTCAAAAGCATGAGACAGCCTCTTTGATTTATATTCATTGCCGCAGATTCGCAGATTATACCAGCAAATCTGCGAA
>Ga0157378_10001957_pt1 | contig 18459 bp, 17 predicted proteins | sample M65metaG_FD_115309 | JGI IMG/M metagenome (GOLD analysis project Ga0157378, IMG submission 115309) | Miscanthus rhizosphere microbial communities from Kellogg Biological Station, Michigan, USA - M6-5 metaG | ecosystem: Host-associated > Plants > Roots > Rhizosphere > Soil | place: USA: Michigan...
AACCCGCTTTATTCCGCACTGAAGCGCAATGGCTCGATCCGGCATATCCTGGCGCGGCACGTCGAAGGCGCCTCGCATATGGCGGAAGGCTATACAAGGGCAAAGGCCGGCAATATCGGCGTTTGCATCGGCACGTCAGGTCCCGCTGGAACCGACATGATCACCGGTCTTTATTCGGCGATCGCGGATTCTATTCCGATCCTCTGTATCACCGGTCAGGCGCCGCGGGCGCGGCTCTACAAGGAAGATTTCCAGGCGGTCGACATCGAGTCGATCGCAAAGCCGGTGACGAAATGGGCCGTCACCGTGCGCGAGCCGGCGCTGGTGCCGCGCGTGCTGAGCCAGGCCTTCCACGTCATGCGGTCGGGACGCCCGGGGCCGGTGCTGATCGATCTTCCGCTCGACGTGCAACTGGCCGAGATCGAGTTTGACGACGAGACCTATTCGCCGCTGCCGGTCTACAAGCCTGCGGCGACCCGCAAGCAGGTCGAGAAGGCGCTCGAGATGCTCAACGCCGCGGAGCAGCCGCTGATCGTGGCCGGCGGCGGGGTGATCAACGCCGATGCATCCGATCTGCTGGTTGCCTTCGCCGAAGCGGTCAACGTTCCCGTCGTTCCGACGCTGATGGCGTGGGGCGCCATCCCTGACGATCACGCGTTGATGGCGGGCATGGTCGGCTTGCAGACCAGCCATCGCTACGCCAACGCCACCATGCTCGAATCCGATTTCGTGCTCGGCATCGGAAACCGCTGGGCCAACCGGCATACCGGCTCGATCGAGACTTACACCAAGGGTCGCAAATTCGTGCATGTCGACATCGAGCCGACGCAGATCGGACGCGTCTTCAATCCGGATCTCGGGATCGTGTCGGACGCCAAGGCCGCGCTGGAGCTGTTCGTGAGCGTCGCAAGGGAATGGCGGAAGTCCGGCAAGCTGCGCGACCGGCAAGCGTGGCCGGCCGCCTGTCGCGACCGCAAGCGTTCGATGCTGCGCAAGAGCCACTTCGACAACATTCCGATCAAGCCGCAGCGCGTCTACGAGGAAATGAACAAGGCGTTTGGCCGCGACACCTGCTATGTGAGCGTGATCGGACTGTCGCAGATCGCGGGTGCGCAGTTCCTCAGTGTCTATCACCCGCGCACCTGGATCAACGCCGGGCCGGCGGGCCCCCTCGGCTGGACCCTGCCGGCCGCGCTCGGTGTACGAGTGGCCGATCCCGACCGCGACATTGTCGCGCTGTCGGGCGATTACGACTTCCAGTTCCTGATCGAGGAGCTCGCCGTCGGGGCGCAATTCAAGCTGCCCTACATCCACGTCGTCGTGAACAACTCCTATCTCGGGTTAATCCGGCAGGCTCAGCGCGGCTTCGACATGGACTATCATGTCCAGCTCTCGTTCGAGAACATCAACGCGCCCGAGATCGGCGGCTACGGCGTCGACCATGTGGCCGTCGCCGAGGGGCTCGGCTGCAAGGCGATCCGGGTCACGGACCCGAACGACGCCCAGGCCGCGTTCGCGAGCGCGCGCAAGCTGATGGCGGAGCACCGCGTGCCGGTGGTGGTCGAGTTCATTCTCGAGCGGGTCACCAATATCGCGATGGGAACGGAAATCGACAACATCGTCGAATTCGAGGAGGTGCTCGATCTTCCACTCGACGACGTGCCGGCCACGCCGAAACCCACGCTGTTGCCGGCCTGACGTCATCCTTCAGCACTCAAAGCGGAGATCCGACCTGTGCCTCAGTTTGCCGCCAACCTCACCATGCTGTTCAACGAGCTGCCGTTCCTCGACCGGTTCGCAGCCGCCAAGGCCGCCGGCTTCAACGCCGTCGAATATCTGTTTCCCTACGACTTCGGAAAGGCCGAGTTGCGGGAGGAACTGACGCGCTGTGGACTGACCCAGGTGTTGCACAATCTTCCGGCCGGCAACTGGGCCGCCGGTGAGCGCGGCATCGCAATCCTGCCCGACCGGATCGACGAGTTTCGCGACGGCGTGGTGCGCGCGATCGACTACGCCAAGGCGCTGGATTGCCGGCAGTTGAATTGCCTGGTCGGGGTTGCGCCGGCCGATGCGGATAAGGCGGAGCTGCACACGACGCTCGTGTCCAATCTGCGCTTTGCTGCCGGCGCGCTCGGCCAGCAGGGCATCAAGCTCCTGATCGAACCGATCAACACGCTCGACATTCCCGGCTTCTTCCTGAGCGGGACCGAACAGGCGGTGCAACTCATTGCCGATGTGGGCTCGCCCAACCTGTTTGTGCAGTACGATATCTACCACATGCAGATCATGGAAGGCGACATCGCGCGGACCTTGCAGAAGCACCTCGGCCGGATCGCGCATGTTCAGCTCGCCGACAATCCGGGCCGTTTCGAACCGGGGACAGGCGAGATCAACTATTCCTATCTGTTCAAGCATCTCGACAGCATCGGCTATCGCGGCTGGGTCGGATGCGAATACAAGCCGCGGACGACCACGCTCGAGAGTCTCGGCTGGCACGCCGCGCAGACTTTCGTGACCTGATCCGGCTGGCAAGGAGCGACGACCATGAAAGACATCGGGTTCATCGGCCTCGGCACCATGGGACGCCCGATGGCCAGCCATCTCCTGGCTGCCGGCTATCGCCTGTTCCTGCACGACGTCGGGCCTCTCGCGCCGGAGCTGATCGCGGCGGGAGGAATAGCTTGCGAGTCCGGAAAGCAGGTGGCGCAGGAAGCGGATGCCGTGATCGTCATGGTGCCGGATACGCCGCATGTGGAAGCCGTGCTGTTCGGCAAGACCGGCGTCGCGGAGGGGCTTTCCAAAGGCATGATCGTTACGGATATGAGCTCGATCTCGCCGCTGGCGACCAAGGAGTTTGCACGGAAGATCGAGGCGCTGGGGGCCGACTATCTCGATGCGCCCGTCTCCGGCGGCGAGGTCGGCGCAAAGGCGGCCAGCCTGACCATCATGGTCGGCGGGCGGGAGCGGGCATTCAAGGCGACGAAGCCCGTGTTCGATACGATGGGCAAGAACATCACGCATGTCGGCGGCAACGGCGACGGCCAGACCACCAAGGTCGCGAACCAGATCATCGTGGCGCTGACCATCGAGGCGGTGAGCGAGGCGTTGCTGTTCGCTTCCAAGGCGGGCGCCGATCCCGCGCTGGTGCGCCAGGCGCTGATGGGCGGTTTTGCATCGTCGCGGATTCTCGAAGTGCACGGCGAGCGCATGCTGAAGCGGAATTTCGATCCGGGCTTTCGCATCGAGCTGCACCAGAAGGATCTCAATCTCGCGCTGGAAGGGGCGCGGGCGCTCGGGTTGTCGCTGCCAGGCACCGCTGCCGCCCAGCAACTGTTCAACACCTGCGCCGCCCTCGGCGGCAAGACCTGGGACCATTCCGCCATTCTGCGGGCGCTGGAAGTCATGGCCGGCCACGAGGTCGCGGCAGCCTGAGCTTCATGCCGGGCAGTACGCGGCTGCAAGGCTTCCGTCTACGGCGCCGATCTCCGACCAAACCCTGCGTCTCGCGAGATCGCTACGGTCTGGGCGCGGCTGCCCGCTCCGAGCTTGCTCATGATGATCGAGACGTGGTTGCGAACGGTCTTCTCCGAGATCTTCAGGCGAACTGATATATCGATATTGCTCGCCCCCTGGGCGACGAGTTCCAGGACGTCGCGTTCCCGCGCCGTCAACTCGTCGAGCGAGAAGGCCGTGCTGCGGTCGGGGGAGGCCGAAAGAAATTCGTCGATCTCATGCACGAACTGCTCCCAGGCAGGTTCGGTATTCAGCAGGATGTGATTGCGGCTTTCGAGCGGAACGAACCGCGCGTCCGGAACGAGCGCTGCGACCTTGCGACCGTCATCAAAAGGTAGCACCGCGCTTTGACGGGCATGCAGCACGAGGGTTGGGCAGCGCACATGGGGCAAGAGACCGCGCATGTCGGACTCCACGAGCGTCTTTAGCAGTGCAACCCCGTTGGTCGCAGAGGTCGTCAACCGAAGCAGATCGTTGAACGAACGAGCTTGCTCGGCGGTCGCATCCGGAATGTGGAGAGACGTCAGGAAGGTTCCGAAGCCGGGAATCTCCTGCGGCCACCCCAGTTCGGTCGCCTTGAGCTGCACCCGCATGTTCTCCGCTTGCTCGGGTGGCGCGGTCGCAGCCAAGGGCCCCGTTGGCGATGTCCCGTAGAGCACGAGGCGGTTCACATGGTCGGGATTTTGGACCACGTAGGGCACCGCCACCCGTGCGCCTCCCGACATCGCAAAGAGCGCGAAGCTGCGGACGCCGGACGCCGTCACGACGGCTTCGAAGTCCTCAACCAGCTTTCCAAACGTAAATTCGACGTCGGTGCGATCGGAGAGGCCGAACCCGCGATAATCATAGCGGATCAGGGTGTGTCGTTTTGCCAGTGCCGAGATCCATGGCCGCCAGACCGGACTATCCCAGTCGAACTTGAGATGGTGGATAAAGTGGGCCAGCCAGATTAGCGGGGGGCCAGCACCGCACGTCGCGTAAGCGATGCGCGTGCCATCACGGCTCGTGCAGAAACGGATCTGCTGTGTCGACAAAGACAAGGGCCACCCACATGGTGATGCTCGGCGCATCGTAGCGTGGCAAGGGCATCAGGTGAAGCGTGGACGCGGATTATTCCCCGAAGGGCCATTTGACGATGCTGCCGGGGCCGTAGTCGCGGAGCAAGGTTTCGATCGGGGGGCGGGCACGTTCGCCAAGTCTATCATGGCCGTACTGCATGGGTTCCAGATGGGCACCCAATCGACGTCCACGCGCAACGAGTTCGCGGCCAGCCTGCTTTCGGCTGCTTTCGTAGCTGGCCAATGCCTCTTCGATGTTTCCTTCGGCGCCGGCGAGCGCGTCGGCGAGCGCCTGGGCATCCTGGGCAGCCTTGGTGACGGCGGTGCCGACGTGCGGACGGGCAACGAAAGCGGCGTCCCCCACGAGCGCTACGCGACCAAACGTCAGACGCGGCACTTCGAGATCAAAAATAGCAGATAGGATCGGCTCACGGGCACGTTCGACCAGCACAGATAACTGAGGCACCAGGAGGGTACGAGCAGCAAGCTTGAGCTCGTTGAGAACATCCTCCCGAATTAGGGGCGGTGGTATGGAGTCTCCATGAGAATGTCCCGTCGCGTCGGTGCACCATTGCCGCAAGGTGGACGCGTATTCGGCCGGACGGAACCACACGAACATGCAGCGGCGACCGTGCGCCCCATTGTCGAGGGCTGCCATCGGGATCGAGAACGCCAGCTCACCGGCCGGCAGGCAGAACACCATATCGTGGAGCGTTTGCGAGCGCCATTGCCGCGGGATCTGGCTTTCCTCCACCACGCCACGCCACGCGACATATCCGACGTAATGCGGCGCAATTTCGGGCATGAACTGCCTGCGCAAGGTCGAGCGCATGCCGTCGGCACCAACCAGTAAATCCGCTTCGGCGCACGCACCATTCGCGAACACGGCAACGACCCGACGTTCGTTTTGCTCGCAGCGCACAAGCATCATGCCGCCATGGTGGTGCTCATTTGGGAACGCCTCCCTCAGGGACCGATAGACCCGATCCCACGCGGTGGTCACTTCGCGCACTGGTACTTCGCAGATCGTCTTGCCGTTCCGGTCGAGGCAGATGTGCGAGCGCACTTCGGTCCACATGGATCGATCGATCTGGATGCCGATCCGGTGCATAGCGGTGAACAGGTCGGCCTGGGCGCCGAGGCCGGCGCCTCGTCCGGTCAGATCGCCGTGGGCGCGTTCGAATACCTCGACCTGCCAGCCGATGGTGCGCAAGAAATTTGCGGTGAACAGTCCGCTCAGAGAGCCGCCGATCACCAGCGCGCGTGGTTGGTTCACATAAGATGCTCCGTCCTGGCCGCAGCGCTCGGTTCAGTTGATCTTGAGACCGGTCGTGTCGACCAGCTCGCGCCAGCGGGCGTCCTCGGTCTTGATGAAAGCCGCAGTGTCATCCGGCGTGGCGCCTGCCGGAACGGCGGAGAAATCAGCCATCCGTTTGGCAACGTCAGGCAACTTCAATGCGTCGGCAATCGCCGCCGAAAGTTTCGATGCAATATCTGTCGGTGTTCTCGGCGGAGCGACCATGGCAAACCACTCGCCGTGAACGAATCCGGGCACGGCCTCGGAAATCGTCGGAACGTTGGGTTCCTCGGGCAGCCGTGTCTGTGTCGTGACGGCGAGGAGCTTGAGCTTGCCGTCTTTGACGTTGGGCGAGACATTGCCGTAAAGGTCGATCATCACGTCGATATGACCGCCAATCAGGTCATTCATCGCCGGCGCCATCCCCTGATAGGGGACGTGGACGAGACGAATGCCGGCCGACGTCATCAATTGCTCGGTGGCAAGATGCGGCGTGCTGCCGACCCCCGGCGATCCGAAGGTGAGCTTGCCGGGATTTGCCCTGGCATAAGCAAGAAATTCCTGGAGATTTGAGGCTGGCACTTTCGGATTGACGACAATCACCGTCGGAAGTGTGACCATCAGGCTGACCGGCACGAACGCGCCGGGATCAAAGTTGAGTTTGCTCCGAAGATGCTGACTGACAACGAGGGGGCCTGGCGGCGAGGCCAGCAGCGTGTAACCATCGGGATCTGACTTGGCCACGACCTCCGCTCCGAGATTCTGAGCTGCGCCGGGTCGGTTCTCGATGATGACGGCGATGTTCCATTTGGACGCGAGCTTTTCAGCAATGATCCGCGGAATCGCGTCCAGCAACGGTCCCGGCGGGACCGGAACCACGATCTTGATCGTGCGATTGGGAAAGTCCTCGGCTGCGGCCAATCCAGGTGTCGAGGCGGCGAGACAAGCCGCTGCGTAGAGACAGGTCACAAGCGAAGACCGAAGCTGCGGGGTCATCAGGTGTCTCCTCCAATTGGCCCAAAGCGACTGCCGTAGCCAATTCTCGTCGGAGATTGTGCTTTCAAGCGCAAACCCTGTCATGGGGCCAATGTCCCGGGCGGCCGGCGAAGACAGGCCCGGAGGTCCCGAAAATCGGGACGGAGGCGGGCGCAAGTGGCGCGTCGTTTTCGTTTTCTCGGAGTCGGGTTGTTCGCGTAACGTCATCCGGTGTCCGCGGAGAAAGCTCTCCAAAGGACCGCTTTTTCATGGCAAGCTGAGTATCGACGACTCCATGTGGATGTTGTCGTTCACGTTCACTAAGAAGATCCCGGAGTTATCGGAGACCGTGATAGCGTCAGCTTGCGCGTCATGTACCGGGCGGTTGGTCCGTAACCTCGAAGCTTGGCACTGAGCTCGGGCGCGCTCACAACTTCAAAACCACGCTTCGCCCAAAAAGGTTGGTTGTTGTAGACGGATACCAGAGCCAGGAAGTCTACGCCGATTTTGCGCGCGCATTCTACCATCAGCCGAACATAGTGTCCCCCCGACCCAATTCCCCGGGCCTCAGGAAGCAGCGCCACGTCATGAATGTACAAACAGTCGGCACGATCTGGCGCTTTTTCCAGGAAAGCGTCGAGCGGCGGAACGCTTCCGAAAGCCCAGCAATGCGCGAGTCCATAGCCCATCACTTCCTCACGGCGGGCAAGTGCAAGACATCCGTCCGGGAATAGCGACAGCTTTTCGGCAAAGACCTCGCGCCTTTCGGGGAGATCGGGGTGAACGGCGCGCGCAATTTGTTCGATGATATCGAGGTCAATTGCCGATGCTGGTCTCCAGACCGGGTTATTTGAATCGGCCTTGTTCTCGATGCCGATCATTTGGGCGGCCGGCTTGTTCTTCTCATAACGCTCGAATGCCCTTCTTGATGCCGTCGGCGATTTGACCGATCGGCTCCTCATTGATGATCGGGGGCGGCGAGAGGATCAAGGTGTCGCCGAGCGCGCGAACGAAGATCCCGTTTTCGAAACAGTGGCTCGCCACTGCCCGCGCCCGTTGCCCGGGTGGGTTCGGCGCAGCTTCGATCTCGACCGCCCCAAGCAGGCCGAGGTTGCGAATATCTCGGACCACGCCGCCAGCGTTCCTGATGTCAACTAGTCGAACTCTGCCCAACCTCCGTCGCTATCCGTCTTTGCCGCGTTGGACGACACGCGCCGGTGGCAGACGGGGACTTACGTCAGGCCGCTTGTCTGCGCTTTTTCGGCTTCGCTTTCTTGTCCAGTGAAGTCTCCAAAGCCGGGCGCGCGCCTGGACCGGGATGGACGTGAACTTCCTTGGCTGAAAGCGGCTCGCCGCATTCCGAGCATACCATCACAGGATCGAACATCTTGCCGCACTTCCGATGTTCATGCAGCAGGGGGCGTCCGCGTACATCAACCATGTGAGTGTCGCCCCAATGCACGATCGCCATCATGATCGGATAGAGGTCGAGGCCCTTTTGCGTCAGGATATACTCGTGGCGTTTGGGCGACTCCTGATAGGGAATGCGGCGCAGGACGCCCTGCCGAACCAGCTTTTTCAGCCGCTCTGCCAGCAAATGGCGGGTGATTCCAAGCGCTGACTGAAAGCCCTCGAAGCGGCGCGTGCGCAGGAAGCATTCACGGAGAATCAGCAGCGTCCACCGGTCGCCGATCACGCCGATGGTTCGGGCCATCGAGCATGGCTCTTCCTCAAGTTCATCCCATTTCATTCCAGCTCTCCGGTCGTCCGACGCCTGTTCGGTTCGAATCAATCCCGGGAACCGCAGTCGTCTCAACCATTCTAGATAGGTACTAAACGTGAAACAATACCCCTGCAAACAGTGAAAACCCGGGGAATTCAGTGCAGATTTGACAGTTCAATTTTAGAACTGTAAGAACAAGCAGGTGCCGGCTCCAGCGTGGGGATCGTCAGGCCCGATCATTCATTTCGCTCTACGGGAGGAGCAGATATGCCCCTGAAAGTTGAATTCCTGTTCGATTTCGGGAGTCCGAACGCCTACCTGGCGGAGCTGGTACTTCCGGGAATCGAACGACGAACCGGCGTAAAATTCGACTATGTCCCGGTGCTGCTCGGCGGCATCTTCAAGGCCACCGGCAACATGTCCCCGTTCGACTCGCTTCGCGGCATCAAGAACAAGCCGGAGTACCAGGCGCTCGAAACCCAGCGCTTCATTCGGCGCCACAACGCAACGAAATTTCGGCAAAATCCCTTCTTTCCCGTCAATACGCTGATGTTGATGCGCGGCGCCGTCGCGGCCCAGTATGAAGGCGTGTTTGATCCCTATTTCCGTGCCGCCTATCATCATATGTGGGAAGAGCCGAAGAAGATGGACGACCTCGAAACTTTCCGGAGCGCGTTTATCTCCTCGGGATTGGATATCGACCGGTTGATTGCGCGTGCGCAGCAGGATGACGTCAAGAAGGAGTTGATCGATCGGACCACCGACGCCGTCAACCGCGGAGCTTTCGGCTCGCCGACTTTCTTCGTTGGAAAGGAAATGTTCTTCGGCAAGGATCAGCTCCGCGACGTCGAGGAGTCGATCGTGGAGCAGACCAGCCAAGCGGTCTCGAAAACGGCGTAGCGTCGGGAGCAGGGCATGGGCGCCGCTCCAATTGCTTGAGAACAGCATCGTCAGTACCGCGGTGAAAAACGAAAATTCAGGGAGAATGTCATGCCGGGCCCGCTCAACGGTGTTCGTGTCCTCGATCTGACGGGAGTGGTGTCGGGTCCTTTCGCAACCATGTTTCTGGCGGATCAAGGCGCCGACGTTCTGAAGATTGAACCCATCGGCGGCGATATAACCCGGCGCAGCCGCGCCACCATCGACAAGGATGGTGAGTTCTCGGCCTTGTTCATTTCTTCAAACCGGGGCAAGCGTTCGTTGTCGATCGACGTCAAGAGCACGGCCGGCCGTGAAGTGCTCGCCAAGCTGGTCGCGCAGGCGGATGTGCTGGTGCAGAATTTCCGGCCAGGCACCATGGAGCGGCTCGGACTTGGCGTCGATGAGTTGCGCCAACGCCATCCGCGCCTGATCTATGTCTCGATCAGCGGCGTTGGTGATACCGGACCCTATGTGAAGAAGCGCGTTTACGACCCGATCATTCAGGGCCTGTCGGGCTTTGCCGATATCCAGTCGCAGCCGGTAACCAACCGTCCGCAAATGATCCGGACCATCGTATGCGACAAGACCACCGCCGTGTTTACCGCGCAGGCGGTGGCCGCCGCGCTTTATGCCCGCGAGAAGACAGGGCAGGGCGATCATATCCAGGTCGCCATGCTCGACACGATGATCTCGTATTTGTGGCCCGAAGGCATGATGCAATACACGGTGGTGGGCGCAGAAACCACAGCCGCGGATCCCAACGACCGGCCCGATCTCGTGTTCAAGACCAGCGACGGCTACATCACCGCCGGCACCATCTCGGATTCCGAATGGCAGGGTTTCTGCCGTGCTTCCGGTGATCCCGAACTCGCCAAGGATCCCCGGTTTGCGACGCCTGGCGCGCGCTCGGTCAACGCCACGGCCCGCATCAACAAGATGGCGGAATATATCGGCCAGCACAGCACCGCCGAATGGCTGGAGCGCCTCGATGCCGCCGACGTTCCCTGCGCGCCGATCCTTCGGCGGGGGGAAATCATCCACAACGAACAGGTGGTCGCACGCGGCATCATCGCCGAGTTCGATCAGCCGAAAGTCGGACGGGTGCGACAGCCGAAGCCTGCGGCGCGCTTCGAGGTCAATCCGGCCGCGATTGGCGGGCCTGCCCCCAGGGTCGGCGAGCACTCGCGCGACGTGTTGCGGGAGCTCGGTTACGACGACAACGCCATCGACAAGATGGTCGCCGAACGCAGCGTGCGCGTGGCGGTGTAACGCAAAGTCCCGGCGCGCGCCGGGCGGATGTCAGACTTTCGCCGGCGCCGGCGTGATGGGTGCCATCGGCACATTCGCCGCAACGGCCCGCTGATAGGCGTTTCGCTCCTTGATGCGTTCGAGATATGGCCGCGCGTTGTCGCAAATGCCGACGCCGTAGGCGATAGCCCACTCGAGGCAAGTCGTGAGCAGGATGTCGGCGCTTGTGAACCTGTCGCCCATCAGAAATTGCCGGCCATCGGCAAGCGCGACCTCGACATGGCGCAACTGCTGGCGGAAATACTCGCCGGCCTGGGCAACGACCTCGGGCGCAATACCGTAGATCGGACCGAGCGCGTCGGCCCGATGGCGGCGCATCACATAGAGGCTGGTCGAATCGAGCTCGGCGACGATGAAGAAGCACCACTCCAGCCACGCCGCATAGTCGCGCGGGGCCTCCGGAATCAGCGAGCGTTCCGTCGTCGAATACATGCGCGACAGGTAGGCAACGATCGCAGCGCTCTCGCCGATAGAGAAGTCGCCATCCTGAAGCAGCGGAATTTTCTGACGCGGATTGAGCTTGGTGTATTCGGCGGTCTTCGTCTCGCCCGTTCGCGGACCGATGGGCCTTGTCTCGTAGACCAGGCCCAGTTCGTGCATCGCCCAATGCGGACGAATGGTGCGGCTTGTCCCGACGCCCCACAGGGTCAGGTTTGGTGTTGCGTTCATGTCACCACTTCTCCACGGACGGACGGAGGTCGAGCTCGTGGGTCCAGCCATCCCTGCTTTGCTGGTGGGTGAACCAATAGGCGTCGGCAATGGAAGACGTCTTGGTCAGGCTGTCCTCCGGGATTTCGCTTGCCTCGATCCCCTTCGCCGCCTTCATGCGCTGATGAATGGCTTCGCTATCCACACCGGCATCGATCAGGAGATGCACGACGTGAATATTCTTCGGCCCCAGTTCGCGCGCCATGGCCTGGGCCACCGCGCGAAGTCCGAACTTCGCAGATGAAAATGCTGCGAACCCCTGGCCGCCACGCACGCTGGCCGTCGCACCGGTAAAGAAGATGGTGCCGCGTCCGCGTGGCAGCATGACGCGGGCGGCCTCACGCCCGACGAGGAAGCCGCCATAGCAGGCCAGTTCCCAGGCCTTGAAGAACAGCTTTTCTGTGGTTTCCAGCAGAGGCTTGTTGACGTTCGAACCGGCGTTGTAAAGGCAGACCTCGATGGGTCCGAACTCCTTCTCGATCCGCGCGAATATGCCCTGGACTTCAGCCTCCTGACGGGCATCGAGGCTGAATGCGTGAACGTTATGTCCCGCAGCCGTCAACTCGGCCACAAGCGCCTGCGACTTGGACGCGTCCCGCCTGCAGATGCAAACCGTATAGCCGCCCCTTGCAAAACGCCGCGCGACAGCCGCGCCGATGGCGTCGCCTGCGCCCACAAGTATCGCTACGCCGCGGCTCGCTGCCATTTTGCTTCTCCCAATAAGTTCTTATTTGATACTGTTATCATAACGGCGGGTTGGTACCTTGTAAACCGTCGTTTTGAGCCACAAGTGGTTTCCTTTATAGCAGGCAGGTTGTCGTATTGGATCGCTTGAAGCAGGGGATGATTGAATTAGTGATTGACGAGTTCTAAAAAAGAACGGTAAGTAGGAATCGAACATGCCGCGTTGCAAAAGCAGGCATGCTTTGGTCGGGAGGTCGGTCGTGGCGAAGCTTTCAGAGGCGATCAATCTCGAGGAGATGGCTGCTGGCTTGCCGGGCCGCATCCATGAAGTAACGGCAAGACAGGTTGCCAGGGCCCCCGACCGGACCGCGCTGGTCGAAGACGGGGCGTCCTGGAGCTACCGCGACCTGGATCAGCGCGTCAGCGACCTCGCCACCGTCCTCTCGTCGCTGGGTATCAGGCCCGGCGACCGGATGATCATTGTCAGCGAAAACTGTATTGCGCTCGCCGCTTTGCTGCTGGCGGCGAGCCGGCTCGAAGCCTGGGCGATCGTTGCCAACCCGCGCCTGTCCGCTCGCGAACTGGATCAGATCCGCGACCATAGCGGCGCTCGCCGAATGTTTTTCACATCGCGTATTTCGAAGGAGGCCGCCGCTCACGCATCGCGCTATGGCGCCGAGAGCCGGGCAATGGGGCCGGTGCCGGAGGTTGGTGTTGGTCCGCTCAACGAGAGCGCGACCGTCGAGCCGGTGGCCGCCGATCCGGCAAGACAAGTCGCGGTGCTGATCTACACATCGGGAACGACGGGGACGCCTAAAGGCGTGATGCTCTCGCATGACAACCTCCTGATCAGCGCCAAGACGACCGCGTCCATCCGTCAAATGAATGAGGACGACAAGATCTATCTGGTCTTGCCGATTTCCCATATCGTCGGCATCTCGCTCCTGATCATGACGTTGATGACCGGTGGCACGGTGCGGATGGTCAGCAAATACGATCCTGCTGCGACCGCCAGGGCAATCGCGGCGGAGGGCGTTACCATCCTCAACGGCGTGCCCGCCACCTATCAGCGCCTGCTGGAGTACAAGAGCGTATCGGGCGTGGAGCAACTCGCCCGAGGTTCATTACGCCTGATCGGCGTCGCCGGCGCGCCGCTCGATTTGAATCTGAAGTTGCGCGTGGAAAGGGAATTCGGCCTTCCGCTGCTCAACGGTTACGGGATCACCGAATGTTCGCCGGGGATATCGGGCGTGCGCTTCGATGCGCCACGTTCCGACCATGCGGTTGGCACGCTGCTGCCGGGAGTAGAAGCGCGAGTCAGAACGATCGACGGCATTCCGACGGGAAGAGGAGAAGTCGGGGAGCTGCATGTCCGCGGGCGCAATGTGATGCTTGGCTATTATCGTGCGCCTGAACTTACCGCCAAGGTGATCGACAGCGAGGGCTGGTTCAACACCGGCGATCTGGCGCGGTTCGACGGCGATTGCCTCTACATCGTCGGTCGTACCAAGGAAATGATCATCCGTTCGGGCTTCAACGTCTATCCTGCCGAGGTCGAAGCGGTTCTCAGTTCACACAAGGACGTCGTGCAGTCCGCCGTGGTCGGCCGAACCGTTGACGGCAATGAAGAGATTGTCGCCTTCGTGCAACTGCTGTCGGGCTCTGTCACGACACCGGACGATCTGATGAATTTCGTTCGATTCCAGCTCACCTCATACAAGCGGCCTTCCAAAATCATCATCCTTGATGCTCTGCCGGCTACCTCGACCGGCAAGATACTCAAGCACAAACTCGCGGAGTCCCTGCGCGACGAGGGCGGTGAAATCCCTTCGACGCAGACGCCAAAATTGTCGCTGACAGCAAATCTAACCTGATCGGAGAGCGCCCTTGCAGAAGAGAAACGCAACCGTGGCCGTGATCGGCGCCGGTGACTATATCGGCGGCGAGATCGCCAAGAAGTTCGCCTCGGAGGGCTTCACGGTGTTCGCCGGGCGCCGCAACGGCGCCAAGCTCGAACCGCTGGTCAAGGAAATAGAGAAGGCCGGGGGCGAAATCCACGCGCGCTCGCTCGATGCACGCAAGGAGGACGAGATCATCTCCTTCCTCGGCGACGCAGACAAGCACGCGCCTCTCGAGGTATGCATCTTCAACATCGGCGCCAACGTCAATTTTCCGATTTTGGACACGACCGAACGGGTATTCCGCAAAGTCTGGGAAATGGCCTGCTATTCCGGCTTTCTCGCCGGACGGGAGGCCGCTCGCCTGATGCTGCCCCGAGGCAAAGGCAATATCTTCTTCACCGGAGCAACGGCGAGCCTTCGCGGCGGAACGGGATATGCCGCTTTCGCCAGTGCGAAGTTCGGCCTGCGGGCGGTTGCACAGGCGACGGCGCGGGAGCTGGGTCCGAAAAATATTCATGTCGCCCATCTCATCATCGACTCCGGTGTCGACACCGAATGGGTACGGCAGCGGCGAATCGAGGCACTTGGCCCGAACGCGCTGGATGACCCCGATCTGCTGATGCCGCCATCATCGGTCGCGGAGTCGTACTGGCTGCTCTATCAGCAGCCCAAAAGCGCCTGGACGTTCGAACTGGAAATTCGGCCGTTCGGCGAGAAGTGGTAACGGGAGCCATCGGCGATGGAGCTCAATCTATCCAGCGAGGACGCTGCGTTCCGCGACGAGGTGCGGGCTTTCATCGCCGGAAACTATCCGGCGGAAATGCGCGTTCCCAATCCGGAAACCGATCTCTCCAAGGAGCAGATGCTGCTCTGGCATCGCATCCTTCATCAGAAAGGCTGGATCGCTCCGCTCTGGCCCAAGGAATATGGAGGCCCCGGCTGGTCGATCACCCGGCGCTTCATCTTCGAGCAGGAAACCTCCCGCGCCGGAACGCTGCCGCCCCTGGCGTTCAGCATCACCATGGTCGGTCCGGTCATCTACACTTTCGGCAATGACGCCCAGAAGCAGAAGTTTCTTCCGCGCATCCTCTCAGGGGAGGATTGGTGGTGCCAGGGCTATTCGGAGCCTGGGTCCGGCTCCGACCTCGCGTCGGTCCGCACCAAGGCCGTGCGGGAAGGCGATCACTACGTTGTCAACGGACACAAGACCTGGACGACGCTGGCCCAGCACGCCGACTGGATTTTCTGCCTGGTGCGGACCGATCCTTCGGCCAAGGCGCAGGCCGGCATCTCTTTCCTGCTGATCGACATGAAATCGCCCGGCGTCACCGTGCGCCCCATCATCACCATCGATGGGTCGCATGAAGTCAATGACGTGTTCCTCGAGGACGTGCGCGTTCCGGCGGAAAACCTGATCGGCGAGGAAAACAAGGGCTGGACTTACGCAAAATTCCTGTTGGGCAACGAGCGCACCAGCATGGCCGGGATCGGTCGGTCGACACGGTATCTGGGGCGCCTCAAGCACATCGTGAAAACCGAACTCGGCGAGGACGACCCGATGTTCGGAGAATTCATCAAGGAGATCGCGCGCGTCGAGCTCGATGTGCTGGCGTTGGAGGCAACGGAACTGCGGATCGTCGCGCAGATGTCGCGAGGCATCGACCCGGGACCTGCTGCGTCGCTGTTCAAGATCAGGGGCACCGAGATCTTCCAGCGCATCACCGATCTGACCCACCAGGCGATTGGAAACTACGGTCTGGCAATTCGCGAACATCCGGTCAGCGCCAACCGCTTCATGCCGGGGCAGGACTACGGACATACCGCGTCCGAGAAATATCTGAACTCCCGAAAGCTCAGCATCTACGGGGGGTCGAACGAAATCCAGCGCAATATCATCGCGAAAGCAGTCCTTGGTCTCTGACCACAACGAGGCATCGGATGGATATCCAGTTGACGGAAGAACAGGAACTGCTCCGCTCCAGCATTCAGCGGTTTCTTCGTGAGCAGTATGATTTCGACGCGCGCCGCAAGATCGTTGCGACCGACGAAGGTTGGAGCCGCAAGCACTGGAGTGCCTTCGCCGAGCTGGGGCTGTGCGCGGCGCCGTTTCAAGAGAGTTCCGGCGGCCTCGGCGGTGGATCGTTAGCGACCATGATCGTGATGCAGGAGTTCGGACGCAACCTGGTCGTCGAACCCTACTTCGAAACCGTTGTTCTCGCAGGCGGGTTGATCGAAAACGTCGGCTCGCCGGAGCAACGCGAGGCGCTGCTGCCGGACATCATGGACGGAAGCGCCATATGGACGCTTGCCTGGGCCGAAGGGCAATCGCGTTACGATTTCAACAACGTCGCCACCACGGCGCGACGCCAGGGAGACAAGTTTGTCTTGAGCGGAGCCAAGGCGGCCGTGATAGGCGCTCCATGGGCCGACAAGCTGATCATCTCGGCGCGCACCTCCGGATCGCCCCGCGACCGGGACGGCGTCAGCCTGTTCGTCGTCGATCAGCATTCGGCCAACCTGCACTTGCAGGACTTCAAGACCATCGATGGTCGGCGCGCCGCCGAACTCACGCTGATGGACGTGCAGGTGCCGGCCGACCGGCTGCTTGGCGCCGAAGGCGGGGGCGTCGCGGCGCTGGAAGCGTGCCGCGATCGCGCCATCGCGGCGCTTTGCGCGGAAGCGGTCGGCGCGATGTCGGTGCTGAATTCAGCGACGCTTGAATACAGCAAGGCACGCAAGCAGTTTGGCGTCGCCCTCGGTACGTTTCAGGTATTGCAGCATCGCATGGTCGACATGTTCATCGCGCTCGAGGAGGCGGTCTCGCTCACCCAGCATTTGAACCTCAGCCTCGCCGCCCGGGAGCCCAATGGCTCCAAACTGGCGTCTGGCACGAAGTCGAAGGTCGGCTACGCCGCGCGGTTCGTCGCAGAGCAGGCCGTACAGCTACATGGCGGCATGGGCATGAGCGACGAATTGAACGTCGGCCATTACTTCAAGCGAATAAGCTCCATCAACATCCAGTTCGGCGATCCCGCCTATCATCTGATGCGGTATGCGCAGCAAAGCTGAACGTGCGCCCGAGGCGGCCATCCGACCATCGAATCCAACCTGAGGTGAAATAATGACTGACGCAGTGATCGTCTCGACCGCCCGCACCCCGATCGGCAAGGCTTACAAGGGCGCTCTCAATAACACGGAAGGCGCCACTCTGTTGGGGCATGCGATCTCGTCGGCGCTGTCACGCGCCAAGATCGATGGCGCTGAAGTGGAGGATGTCGTGATGGGTTGCGCCATGCAGCAGGGTACCACGGGCACCAATATCGCGCGCAAGGCGCTGCTGCGGGCCGGACTTCCGGTGAGCGTCGCGGGAACCACGATCGACCGCCAATGCGCGTCCGGCCTTCAGGCGATTGCCCTGGCCGCGCGATCGGTGATTTTCGACGGCGTCGAGGTTGCAATCGGCGGCGGCGGCGAGTCGATCAGCCTGGTGCAGAACAACCAGATGAACATGTTTCATGCCGTCGATCCCGAGCTTCTCGCTATGAAGGGCGACGCGTACATGGCGATGCTGGATACCGCCGAGGTCGTCGCCAAACGCTATGATATTTCGCGTGGACGCCAGGACGAATATAGCCTGGAGAGTCAGCGCCGGACCGCGGCAGCGCAGCAGGCCGGCCGCTTCAACGACGAACTCGCACCGATCAAGACCACGATGGCGGTGACGGACAAGGCGACCGGAGCGGTCTCGTATCAGCAGGTCACGCTGTCGACCGACGAGGGGCCACGTCCCGATACCACCGCCGAGGGGCTCGCGGGCGTCAAGCCTGCAAAGGGGCCCGGCTTCACCATTACGGGCGGCAATGCAAGCCAGCTCTCCGACGGCGCAAGTGCGGCCGTCATCATGAGCGACAAGCTGGCGGCGCAAAAGGGACTAAAGCCGCTGGGCATTTTCCGCGGATTTGTCGCGGCCGGCTGCGAACCGGACGAAATGGGAGTAGGCCCGGTCTACGCCGTGCCCCGGCTGCTCAAGCGTCACGGCCTCAAGATCGACGATATCGATCTCTGGGAGCTGAACGAGGCCTTCGCGGTGCAGGTCATCTATTGCCGCGACAAGCTCGGGATCGACCCGGAAAAGCTCAACGTCAACGGCGGCTCGATCGCGGTCGGTCATCCCTACGGCATGACCGGCGCGCGCCTGACCGGCCACGCCCTGATCGAGGGCCGGCGGCGCAAGGCCAAATACGCCGTCGTCACCATGTGTGTTGGCGGCGGCATGGGAGCGGCAGGCCTTCTTGAAATCGTCCATTGAACCCTACCCGCAAGCCGGTAGAGTTCAGAGTTCAAAAACATATTGGAGGCGCGCGTGAAGAC
>Ga0157378_10001958_pt1 | contig 18458 bp, 18 predicted proteins | sample M65metaG_FD_115309 | JGI IMG/M metagenome (GOLD analysis project Ga0157378, IMG submission 115309) | Miscanthus rhizosphere microbial communities from Kellogg Biological Station, Michigan, USA - M6-5 metaG | ecosystem: Host-associated > Plants > Roots > Rhizosphere > Soil | place: USA: Michigan...
CCGAGACGATGCCGACAAGTTTGCCGGCTGTATCAACGACCGGCAGGCCGCTGACATGCCAGCGCAGCATGATGTTGGCGGCCTCGAGGATAGTGGCATTCGGTGTAACCGTAACGACGGAACGGGTCATGATTTGATGGGCGCGCATTGGTAATCTCCTCTTGCGTTCTTTTGAAGGATGGCGGAGCGCCGCTAATAAGCCAGCGCCCCGCGCGCCCCTTTTCAGGCGGCTGTCTTGATCTCGATCGCCTTGTCTCTCCCGCCGATATCCATGCTCGGCATGGTGGTGGTCGTGGGGCTCGGAATGTTGCGAGTGACACCATCGAACAGCCGGTCGATTTCCCGCTGCAGGAACGAGAACGGGTTGGTCTCGCGGCTGGTCACGGCGCGCTGGATCCCCACCGGGACTACGGATTTTCCGTTCATGCGTACCTCCTGGTTCAGGCATGCTGACGAAGCCACTCTAGAGACGGCCGATCGATCCACTTTGACGGGGATCAAGGATCGGAATGTCACTTCGAATACGTTGCGATGGCTGGCTTTGAGGACGACAAACGAGATGCAACGCGTTTACACGCGCTGGAGATACCGAGGCACAGGCTTTGGCGAAGTTACTTGGTGCCGTCTGGACTGGAGGATCGGAAGAGCCGCCGCCGGTCCCGCTTGATGCTGCCATCATTTATGCCCGTTGGCTCGCTTGTACCCTTGGCGCTACGCGCCGTTCGAAAAGGTGGCCGCGTGGTTTGCGCCGGCATTCACATGTCGGATATCCCCTCCTTCCCGTACGAGATGCTTTGGGAGGAGCGGAAGCTTCTTTCCGTGGCCAACCTCACCCGAAGGGACGGGTTCGAGTTTTTCAAGGTCGCCGCGCACGCAGCCATCAAGACGCATACGATTGCGTTCCCGCTGCAGCAGGCAAACGAGGTGCTGTCGAAATTGCGCGCAGGGCAGATCACCGGCGCTGCGGTGCTACAGCCATGACCCCGCAGTCATCGCCCGGCAGAGCGACCAATGCCGACGCCGATTCGCAGAGGCTGGTACTCGACTTTCTCGATGGCTCGAGCTTTGGCGCAGCAGGCGGCGGCAAGCGGATCGATACCCACGCCTCGGTGATTTTTCTCGGCGGCGATCGGGTATTGAAGATCAAGCGTGCCGTGCGATTTCCCTTCCTCGATTATTCAACGCTCGAGAAGCGCAGACGGGCCTGCGAGGAGGAACTGCGGGTCAATGTGGGGAACGCTCCGGAGATCTACCGGCGCGTGATCGCAATTGCGCGCAACAGCAACGGCGGGTTCGAAATTGGAGGTGCTGGCACTCCAGTCGAATGGGCGGTCGAAATGGCGCGCTTCGACGAGGAGAAGACGCTCGATTGCATTGCCAGGACGAATTCGGTCGACCTTGCTCTGGCGTTGGCCACGGCCGATGCAATCCTGCAGTCGCACGCGAACGCCCCCCGCGCGGACGGCCAAGGCTGGGTTGCCTCGATCCCTGGCATCATCGATCGCAACACGGAAAAATTTTACGGGGTGCACGGGATCGACGCCGCGGCCATCGACCGATTGGACGCAGCAAGTCACGATTTCGTAACGCGGCTGGGACCCTTGCTCAGCCTTCGTGCCCGGCAAGGATTCGTGCGGCGTTGCCATGGCGATCTGCATCTGGCCAACATTGCGCAGGTGAATGGTCGGCCCGTGTTGTTTGATGCCATCGAGTTCGACCCGATCATCGCCACCACGGATATACTTTACGATCTGGCATTTACGTTGATGGATCTGGTTCATTTCAATCAAGCCGCCGCGGCAAACGCGCTGTTCAACCGCTATTTGCTGGGCGCGTCGGACGAAAACCTCGACGCTCTCGGCCTGTTGCCCTTGTTCCTGTCGATATGCGCAGCGATCCGTGCCCATGTGCTGTTCATCAAGAGCAAGCAAGGTGCGAACGGTGAGGCGGCTTGGCGAGAGGCGAAGCGCTACTTCGATCTGGCCGGACGCCTCGTTGCGCCGAAGCCGTCTTCGCTCGTTGCAATCGGCGGCCGTTCGGGGACGGGCAAGTCGATTCTGGCGCGTGGGCTTGCCGGCCTGATCGAGCCGTCGCCCGGTGCGGTCATTGTCCGCTCAGATGTCGTCCGCAAACGCCTATTCAATGTCAGCGAAACCACAGGACTGCCGGAGACCGCCTATCAGGCCGACGCCACGAAGCGCGTTTATCAGCATCTTTTGTCGACCGCGCAGCGCATTCTTGCGCAGGGTTGCTCGGTGGTGCTCGACGCCGCCTATTTGCTGGAACCGGAACGGGCCGCGCTCCCCGGTCTGGCGCGACAGTGTAACACGGATTTCGTCGGCCTGTTCCTGACTACGGACCTCGCAACACGATTGGCGCGCATCGAGGGGCGTCAAAACGATGCGTCGGACGCGACGCGAGACGTTGCCTGCAAGCAGGAAATCATACCTACCGGTGTCATGGACTGGCACTTGGTCGATGCATCGGGTTCGCCCAATGACACACTGTGCCGTGCCCGTCGTTGGTTAAATCCGAAACCGGCCGGCGGCACATGAGACGGAAGCGATCAAGCAGCGCCTCCGATCGCCGGGCAAGCCCGGAAGCCGGTCTCGATTGCGCGACCGCATTTCGGAAGATCGCGCAGGGCTGCGTGGACGATATCAGCGTGCATCACGGCGGAGCCTGTTCCGGCGATCCGGAAGAAGTACACCAGATCCGCGTCGCCTTTACACGACTGCGCGCCGTCGTCTCCTTCTTTGCCTCGATTGCAGCGGACGTGAAGTGGCTGCGCCTGAAGAAGGAGATTGCCTGGCTGGACGCGTCGCTCGGTGCGGCGCGCGATAGCGATGTCATGCTGGAATACTCGCATCGCAAGCGGTATCGGGCGTGGGCCAGGCGCAGGATCGGCGACGATCTCGATCAGCGCCGGATTCGGGATCAGCGCCGGCTCGTCCGCTGCCTGCGCGCGGTCAGGTTTCAGCGTCTGATGGGAGAGCTGTCAGGCTGGGTGAAATACGGGGCGTCGTGTAGGCAACGGGATTTAGCCGCACATGGCAGGACCGAACCGCTGAGTGGCTATTGCGCGCGTGAACTCGATCGCCGATGTCGGCGGCTGGCCCGCAAGAGACGGCATCTCCTGACCATGGGTGGCACGCGCCGTCATCGCCTGCGGATCCGGGCCAAGCACCTTCGCTATGTACTGGAAGCGCTGACGGGATCCGGCGCACTCTGCGCCAGCGGAAAATATCGTCATATGCGCCGGCGAGCCAAACGCTTGCAGCAGGTGCTGGGCGACCTCCGCGATCTCAAACGTTTTGCTGAATTGGAAGCGACGGGAAATGGCAAGGCGGACAAGAGCCGACCGCCAGGTTATCGCGGGCAACGAGAAAAGTTGCTGAATGCCGCGGTCGAGGCGTGTCGCGGTTTGAGTTAGGCGCCCGGTGCGCCAGTCCGCCGATATGGCGAATTTGACGTGCATCAAGAGCAACCGGATATCCGACCAGTACGCTTGCAGGCGCAATCGGGGCGCGGCTGCCGCGTCACTTCGATCCTTTGTCACTTCAATCCTTGGAGAGCGGCGATGTTCAGAAACATTCTGGTCCACATTCCATCTGAGCGGCAGGTCAGGCCGGTAATCGACGTCGCCGTTGGGTTGACCATGGCGCATCCATGCCATCTTGACGCCGTAGCCGTCGGCTACGAGTCCATAGGCGCGGCCGCAATGGTGGTGGACGGTGGCAGTGCGGCCGTCGCCTCCGTGATGGGCTTCGAAGAGCAGCGGGCCCTGGAACGCGCGAATGCTGCGATTTCGATATTCGAGGTCGAGGCGAAGCTTGCCAACATCGCCTACGGCACGCGGGCCCTCGCGATGATTCCCGCGGACGCCGCAGAAGCGGTAGGGGAGCTTGGGCGCCTCTACGACCTCACGATCGTCCTGCAGCCGGACGCCTCGAATGCCACGTACGACAGTTTGATACCCCAGGGAATATTGTTCGGCTCAGGCGGACCGATGCTGATGGTGCCTTACATCCACAAGGGGCCGCTTGACGCGCGCCATGTCGGGATTGCGTGGGATGGCAGTCGTTTGGCGGCCAGGGCATTGCGCGACGCACTGCCTTTTCTGACGCGCGCGAAGGCGGTAACCGTGATTGCTGTCAACGAGAGCATGGGTGAAACATCGTCGGACAAGGTCGTCCAGCATCTCGCGCGCCATGGCATCGCCGCGGGCGTCGAACGGTTGACGGCCGACCATGGCAATGTCCACGGCACCATTCTGTCGATTGCGGCCGACACCGGCATCGGTCTGCTCGTCATGGGAGGATACGGTCATTCGCGATTGAAGGAGCGCATTCTCGGCGGCGTCACGCGCGGCATGCTCGAATCGATCACCGTTCCGGTGCTGATGTCTCACTAGTCCGTTCGATTGCTTCATTCAACAAAGGGAAAGCCATGACTGTTCACAATCACGCCGTCGCCTGGGTAGATCATCGCGTCGCCAAGATCTTCTATCTGGGTCTGGATGCCGTTGATGCCCGAACTATCAAAGCCGATCTACCGAGTTCGCATCTGCACCACAAAGCTAATACGATCGGTTCCGGCAACATTCCCGATGACCCGACCTTCTTTCCGCGCATCGACGATGCGCTCAAGCACTGCGAAGCCGTGCTGGTCATCGGCCCCGGCAACGAGAAGACGCTATTGCTGAAACATCTCGAGGAGGATCGCCACGCTCACAAAGGACGTGGTCTTCGCGCAGAAGCCTGCGATCACCCGACCGACCGGGAAATCATCGCGCTGGGGCGGCGCTACTTTCATCTCGGCGAGCCTGTGCGCTGAACCTGGGCGCTCCGGCGCTGCGCCCGATCGCGAATCGCTTGGTGGCCTCTGCCGCCAAGAGGTAAATCATCGTTACGGCTGCCATCGCGCCCATCAAGGGCCAGGGGAGCGGCACGAAGCCGAACAAGCCTTGCATCGGACCGACGGCTACGAAGACGGCGGCGGCGAATGCTCCGAGCGAAGTAGCGATAAGCGCGACATGTGGAGAAACCGATCGCCACGGCGCTCTTCGGGTTCGAATCAGAAATATCACCAGGATTTGGGTCGCAATCGATTCCAGGAACCATGCAGTCTGGAATTGTGCCGCGTCGGTGCCGAAGCCTTTCAGCAGAATTAGAAACGTTGCCGCGTCGAACAGTGAGGAGATTATACCCAGAACGATTGTGAAACGCAGAATAGCCGACATGTCCCAGGCGTGTGGAAGTGTGGTGTCTTCGGGATCGACTGAATCGAAGGGAATACCGATCTCCGAAAGATCGTAAAGAAGGTTATTCAACAGTATCTGCAGCGGCAGCAGCGGCAGCAGCGGCAGAAACGGAAGCACCAGGGACGCCAGCGCCATCGACAGCATGTTGCCGAAGTTGGAACTGGTGCCCATGCGGACATATTTCAGGATGTTGGCAAACGTTCTCCGGCCCTCGCGGACGCCATCCGCCAGCACATTCAGATCCGGCGCCAGCAGGATTATATCTGCGGCGGCGCGGGCGACGTCGGTTGCGCCGTCAACGGACAGGCCCACATGGGCGGCATGAATGGCCGGCGCGTCGTTGATGCCATCGCCGAGAAACCCGGTCACATGGCCACGTTTGCGAAGCGCGTCGATGATCCGCTTCTTCTGATCGGGGTCGACGCGCGCAAAGAGGTCGACTTGTTCGACCTTTGCAGCAAGCCCGGCGTCGGTCAGTTCGGCGATCTCGGCGCCGGTTAGAACAGTGCTGCGGGCCAACCCCACGGCGCTGGCGACGTGGCTCACGACGGTAGCCTGATCGCCGGAGATCACCTTCAAGGTGATGCCAAGTCTGGCCAGATCCGTGACCGCCTGTGCAGCGTCGGCTTTCGGTGGATCCGCGAAAACGCAGAAACCTGCGAATATCAGGTTCGATTCATCGGCGAGCGTCAAATCGGCCCCATTTGCGGGCATCGACTTGAAAGCAACGCCCAACAGCCGGAATCCCTGCGAATTCAGCCGATGCTGCTCTGCATCCAGCCGAGCTAGCCGTGATTCATCGAGTGGGTGGGCGAGGCCGTCGATCTCGACCGCTACTGAGCGGGATAGGATTGCTTCCGGCGCGCCTTTGGTAACCAGGAGCATTTCGTGGTGCCGCTCGGCCAAAACCGAAACGCATCGCCGGCTGAAATCGAAGGCGAGCTCACCGCGACGAACGCAGGAAGGCTCATTGACGCCGGCCTTCAGAATTGCCTCGTCGAGCGAGCTTCGGACGCCGGTCTGGAACAGGCTGTTGATCCGCGCCAGTTCGAGAACGCGATCGCTCTTCTTACCCTCCCAGTCGACGGTCTCGGCGAGGCTGATCTTGGCCTCTGTCAAAGTGCCGGTCTTGTCGACGCAAAGCACGTCCATCGCGCCGAAATCATGGATTGCGGAAAGTCGCTTGACGATGACTTTTTGTCGGGCCATGCGCTGCGCGCCACGGGCCAGGGTCACCGTCATGACCATCGGCAAGAGTTCCGGTGTGAGCCCGACCGCCAGCGCCACGGCGAACAGGATCGACTGCATTGCCGGCCGGTCCGAAGCAAGGTGGGCGAGCAACACAAAGAGCGTGAGAAATATCGTTAGTCGAAGGATCAACAGGCCAAGCCGCCTCACGCCATCCTCAAGGGCTGTCGGCGGAACACTTGCGGCAAGCGTGGATGCAATTGTCCCGAAACGGGTTCGCGAGCCGGTCTCCACCAACAACATCGTGGCTCTGCCTGCAACGATAGACGTCCCGGCGAATAACGCATTGTGGGCGTCGGCCGCCTGCGTCGCGGTGCATGGTGCGCTGTTCTTGCCTGCAGGGAACGGCTCGCCCGTCATGATTGATTCGTCGAGCCGAAGGTCCTCCGATTCCAGCACGACGCCGTCGGCCGGGACCAAATCGCCGGTGCGCAACAGGACGATATCGCCGGGAACGAGTGCGCTGACGGGGAGGGCCACCGGGTTGCGGTCGCGCATGACGTCGGCACGGACTGCCACCGAGTGGCGAAGCGCCTCGGCGGCTTGCTCTGCCCGATACTCCTGCGTCAAATCAAGGATGATCGATAGCGCAAGCACCGCGACAATGATGAAGAAGCTGCCGAAGTCGCCACTGAACCCGGATATTGCCGCAGCGGCGATCAGGAGTGCGATCAGCGGATTAAGCACCCGCTTACCGAGCTCGAGCAGCAATGACTCGGCATGGGTCGCTTCGAACAGGTTGAGGCCGTACCTTCGTAAGCGCCGATTGGCCTCGTCATTCGTCAGCCCGGTCCTGCCGGTCTCGAGTCTTGTCAGCAGGACGTCAGTAGGCTGCTGCCAAAACGCGTGATCCGACCCCTTCACCCGTGGGGAGGTTTGCATCAGCTATCTCCTGAGAAACGGCGCGGTTAAGATCATCGCACCGAACCTCCGAGGAGCTGTTGATGTGCCTCAACCGGGCGCCCGAGGGGGGGCGTCTGCGCCCTCACCGGAAGGTCAAGTCAAGAACGGTGCCTTGCTGTAGAGGAGGCCGGTGCCGGATCGAGGATTTCCGGCAATGGCGGGAAATTCACGGCCTGATCACTTCATCAGCGACCCGATCGAAGATTGATATAGCGCAAAGTGAGCGCCGCTGCTGCGCCGTATCGTGCTGTATGAAACTCAGCCCGGAGGATATCATGTCAACGCCAGAGCATTCTGAAGCTATTGGGACCGTGGGCGAGAAATCGGCGGGCGACGTCGAGAACAAGATCGACAAAGCCGGAAAACGTGCCGCCAGCTTCATTTTCGGGGCGCAGAAACTGATGCTCGAGGAGCTTGTATTCGCTGGCAACGAGATGCTTGAAAGGGCGCAAACCGAAACGCATCTGCTCTCGGAATTCGTCTCGAAGATGGCTGGCGCACATTCTGTGAAGGACGTCAGGACGATGTACGAGGAATGCGCGAAGCATCAGATCGAGTTCGTTCGCCGCGATTACGATCGGCTTTTCAAGAATGGAGAACACATGATCGAAGCGGCTTCGAAGCTATTCAAGAGCCATCCGCTGAACTGAGTGGTGTCCATGCGACTGATATCGACCTTGCCCAAGGTGGACGCTCTGCCTCGTCCGGCGCAGGCAGCGGATGATACGCCTGCGGCGGCCACTCGCAAGAGGGCGCGTCAGGCAGGGCAGCCGCAGGAAGACGAAGTTCGTCAGGCCGACCGTGCATTTCACGCGATGCTGGCCCGCTTCACCGGGGGCATCTCGCCAGTCGCCCTGTTGCTCGCCTATACGGATTGGCTTTCGCATCTGGCGGCGTCCCCGCAGCGGCAGATCGAGGTGTTTCAAGAAGCGTCCGTGGGTGCGAAGCGGTTCTCCGCAGCGGCGCAGCACTTCTTCTCGCCCGAGGAGGGGCCCTGGTCCCTGATCAAGCCGCAGCCACAGGATCGGCGCTTTGATCGTCCGGAATGGGAGAGTCCGCCGTTTAACCTGTTCGCGCAGGCATTCCTGTTGCAAGAGCAATGGTGGCATAACGCGACCACTGACGTACGGGGCGTTTCCAGACAGAACGAGGCTGTCGTCGACTTTTCAACCCGTCAAATGCTCGACATGTGGGCGCCATCCAATTTCGCCGCGACCAATCCGGAAGTCCTGCAGAAGGCGTTTCAGACCGGAGGCGCGAACTTTGTATCCGGCTGGCAAAATTTATGCAGTGACTGGATGCGACTTCTCTCAGGAGGCAGGGATCCGGGTGATAGCAAGGGTTTCAGCGTCGGCGATAATGTTGCGACATCGCGTGGCAAGGTTGTGCTCCGCAACGAGCTGATCGAATTGATTCAGTACTACCCGACCACCGGAAAGGTGCGCCCGGAGCCAATTCTGATCGTGCCTGCCTGGATCATGAAATACTACATTCTCGATCTATCGCCGGAAAACTCCCTCGTGAAGTATCTGACCGGGGAAGGCTTCACTGTTTTCATGATTTCATGGCGCAACCCGGCCGCGGACGACCGCGACATCGCATTCGACGACTATCGCAAGTATGGTGTGGAGGCAGCGCTTGCCACAATCGGGCATATTGTGCCCGGCCGGCAGGTTCACGCGTTGGGCTATTGCCTCGGCGGAACGCTGTTGTCGATTTCAGCCGCTGCCATGGCGCGCGACGGCGACGACCGCTTGAAATCCGTCAGTCTACTGGCCGCGCAAACGGATTTTACCGAGGCCGGCGAACTGACGTTGTTTATCAGCGAAAGTCAGGTGGCATTCCTGGAGGACATGATGTGGGAGCGCGGCGTCCTCGACACGACGCAGATGGCAGGCGCGTTCCAACTGCTGCGTTCCAACGACTTGATCTGGTCACGCTTGACCAACGACTATCTGATGGGCGAGCGGGCTGCGCCCAGTGCCCTGATGGCCTGGAATGCCGACGCGACTCGTCTGCCATACCGGATGCATTCGGAATATCTCCGCAAGCTGTTTCTCGATAACGATCTTGCCGAGGGCCGATACCTCGTCGACGGAAGGCCTGTTTCGATGTCGGACATTCGTACGCCCATGTTTGTCGTCGGCACGCTTCGCGATCATGTCGCGCCTTGGAAATCAGTCTACAAAATTCACTATCAGGTCGATGCTGATGTGACTTTCCTTCTCACCAGCGGTGGCCACAATGCGGGCATCATTGCGCCACCCGGCGAGCAGGGGCATAGCTATCGGATCAGGACTGAGGCGGCGCACGCCAGCTATACGGGACCGGACGAATGGCTCAAAATGGTGCCTTCGGTTGAAGGGTCGTGGTGGCCAGAGTGGACCAAATGGCTCGGCGAGCGGTCCGGTGAACCAACAGATCCGCCACGGATAGGCACGACCCCGAACGGCGATAATTTGGTCGATGCACCGGGCGATTACGTTCGGCAGTGATCTTCGCCCCGTCAGTTTCTCTTGACCGAGAGTTCGTGGTAGCGATGTCCGGGAGTCATCCTCGACTCTCGCTCCGCAACTCGTCGCTCAAGCGATCGCCCGGCGCCGACATTTGACATGATCCGGTTCGGCAAGCCAGCACCGGCCTTGATCTGCCTCAACGGCGAATTGCCGACTGAGATTAGAAGAAGGATAGGCAGATTTGTCATTGGGCCGAGACCGTGCCGGGTTACAGTGTCGCGACACGGACCGACCGCGCAGAATGCGTGCCACAATTCACAAAGGCCACTTCTGGTCGGATGGCAAAAGATCGATGTCGACGTATCGCTTGAAGAGTCTGTTCTCGCCGCGCTCGGTTGCGCTGGTCGGGGCCAGCCCGCGCCAGGGTTCGGTTGGCCGTGCCATTCTCAACAATATTGGCCGGGCCGGGTTCAACGGCGAATTTGCGCTGGTCAATGCGCGCTACGGCGAGATCGACGGTGTTGTGGCCACCGCCAGCCTCGGCCAATTGCCGTTCAAGCCAGATTTGGTCGTGATCACGGCGCCGGCAAGGTCGATCGCCGATCTGGTCGATGAGGCGGGCCGCTGCGGTGCTGCGGGCGCGGTTATTGTCAGCGCCGGCCTCGGGCACGGTCCGGGCTCGATGGCGGAAGCGGTCGAAAGGGCGGCGCAAAAATATGGAATGCGCCTGATCGGCCCCAATTGCCTGGGCATCATGATGCCCGGCGCCAGTCTCAATGCGAGTTTTTCCGCGCATATGCCCGCCGCCGGGAATCTGGCGCTGATCTCTCAATCGGGCGCCATCGCCGCCGGCATGGTGGACTGGGCGGCGCAGCGTGCGGTGGGCTTTTCCGGTGTTGTATCGATCGGCGATCAACTCGATGTCGACATCGCTGACCTGCTGGATTACTTCGCGCTGGATGAGAAGACACAGGCCATCTTGCTCTATATTGAAGCGATCAAGGATGCCCGCAAGTTCATGTCGGCAGCCCGGGCCGCCGCCAGAATCAAGCCGGTCGTCGTGGTCAAATCCGGCCGCATGGCGCAGGGCGCCAAGGCCGCCGCGACCCACACCGGCGCGCTCGCCGGATCGGATGCTGTTTACGACGCCGCGTTCCAGCGGGCCGGCGTCCTGCGGGTATCGGATCTTCGCGAGCTGTTCGACTGCGCCGAGACGCTCGGGCGGGTCAAATCACCGCCTGGGAAGCGGCTCGCGATCCTGACCAATGGCGGCGGCATCGGCGTGCTTGCGGTCGATCGTCTCGCCGAGCTGGGAGGCATTCCCGCCGCCATCGCGCCTTCGATCCGTGCAAAGCTCGATGCGGTATTGCCCCCGACATGGTCAGGATCGAACCCGGTTGACATCGTCGGCGACGCGGACCCGGCGCGTTACGTGGCGGCGCTCGAGGTTTTGCTGGCTGATCCCGGCAATGATGCCGTTCTCGTGATGAACGTCCAAACGGCGATCGCGCGGGCTGACGAGATCGCGACGGCTGTGATCGGCGTGGTCAAGAATTATCGTGCGGCGCATCGCATGTCGCCCAAGCCGGTGCTGGCAACCTGGGTTGGTGCAGAGCAAGCGATCGTCGATCTACTGAGTGGCGCCGGAATCCCGAATTACCCGACTGAAGACGACGCAGTGCGGGGCTTCATGCATCTGGTGCGGCACCGCGAAGTGGTGCAGGCGCTGGCGCAGGTTCCGCCTGCGATGCCGAGCGAATTCACGCCGGATACGAAAGCCGCCCGGCAGATCGTCTCAACGGCACTTGCAGATGGCCGCCACTGGCTCGATCCTATCGAAGTCAGGCGGCTATTCGACACCTATGAGATACCTGTGGTGCCGACCTTCGCGGCTGCCGATGCCGAGCAGGCGGTCGCCCACGCCTCCAAGATATTCGCGCAGGGCTCGACTGTCGTACTCAAGATCATGTCGCGCGATATCGTGCACAAGTCGGACGTCGGCGGTGTCGTGCTCAATCTCACCAGTGTTGAGGCGGTTCGCCAGGCGACAGCCGATATTATCGCACGGGCAAAATCGTTGCGGCCCGATGCCCGGATTTCAGGCGTGATGGTGCAGGCGATGGTGGTGCGCGCGAAGGCGCGAGAGCTCATTCTCGGTCTTGCCGACGATCCGACCTTTGGAACCGTGGTCGTGTTCGGTCGCGGCGGCACGGCTGTCGAGATCATCAACGACAAGGCACTGGCGCTGCCACCGCTCGACCTGCAGCTAGCCAGGAGTCTGATCGAGCGCACCCGCGTCTCGCGGTTGTTGCACGGCTATCGCGACGTACCGCCGGTCCAGCAAGACGCGGTCGAGCTGGTCCTGGTCAAGCTTTCACAAATGGCTGCGGACATTCCGGAAATCCGCGGCCTCGATATTAATCCTCTACTGGCCGACGAATCCGGCGTCCTGGCCGTCGATGCGCGTGTCGTAATCGGGCGCGCGGAACGGAAATTCGGCGGCTCGGGTCCGGCGAATTTCGCGGTGCGACCCTATCCGTCACAATGGCAGCGTCACCTCGAGCTTAAGGATGGCTGGCGGGTGTTCGCTCGCCCGATCCGGCCCGAGGACGAGCCGCTGATCCACGAAATGTTGAAGCACGTTACCAAGCAAGACCTGCGGCTACGGTTCTTTGCTCCGATGAAGGAATTCTCGCACGAATTCATCGCGCGCCTGACCCAGCTCGATTATTCCCGCGCCATGGCCTTTGTCGCGTTCGACGAGGCGACCAACGAACTTGTTGGCGTGGTCAGGATTCACTCGGACTCGGTCTATGAAACCGGCGAATACGCCATCCTGTTGCGATCTGAACTCAAGGGCAGGGGCCTTGGCTGGGCCTTGATGCAACTGATCATCGAATATGCCAGGTCCGAAGGGCTGAAAGCCATTTCGGGAGACGTGCTTGCCGACAACACGACAATGCTGACGATGTGCCGAAGCCTCGGCTTCGAGGTGAAGGCCGACCCGGTCGAGCATGGGATCTGCAATGTCAGGTTGGGTCTGTAGCTATTCTTCCAGCGCCCGGCGTAGCCGTCTGATGATGACGATGCCTTCATCGCGCGCGGGCATTTGATATCGTGGCTACAGATATGAGACCGTGGTTACCCGGTAGGTGTGCATCTTGCCGCCCTCGTTGAGTGAGACATACTCGCCGACGACGAAGCGCTCGTCCGCAAAGTGATAGCCGACCTCGTCGGGCGCGGCGGTCTCGCCGTCATAGTGAAACGCCCAGCCGCCGCCCGGCCGGTGAACGAGGTGACCAAGCATTTCCTGTTCGTTGGGGCGCTGACGCGCGACTCGGCAGGCGTCGCGGTTCTCCCGCCACAGCTTCGCGTCGATGCGTTCTTTGGCATCAAGCGGTGCGACGATGATATATGCGACCTCCGCGTCGCCTTGGGGATGGCTCGGCTCGCGGGCAAGCGCGATGCGGATTTGTCGGAACTGTGCCGGCAAGGAGGCGTTCAGGATAGGTTTTGGCTGGCTCTTGGACATGGTGGTTGTGCTCCTTGTTTGGCGGGCGTGGAGGCAAAAGCCTTCAGGTTGGTTCAGGCTCGGCTGCCGCGTGGGCAGTGGACGGCGCCGCCGTCGTCTTGGGCTTCTTCAGGCTTTTGACGATGGTCGTGATCAGCGGCACCAGAATAAGCGGCAGGGCGCTGTTCAGGGGATGGTGGACCATGCCGGTGAATTGCAACTGCGCGGCTCTCGCTTCATTCTGTAGCGCCTCGACCGCCGAGCCGTGAATTTCGTTCGCGCGCTCGAGTTCGCGCCCCGCAGGCGGTCTTCCGGCAACTACAAACGTTACGGCCGCAATCACAAAATTGACCAAGCCGAGGATTGCGGCTGCCGAAATCGCGCTCCAGATCTGCACCAGTGCGAAATAGGCCGCCAGTTCCAGCATCAAAAGGCCAAAAGCCGCGATCAGCGCCGCAAATGCCCGCAGGCCGAGGCCGACCAGCAAATGCCGCAGCCGAATGTCGGCAATGATGCGATCAGTCCGCCACAGGGCGCGGAGATTCTTGACGACATTTTCGCTGTTCACGTTAGTGCCTCCTCAGCATCAAGCCGATGACGACGCCGAGCACCAAAGCGGATGCAATTGCGGCTATCGGGCGCTCAACGACCATTTTCTCGATTTGGCTTTCTTCTTCGCTCAGGGTCTCGCCGAGTTCGTTCAAGGAGGCGTTGATCTCGCGGAGCAGCGCGTCGGCACGGTTCTTCGCGCCATCCAGAATGCCTTGGGTCGAGGTATTGAGGAGGCGCGCCGCCTCCTCCTCCAGTTCCTGCAGTTCGTTGCTCAATCCGCTTGAATAGAACATCGCGCACTCTCGTTGCTTCCATCGATCTAATTCTAGACCGGCGCGCGCTGCCGAACTTGATTTACGTCAACGGTGCTTCAGGGGCCGCGCCGGAAGAACGGAGCGGCCGACATAGCCGCTTCGAATCTCTTCAGGCCGCGTCTGTGCAGGGGCGGTCAGCGCCGGTTTACGCAAACACGGCTTCCTCGTGAATCGGCTCATGGCCTTCGCCGATCACCCGGACCGTTAGCCGGGGTCTGTTATCGGATTCCAGGCAACGCAGGTCGGCCGCCAGGTATTTTGCGTGCACGATTGCCTCCGAAATCAGGCTGAAGTCGCGTCCCAATTGATCGCGGATCGGCAGGCTATCGCTTATGTCGAAATAGAAACGCATGGACTTCTCCTTTGCGGTCGCACGCGACTGTACGCGAGGCCAAGGTGCAGTGATTGATTTGCATCAACAGGGCAGGCTGGCGGCTTTCCGCTTTGAGCCAGGTCAACATCGCGCCGCGCGCTCGGCCTAAAAGCGGGCGAAGTGCAATTGAGGAGCGTGATCTTGGCGACCGCACCGCTGTTATCGGCCACACCATCCGGCGATCTGCTTGAACTGCGTCCCAGTGGATCCTGGACTGCTGCGAATGGCACCACGCTCGAGGCTCTGTCCACCGGTGTCATGCCGCAGTTGGACCGCTCTGGGAGCGTCAAAGTCGACATGGCCGGAGTAAGCGAGCTCGATACGCTCGGTGCCTGGATGCTCGAGAAAATGACACGCCGCGCGACATCGGCCGGTCACCGCGCCGAAGTCGTCGGGGCGGCCGAGAACTTTGCCGGGTTGATCGAGGAGGTTCGCCAGGTCAACCGTCATAACCCCGTGCCTGCGCGCGGCCTCAATCCGGTTGCGGCCAGGGTTAATGAAATCGGCCGTTCCGCCGTCAGCGCCACCGACGACGTGACCGTGTTTCTTCAGATGCTGGGCGCGTTGTTTTGGGCCATCCTCGGCGTACTACGAAGGCCAAGATCGCTGCGGCTCACGTCGCTGGTCTATCAGCTCTACAAGGTAGGCTGGCAGGCGATTCCGATTATCGCGCTGATCACGTTCCTGATCGGCGCGATCATCGCACAGCAGGGCATTTTCCATTTTCGAAAGTTCGGTGCCGATTCCTACGTCGTTGACATGGTCGGCATCCTCGTGCTGCGGGAACTCGGCGTTCTGATCGTCGCGATCATGGTCGCCGGCCGATCGGGAAGCGCCTACACCGCCGAACTTGGCTCGATGAAGATGCGCGAGGAAATCGACGCGTTGTCGACGATGGGCCTCGATCCCGTAGAAGTATTGATCTTGCCGCGGATCGTCGCGCTGATCTGTGCGCTGCCGATCCTGGCCTTTATCGGCTCTATGGCTGCACTCTATGGCGGCGGCTTGGTAGCGCAGTTTTACGGCGGCATGGGCCCGGCGATCTACATCGCGCGGTTGCACGAAGCAGTGTCGGTCACCAGCTTTCAGGTCGGTATTATCAAGGCCCCGTTCATGGCGTTGGCGATAGGCATCGTTGCTTGCAGCGAAGGACTGCGGGTGAAAGGAAGCGCCGAATCGCTTGGCAAGCAGACGACCACGTCGGTGGTAAAGTCGATCTTTCTGGTGATCGTGCTGGACGGACTGTTTGCGGTGTTCTTCGCGTCGGTTGGAATGTAGCGATGCAGGGCACGACAGAGCATCTTGCCATTCGCGTGACGGATCTTGTGGTCGGCTTCCGCCGCCACGTCGTGATCGATCGCCTTTCGCTGGACGTACGGCGAGGCGAAATCCTTGGCCTGGTAGGCGCGTCGGGCGGCGGCAAATCGGTGCTGATGCGCACCATCATCGGGCTGATACCGCGGCAGAGCGGTGAAATCGAGGTGATGGGTTCTCCGATTGACGCAAACCATGACCGGGCCTCGCGTAGTGCGGCCGGGAAATGGGGCATTCTGTTCCAGCAGGGCGCGTTGTTTTCGTCGCTGACGGTGCGGCAAAACATCCAGTTTCCGTTACGAGAAAATCTTGCGCTTTCGCAAGCCTTGATGGACGAGATCGCGACCGCCAAGCTTGAAATGGTCGGACTTAACCCGACGGACGGCGACAAATTTCCGTCCGAACTGTCCGGCGGCATGACCAAGCGCGTGGCTTTGGCACGCGCGCTCGCGCTCGATCCCGCGATCGTGTTCCTTGACGAGCCGACCTCGGGGCTCGACCCGATTGCAGCGGGTGATTTCGATGCGCTGATAAAGACATTGCAGAAAACGCTGGGGCTGACGGTGTTCATGGTCACCCATGATCTTGCCAGCCTCAATACCGTCTGCGACCGCGTCGCGGCGCTGGCGGACGGCAAGATCGTCGCGATCGGACCAATGCACGAACTGCTTCAATCCGAGCATCCATGGGTGCGGGCCTATTTTCACGGCAAACGTTCCCAGATGCTGCAACCCAGAGCGAGCTAGAAAATGGAAACCCGCGCTCCCTTCGTCGTTGTCGGCGCTTTCGTGCTTGCAGCGATCCTCGCCGTGTTCGGCTTCGTCTACTGGCTTCACAATACCGGCGGACTCGGACCGCGCACCGCCTATCATGTCCAGTTCGACGGCTCCGTGCCGGGACTTCTGGTCGGCGCCGCGGTGCTGTTCAACGGCATCCGGGTCGGTGAAGTGACCGAGCTTACCCTGGCGGCGGACGATCCGCGTGGCGTCCATGCGACGATCTCGGTTGCGGCGACGACGCCGGTGCGCGCAGACACCAAGGTCGGTCTTGAATTCCAGGGTCTGACCGGTGTTCCCGTCGTCGCGCTGGAAGGCGGCAAGCTCTTGACGAATTCTGGACCGGTTCCGATGCTGATGGCAGAGCCGGGGGCAGGCCAGGGCATGACCCAGGCCGCACGCGATGCCCTGCGAAAGGTCGATTCCGTGCTCAGTGAAAACTCCGAGTCGTTGAAGGACACGATCGGCAATTTCAAAACGTTTTCGGAAGGGCTCGCCCGTAACACCGGTAAGCTTGACGGAATCGTCGCCGGACTCGAACGCATGACGGGGGCGACACCGCCGCCGCAGAAGATCACCTATGATTTGAAGGCGCCCGACAATCTTGGCCCCGCGAACAAGACCCTGCAGGCACAACTGGCTATTCCGGAGCCTACAGCGGTTGCGATGCTCGAGACCCAGCGCTTCCTGTTTTCGTCGGCCGGCGACTACCCCGGATTTGCCGACGCCATGTGGGCCGATGCGCTTCCGAAGCTGATGCAGGCGCGACTGATCGAAGGTTTTGAAAATTACGACATTGCGCACGCTCCGCTGCGCGTGACCGATATCGGGCAAACCGACTTTCAGCTTCTGATCGATGTCAGACGATTCCGTATCGAGGTTGGCTCGGCACCGTCTGCCGAAATCGGATTGTCAGCGAGGATCGTCGACAAGAATGGCAAGGTCGTAGCCTCGCGATTGTTTGAGGCGAGAGAGGCTTTCGACAAGATTGAGCCGCCACAGGCGGCCGCCGCATTCTCGGAGGCCTTCGGCCGAATAGCGAAGGGCATCATCGCCTGGACGGTGCAGACGCTCTAGTTGCCCGGGTCAACTCGTTCGCTCCCGGAATTGGAGATTCAAATACCCGATCGATTATCATGCGCGCAACGATGATGATCCTCGCTCACTCCGCACCTTCGTGATGTCTGCGACTCAAAAGCCGAGGCCGAGATCGATGCCGCTCAGCATGAACAATAATGACGCCAGCAGACCCGCGCAGGAAAACATCACCAGTGTCTTGATGGTGTCGCCGTCGGCGCTACTCAGCGAATGCAGATATGCGCGGACTAAGTCGGTCATGGGGAGCTCCGCAGCAACGAAAACGGAAGCCGTATATTTACGGCAGCCGTGCGCTGCTTCGCCTCATCAAAACAGGTGAGACGGCGATAATTTTCCAGGGCCGGATGATGAATGCCGGTTTTGCGGAAATGTCAGGCGCCGTTCGTTGACCCGGGCAGCTTCAGCCCGTTCAGCAACGCGACCACGTCGGATTGCCGGCTGTAGCCGACCTTGGTCAGGACGACTTTGACATGTGTGCGGACGGTGTTCTCGGTGGTGCCGCTCTCGGCCGCGATGCCCTTCACGGTCTGGCCCGCGGCGAGACCGCGAGCGACGCGCGCCTCGGCGGGCGTCAAATCGAACAGCGATCGTATCAGGTCGATCGACGGGGCTTCCGGCCTGGTCACCGGCGTCATTATCAACATCGCGGC
>Ga0157378_10001959_pt1 | contig 18455 bp, 20 predicted proteins | sample M65metaG_FD_115309 | JGI IMG/M metagenome (GOLD analysis project Ga0157378, IMG submission 115309) | Miscanthus rhizosphere microbial communities from Kellogg Biological Station, Michigan, USA - M6-5 metaG | ecosystem: Host-associated > Plants > Roots > Rhizosphere > Soil | place: USA: Michigan...
GAACTGTCTTTAGGGAAGTACCAAGAGCCGCCGTTTCGCTCGTAGTGCAGGTCCTCTTCGACAGACTTAGTTAGGCTATTTGGACTATCTGGATTCACTTTCACGTTGCCTCGTATATAAAACTGGTTGATGGGATAGTGCTGTCCCACCTCAACCCCCGGCACGACCATGTGGCGATTTGTGACGAGATAAATAAATCCCTGACCTTGCCCGAGTCGCTCGTCGCTGTAGACAACCAAAAAACCAGTCCCGCTCATTTGCCATGCAGAGCCATCTGGCTTGTTGTATACAACGCGAAGAAACACGATTGTTTTCTTGAGTTGATCAGTGAACGGAAGAGGTTTGACCGGCGTCGGGGCGCTGGACGAAGTAATGGGAGTTTGTTGGGCTCGTGCAGAGAAGAGTAGAGAAAAGCTTAGAAAAAACGCAGGAATCCACGACCTAATGAGGACCATTCACTGACCTCCGACGTTAGAACGGACTGCTTCGATCTTCTTGCAGTCGAGAAAAGGGGCAATCTGAGGGTCAACTTAAGAACCGAACCTAATCTGATAAGCGCAACGATTCGAACGGGTTAGGGGTGAATCAACGCAAATCCAAAGTCTGGAGTCCTACCAATTAGACGACCCCGGAGCAGTTCGACGGTCAGAACCTAGTTTAGCATGCGATTGAGTTTCGACAATTGGACGGTATTCAGCTCGTGCCCCCGCGGAACGAATCTGGCTGACCTTGTCAAGTTTTAAAGCGCGATACACGCGGCTTCGAGTGTCGCAGCGGCCGTGCGCGCTCTACGTCTTTCTGTTAAATTGTCAAAGCGCACCGCGGAGAGGTGTCCGAGCGGTTTAAGGAGCACGCTTGGAAAGCGTGTGTAGGAGAAATCCTACCGTGGGTTCGAATCCCACCCTCTCCGCCATTCTTTCGCTTTTGTTTTCATCAAGTTCGCTGCTCCGTTCTACTGGTGTACCCCTGGCGTCCCCTTCGTTTCAAGGAGCGCGATCGGGTCGTGTGCCCAAGTGCGCTTCACATCGGCCTCTGCCTGCTCCTGGCGCTCGCGGATCCACGGGCTGTAATGGCGCTCCGTCACCTTCACGCTCGTGTGTCCGAGAAGAATCGAAACGCGTTCAAGTGGGACGCCGGCGAGGAGCAGCTCGACAGCGAATGTGTCACGCATTCGGTGCGCGTGCCCCTTCTTGATTTTCGCGTCGCGGCAGAGATCCGCGAGACGCCCCTGCCAATCGGCGACAGCCGTTTCGAGTTTCCCGTTGCCAGTCCAAAACCAGTAGCGTGCGCTCATCGTCGGAACCGCTTCGAGTTCTTTGACGACAAATTCAGGAAGCGGGCAATGCACATGCGTTCCCGTCTTCTGCGTATAGAGTCGGATCTTTCCGTTGTTCAGTCGGTCGATCGAGCAGCTCACCGCATCTCCGATCCGCAAGCCTGTGCAGCGCAGAAGGAGAAGCAACACGCGTAGCCGGCATGCGTTCTCGCGGCCATTCTGGTGACCTTGGTCGATGCTTTTAGCGGCCTGTTTCAAGATGGCAAACATCTCGTCGCGAGAAAAAGGCAGCGTTGGTCGCATCGCGACCTTCGGATTCTTGATCTCGCCGGCCGGATTCGTCTCGACCCAACCGTTCTCGCGCGCGAAGCGAAAAAAACTCCGGAGTCGCTCGAGTTTTTTCAGTGCCGCGAGATTGTTGTCTTTCCAGGACGCGCGAAATTTTCGGAGCGTCGGAGTGTCGAGCTGCTTCACGAAGCGAATGCCCTGCAGCTTTGCGAACTCTTCGAGGTGGCGGAACAGCAGCCGGTACTTGTAGACGGTTTTGTCTTTCAGCTTTCTCGCTTCAGCGTCCGCGAGAAATTGTTTCTTGGCTTCGTCGATCGTCATCGGTTCACCGTCATTGCCGGCTGGGAGTTCGCCGGCGGCTTCCCATTCCCGAATCGTGTCCTGCGCTTTTTCCCAATCGCGCGTACTGAGCGACTTCCGGATCTCGTGGCCGCCGATGAATCCGTCGACCCAGATCGGGCAACGGCAGCGGCGGTACTTTCGCCCTTCGTCGCGGTGCTCGCAAATTTTACGTCGATATCGGTATGTCCGGATCGAAAGAGCGGCGTCCCGAACTGGATCGCCTCATGGCCGACGCTCATCGGCGGCGCTTCGACGTCGTAGCCGTGTGGAAATTCGATCGATTCGCTAGAAGCGTCTCTCATCTGCTCCGGGCGCTGGAAACCTTCCGGGCGCTCGGCATTGAGTTCGTAAGCCTGTCCGAGCAGATCGACACATCGACGCCCATGGGCAAGATGGTTTTTACGATCCTAGGCAGCGTCGCAGAGTTGGAGCGATCAATGATCGTGGAGCGTGTGAAGGCAGGGCTGCGAAATGCCAGGGCGAAGGGTAAGCGACTCGGAAGGCCGCGTGTTGTCGTGGATACCTTCAGGATAGGCAGACTTCGCGAACGTGGCTGCTCCTGGCGCACGATCGCAAGGCAAGTGGGGTGTTCCGCCAGGACCGCGCGGAGAATCGGCGCTACGCGAGACCGAAGCCTTATTGTGGGAACACCCACCAGCGTCTCAATCGCCGATGCTGCCGATTTGAGCGCGTAATCCAGAGATACTTGCTGCTGGGAATTCGCTGTATTGCACTCCGCAAAAGCGAGGTTTAATGTTCCTCCAAATCGCTGAGATCACCCCAAGTCAGAGGATGCCTCATTAGCCCTACGTCGAAAGGAGAAAGCACATGAAAGCTCTCTTGGTAAGGATGTGGAAGGAAGAGCAAGGGCAGGACCTGACGGAGTATGCGTTGCTGCTGGTCCTGCTGTCCTTGGCGGCGATTGGTGCCTTGGGAACCCTGGCGAAAGCGATCAACGGGGTATTCAGCAACGCTAGTGCAAATCTGACCACGTAACTCTGGCAAGTGGCCGGCAGCATGCCGAAGAGTCAGACTGTACTCTGGCCATAAACCCCTTGGCACGGGTTTCCGTAAGTTCCTGAATCGACAAGCCTCTGAATTGCAGCTCCGACTGTGGCAAAACCATCAGATTTTGAACAGCGACCCTCGGAAAGTGATGCGATCGTAGTATCTTAGCTACTGCTGTATAACCAAATTAAAACTAATCTTTCGGGGATTCTTGAAATCAGGGTGCTTCGTGATGAATTCTCGTGAGAAGAAGGTCCTTCAGTCGTGGCGCTTGGTGCTATGGGAGTTCGTCAAAAGAGAGTGGTTCTCGCTCTTTCTGGCGACCAGTCTCGGGATTGTCGCAGCTGAATCTTTTGATCTTCTATTACGGGATCAGTCGTTCCGAGGCTATCTCGTCTCTAACTTCAAACCTTCCGTATCCTTTGACGACCCCGAGCACTACGTCCCGTATCTCGTCATAGTTTTTGGCACCATGTTTTTAGCTGTCGTTGCGCTCGTATTCGGTTACGTACGGCGTGGTCTAAGGTCATGGTGGGCCGGTGTGACAAGCGGGCTGGTCTTGCTGCCTTTTGCCTCTGCTTTCATTCTTGCGGTTCTCCCATCCCGGGTCTTTCACCATCGATTCATTCTGGGGCTTGCGACAGCCGGCACCTGGTTCTTGGTTGGCTTTGTCTTGTATTTGGCGGCTAAGATACGCGCCGAGCGCACTGTTCGAGAGGAAGAATTTACAGTTCCCTCAAGCATCAAGTCACTCGCGGGATCTGAACTGAGCGAGTCCGACGATCCAATTCAGTCTTGGCCGCAAGACGCGCTGGGGCGTGCTGCATTAGTTGACAGTCTCTCGGTTAAGATCATGATCGCGAAGGCGCCAGTGCTCGCGCTCTCTGGTGCGTTTGGTGTGGGCAAAACCTCGATTCTTAACCTTCTCCGCGAACACATCGGAGACAAAGCCATTATAATCTCCTTCAGTACGTGGCTACCTGGCTCTCAAGAAACGCTCACTTCGTATCTTTTGGCGGATATCGCCAGCGAATGCAAGAAACGATATGTCGTGCCCGGTTTGCGGCAAAGCGCGCTTCGGCTGGCAAGAGCTCTGGGTCAGCGAGTCCCGGTTCTCAGCGACTACTTGAAATTGCTCCCCTCAACCACGCAGAAGGATGACATCGAAAACCTAAAGTCCGCCCTAGTCCGCCTCCCCAAAAGAGTGGTCGTCCTTCTCGATGAAATTGACAGAATGGAAAAAGAAGAAATTATGACCCTCTTAAAAGTAATCCGGGGCATCGCGACCTTGCCGAATCTGAGTTTCGTGTGCGCAGGTAGCATCGATACTATGATTAAAACCGTCGTAAAGGATGACGAATACTTCGAAAAGTTTTTCCCGGTAATCATCCCTGTTCCAGAGCCCGATTCCGCCGCACTTCGTAGAACGGGTGCTGATCGTCTCTTCGCTGCCTTCGAGAGCCGCGCATGGTTCGAGAACAATATCGAGGCGGAGAAATTCAGAAAGCGAATCGAAAGCGTGTGGGATGGAAGGATTGCCCCCCTTTTGTAAAACCTTGAGAGCCGTCGGTCTGTTAGCCAACGATGTGAGCGTCGCAGCTGCACCGTTGCGCCGTGAAGTGGATCCCGTGGACTTGACGCTTATCGAGATGCTGCGTCGATTCAAACCTCTTGCTCATAGACTACTCGCGAAAAATTCTTTTGCACTCACTGGAGGGGAGAGTTTGGTTCGCGGTGGAACGCTTCACGACGATACAGACGAGAAGGAAGCGAGAAATAAGCTTTTCGATGATCTTAAGAGTGCGTTTCCCGATCACGACGACCTTGAGCAAGTACGTGCGGTGATTGATGAATTGTTTCCGCTGGTTTCAAAGGCTGAGCGCCGCCGGAAGAGAGTGCAACGTATTGTAGAGCCAGCAACACTCGACGAAGAAGATAAGCGCGTTAGGGAGCCTGGGATATTTCCAGCTTACTTCCGTTACGAACTGCCAGATGAAATTTTCAGCTCTGTAGAACTGGGTTCGTTGCTGGGAAAACTAGAACGCGCTTCGACTCAAGAGGCTCGAGATGCAATCTTCTTGAATGTCGTTCAGTCCCTGGGGAAGGGCTCATTGAAGAGGGACGACTTTCTGCGCAAGCTCGCGGACTCGTCAAAGGCGATTCCTGCACCTGTGGCGAAATCGTTGGGCGAGGCTGCCGCAAAGGCTTCAGCACACTACACGTATGACATGATGCCTCAATTGGTCGAAGCTGGGCACGTCCTGAGAATGATTCTTCTGATCGCGCAGAAACTTTCACAAACAGAGAAAATAGCGTTCCTGCAAGACTGCATCCTTAATTGCAGCGACGATACGATGGCCTTTCGGCTGTTGACGATTCTGTCTCAGCAAGAGGGCGATTCAAACATCGGGGTCTCGGTGAGCGATCTCTACAGTAGCTTCGCCATGCGGATGAGAAGGCGCTATGGTCGTAACGTTGACGCGGCAAATTTTGATCTCAGCACATCAGACACTTGGGCATTGGAATATTGGGGCCGTGATCTTCGCGCAAGTGGCATCATGACGGACCCAGAAGATCGACGAATACAGAACGATTTTTGGCTTCGATACATTGGAAACAGCAGATCGCGCTTGGCAAAAGCGTTCCGGGAATTTTTCCTTCCAATCGCCGCCTACAGGCAAGATCCGGCTCCTTCCGTTCAAAACAGAATTTCATTAGAGGACCTGAAAAGACTCCACAGTGAACTCCCCGATGATGCCGCTTTGACAGATCAGGAACGCAAGTCACTTGACCTTCTTCGTCGATTCTTGGACGGAGAGTTTAAGAACGGCGTCAACCCAATGGATGATATTTGGTAACTAAAGTCATTCGGATTCAAAAACACCTGTTTTAGCCGCACTCGCGAAGTCTGCCGCTTGCGTTTCAATCAAACAGGTTGCAGGATCGTGATCGGCGGGGTTTTTGCCCTTCTTCATGGAGCGGACCCAAGCGCGATCCGGATGATATGAATCAACGGCCGGCCTTTGCCGCTAGCTCTCGCAAGTGATTGAGGCGCCAAGTCGAAGTTTCGGAGAAATCGGCTGCCCACAAACATCTGTTTTAAACATTCAGTGCCGGCGAGGTTTCCCGTCATCAGCCTCCAATCATGTCGGGGGAACAAACCAGTCCACCTGGAATGATTCGAATGAAGAATAGGAATCGAGTTGTTGAGTGGGCGAATAAGGATCCGCACGGTGAGGGCCGCATCTCATTTAACTGTCTTGAGGACCATCGCTATAGCGATGATGACAAACAACACCGCGAGTGCGATCTGAAGCGTAACCCTGACATTTGGACCCATTCTTAAACGCTCGCCAGCTGTGGCATAAATTGGCGTTGACACCTTGCCGTCATCATACCCGCGTGGACTACCTATCAAGCAAAGATCGCCAGGCACAAGCCGCGGGGAAGGTGCAATACCCTCCCTGCGGCCCTCGCCCTAACTCTACTTGGCCCGAGCATCAGAATTACGTGGTCAGATTGCCGGCCGCGTTGGTGAATGTGCCGTTGATCGCTTTCGCAAGCGTTCCCAGGGTACCAGCTGCTGCCAAGGAGAGCAGGTCCAGCAACAGCGCGTACTCGGTCAGGTCCTGACCTTCCTCTTCTTTCCACAGCTTTACGAGAAGATTCCTCATGTGTATTCCCCTTTCGGATGTGGCGTATAGGCTGGTCGAGGGACTTCGTTACCTGCCGTCGTTGTCTTCGATGATGTGCAATTTTGGAGCCACGCGACATTTGTCGTGTAGTCCATTCATTTGAAGTGGTTTACGGAATGATTCTGCTCTGACGCCTTCCCAGAACGCTCTCGAATGCGTTCTTTTTCGTCGACGCCTTCTGTTCGCAGTCACCTTGTGCGCACGTCGGATGCGGAGCTGAACACGGCACACTCTGACAAATCTCTGGCGCTTGCTGACGTGTACAAAATGCGGAACAGGGTCGCAACGTGTCCACACCCGAGCTTGGCCCGCATCACTTGCGGGAGTGCGTTTCGGATTTCCCAAGCGTCACAAGTGCGAGTTCCTACACTTCGCCGGCGCCGATCTTTTTGATTTGATACAATTCGAGGCGTCCCCCCGAACAGTCCTCGCGGAGGCCAACCCTCATGCCATTCAAGACCGCCGTTGTCGTTTGCCTGATTCTCGTCGCTGCAGGCTCGCTTGGCTTGCGCAGAGTCAGAGCCGAGATCTCCGAGGTCGCGGTCCAACCCTTCACTGCTCTCCAGACCCAAATCACGCGCGATGCTACTCTGAAAGTTCCTACCACTTCCGTCGCCGTCTTCGCGGCGAGTGGCGACGGACTACGGATGGCGATCCTTCAGCAAAACCAAATCAATTGGAGAGATTACCCACGCACGATCTGGAACAGAATGGGGTGGACAAGAATCAAAATCGACCCTGAGGTAAGGATGCTGGTCGTTCTCCCATACTACGAACCCGAATATTTCAGAGACGGAGACTGGTTTTTCGGAGGCGCACAGTCCAAATTGGTAGTCCAGTGCAATGAAAGCAATGGAACGCCCGATGGTCAAATCGAAGGATTTGACGTGTACCGCACGGAGCCTCGGTGGGCAGACGATCCCAACAATCCTGGAGGGCTTACCACGGAGAGGCGCTGGGCGGCTCCCAAGCTAGGATGCTACGTCCTCCGCAGCGAAAGGTTGATGACTGACAAGGATGGGAAACTCGTACGGAGCAACATTTTTACCCTAACAGAAATAAAGATCGGCGAACCCGATCCGAGCTACTTCGACACCTCGCTGCCGAACGGTTACACGCGAGTCACGCCTGGAGACTACCAGGACGCGCTCGTTAGTCGAGCGAAAGCGACGCGAGAACAGCAGCCGCGCTGAAGGTAGACTCAGACTGAGATTTGACGGCGACATGAATTCTCAATCACTTGCGGGAGCGTGTGTGGGAGGGTCTTTGTCCAACGCCGTTCTTTTGTCGAGAGAACGCGAGATGGTCGCTACAGAAACACCGAATCGCTTGGCAATCGCCGCCATGGTCATTCCGTCGTCTCGAAACTGAGTGATTTTTTCGCGGTCTGGCTGCCTTAGGTGGGTGAGCGTTGATTTCCACATGGCTGGGTTTCGTAACCCATCCAGACATGTGGCGTCAACAGTTTCAGGCTGAAGCTTGTGTTCTACTGCATGATCTCGCTGGGATGCCCGGATTTCCCAAACGCTATTCGCGCCTGCTCGCGTTCCCGAGCCTTCTTAAGGAGTTCCTTGAGCCGCGCATCGATCTCCTCGACGGTCATCGTAAGGTGCACGTCTCAAGACAGTGCAATCGCCTGTGCCGGCTTGCCTTCGGTGCGATCGGCGATCTCCTGGATCGCTCCGATCTGCCCTTCGAGAGCCGCGGCGAACGCCGCATCAGCAATAGCTTCCGCATAATTCCGTCCATGCGCGTCACCGGGGACGAGTTCCGCCAGTTTGGCGCGATAGGTGTCGGACAAGAGCTTCCATTTCGGTTTGCCGTTCGGGTTTCCGCTTTGACCCGCCTGCCACCGGGTGCCCTTGCCGAGCTCCGCGATGGGATGCCCGTCGCCACCTGCGGAACGCCTGTTAGCAGGTGAGCGCTTCTTTCTCTTTTTCATCGTCCCCTCTCTTAGCTGACCGTCAGGTCACCGTTCGCGAGCCCCGGTATGTCGTAGGCCGCTAACTGAGGATTCGCGACGCCAGTCGAAGGGTTGACTCCCGTGCCGCCCGGCCCCGGGCCGCTTCCCTGGCTGCCTGCGATATCGACACCGTCTTTCTGCCATTTGTAAGTAAACGGCACTGGACTTTTGAGTGTCGCGTAGAGTGAGGCGTCATTCCCGACATGCAAACCGATGCTGACGATCAGAATCGGATCGATCACCGGAACCTGGACGGGCGCGCTTTGGATCAAGCTTATTTGCTGGCCGAAAAATTGAAGCTGCGCAACCGCGGCTGCGAGCTGCGCCTTAAGCGATGCGTTGTTAGGATCGCTTGCGAGTGCAGCCTTCACGCTCGCAAGTTGCGTTTGTTGTGCCGCATATCCGGCCTGTGCATCACTCAGCGTGATTTGAATCGGTGGAGCTATCGACATGATGTTTTCCCCTCTCAGTGCTCAGATTTTTGTTTTTGACTCAGTTGCCCAGCATCGCAAAGCGCGGCCGTTCCCGAATCAGCTCGATGGCGCCGGCCGTGTTGCCGGAAGCGGCGAGGCTCTTGACGATCACGTCCATGGCGTCGTCATGTGAGGCTTTGAGCTGATCGAACTTGGCTTTCGGAATGTTGCGGCCCGCTACACGGAAATAATTGCGTGTGGCTTCGACGACGCGGATCGCGGCCTTCAGTTGCGGCTCTGAATCGCTCGCCTGTTTCGCGGCTCTCGGTTTGTCTAGATTGCTCACTTCAAACATGTGTCGCTCCTTTTTCTGAATTGGATTTTCTGACTCTACGACTTTCGCGCGCTGTTCCCGTTCGCCGACTCTGGCGGCGGAAGCAAAGGCACAATTTCAATGCTCGCGCCGGCAATGTTCGCCCGGGGATGCGTCCATTTTTTAGCCGCCTGTAGTTGGTGAGGTAGATTCCATAGCGGCTGCATGACGATTCGCTCAGCCGCGGCCTGGCCGCGATGTCCGCGCTCGCATAGGTCTTTCTGCGCCAGGCGAACTTCGGCCAACGCCTGGCAGGCCTGCGCGTGGAGAACGAGAACGCGTTCGACGAGGGCAGCTGTCTTGTCGCACGCTTCGCGAAAGCGTTGTTCCTGTTCTTGTTCCTCCTGCAGTCGGCGGGCGGCAGTAATCTCTTGCTGCGCCGCATTGATCTTCGGCTCCAGCTCCTCGATTAACAGTCGCAAGCCTTCCTCTTTGCGCGCCAAGTCCTTCCGCTCCGCTTCCGTTTTATCGAGAAGTGACGACGCGCCCGCATCGCCTTGCGCGGAGCGTTTTTTTAGCGATCGCGCATTTTGATCTGCGGTCTGGATCCCGAGCGACACAAGCCCGAGTTCCTTCTCGAGATCGCGGCGCGCTTTCCAGAGATGGCCAAGCTGTTGGTTCAGGTCCTCAACGCTGTTCAGTGGTGCGGTTTGTGTCGCCATACTTTTTCACCTCAGTGAAATCTCAGACGCGTGAGACCGGAGCCCGAGCTACCGGCCCCACGGTCTGTCAGGAGCCGACGAATCCAGTCTCGATCTCAAGGAGGCTCTGGACTCGCCGACTAGCTCGTAGAAATTCATTCCTGCACTTCCAAGCGCTGCGCTCGTTGCGGCTGCGGCCCCTCGAAAGTCTTGCGAAGCAGGAATGCAACCGCGCGCACGCTCGCCTGTCCTGCCCAGCGCGCGGCCACGAGGAGCAGCTCCCAAAGGATTTGCCCGGCGACAAAGCCGAGCGCGATGGTGACGATCAGCTTCATCCGACTCCATATTCCCGCCCAGGCGCAGAAACAGTTGCTTGTGGACGGGAAAGACGCGCGGCGGCGAGATCGGCAGTTAGTGAAGACCGTTGCAGCATCGGATTTTGCCCCGGGCGAGGTGGAAGAAAGATGGACGGCCAGGTGCTTTGCGGTGTACCCTCTCGCCAGACCCCGCGTAATCCTGCCCTGCTTTTTGTGGCAGACAAAATGCTCCATCATTTCCTCATCGCTGTATTCGCCGCGGCGCTATGCTTTGCGGTGAGCAGTATGTTTTGGGAAATCCGGCGGCGACCCTAGATCAAACTTCTACCCAGAAACGCTGGCCACGTCGGACGCCTCAAGAGAAATCACGCGCGCATTCGTGTTTGCGCCGAGCCTCCGTTTTCTTCCGAACTGTGCATCAAGGTTACGTGCGCGGCATGAAGCTTCTCGGCTTTCGTTGGGCTTATCGGGCGGCTTCGCCAGCCACACCCGCACTCAGCGACGATCGGAGGCTCACGCCGGCGCCGACCGCTCTTGTAAGAGCCGGGCAACTTCACGTCCGTGTACCCGCCGTGTACCCGGATTCGGCACTTCTGCTGTTTTTGGTGGATTTAACGCAACGTGGAATGAGTAACTTACGCGGAATCAGAGGCGGGATAGAGTCCGAATCCCACCCTCTCCGCCATTTCTTTTCTTTCATTTAACCGCGCGGATGATGTTGGGCCTCGACGAGTTAACGCGCCAGACGATTGCGGCGCCGAGGATTGCGGCCGTACCCATAATTTTCCACCCCAACTGATAGCTATGGGTCGCGTCAAAAATCCTGCCCAGGAGCCACGGCGCTCCCCACTGCCCCAGCGAGTATCCCATGATGATCAGTCCCAGAACCTTGCCCAGCGAATGAGTTCCGAAACATTCGGCAGCGACCAGGGGAATGAGCATGTAGTCCGCTCCCATCGAGAATCCGAATACAATCGCGAAGATCCAGATCGCGACGCCACTGTTTGAGATGCCCAGCAACAGTACTGCCGCTCCAATGGTCACGTAAAAGACCGCCATGATGTTCTTCTTTGTGAGCCGGTCAGCTACGTATCCCACGGCGACGCGCCCGGCCAGGCTGGATGCCAGCAAAATCGTGGAAAACTGCGATGCGCGGGATCCCGAATAGCCGAGATCCTTCAAAAAAAGGATGAAGTGCTGAATTACTGCGCCGATGGCGCCGACCACCAAAAATGAGCCGATCAAAATCAACCAGAAGTTTGTACTCCTCAAGACCCAACGGATCTTTGTTGGCGCTGTATCGGTAGCTATGTCGGTCGGATTTCCTGCTGTTCCATCAGGAACGAGAGCCAGATCCCCTGGACCGGAGCGCGTGATCCATATCCCGACCGGATACAACACCGCCAGAATCACCAGGCCGACCGTTTGAATTGCGATCCGCCATCCGATCACGGTCAATAAATAATTTACTGTCAGCGGCGCAACGACTCCGCCAAGTCCCAGTCCTAGATATGCGTAGCCCATCGCGCGCCCCCGCTTTTTCCGAAACCATCGAGCGATGAGAACCTGATTGGCAATCGGTCCGGCGAGGACGTAGCCAAGCACTTCGGTGACGCATAGGATTTCATACTGCCATAACCGCGTGATGAAACCCATTAAGATGAGAGACAGGCCGATGAATCCGACGCCGGAAAGAATTGCCGCTCGCGGGCCGATTCGGTCGATAAGTACGCCGGCTAGAAGACCGAAGGGAAGGCCGACCAGAAGGAATCCCAGTAGAAAACCCTGTGTGACTTGAGCGCGCGTGAATCCAAGGGATTCCACGAACGCGGTATAGAAAACCGGGAATCCGTAAAAAATCACTCCAACTGCAAAAAACAGGTTTAAGAAAGCTGCCAGGACGATCCACCATCCATAAAAGATGTGTCTCGGTTGGTTTGTCATGGCTGAGGTGTTTTGAAATGAGGTGTCTTGATCATCCACCGGTCTATCCGAACTCTGGTCCCAGAATCGCGCACAGCTCGCCATGCTTTCCGGGGAACCGATTTTTGCCACGAAACATCCGCGTAAGCGGCCGAGCATAGCGGAATCCCTGTTGACGTAACAAGTCGACGGAGATCCCGGCTGATTTCAAGCAGTCCACAATCAAGTTTTCGCGGCCGGAGCTTCGGAGAAAAGCAGCAACAAGCTTGTGGCACGTCTCTACCTCTGTGGCCATCAAGGGCCCAAGATGATCCGCAAAAGATCCCTTTCGGCCGAAGACATATCCGATCAAATTGCCGGCGTTCCATGCCGCCACTGTGAGTTCCGGTGATTCTTGATGCAGAGACTTTAGCAAGCCGCTGCGATCCGCGCCAAAGAGCTCGGAGTCCCGCGCCATGACGATTTCGAGCTCTGAATTTGAGATCGGGCGCTGCGCGTCGGTAGGCTGCGTATTCGATAGCTGCTCAGGACCTCTCTTTAGAATTAGGCGCTCGATTTCATATTCGGTGACGAACCCGATTTTTTCGTACAGCGGTTTCCCCAGCGGTGTGGCGTCCAGCTTCATTGTCGGTATCTTTACTTCATCAAGAAACGCGATCGTCTTTTCCAGAAGCCGAGTTCCAATCCCGCGCCCTCGGTATACCGGGTCAACCAGCACCATCCCGATCCATGCAAATTTGTCTTCATAGCAAATCGTAGCGGCAGTGCCAACTACTCTCGAATCAACTTCTGCGACAAAGCATCCATTCGGGCTGGCGTTCAGAAAACGCCCCCAATCTTCCGCCGTTTGATTCCAGCCTGAAATTTCTTTCAGACGCATTCCTGCGGGAATGTCCGCTTCACCCATGATGCGCAGACACATGTGAGTTCCTCGCAGGGCATTATATGCTCAGCGGCCCGCGCGTTTGGCATCGGCGTGTGACGGCAAGCGTCTCGTACAGGGAAGTCGCTGAAATTTGCGCAGTTCACGTACAATCGACGCTCATGCTGACCAACAAAGTCTCCATTCGTGACGTCGAAGATCTTGAGGACCTGCTCAGCGTCCCTACCGAGAGCCTTATCCACACGTTTCGGTCGCTCGACGGCGACATCGGAATACTTGGTGTCGGCGGAAAAATGGGTCCTACCCTCGCGCGCATGGCGGTGCGGGCATCGCATGCGGCCGGAATCAAGCGTCGGGTCACGGGTGTCTCGCGATTTTCTTCTGGGGACCTTGAATCGCGCCTCCAGTCCTCAGGCGTGCAAACTATTCGCTGCGACCTGCTCAATCGCGCGAACCTTGCGAGCCTTCCTGATTTTCCCAACATCGTCTACATGGCAGGCATGAAATTCGGTTCGTCTGGCAACGAATCACTAACTTGGGCCATGAATAGCTTTTTGCCGGCGCTGGTAAGCGAGAAATATGTGAGCAGCCGCATCGTGGCATTTTCCACCGGCAATGTGTATGGACTTTCATCGGTATCGCGCGGTGGCTCGCGCGAAGGAGACACCCTAAACCCCGTCGGCGAATATGCCATGAGTTGTCTCGGCCGAGAACGAATATTCGAGCATTTCAGTCTCGCCAATCACACAAAGATGGTCATCATCCGCCTGAACTATGCTGTCGAACTACGCTACGGCGTGCTGCTCGATATCGCGACGCGCGTCTATAGCGGCAAGCCGGTCGCGCTATCCATGGGATGCCTCAATGCCATTTGGCAGGGCGACGCAAATGCCTGGAGCCTTGAAGCCCTGGGATACGCCTCGAGTCCGCCAAAAGTTTTGAACATCACCGGACCTGAACTGCTGAGCGTTCGCCGCGTCGCCGAGACATTCGGCGAACGGTTTGGCAAGGCCGTAAAATTCGAAGGCATAGAATCTGAGGATGCCCTGCTCAGCAACGCGCAGGAATCCTTCGCGCTTTTTGGACACCCGCGCGTAACCGCCGAGCAGTTAATCGACTGGATCGCAGACTGGGTGGCGCGCGGCGGAACAACGTACGCGAAGCCGACACATTTTGAGGAACGTGCTGGCCGCTTCTGAGAAATCTGGACGACGAAAGAGATCATGAGCAGCAAAATCGATCCCCAAGTTCGCTGCGCCCTCCATGCAGGCCTGGTCATTCCGGCTCATCCACTTGCGCTCGATGCTTCCCGTCGGCTGGATGAACGCCGCCAACGAGCACTCACCCGTTACTACATCGATGCCGGCGCTGGAGGACTGGCGATTGCAGTGCACACCACGCAGTTTGCTATCCGCAATCCAGCCGTCGGTCTCTTCGAGCCGGTCCTGGAACTGGTCGCAGAAGAAATGAGCCGCGCTAATTCCAGGCGCACCGTTCCGCTGGTCCGCATCGGCGGAATCTGCGGCGACACTCCGCAGGCCCTACGCGAGGCGCGCGTCCTCCATGATCTGCACTACCACGCGGGACTTCTCAGCCTAGCCGCGCTCAAGGATTCCGACGATGTAACTCTTATCACGCATTGCCGCCTGGTGACGGAAGTTCTTCCTATCGTTGGCTTTTATTTGCAACCCTCAGTGGGAGGCCGCTCCCTTTCTTACCGTTTCTGGCGCGACTTTGCGGAAATCGAAAATGTTGTCGCAATAAAAATTGCGCCCTTCAATCGCTATCAAACCTTCGACGTTATCCGCGCCGTCGCCGAATCCGGGGCAGACATCGCCCTGTACACCGGAAACGACGACAACATTGTGATGGACCTGCTGACGCCGTACGTGGTTGCAACGGGGAAGGAATCAGCGACACTACGTTTCTCCGGTGGACTCCTGGGTCACTGGGCCGTTTGGACCCGGCGCGCCGTGGAGTTGCTGGCCGACTGCAAGTCGGCTGTCCGTTCCGGCGCGACGATCCCGGAGGAATTATTGCGGCGCGCCGTAGAAGTTACCGATTCCAATGCCGCATTTTTCGACGCCAGCAACAGGTTTGCCGGCTGCATCGCTGGCCTCCACGAAGTCTTGCGACGCCAAGGTTTGCTCCAGGGCATCTGGTGTCTCGATTCCGACGTGGGACTTAGCCCGGGTCAATTTCAGGAAATCGATCGCGTCTATTCCGCTTATCCGCATCTGAACGATGATGACTTCGTGCGAAGCCATCTCGACCGTTGGCTCAGTCCGTAAGTCGATCTTCGGGACAAGGGGGAACAAGTCCTTGCAGCGAGGCAGTGAGTACAGCTTGGCGTAGGCATGGTAGACTTTAGGTGTCGGATGTTGAACATCTGCGGACGAAGAATCCGTTCGCGGTACCGTCAAAATAATGCTGCGGTTGCAGTCCTGAGAGTTGTAGCTGTTACCGGTGACGGCAGACAGCGTGTGCTGGCGGCTGCGACACTAGCCCGTTGCATGAGAAGGCGATTGGTCCAGTTTCGATTGGCTCAAGTCATTGCAACTCAATAGTTTAGGGGCGTAGCTCAGTGGTAGAGCAGCGGCCTTTTAAGCCGAAGGTCGTGGGTTCGATCCCCACCGCCCCTACCAAAAGTCTCGTTGATTCAATTGCCCTTGCAGCGCGGCGGACCTAAGAATGAGGCTGGAATGGGGGTGTTTTGGCCTCATTCTGGCCTCAACTTTTTCCGAGGCTAGTTCCTTGCCAGGGTCAGCTCACACAGTGAACAAGTCGAATCATTCTGACAGATCCCACAGAAACGACACAAAAGCCGAAGTGAGGTACATGGCAGGTACACCGTTGCCCAAGGCTTCGAACGGGGTTCGATTCCATAACCGGCCCCGGCTGTTCCGACTGGGTGATCTTTCAGGTCCAAGCCAGCGGTTTCCATGATGTTGTCGATTTGCGTGTGCGTGTACCTCTCTGCAACTACGTCAGAAACCACCACCGCCATCACGGGAATTCAGATTTGTCTTCCCAAAGACCTTCACCGCGTCAGGACTTTGAGAGTAGTTCCCTTTATGGAATGTAATCTTCGAGCGAGTGCTTGTACGTATAGAAGGGCGAATTTACATGGTCATCAACGGTTTTCGCCGCGCAGATGCAAAGTGTGGTTTTCAAGCCAACGGAAAGAAGCTTCGCGACGCAAGCCCGAAGATGCCCACTGGCTCGGAAAAAAGGTAAGCGTCCTACCAACGTTCTTGATAAAACCTTGAGATCAGGAGATGAAAGGTGTCAGCATGACTGAACCTCAAGCTCGATTGGTCCAAGATCGTCGCGACGATATAACCCGTTAATTTTCTTTTGTGTGGATAAATGGAACGTGGAATCTGCAAGCTGTGCCTCGAAGAAAAGCCACTCTGCAAGAGCCATCTCATCCCGAGGGCGGCCTATCAGTACTGCTGCCCTCTTGGCGGCAACCCGATCGTAGCCAACGCGAAGCTTGTCATTGAAAGCTCGCGCCAAATTCAATTTCCGCTTCTCTGCCGGCCTTGCGAGCATGCACTCAATGACGGCGGCGAAAATTGGGTAATTCCCCTTTTCGCGAAATACGACGGAACGTTTGGCTTTTTTGATCTTCTGAAACAGATACCTCCTGACGTCACGGAGGATGGATTTGATGGGTACGCTACAACGAAAAACGCAGCAATCGCGGGCGACAAACTGATCCATTTCGCCCTCGGGATTTTCTGGAAAGCTGCTGTGCATTCGTGGGAGGGCGGGAAAACAGGACCACTGATTGACCTCGACAAATATCGCGAGCATGTTCGAATGTATTTGCGAGGCGAATCAAGCTTCCCGGAGCGAATGGCTTTGAGTATCGGCGTAATTCGGCCTCCAGTGACCGAGGTTGCGTTCTTGGCACCGTTCCGTACCCAGGAAGCTGCGTTTCACCGATTCTATTTTTATACCTCGGGGATCTGCTGGACGTTGGGAGTCGGGAAGGCTGTGAATGAGGAAATACGACAGGCTTCTTTCGCCTTCAACCCATTGCGGCCCATCGTGGTAGGGGATTTTAAGCCGGAGGTTCAGTTTGCGTTCCGCAGCATACTGCGCTTTGCCACGAGAGCGCGAAACGTAGAAAAGTACCTTAAACCACGAAATAAATAGCGACACTCCCGCCGCCTGCGAGCGGCGTCCGGTCGATCCGCTGGACTTGGGCGACCATCAACTTGGCGCACAAGGCGAAGAGGTTGGTTTGGAGCGTGGCAATTTGTGGTTTGATTGCGAGTGATACGGCTGCGTATTTACTAGACTGCGTTGCATGGACTGCGGACACGTCGGTTTTGTGGATGGCTTACATCGAAAGCATAGACGATCCGCTCCCAAGACTGGCGTGCTTCCCAAACCTTTGAATCGTGTTTGTTCAGGTTTGGTTGTCACATTACGGCTAAGAGTTATTCCTTGAAGACGTTTAGAGCATCCTTGTCGTCGCGCAGACCCACGAACTTTGAGTGTCTCAGGTGATCAGCATCGGTCCATTCAAGGTACTCCAGCCGGGCCACAATTTCAGGCTTAACCCAAACGCACTTCTTCATCTTCTCGACGGTTAGCGCCTCGCCCCAGCGCGCTTTGTGGGTCTCAGCGAGGTTGACGAAGGGGCAGGTCGGAATCACCAGAAGCTTGAGCTTCTCAAAGACGCGGCGCCTCGAAGCAGGCACGAAGCCGTTTCGCGTGCGCGCGACGTAGATCAGGTCCTTTCCTCGGTAGTAGCCAACGATGATGGCGTCCAGCCCGTGCGGCCCTGGCGTGTAGCCACCGACCAGGAGTCTCAAAGAGAACCATGGTTGCCACTTAACCAACGTTCTGCTGCTGGTTTCGGAACCGACAGGCTTCGTTGCGAAGAAGCGATGAAAACCGCTCGTAGAGAAAACCCCAACCGCTGGGTCGCAACACCCCGCAAACCGAGCACACGGTGCGGAAGGTCAGAACAGACCCTGCTCAACCAGGTGGGCTGCGAAGCAAGAAAAACTCCAGCCGTTGGAGTGGTGTTTTTTCTTGACTTCTCCCTTTTAGAGAACTTACCAGGCACTGAACTCACTCCAACGAAGGCTGGCACTTTTGATGGCGTCACCGCCACGGTGTTGCAGTCACGAAAGAGTTTGGAGCGATTAGCCGCCGCAGTCCTGTCAAACAGCACGCGCGATGGAACACTCTTAGACAGTTTGGCCTATGAGCACACCTGTACCCTCGGGCTATTCAAGGCTGCATGAAAGAATCTCAAACTTAAGAACATTGAGCGTTCGACTCTCGACGGACACTCTGTGAGGAGACAAGCA
>Ga0157378_10001962_pt1 | contig 18444 bp, 15 predicted proteins | sample M65metaG_FD_115309 | JGI IMG/M metagenome (GOLD analysis project Ga0157378, IMG submission 115309) | Miscanthus rhizosphere microbial communities from Kellogg Biological Station, Michigan, USA - M6-5 metaG | ecosystem: Host-associated > Plants > Roots > Rhizosphere > Soil | place: USA: Michigan...
AGCGAATTGGGCCCGACGTTCTCGATCGCGATCGCATTGAAATCGACCGCGCCCTGCCGGATCGGCACCGCGACGTCGGCATCGACGAACCACAACGCGTCCTTGACGAACGCGTGCACCAGCCCGTCGAGCGTGCGGAGCGCATCGAGCCGCAGCGGTTGCGGCGCATCGCCGGCGGCCGCCGCGCCACGGGCCAACGCCGCCCGCAGATGCTCGACGACCACGTGGCGCGCAACGAGAGAGGTTATGGCCGGGGCCCCCGCGATCGGCGCAAACTCGGCACGTACGTCCTCGAGCGCTACCCGCTCGATGTCGATGCGTACGCCGGCCGTAGTCGCGCGCACGGTTTGCATGACGATCGCGGCCGCCGTCAGCGTTGTGTGTCCGTCCGGCTGCGCGGCCAGCGTGAGAGCGCGCGTGGTGAAGCCGGCGCAGGCGAGCTCCACTCCGGGGATGCGGAGAAACGCGGTGGAACTGGGCGGTGGGATCGCGGCCATGGCCAAGCGATGCGCGAAAGTTCGCAGTATGCACGCTGCGGCAGCCGGTCGGACCGATCCCCGGTCTTGCCTGCGATCCGCGCTCTCCGCGTCTATCGAGCGTCGGAAAACCGATCACGTATGCGCAGAAGTCCGGAACCGTGACGTGCCCCGAGAGCGCTGGAATCCGCGCGCGGGCCATTTCGAGGACATGCGTCCGGGCGAGCGGCAGGACGACCCCGACTTCTCGCGGTGTCGCCGTCGCTGAACGCTCTGGATCGCTAGGGGGACAGTCGGTGGCCTGGATGCGAAGGCTGGATCCGCCGACGTTGCAGGAGGTCCAATTCACCGTCCGAGTCGTCTCGACGACGCTCTGGTGAGTGCACTCGGGGGATCCGTGCCCGTCCAATAGCTTTTAAGATAACCGCTATCTTTGGGATAGTCGGTGAAACGTCCGCTCCCGGGCAGAAGCCGACTTCGCGCTTTCGCTCCCTGAAGCGCTCTCGGCCGTCATGGCGTGGTGCCGCCCAGCGTCCGTTATAGTCACACTGGGTCACGCGTGGTAGTCAGCTTTCTACGCGTCTGGTCGGTCACCCGCGGAAAACTCCCATGGACGACGTCCCGCCGGACTCCAGCGACCTGCAGCACCTCACCCTGCGGACGCTCGGCTACTATGATTCGCGCGCCGAAGCATTCCGCGCCGGCACGCGCGACCACGACGTGCGCCAGAACATCGACGCTCTACTGTCTCGAATTACAGCGCCCTCACCCTTCACGCTGCTCGATTTAGGCTGTGGGCCGGGCCGCGACCTGAAAACCTTCCGCGCCCTCGGCCACGTCGCCATCGGCCTCGATGGCTCCGCGGCGCTGGCGGCGATGGCTCGGGCTGACACGGGCTGTGAGGTCTGGCAGCAGGACTTCCTCGCGCTTGACCTTCCCGTGGCCCGCTTCGACGGCGTATTTGCGAACGCTAGCCTGTTCCACGTTCCCGTGGCGGCGCTGCCGCGCGTGTTGCGGCAACTGCACGCGAGCCTGAAGCCGGGCGGTGTGCTGTTCAGCTCGAATCCGCGCGGCCACAACGAGGCCGGCTGGAACGGCGATCGATACGGGGTCTATCACGACCTCGGTGCGTGGCGCGCCTTCATGAACGCCGCAAACTTCGAGGAACTACTGGCGTACTACCGCCCCGACGGATTGCCGCACGATCAGCAGCCATGGCTGGCCACCGTTTGGAGAGCGGTCGGCTGACGTCCGCGCGTGAGCGCGCCAAGCACCGATGCGAACGGGCGACGATTCAAGCGACCCGTCGAATTCGGGCAGCGGACCCCGCGGAGCCCGCGGGGTCCTTGCACCAGGCCGAGGTTACGGCGTAACGTCAAACGGGAAGCAGTGCGGGTGCTCGAATCCGCTGGGCGTTGTGTTCAGCGTCGCATAGAGAATATTGTCAGTGCCATTGAGTCCCACCCCGGCAACGCTGGCCGGAGGCGCCAGACCCGCAAGCGCGCGCATGCGATAGGCGATCGCGTGATCGGCACAAGCGCTGTCGCCGCTTAAGCCCAGCCCACCGATCACCTTGCCGTTCTGGTATAGCGCCACCCCTCCGCCGAAGGTGATGATCCCCCCCGTAACCCTGCTCGAGCCCGAGCCCTGTGGCAGAAATGCGGGATTGAAGGGATTCGAGTTGTTGAGTCCGTAGAGCGACCCGCCGGGCTGCGTCGCGGCATAGAGATTGGCTGTCGACAGCGCCAGCGCGTCGTTGCTGAAGTCGTTGGCCGTGCTGGCCTTGGCCATCGCGATGGCGCGGCTGCCCGGCCAAGCATCTCCAGTCCTGATCACCGAGCACAGCACCCCCTGGCGGTCGACAACGGCTGACCACATTCGGTTCGGCCCGGACAAGAACTGGCCAAAGATCGCGCCGTTGTTTAGCGTGACTACCATCGCCAACTTGCTTTGCACGTTGGCTACGACGTTGGATGGGAGTCCGCACCCTCCCTGGTCATCCTCCGCCAGAGCAAATCCCGAGAACAGAATGCCTGCCGCAAATACGATCGGCTTCGCTTTCATGTAGACCTCCAATTGTGACGAGGCAGCGCGACTGCCACCTCTATGTTGGAAAAGGCAACCAACAGCTACACGCGGGACACTTTCGCGACCCTCGAACAGCCCCAATCGAGTGCCTCGCCGCCGCGACGCTAGGCCGCGGCGCTTACCAGCCCAGGCTTCGCCTCCGGCTCCCCGCCGAACTGAAAGGCGCTGTCAGAATGTGGATGCGCTTCTCACCGATCGCTTACGGATTCGGCAATGCGCGGGATACTGCGCTCACCGGCACGTTTCGTACCGATAACGCCGTTGTCCGGAAATTGGCGGCGACGGAAATCAAGGGGATTTGTGTCGCCGAGACAAAGAGAACTACCCGCGCCAGGGCTGGAGGCTGCAAGAACGCGACGGTCGCGATGGCCAACCTATTACGCACCCGCAATTCGCTGCGGGTGAAAGCGTTCCGATCGCCTATCGATTCGTGCGGCCCGCGATCTGGCGATGAATGCGTTCGGTTTCCGCCGCCGGCTTGACACCGAGCACGATCGACAGAAGCTCACGGCAGCGACGGAACGCGTTGAGTGCCTCGGCTTGATCGCCGGCGGCGTCTAGCGCCCGCATCAGCCCACGATAGAACGACTCCGCGAGGTTGTCCGCTTCGAGCCCGCGGCGATAGACGTCAATCGCGGTCGCCCAGTCACGGGACTGCTCGAGCGCTGCACCCAATTGCGCCAGCGCCCGGACGAAGCGCGAACGCAGCACATCGCGTGGCTTGGCGTTCTACGGGGCTCCGTGGCCACCGAGAAGGGGCCCGGGGTAGGCGTCGAGCAGCCGGCGTGCCGCATTCGCGGCGGCGACCTTGCCTTCGCCTGCACGAGCCAGCGCCGCCTCGAACGCCCACACGTCAGTCCAGATGAGCGAGCGCGCAAGCGACAATTGCCCCGAGGACAGCTCGATCGCGCCTTCGACGTCGAGAAGCTTGCGCAAACGGAACAACGCCATATCGAAGGAGCCTTTTGCGGCGGCGCCGTCCGCTTCGGGCCAAAGCGCGGCCACGACGGTTTCGGCATCGACGGCCTTGCCTCCCGCCGCGACCACGAACTTCAGGAGGTCCAGCGGACGTAGCTGCGTCTTCCCGGTGAAGCGCACGGGCTCTCCGTCCCGAACGATCTCGAATCCACCCAGCACGCGAATTCTCATCCGGAACGGCCATTGCGCGCATACGTCGTCGGGCGCCACGAGCCCGTGGCGTTCGATCAACATGCGCACGTAGGCGGGTTCGATCCCTCGCTCGAGCGCCAGATCCGCAAATCGCGCCGCGAGGTCTGGGCGGCTTGGCATGAACACGATGTCGCCGCGCGCGCGGCGGTCGCCCAGGACACGCGCCAGGCCTTCGGCCGCTCGTTGCGTGTCGCCGGCGTTCATGTCCGCCTCGACCTGAAGGAGCCCAGCCCGCTCTTCGAAGACTTTTCGATCGACGGGTGATGCACGTGCAATTGCCTCGTTCAGTGCCCGGTTCGCGCCATCACGGTCGCCCAGCGCCGCGCGGGCCCAGGCGAGGCGGGCCAGGAAGTGCGGCATTTGCAGCGAAGGAACGTCGAGCTCTCGAACCATTTCGAGCGCGCGTTCGGCGTGGTCAGCCGCGGCCCTGGGATGGTCGAGGCGCTGCTCGAGGATCGAGCGCAGGTGAAGGTAGTAGGGCCAGAGCATTCGCTTGGCCGGCGACAAGCGACGCTCCATCAGGTCGAGGCGTGACTTGGCGGCCGCGTGATCGCCCTTGTTAATCAGCGCCGCGGCCTCCTGGTGGTCGATGTCGAACAAGTGATTCTCGAGGCCATAGCGCTCCGCAACAGCGCGGGCATCCCGCATGACTTCGGTCGATTCTGCGTACCGCCCGTGGATGAAGTGCCAGTGGGCGAACTGTGCGGCCCACCACACCTGCATCAGAGGCGTGACCTCCGGTTTGCGAAGAACAGGCTCGATGCGCGCGACGAGCGTGGCCGCGGACTCGCCTTCCGTGCTCCAATTGATGTAGTTGAGCAGGATCGAGGCGGCCATCACCCGCACGGTGAGGTCGCTTTCGCCGTCGATGAGTGCGTCAAGGCGCCGCGCGCAGGCGGCGATGTCCTCGTCGTCCGGCTTGCGCAGCAACAGCGCGATCAGCAGCGCTGCGCGCGCACGCAGTTCGCTCGCAGGATCGAGGTCGCTGCGCTCCTTGTCTCGAAGCAGACGCTTGAGCTCCGGCAGCCACCGATCCAGAGGTGCGAAATTCGCCCATTCGTAGTAGTAGCTGTTCACGATCGCGCTCAGCGCGAGCGCCTCTCCACGTCGATCCCCGGTTGCGCGGAACGCTTCATATGCCCGTTCGATGGCAGGTCGGCCTTCATGTGGCTCGACGAAGATCCATGCGCGGCCGGACCAGTAGGTGAGCCAAGGATCATGCTCGCGCATTGCGGTGGGAAGCGCCTCGATCCAGTCGGAAAGCGCTTGCGACCGGCCCTGGCGCGCCCAATCGAGCGCGTGTGCCAGTATGAGCTTGCGCATCTCCGTCCATTCGCCCGCGTCGCGAAACAGAGCGAGCGCCTCGCTCTGAAGCCCGCGCGCCGACACGAGATGACCCGCGCGCGCGGTGGCGGCTCGGCGGTCCTCCGGGGTGACGCGCTTGCCGAGCTCCTCCAGCAGGAACTCGCGGAACAGCGCGTGGTAGTGATACGTGACGGGCTCTCCGTGCCGCCGATCAGTGAACAGGTGGTGGCGGTAGAGATACTCGAGCAAGCGCGGCGCCTCGTCGCTGCCGCTGAGCGCGACGGCTTCGGCGCCAGTGATCGACGGCGCAATTGCGCTGAACATCAGCACGCGGCGGTTTTCGGGCCGCGCGCTGTTGAAGATCTCGCTCGCAAAATATTGGAAGATCGCGTCCTTGCCTTTGCCCAGTGATTCATCGGGCGTGGCGCCGCGTCGCCGAACATGCTCGCGCAGGAGCACGAGCGCTGCCACCCAGCCGTCGCTTTGGCGGTGGATGCGCAGGAGCTGCATGGGATCGACGGTCTGGCTCCCAAGAATGGCCTCCGCTTCGTCCCTGGTGCAGCGAAGTTCCGCTTCGTCGATCCGCGCGATGCGCCCGCACGCCAGGAGTCGCATGAACTCGGGCGGGGGATCGGCGCGCGATATCACGATGACCGTGATGCGCTCGGGCACTTCTTCCAGCCCTTGCGCGAAGGCGGCACGCTGCTCGAGCGTCGTCGCCGCTTCGTGGAAGTTGTCGAAAACGACGACGCACGGTAGCGGCAACGCGGAGAAGAAATCACGGAAGAAGCCGCGAACGAAGCGCGCGAGGTCCTGGTCTGGCTCGGACGTGAAACGCGGCAAGGCGGTCGCCGTGCTCCCCGGAAGCTGCTGCGCAGCCACGGTCAGGTAATGCAGGAACGTCGCGGTATCGGCATCGCCAGCGTCGTACTGGTACCAAAGGTGGCGGCGGCGGCGCGCTTCGAGATAGCTCGCCACGAGCGTGGTTTTGCCAGCGCCCGGCGCCGCCGACAGCCAGACGATGGGCCGCGTCGCCGCCTCGTCGAGGAGGGCAAACAGACGCGGGCGCGGCAGCGCGCCGTACAGCTTCGGCCGGGTCAGCTTGGCGAGGGTCGGACGGGCGGCCACGTCGCTTCCTGTTGGCGGTGGACCTCGGCAAGCTTACCACCAGCTGGAGAACTTCCTTTGTGGACAATGACTTGCGACGATCGAACACTGCCGTTCGAATCGGTGAGTCATCGGAAAGGAGCTCACCCGCAAGCTCGCGCCCGGCCAAACGAGGAGTCCGCGATGCTGCCTACACCACCACGTGTTCTCGCCCGCTGTGCCTTCGCCGTGCTGCTGTCCTGGGCGTGCTACGAATGCGTCGGGCTGGAGACGAGGCTTTCGCACGGCGATGACGGGGCGTCGCTTGCGCTCGTGATCGCGGGGATCATCGGCGTTTCGGCCCTGGTCGCGAGCGTCGCGGGATTCGCGTTCTGCGCGCTCGCGGGCAGCGCGCTTGCGTACCTGCGTGTCGATCCGGTGGAAGCGGTGCGGCTGATGCTGATTTGCTCCGCGGTGATCCAACTCTATGCGGTGTGGAAGATCCGCGACGGCATCGTCTGGTCGGCACTGTGGCCGATGCTCGCCGCGGGCTGCGTAACGGCGCCCCTCGGCGTGTGGCTGCTCGTGCGCGTCGACAACACGTTATACGGCGTCGGACTTGGCATCCTGCTGTGCGCCCACGGCGCCTATGCCGTGCTCCGCCGCGACGACATCGTCGTGCGTGGAACCGCGTGGCGGGACGCCGCCGCCGGCGCGCTGAGCGGACTGGCAGGAGGACTGGCCGGCTTGTCCGGATCATTCGTCGCGATCTGGTGCTCGATGCGCGGGTGGGACAAACATGTGCAGCGTGCCGTGTACCAGCCGTTCATCCTGGTTATGCAGGTGTGGACGCTCGTGTGTCTGCGCTGGCACGCGCCCGGCGACGCATCCTATCTCGAGGGCTTCGACTTCGTTCCGTTCGCGTTGCTCGGCGGTGTCGCCGGATTCGCGATCTACCAGCGATTGACTCACGCTCACTTTCGAGCGGTGGTCAGCATGTTGCTCATCTTCTCGGGGCTCGGCTTGCTCAGCCGATCGCTGTGACGCTGTTGCGATGGAACGGCGATGCTTTCGATCCGTACTCGCCTTACAAACTTCACGATGCCGGCTGCACCGGAGGTCGGCGTCGCTGGTGCGGCGACCGACGCGCACGCATCGGCCCCGGCTACCACTTTTGGCCAGATCGCAGTATGTCGCCCGTTGAATTCACGGCCAGATCACGAACGTCGACACTTCATCACATCAGCCGTCAGACAACAGCGGATTTCCGGGGAACGACAATGCGCGGGCAACATCGCTACGGTGACGAAGAAACGATTGTCACGCTGCGCGAGCAGGCCGTTGCGGTGCTCTTCGTCATCGGCATTGCGGCGTTGCTGATCGGGCCTGTCGTGATCCCATCAGACTTACCTTCGCGAACGAACACCCAAACGGCGGCTGTTTTGCAGTTCGAGTCGAGCGAAGCGCCGTCGAGCCGTTTGGATGACGTCGGACCTCCCACGCACGACTCGCTAGGAGCGACGCCATGAAGGACGTGGGGCGTCGAATGATCCCCACCATGGTTCCTATACGCAGATCGCAGTACCACTTTCGACATAGCGCTTTGGCGTGCACTTCAGCGTCGTTTATGCCGACCGAGGAATGGTGTGGCCGAGCGCTCTGCGGAAAATCGCGTTCACCACGCTTCGTCCACGATGGGAGCATCTCATGAAGAGCCGAATCGACTTCGAACGCAAAGGTGGGGTCAGGGCAAATTCCGTTCGTGCGCTGGTCGCCGCGTTGTGCGTGCTCGGACTGGCGAGCCTGACCTTGCTTCATAGCAATGGCGACGGCCGGATCGCCGCGGGTTACGTCGCATCGACGCAGCCGACGACGGACGGCCCGGTCGTGAATTCGCGTTTCCTCCACGCGCCGACAGGCGACCCGTCGGTGCCGAGCGCGGAATCCGTTTTCTCCCGCAAGGACGCCGCGCCGGACGACGATCCGCCGGCGCCGACGTTCTGAGGGCGAACGCGTGACATCCGGGCACCGGTGCCAAGGGTTGCTTGCCGGCGCGTCTTTCCTGATCGCAACGGCGGCGGCAGGGACCCCGCAGGTTGTCGGCGACGAGGCATGCGCGCGCTACGAAGTGGACATGGCGTCGTTCGCTTCGTGCATCGACGGAAAGGTCGTGCGTCCCGACGCGACGGAGATCCCAGTCGTTGGCGCAGAGGACCGCTCTCACTACACCGTCCACTTCGCGCCGGAGGCGCGCTATCGGGCGGGATACCTGCTGGCGGCGATCATGCCCGGCTTTGACGCCGCACCCGGCACGCGACAGCGAGCAGAATACTCGCAGGGTTGTAAATCGGCGCCGCAGGTGCCCCTTCGCGACGCTCAATCGCGGTAGCGTTGCGCCGCCATGGCAGCGGCCGTGCGATTGCACACGTTCAAGGCGCGAAAGACGGCAAGGAGATGGACCTTTACCGTGCCTTCGGTAATGCCGAGTTCGCGCGCGATGAGCTTGTTGGACAGGCCCTGTCCAAGCAGGCGCAGGACATCGAACTGGCGGCCGGTGAGCCCGAGCCGGCCCTCGTCGCGGCCGCTCGCGACCATTGGCGGATCCCGTCTCGCGGCATTTACCAGACGCGGCGGCACATACGTCCCGCCAGCGAGAATCAGCCGGACCGCGCTGACGATGACGTTCGCAGAGTCAGATTTCGGAATGAATCCACAGACACCGAGGCGGAGCAGCTCCGCGACCATCGTGACGTCCTCGTCGGCGGAAACGACCGCCAGCGGCATTTGCGGCAGGCGTTCGCGTATCGCCTGCACCGTCGCCGTCCCCTCGACGCCCGGCATGTGCAGATCCATCAGCAGGAGGTCGATGTCGGGCTCGCTGTCCACCATGGCGAGTGTGGATGCTGCATCGCTCGCCTCGATGAAGCGTATTTCGCTCCCCAAGGTGGCCAACGCTGAGCGCAACGCCGCCCGGACGATGGGGTGATCGTCGGCCAGTGCGATAAGCACGGGGGCGTCTGCCATGATCCTTGAGTCGCCTCGTTATTTCGCGACGCGTCCATTATAGTGAGGATGTCTCGCGCGGCAACTCTGTGAATATTCACATCGCCCGACTGCGCCGACCATCTCGCCCTGGCGGCCCATGATCATGTTGCGTACTCTTCGTTACGCCGCCGTGGCCACCAGTGTCGTGGTCCTCGCGCAATTCGCGGTGGCATCTTCGCGTGGTGCCGATTCGCGCGTGCAGACGTTGACGCGGGCGCAGTTCGTATTGTCCGAGTCTGCCACGCCGCCCATCGTCGATGGGGCCGCACTCGTGTCGCTTCCCGACGATTGGGAAACCAGTCGACCTCTCGCCACGGGCTCCGGGTGGTATCTCGTGGAGTGGACGCCGCCCGTCAACCCGGCTCCCCTTTGCGCGGTGTACCTGACCGGCACCACCGTGCCGAGCGAGGTCTATGTCAACGGCCATCTGATCGGCGCGACTGGCGCCCTGCTGGGCCCACGGCCCCGCAGCTGGCAGCAATCGCAACTCTTCGTCGTTCCCGGCAGCATCATGCGGCCCGGTGCGAATCAGATCGCGCTGCGGGTGCATGTCAAGGAGCCCGGTGCGGGAGACATGGGGCCGATCCTCGCCGGACCTGAGCCGGCGCTGCGCGATCGTGCGCTCCGCGACATCTTTCTGTTCACCCTGGGCCCTGCGGTCGTGAGCGTTACGATCGTCGTCCTCGGCCTGTTCATCGTCGTCTTGTGGTTGCGCCGGCGTGATCCGACGTACGGACTATTTGGCGTCGCCGCAATTCTATGGGGCGTTCACACGGCATTGTCATTGCTCTCCGCGCCATTCCTTCCGCAACCGCACTGGTACATCGCGTGGACCACGATGTACTTGTTGTTCGTCGCGCTTCTGTGCCTGTTCTGTCTGCGATTCGCGGAGGCGGATTGGCCGCGATTTCGTCGATTCGTCGTCGGCTACATCTTGGCAGCGCCGGTGCTGCTCTACGTCGGCAACGTGTTCGGGTTCATCAATCCGATTGCGGATGTGCTGCGCCTGGGCGCGATCGTGATGGTTTTCGTCGCCCTCGGCGCCGTCACCCGATACACCGCGCGCAAGCGGGATACGGAGAGTGTGCTGCTGCTGTTGGCCGGCGCCGTCTCGCTGGTGTTCGGAATCCACGACTGGATGGTCAATCAGTATTCTGTGGAAGTCCGTCGACTGATGCTGGTCCCCTATGCCGGACTGGCGTTCCTCCTGCTGGTCGGCTGGATATTGACCGATCGCTTCGTCCGTGCACTGAACGAATTCGAGGTGCTCAATGCCGGTCTCGAGCAGCGCGTCGCCGAAAAGAGCGAGAGGCTCAACGAGCAACTCGAGCAAACCCGGGCGGCACGCGATGCGGCCGAAACCGCCGACCGGTCGAAGTCGCGCTTTCTCGCCGCGGCGAGCCACGACCTGCGCCAGCCACTGCACGCCCTCGGCCTGTTCGCGGCACGGCTGAGTGACCGTACACGCGACCCTGAGGACGCTGCGCTCGTCCAGCGCATCACCACCTCTGTGGCGTCGCTGGAATCGCTGTTTTCCGCGCTTCTCGACATTTCCAAGCTCGAGGCCGGCGTCGTGGCGGCGGAGCCGCGGCCGATGGCGCTCGGTCCCCTGTTCGAGCGGCTCGTCAACGATTTCGCGTCGGAGGCAGCCGAGAAGGACCTGAGGTTCAGCGTCGTTCCCACGCATCGCGCAGTGTGTTCAGATCCGGTCTTGCTGGAGCGGATCCTGCGCAACCTCGTTAGCAACGCATTGCGCTACACGGAGGTGGGCGGCGTAGTGGTAGGCGCCCGCAGGTGCGGCCCGTCGGTCGCGATCGAGGTGTGGGACAGCGGCCCAGGCATACCCCTCGCGGAAGTCGACCGCGTATTCGAGGAGTTCTATCAGGTCGGCAATCCGGAACGCGATCGCAGTCGGGGGCTCGGTCTGGGTCTCGCGATCGTCCGCCGACTGACGAGCCTTCTTGGCCACCAGATTATCGTCAGATCGCGGCCAGGACGTGGCTCGATGTTCCGTTTGCTTGTAACCGAAGTCCCGGCGCACAACGTGGCCAGCGATGCCGTCGCGGCGCCGTCACAGCACTACGATGCGCTATTCGGAAGACGCGTCCTCGTAGTCGATGACGACGAACCCGTGCGGGAAGGGATGCGGCAGACCCTCGCCGCATGGGGCTGCCTCCCGCTGATCGCCGTCAATGCCGACGAGGCAGTCGGACGTTGCGCAGAAGGTCCTCCCCCGGACGCCATGCTCGTGGATTTTCGATTGCCCGAGGGCCGCGACGGCATCGCCGCGATCGCGATGCTCCGCTCGTCGTTCGGCCACGCCGTGCCGGCCATCATCGTTTCCGGCGAGAGCTCGTCCGAAGAACTGGCGCGCATCGAACGCGGCGGCTTCCTGCTCTTGCACAAGCCGATAGCGCCGGCAAGGCTGCGCGCCGCGCTGTCGTTCTTGTTGGCGCAGGCCCATCCCAATCCCGACCCTCAATGAATATCCTCAATCAAGGCGTCGAATGCTCCATTCGCGCTCACGCCGGTCGCGGCCTCCGGAATCCTGAAGATCCCGCGGACTGCCGAGCGCACGCGTGGACGAGTCCGGCCTCGTGCGACTCCCCATGACGGCTTCAGTTTGGACTGCCCGGCCGCCGAGCCGACGCAGTGTAAACCGCTAACCACGTTTTGCATTGGCGGGGTCGCGAGCCAATTCCGAACACCGTAGCCGCCTTCTACATCCTTGGTTGCGTAGCTGGCGGCCAACAACTGCGCCGCGGGGTGTGCTTGCGCAGTCAGCTTGGATAGGGCTTTGACCCTTGAACGCGGCAAGCATGAAGCGCGGTTTGCCCTCACGCCGATCTGCTGTTCAAGTTTGAGCGCTTGCGAGGGACGCGACGGCGCGGACGCACGCCGCCCCTTCGTATCGCGAACGCGTCAGAACAGGCCATTGCGTTTCGCGATTGGCTGCAAGGCAACGCGCTTGCGCGCCTAACCAAGTGACGAATGGCTGCGCGCCGTATGTGCGAAAGCGCACCGACAGACCACGAGCCGATGCGGATGCTGACGGACGTTTCGCTGCCTTAGCGTGCGGCCAGCGAATTCTCTTTTGAGGAACACGATGACTTACGTACCGTTGTGGTGCTACTCGGGAGTGCTGGCTATGGCCGTCGCTACGGCGAGCTGCACCAAAGTTGAACCTGTCGTGTCGGCCCCGAATTCGCTCAGCGTCGCCGGCCCGGCAACGATCCCGACCAGTGCCGCCCCGGCCGACCGCTATGACATCACCAAGATGGACTTCAAGCCAGGTGCCGCCGTGCTCTCCAGTGAGCCGCACACGGGCCCGTTCGCGCAAGGGAGTTCGCTGTCCTTGGATGCGGCGGTGAAGCCTCTGGTCCCTGATGTGGTTAAGGAGATTCGACTCGATACCACGCACAAGATTATCGAGATTGCGCCGGGCGTGAAATTCTCGGCGTGGACGTTCGGTGATCAAGTCCCTGGGCCCGTCGTGCGTGTACGAGTGGGTGACCGCGTCAAGTTCTCGATGACCAACCGGTCGAATGAGCCCACACCCGGCGTCAACTTTGCCGCTGCGCCGATGATGCATTCAATGGACTTTCACGCGGCGATGGTGTCTCCGCAGGACAAGTACCGCTCGATAGCGCCGGGTCAGACCATCAGTTTCGAGTTCACTCCGAACTACCCCGGGGTGTTCATGTATCACTGCGGCACGCCCATGGTGCTGGAGCACATTGCGTCGGGCATGTACGGCATGATGATTGTCGAGCCGCGCGATGGCTATCCGACCAAGGTCGACCGCGAATATGCGGTCATCCAGAGCGAGTTCTACACCAAGCTTGACCCTCAGAAGCGGCAAGTCAACGGTGTTCCGCTGTACATCCTCGACGGCGAACGGGTGCGGGCCAAGGCCCCGACTTACACTGTCTTCAACGGCCGTTACAACGGCATGGTCGACAAGCCGTTGGCGGCCAAGCCCGGCGAGCGCGTGCGACTGTTCGTCTTGAACGTCGGCCCGTCGAACACCTCCAGCTTTCACGTCGTCGGCACCATCTTCGACCGCGTCTGGATGGACGGCAATCCCGACAATCAAATGCGAGGGATGCAGACGGTACTGCTGGGGTCGTCGTCGGGCGCCATCACCGAGTTCATCGTCCCCGAGGCGGGCAGTTATGTGATGGTGGACCACCACTTCGCCAACGCGGCGCAAGGGGCCATTGGCATCATTAACGCGGGTGGCAAGTCCGAGGAAGGCGCCACCGACAGCGAGCATCACAACATCCCCGCCACCGCTACTCCAACCGATGCGGTCGCAGTACGGGGCAAGCTCGCCTTCGATTCGAAGTGCCTGGCATGCCACACTATCGCGGGCGGGGACAAGCTTGGGCCCGACCTGTACCAGGTGACCAAGCGCCGCGACGAGACTTGGCTGACGCGCTGGCTCAAGAACCCAGAGCAAATGGTGGCCACCGACGCCACGGCCAAGCAGCTTCTCGACAAGTACAAAGTGCCGATGCCCAATCAGAACCTCTCCGACCAGGAGATTCGCGAGTACATCAGCTACTTCCGTTGGGCGGACGCGAACGTACGACCGCAAGGCACTGCCCAGCCGCAGCCCGCGGCTGCCGGCACCGCCTTGCCTCCCAGTCAGGTGCCGTCGGCGCCCGGGCCTGGGAACGCCGGGGGCGTCGACTAGTGGGGCTCGGTTGTATATGGTGTTTTCTAGTGAACTCGTGGCTCTCCTTGTTGATCACATCGCTTTCGGCATCGACGGCCGCCTTCGCCTGCGGCGTCTGCATCGAGGACCGCGTGGCGGCGACATACGACCACGCCGTGGTTGTAAAAGCGGCTGCGGACCGTCGGGTAATGGTGTTTGCTGCCGTCGATGGTCAGGCTCCCGCGAAAGTGCTCGCCGCGAGCGCGCAGCGTGCGGCCACCCGAGTCACGGGAGTCGACCCGGCCTCGGTGCGCTCTTCCGCCGATCCCGCGGGCGCATTGTCGTTCGCGCTCGACCCGAGCGTGCAAACGCCTGAGAGCGCAATCAGCGCTATTGCTCGCGCGTCGACGCAGAAGGGACTGAGACTTACGTTGCTCAAGGTCGTGCCGTAGAGCACGTGAGGGTTGACCAGGTAAGCAACACTGAAAACTCGACCGGAGGGTTCCGCACGCTGGCCCTTCGGTTTCGAACCGTTCTATCTGCCGGTCAGCAGCTTCACGGCCGTCTCGGTGCTGCCGGCGACGGCAGCTACCGTCATGGACGCAGTCACTCAACGCTTGGCCGAGGCCAATGCCGGGCCAACAGCGGACAGGGACGGACCTTATGGAAGCGCGTGCTCGCCACCACCCCATAGGGTGGGTGCTGCAAACACTGGCGGCGTGATTCGATAGCATGCCGGCCCGCACGACGAACGGCCTGGCCACGCGAGCGAGCCGGAACGCAGACGAGGCAGCTGGGTGACACCCTTCCCAGATTACCGCGCCTGGCCCGAAGCGGTCAGGAGTTGACGCTGCGACCAATAGCGGTCGGTGCGGCCGATCACTGGATGACTTCGTCGGCCCGCACGAGCAGAGACTGCGGAACATTGAGGGACATTTTCTTCGCAGCCGCAAGATTGATCACCAGGAAATACCGATTGGGTTGCTCGACTGGCAAATCACCCGCCCTCGCTCCCCGCAAGACCTTGGCAACATATTCAGCCGCCAACCTAAAGATCTCATTCTGATCGCTTCCATACGAAATCAACCCGCCCGCGCGGACCACGTCAGCAAACTCGTACATCGCAGGAATACGCTGTGCGCCGACGTAGTCGATAATCCGCTGCCGGTTCAAGTTCGTGAATGCGTCCGTTAGCATCATCATCGCGTCGGGAGGCGTGCGGGTCATAGCCGCGATAGCGGCATCGAAGTCACTCGCTTTGCGCACGCCAAGCGGGTCAATCGTCATGCCCTTCGCTTGCGCTGCCCGGCCTATCTCATGGTAACGCAAGGTCATCGCATTATTTTCCGCGTTCCACAACACCGCGATTCTATTCGCGAGCGGCACCAACTCCTTTAGGATCTCGAGCCGTTTTACGCTGAGGGCCGCCGCCGGATCGTTAACTCCCGTAACGTTGCCACCGGGACGTCCAAGACTCTGGATAAGGCCGGTTTCGACCAAGTCACCCGCATTGAAAACAACAATCGGAATGGAGGAGGTCGTGCGCTTCGCCGCCTCTCCGGCGGGACTGCCGAACGCAATTATCAAGTCGACGTTGCGCGAGACCAGTTCAGCAACAAGTCCGGGAAGCCGCTCGTTCTGCCCACCGCTCCAACGTCCGTCGTAGACGACCGCCTTGCCTTCCGCGTAGCCGAGGTTCTCGAGGTCCCGGCGCAACGCCGCGGGCAGGCTCCCATCCACGGGTTGAACTCCGCTTGCAATGAATCCCACACGGCGAACCTTGTCTTGCTGGGCATCAACCTGATGCGAGAGAGCCAACAGGGCTCCCGGTAACCCAATGAACGTCCGTCGGTCCATCGCATCAGTTTATGCGATCACTGGCCGTCGTGTGGCGTGGAGCGCGTTGTTGGCGCAATGGTTCTCGAATCGATTGTTACTTGATTCGAACCCGCCTCAACCCCTCCGGCGCTTGGGTAGATCGCGTTCCAGCAACCGGCGCTGGCGGCGACCCGTTGGCTGGGTCCTCGATGTGCCCCTCGATGCGACGCGACACCTCGATGTACGCGACCTTTGCAGGCTGCTTGTGCCTCGCCACCAGGTCGATCAGTGCCCGGCGATCCGTGCCGCGGACCAGCTTCAGGAACTGCGCGTGTTCCTTGCATACGCGAGCGAGCAGGCTCGGATTGGCGATCGTATAGGACTGGATTGCGTGTGCCTTGAAGGCGAATTGCGAGATCGCCTCCGTCAGGGGACCGTTCCCGCACGCTTCGAAGAACGTCTGGTGGAAGACCAGGTTCAGGCGGAAGACGTCGCGCAGACGGCCAGCCTTGACTGCTGCGCAGTGCTGCGCGTGCACGCGTTCGAGTGTTTCGCTCACCTCGGGTGCGACGGGCAGGGGCATCACCTCGACCGCTGCGCGCTCGAGAAGCTCACGCACGAAGTAGATGTGCTCGACTTCGAGCGTCGTGAAATCGCGCACGACGGCGCCGCGGTTGGGTCGTCGCGTGACCATGCCCATCATCTCCAGCTCGGCGAGGACCTGGCGGACGACGTGCCGCTTGACGTTGAATCTGGCGAGGAGGTCGTCCTCGACGAGGCGCTCGCGCGGCCGAAGAAGGCCTAGGGCGATCTCCTCTTCGAGACGCTGGACGATGTCGGTCAGGCGGGGGGCCTCTGAGGCGGTGTCGTTGCCGGTGCCCGGCCGGTTGGGACGTCGCGTGCGCATGCGATTAGCGACGCCCCGGTGCCGCAGAGCCTGGCGCGCTGGCCAGTCGGCCGAGATACGCGCGGGCGTCGGAATGGGCGATCACCGCGTCCAGGTTGGCGAACTGGAGCACCTTGCCCTGATGCACGAACAGGAAGCGCTCGCACGCCTGCGCGAGCACTTCGAGATGGAAGGGTTCGTTCGGATGAACGCACAGCAGCACGACGTTGCCTTCATCGCGCAGGCGGCGGAAGAACTGCAGCATGAAACCGATGTAGCCATCCTGGATCGAAAACTGCGGCTCGTCGAACAGGTGGATGAGCGGGCGCTCTCGCTGCGCGCGCTCGAGCATCCACGCCATCCGCGTCTTGCGAAGTGCGCGCACCTGGTAGGACTGATGATAATGGATCGCGAGGCGATCCCGCTCGGCGTACCGGACGCGGTGGATGTCGCGGCCGTCCACGAGCACACGGCCACCGCTGGGTGCATTGCTGCCCGTGATGAGCTCGAAGAGCGTCGTCTTGCCGGACCCGTTCGGACCGAGCACGCCAATGGTCTGAGCGCCCGCGACGGTGAAGTCGGCTGCGAGGGTGAACGCAGCGGTGCGCGCCAGGCGCGACCGGTAGTAGCGTTTGACGAGGCCCTCGACCTGCAGCGCTGGAACGCTCATCGGACCTCCGCCAGCCCGAGCGCGCGGCGCGCGGCTTCGTCAACGCGCAAGGCGTGCGCCTCCCCCTCGTGGACGATCCGCCCTGCGTGCATCACGTACACGCGGTCGGCGACGTCGAGCACGATACGGACGTTCTGATCGACGACGAGCGCGCCGACCCCGCTGTCACGCAGCGACCGCAGCGTGCCCACCACATCCTGGACGACCTTCGGGGCAAGCCCCTGGCTGGGCTCGTCGAAGAGGATGACGCCCGGCCCTCCTGCGAGCGCCCGGGAGATGGACACCATCTGGATCTCGCCCCCCGACATGTTCTCGCAGTCTCGAGGCAGCAGGTTGCGCAGCGCAGGAAAGATCTCGCAGCACGCCTCGGTGCTGTACGCCGGAAATTGCGTCGGTCCGCGGGCGATCGAGAGGTTGCGCGCCGCGCTGAGCGTCGGAAAGACGCGCCGATCGTCCGGCACCCATTTGATACCGAGGCGGGATATCCGGTGCGTGGCCCAGCGGGTGATGTCGCGGTCTTGCCATTGGATGCGACCGTGGCGCGCGGGCGTAAGGCCGAGAATCGAGCGCAACGTGGTGGTTTTGCCCGCGCCGCTCGGACCGAGCAGTCCCACGATCTCGCCCGGGGCAACGCGAAGCGAAACGCCGAACAGCACCTGCGTCTCGCCGTAATAGGTGTCGATTGCGTGGACGTCGAGCATCAGTCGACCGCCACGAGGGCCGAACGCTGCACCCAACGGTCCGCGCGAAGCTCCTCCGGGGTTCCGCGCGCAATCACCTGTCCCCAGTGGATGACGTTGATGACGTCGGCGAGCCCGAAGAGGAAGCGCATGTCGTGCTCGATGATCACCATCGTCAGCGTTCCCTTCAGCTCGGCGATGAGATCGGCGAGGCGCGCCGTTCCGTCTGCGCCCAGGCCGGATGTGGGCTCGTCGAGAAACAGTATCCTCGGCGCGGTCGCGAGGGCGAGACCGATCTCGAGCGCCCGTCGCTCGCCGTAGGCCAGATCGCCGCTCCGCACGCGCTCGCGGCCGCGCAATCCCACGCGTCGCAGGATCGTTGCGGCCTGGTCCTCCGCCTCCGAGTCGCGGGCACGGTCGCGCCATGCGTCGAACGATCGACTGCGTGTCGCAGGCAGGGCAACCAGCACGTTGTCGAGCGCCGTGTCGTCGTCGAAAAGGCTGATGCCCTGAAACGACCGGGCCACGCCGCTCCGGGTGATCTCGGCGGCACCGAGGCC
>Ga0157378_10001966_pt1 | contig 18417 bp, 20 predicted proteins | sample M65metaG_FD_115309 | JGI IMG/M metagenome (GOLD analysis project Ga0157378, IMG submission 115309) | Miscanthus rhizosphere microbial communities from Kellogg Biological Station, Michigan, USA - M6-5 metaG | ecosystem: Host-associated > Plants > Roots > Rhizosphere > Soil | place: USA: Michigan...
ACCGCGGGTGAGGAATCACCCCAAATGGCGCCTGGAGAGGTGGCAGAGTGGTCGAATGCACCGCACTCGAAATGCGGCATAGGTGCAAGCCTATCGGGGGTTCGAATCCCTCCCTCTCCGCCATCCCTTTGCCCGATCGATCCCAGGGTGGCAGGCCAGACGAAGCTCCGTCGGGAGCCAAGGCTAACGATCGCTCCTTGTGGCAATGCGCGGGAGGCCCGCTTGAGCTTAAGACATCAGATCGTTGCACTGACGATTGTCCCCCTGATCCTGGCGATCCTGGCGATCACGGCCTTCATCACCTGGCAGTCGGCGCAACTGGCGACGAGCAGCATCGAGACGTTCGAACAGAGCATGCTCAAGTCGAAGGAAGGCGAGATCCTCAACCTGACGAAACTCGCCGTCTCCACGATCAACGACATCTATCAAAATGCTTCCGCCGATGATGAAGTAGCCAAGGAAAAGGTGAAGGCGATCCTTGCGGCGCTCGACTACGGCCAGGACGGCTATTTCTTTGTCTACGACTATGACGGGAATAACATCGTTCATCCGCGTCAGGGATTTCGCGCCGGCCGCAACTGGCTCGATCTGGTCGATCCCGACGGCGACAAGGTGATTGCCTCGCTGATCGATACCGCCAAGGCCGGCGGCGGTCTGCATCAATACAAGTGGCAACGGCCGTCGACCGGACAAATCGCCGACAAGCTTTCGTTCGTCGTTGCGCTCGACAAATGGCACTGGGTGCTGGGGACAGGCGTCTATCTCGACGAGGTCTACGCGCGAACCGCGGCGGCGAACGCCGATTTGCGCGCCAACATCCGAAAGACATTCATCGTCGTCGCCTCGATCGCGATCCCCGCCGTCCTGATTGTCTTTGCGGCGGGCATGATGCTGACTCTGCATGAGCGCCGGCTGGCCGACGGCAAGCTCAAGCAACTGACCCAGCGGGTCATCGACGCCCAGGAAGAGGAGCGCACGCGGCTGGCCCGCGAACTGCACGACGGCATCTCGCAAAATCTCGTCGGCGTCCGCTACGCCATGGATCTGGCCAGCCGCAAGATCGGCGACGGACCGGAAGCCGCGGGAGCAGCGATCGGGCGAAGCATCGAAGCGCTCAATGTTGCGATCAAGGAAGTCAGGCGGCTGTCGCACGATCTCAGGCCGCGCGTGCTCGACGACCTCGGCCTCAGGCCGGCGCTGGACGCGCTATGCCAGCATTTCGCCGAGCGCGCCGGCGTCGCGGTGCATTTCGAGGCGGCAACGTTCGTGGACGATTTGAAGCCGGGCGCCAGCACGGCGCTTTACCGTGTCGCGCAGGAGGCGCTCAACAATGCCGAGCGGCATTCCGGCGCGACCGACGTCACGATAACGCTGTGGACCAGGAACAAGCGCGCCAGGATGACGGTTGCCGACAACGGCAGGGGTTTTGAAGGCAGCCGCACCGATCGCGGCGGGCTCGGCCTGCGCAACATGCAGGAGCGCATTGCGCACTTGAAGGGCGTGCTGCTCGTCAAAACCTCGCCGCAGGGTACGACGCTGACGGCGCTGTTGCCGAGATCGGCGGCGTTGCCGGCGCCCAGGGAAGCACGGGCTGCATGACCGATCGCGCCAAGATCAAGGTGTTGCTGGTCGACAACCACCCGCTCGTGCTCGACGGCTTGAGGAAGGTGCTCGAAACATTTGGCCATATCGAGATCGTCGGCGCCGCGGGACTGGCGCTGACCGGACTGGAAATCGCTGCCAGCACCCAGCCGGCCGTGGTGCTGATGGACATCAACATGCCGAAGCTCAATGGCATCGATGCCATCGAGCAGTTCAAACGTGAAGTTCCGAAGTGCCGGGTCGTCATGCTCTCGATGCACGACACGCGCGAATATATCTCGTCCTCCGTGGCGCGCGGGGCCTCGGGCTATGTCCTCAAGGACGTGCCGACCGCGGAAATCGTGGCGGCCATCGAAGCCGTGGCCGATGGCAGGACTTACTTCTCGTCGGGCGTGCGCGAGGCGCTGGTCGACCCGAAGCCCGCGGACACCGGCCCGTTGACGTCACGCGAGCGCGCCGTCCTGCTTTTGATCGCGGAAGGAAAGAGCAATCGCGAGATTGCCGAATCGTTCAACTCTTCCGTGGCCACGGTCGAGACGCATCGCAAGAACCTGAAGAAGAAGCTCGGCGTTACGACGACGGCAGGCCTCGTGCGGTACGTGCTTGACTGCCAGGCCGGCACCGGGAACTCCTGAAAAGTTTGACTACCCACTAGTGGGTAGAGCGCCGCAGATCCGCGCCCCCGTCACCTTGTTCCATCGCTGCACTTCATAGAAACCTCCGTTCGACATCAGATTTGTCGAGGGGAGGAATTGCTATGCGCATTTTGCTGCGGGTGCCGTCATGAAGAAACCGATTGCCACGAAAGCCTGCTGGTTGCTCGTCATCCCCTATATCGGGCTGCTCTGGGTGCCGTTCTACAACAAGCACGATCCCGTGCTGTTCGGATTTCCGTTCTTCTATTGGTACCAGCTCCTCTGGGTTCCAATCACCGCCATCCTGACCTGGATCGCCTACCGGAGCATGCGCCATGTCGACTGAAATCGATCCGACGGCACTCGCCGTATTTGTCTTCTTCTTCCTTCTGGTGACCGTCATGGGCTTCGTCGCCTCGCGCTGGCGCAAGCCGGCCACGCTGGCCCACATCGACGAATGGGGTCTTGGCGGCCGCTCCTTCGGCACCTGGATCACCTGGTTCCTGGTCGGCGGAGATTTCTATACGGCGTATACGGTGATCGCGGTCCCGGCTCTGGTCTACACGGTCGGCGCCTACGGCTTCTTTGCGTTGCCCTATACGATCATCGTCTATCCCTTCGTCTTCATGGTGATGCCGTTACTGTGGAAGCGCGCCCGGGATTTCGGCTATGTGACGGCCGGCGACGTCGTTCATGGTCAATACGGTTCGCGCGGCCTCGAACTCGCGGTTGCCGCGACCGGGGTGATCGCGACCATGCCCTACATCGCGCTGCAACTCGTCGGCATGACCGCGGCGTTGAAGGCGCTCGGGCTGCATGGCGAGGTGCCGCTGGCGATCGCTTTCGTCGTGCTGGCGCTCTACACCTATTCGGCGGGACTGCGTGCCCCGGCGCTGATCGCCTTCGTCAAGGACATCATGATCTATATCGTGGTGATCACGGCGGTCGCGCTGATCCCCTCGAAGCTCGGCGGCTATGCCAACGTCTTCAACGCGGCGGATGCGGCCTTCCATGCCAAGGGCTCCGGCAGCCTGCTGCTCGGCGGCAACCAGTATGTCGCCTATGCGACGCTCGCGCTCGGCTCGGCGCTGGCGGCCTTCATGTATCCGCATACGCTGACCGGCATCTTCGCTTCGAACAGCGGCAACACGATCCGCAAGAATGCGGTGCTGCTGCCGGCCTATACCTTGCTGCTCGGCCTGCTGGCGCTGCTCGGCTATATGGGGCGTGCGGCGAATCTGAAACTGGACAGCGCCAACGACGTCGTTCCGGCGCTGTTCCAGACGCTGTTCCCGAGCTGGTTTGCCGGCTTTGCGTTCGCGGCGATTGCGATCGGCGCGCTGGTTCCGGCCGCGGTCATGAGCATCGGCGCGGCCAATCTCTTTACCCGCAACTTCTGGAAGGCCTACGTCAACCCGCAGGTCACGGATGCAGGGGAAGCCAAGGTCGCCAAGGTGACGTCGCTCGCCGTCAAGGTCGGCGCGCTGATCGTCATCATCTTCCTGCCGACGCAGTTCGCACTCGATCTGCAGCTACTTGGCGGCATCTGGATTCTGCAGACCCTGCCGGCGCTGGTCTTCGGCCTCTATACCAACGCCTTCCGCGCGCCAGCGTTACTCGTCGGCTGGTTCATCGGCTTCTGCGGCGGCACTTACCTGGTCTGGCTCAACGGCTGGAAACCGATGCAGCCGCTGATGATCGGGGAGACCTCATTCATGGTCTACATCGGCCTGCTGGCGCTCGCCGCCAACATCGTCAGCGCCACGGTTTGCAATCTCGCATTCCCCCGGCGCGCGGCGCAGGTTGCGGCGTAAAGCCGGGATAATCGGACCGCATCCCGTGTGGATGCGGTCCGATTTTGTTTTCGTTGCCCAAAAATGTGGCCGTCTGCCGCGATTGCAACCCGGTCTGTGCGGAGCGGCGGGATATACGCAAGGCCCGTCTTGCGGATTCCCAATGTTCAGGGGGTGCGCCAACGTGACAACCTCCCCGTGACATAGGGGGGTCCATGAGCGCAGACACATATACCGACGACGTCGAGACGGTCGAGACGGCGGCATCGCTGACGAACCGAAGGCTGGCAGTGGCCCTCGCGCTGAGCCTGGCGATGGTCGTGATCTACTTTACCTTCATGGGCCTGTTCGCTTTCAACAAGCCGCTGCTCGGCACCATCCTGGCGCCGGGCCTGTCGCTCTGTATCCTGCTCGGGCCGGCGGTGATCGTGAGCTCCTTTGTGCTTTGTCTTGTCTATGTGCTGTGGGCCAACCGGGTTTACGACCCGGCCGTCCGGCAACTGGACCGATAGGGAGGGCACCATGCAGGCGGGTAACAATTTCCTCGCGATCGCTTTCTTCTTCACCTTCATGGCGGCGACGCTGCTGATCACCTATTGGGCCGCGCGACGCACCCGAACCGCGGAGCATTTCTTCGCGGCGGGTGGCGAGATAACCGCATGGCAGAATGGCTGGGCGCTCGCGGGGGATTTCCTGAGCGCGGCGGCGCTGCTCGGCATTGCCGGCATCGTCACCTCGAACGGCTTCGACGGCATGATCTACTCGATCGGCTGGCTGGTCGGATGGCCGATCATCCTGTTCCTGATCGTCGAACCCTTGAGAAATGTCGGCCGCTTCACCTTCGCGGACGTCCTCGCCTATCGGCTCAATCAGCGATCGGTCCGCTCTGCCGCCGCGATCGGAACGCTGGCTGTCATCCTGTTCTACCTGATCGCGCAGATGGTCGCGACCGGGTCGCTGATCAAATTGCTGTTCGGGCTGCCGTATTCGGGGTCGGTGGTGCTGGTCGGAAGCGTCATGCTGATCTATGTGCTGTTCGGCGGAATGCTGGCGACGACGTGGGTGCAGATCGTGAAAGCGGCGCTGCTGATGGCTGGCGGCGTCATTCTTGCCCTGCTGGTGCTTGCGCATTTCGACATGAACCCGCTGACGCTGTTTGCGGCCGCCGCCGAAAAATACGGAACGAAGGTGCTGCAGCCGGGATCGCGCGTGGTCTCCGGCCAATGGGACGCGCTGTCGCTCGGGCTCGGCTTGATGTTCGGGACCGCAGCCATGCCGCATGTGCTGATGCGGATCTACACCGTCAAGGACGTCAAGCAGGCGCGGCTGTCGATCCTCTATGCGACCGGCCTGATCGGCTTCTTTCATCTCATGGTCTTCATCATCGGGTTCGGCGCCATGGTGCTGGTCGGGCCGGAAATCGTGTCCAAGGCCGGTGGCGGCGGCAATATGGCTGCGCCGCTGCTGGCGCTGAAGATCGGCGGCAACGCCTTCTTCGGCTTCATCTGCGCAGTCGCCTTCGCCACCATGCTGGCGGTCGTGGCCGGGCTGACGCTCTCCGGCGTCGCCACGCTCTGTCACGACGTCTGGGCCAACGTGGTCAGGAAGGGCGCGGCATCGGAAGCCGAGCAACTGAAGGTCGCGCGTGTCGCCACGGTCGCCATCGCCATGCTGGCGATCGTGCTCGGGATCGTGTTCGAGGGCCAGAACGTCGCCTTCATGGCCGGCCTCGCCTTCTCGATCGCCTGCGCGGGTAATTTCCCGGCGCTCGTGCTGTCTATCGTCTGGCGCCGTTTCACGACGGCGGGAGCGGTGACCAGCATTCTGGTCGGAACCGTCAGTGCGCTGGTGCTGATCTTTCTCTCGCCCACGATCCAGGTCGATGTGCTTGGCAAGACGCTGGCCGACGTCGAGCACGCCTGGTGGTTCGTGCCACTGCGGAACCCGGCCATCATCGCCATGCCGTTGTCTTTTGTCGCCGCGATTCTGGTTTCGCTGGTGACATCCGATAGCAACGCCGACGCCCGGTTCGAGGAAATGCAGCACCGCGTCCTGTTCGGGCGCGGCCGCGCCTCGACCATGCAGGGCGCGGAATAACCATACGTCCGGCGCCGCCGCCGGCTCACAACAAGATTCGTCACGAGGAAATCCAATGATTCATCGATACACGACCCTGAAAGTCGCCGCCGCTCACGTCGCACCGGTGTTTCTGGATACCCATCGCACCATCGACAAGGCCTGCGCCCTGATCGCTGAAGCTGCGGCGGCCGGCGCCAAGTTGATCGCATTTCCGGAAACTTTCGTGCCGGCCTTCCCGATCTGGACCGCGATCGCCGCTCCGATCCTGACCCACGACCTGTTCAAGGCGCTTGCGGCCTCGGCGATCGCCGTCGATGGACCCGAAATGATGCGGCTGCGGGAAGCGGCGCGCCGGCACGAGATTTTCGTCTCGATCGGATTCAATGAGGGCACCCTCGCGAGCGTGGGTTGCGTGTGGAATTCCAACGCCCTGATCGGCGACGACGGCGTGTTGCTGAATCACCATCGCAAGCTGGTGCCCACTTATTATGAGAAGCTGGTGTGGTCCAACGGCGATGGCGGTGGATTGCGCGTCGTCGATACGTCGATCGGACGGCTGGGCATGCTGATCTGCGGCGAGAACACCAACCCGCTGGCACGCTATTCGCTGATGGCGCAAGGCGAACAGATTCACATTTCGAGCTATCCGCCGGTATGGCCGACCAGGCCGCCAGGCGAAGCGGGGGGATACGATCTGCAGCAGGCGATCCTGATCCGCGCCGGCGCGCATTCCTTCGAGGCCAAGGTGTTCAACGTGGTCGCATCGGCCTGTGTCGACGCGACGATGCTGAGCAAGATCGAAGCGGTGCTGGGACGAGACGTGCTGGCCGGCATCGAAAAAACGCCGAAGGGCGTGTCGGTCGTGATCGGACCTGCGGGCATGCCGGTCAGCAAGGTCGTGTCAGGCGAGGAGACGATCCTGTACTGCGACATCGACCTCGCCCAATGCGTCGAGCCGAAGCAGTTTCACGACGTCGCCGGCTACTACAACCGTTTCGACATTTTCAAGCTCGAGGTGGATCGCTCCGCCAACCGGCCGGTGGTGTTTCGGGACGATCCCGAGCAGGCCGTCCGCGGCCGGGCTGCGCGCGCCGAGCCGGACAGAGTCCCGCTTCAGACCGCGAGGTCCGGGGAGGCCGACATCCATCTTGTTGACGCCTGAGGACAAAAGCAGAAAACTGGAGGTACCGGACAACGGGAACTCGTATTGTAAAAGAGATGGGCCTGCCAGGCTTCGATTGGGGTGATCTTGCGTTCTTCCTCGAGCTTGCACGGCAAGGGCGACTGGTTCCGGCCGCGCGTAGGCTCCGTGCCGACCACACCACCGTCAGCCGCCGCGTTGCGGAGCTCGAGCGGGCGCTTCACTGCAAGCTGTTCGATCGCGGACCGAACGGGTTCGTGCTGACCGATGCGGGGCAGAAGCTGTTTGCCTACGCCGAGACCATTGAAAGCAACGCGACAGCGATCGCTGAAAATGTCGGAGGTATCGCGACGGCGCCGAGCGGCGACGTACGCGTCGCCACCATGGAAGGGATCGGCAGTTTCTACATTGCGCCCCGGATGTGGAAATTGCGTGAGGCGTTTCCTGCCATTCGCGTCGAACTCGTCACCGAGCGGCACCTGATCAACCTGACCAAACGGGAAGCCGATATCTCGGTTTCCTTTGCGCAGATGAAGGGGCCGCGCCTGATCTCCGAAAACATCGGGACCTTCGAGTTGCGGCTGTATGCGGCGCCTTCCTACATCCAGCGCATGGGATTGCCGGCGAGCCTGGACGATCTCGATAACCACGAATTCGTCGACTACATCGATGATCTCGTCTCGATCCCTGAAGTTAGGTGGCTGCACGACGTGCTGGTCCCGAGCAAGGTCGTGTTCCAGAGCTCGAGCATGGTTGCCCAGCATAACGCCGCGGTCGCGGGCGCCGGGCTGGTCCTGCTGCCGTCATTTTCTGCCGCGGAAGACAGTCGCCTGCTTCCGGTAGTGCCGAAGCTTGTGTCGGTGACACGGTCGATCTGGCTCACCGTGCATGAAGACCACCAGTATCTGAGCCGGATCAAGACCGTGCGGCGCTTCCTGAAACAGTCGATCGCTGACGACCAATCGTTCCTGAACGGATTGAGCAAGACGCGCACGCCGTAGCCCGCGGATTCGCGCTCAGGCCCTCTGTGTCACCGTCTTGAAGGCGCAGGCGATGCCGGTGGCGACGATCAGGATCATGGCCATGCCGATCGTGCCGGCATCTAGGGCTCGTGGCTCAGAAGCCGACGCGCCAAGACACGGCAAAAGATTGCCGTGCCGGAAAAGAGATTGCCGGTGACGAAGTGCCGAACGCTTACCCCGCCTTGCGTTGCGGCAGGCGCCAGTTCGGACGGACGAAATGGCAGGTGTAGCCGTCGGGATAACGCTCGAGATAATCCTGATGCTCCGGCTCGGCTTGCCAGAAATCGCCGGCGGCGGCGACTTCGGTGCTCGCCTTACCCGGCCAGATGCCTGACGCGTCGACGTCGGCGATGGTGTCGCGGGCTGTGCGCTCCTGCTCGGGGCTGGTATAGTAGATCGCCGACCGATAGCTCATGCCGACGTCGTTGCCCTGGCGGTTACGCGTCGACGGATCGTGGATCTGGAAAAAGAACTCGAGCAGTTGCCGGTAGCTGAGCCGCTGCGGGTCGAAGATGATCTCGATCGCTTCGGCATGGGTGCCGTGGTTGCGGTAGGTGGCGTTTTTGACATCGCCGCCGGAATAGCCGACGCGGGTCGAGATCACGCCGCCCATCTTGCGGATCAGATCCTGCATGCCCCAGAAGCAGCCGCCGGCCAGAACGGCCCGCTCGGTCTTGTCAGCCATCTCGGTTCTCCCTCGGTTTGTCGGTTGGCCGCTAATGTAGGGTCGCCGCGCGCAACCTTCAACGGACGGGATGGGCTATTCAGGCCGCGCCTTCCTTCGGAAGGTCTGCATTCTTCAGGTGCTTTGCCGCGAAATCGAGATACCAGGCGAGACAGCCGGGATTGGCCATCGCGTCCTTGTTGATGACCTTGTCCAGGGGCTGGCCGAGCAGCAGCTTCTTGATCGGCAATTCCTGTTTCTTGCCGGACAGCGTTCGCGGGATTTCCGCCACGGCAAAGATCTCGTTCGGCAGGAAGCGCCGCGACAGTCCCGCCTCGATGGCGTTGTTGATGCGCGCCTGCATCGCGCGGTCGAGCGTAAAACCTTCCCGCAACACCACGAACAGCGGCATGTAGCTTTCGCGGCCGAGATATTCGAGGTCGACCACCATGGAGTCCAGCACCTCCGGCAAGGCTTCGATCGCCGAATAGAGTTCGCTGGTGCCCATCCGCAGACCGTGACGGTTGATGGTGGCGTCGCTGCGGCCATAGATCACGCAGGAGCCGTCGGTGTGGATCTTGAGCCAGTCGCCGTGACGCCAGACCGCGCCGCGGCCGCTGCCGTCGAAATTATCCGGATAGGTGTCGAAATAGCTGCCGCGATAGCGCGCGTCGCCGTCGTCGTTCCAGAATTTCAGCGGCATCGACGGCATCGGCTCGGTGCAGACGAGTTCGCCGACCTCCTCGATCACGCCGCGGCCGCGCTCGTCGAACGCCTCGACGGCGGCGCCCAGCAGCCGGCACTGCATCAGGCCCGGCGTCTGCGGCAATTCCGGGTTGGCGCCGATGAAGGCGCCGGCGAAGTCGGTTCCGCCGGACATGTTGGCCCAGAACATATCGGCTTGCGCCGTGCTGCCGTTGGTCTTCGATAGGGCAGCGAAGCGCTCGTTGAACCATTGCTGGGTGTCGGCGGACAGCGGCGATCCGGTCGAGCCGAGCGAGCGCAGGCGTGACAGGTCGCCTGCGGCGGCGAGATCGATGTCAGCCTTGGTGCAGCCGGCGAAGAAAGCCGCGCCGGCGCCGAAGAACGTCGCCTTCGACTGCGAGACGAAGCGCCACAGCGTTTCCCAGTCTGGCTTCTCCTTCGACCCGCCGGGGCTGCCGTCGAAGATGCAGATCGTGGTGCCGTTGAGCAGGCCGGCGATCTGGCAATTCCACATGATCCAGCCGGTCGAAGAGTACCAGTGATAGCGCTCGCCGAACGACTCTTTCGCGTAGCTGCAGCCGATATCGTTGTGCATCACGTTCAGCGGCAGCGCCACGATGACGATGCCGCCATGGCCATGCACGATCGGCTTCGGCAGGCCGGTGGTGCCGCTGGAATACACGATCCAGAGCGGATGATCGAACGTCAGCCATTCGGGTTCGAATGCATCGATGTCGGCGCCGATCGTGGACAGAACCGCCGCGAGTTGGACATCGGAGCCCGTCGCACGGGCCTCGCCGTCGCTGTGAATGATGACGTGTTCGAGGCTCGGCAGCGATTGCCTGAGCTCGTCGATGACCTGACGCCGGTCGTGGCGCCGGCCGGCATAACTGACGCCGTCGCACGCGATCAGGATTTTCGGCTCGATCTGCTTGAAGCGGTCGATCACGGCAGGTGCTGCCATGTCGGGCGCGCACACGCTCCACACCGCGCCGATGCTGGCGGTGGCGAGAAAGGCAATGATGGTTTCGGGAATGTTGGGCAGATAGGCCGCAACGCGGTCGCCGGAGCGGATACCTTTCGCTTTCAGATGGATCGCCAGCGCCGCTGCCTTGCGGCGCAGTTCGGGCCAGCTCGTTTCCTTCAGCACGCCGTCTTCGCCACAGGAAACGATCGCCGGCATTCCCGCCGCATGCGCGGCCTCGACATGGCGCAGCACCTGTCGTGCATAGTTGACCTGTGCGCCGGGGAACCAGACCGCGCCCGGCATCTTGCGCTGCGCCAGCACCGCGCGGTGCGGCGTCGGCGACTGCAGCTCAAAATAATCCCAGATGCTCTGCCAGAACGCGTCGAGATCGCTTACCGACCATTGCCGCAAGGCTTCATAGTCCTCGAAGTGCAGGCCACGTCGTTCGCCGAGCCATTGGCGGTAACGCGCCATTTGCGGAATGGATGCTGCTGTCATGATTTCTTCGCTTCGTGCTGTGCCGGGCCGGACGCTATTCAAGGGCCACCTTTTAACATACAAGAATCGGCAGGGAACCGTGATGGCAGTGAAGGTCCTGGCAGTGAAGGTCCTGGCCGGGTAGCGAAAGCGCGGAATGCAGATCGGCGAACTCTTCATTCTCGGCTTCTTCGGCAAGGTGGTTCCGGCGTGGCTCCGGGAATTCGCAGAGCGTTATGGCCTCGGTGGCGTGATCCTGTTCGACTACTCCTGCCAGACGCAACAATACGACAACAATATCGAAACGCCCGAACAGGTGCGGCAGCTCTGCGCGGAGATTGCGTGCCTGCCGTCTCGGCCGATGGTGTTCATCGATCAGGAAGGCGGATTGGTGCGGCGGCTGAAGGAAGGCCGCGGCTTTGCGCCGTTGCCGAGCGCCCGTGAGTTCAATCGCCTCGCGCCGGATCAAAAGCGCGAAATCCTGACTGCGAGTTTCGCCGAGATGCGAAATCTCGGCATTCACTACGATTTCGCACCGGTGATCGACGTCGACTACAACCCCGATAATCCCAACATCGGCAGGATCAAGCGTTCCTACTCGGCCGACATCGCCGAGGTCGAGGTCAATGCATTGCTCATGAGCGAGGTCGCACGCGAGCAGCGGGTCGGGCTCTGCCTGAAGCATTTTCCGGGTATCGGCGGCGCCTTGGTGGATTCGCATCAGGAGTTCATGGATATTTCGGATGCGCTGACATTGGAGCAGGAAGAACTGTTCTATGCGTTGGCGCCCAGGATGTTCGGGGATGCGGTGCTGGTCAGTCATGCCATCGTCCGGCAATGGGACCCGCATCATCCAATGACTTTGTCGGCGGCGGGGCTTGGCCGGTTGCGCAACCGCCTTCCGGAGACGCTGCTGATCACCGACGACATGCAGATGCAGGGATTGCAGAAGGCGCTGGGTACGCGGGAGGCGAGCCTGCAATCGCTCCGGGCCGGCATGGACATGCTCTGCATCGGTAACAACCTGTTCGATCAGGAGCTGGAAATGGCCGGGATCGCTGAGACCATGGGGCAGGCGTTGCGCGATGGAACCCTGGTTCCGGCCGCGATCGGGCAATCGATCGAACGGGTTCGCCGGCGAAAGGCGCTTTTGGCGGGTGCTTCCGCCGCCCTGTAATTAATGATGTCGCAACGCCCGGCCAAACCGATGTTGCCTTACGAGGCCGTTGAGACTAAAAGCCTTTTTTCAACGGAAAGACCGACGATGGCCCACAATTACGCGATCAATGACGACGTCCATCACCAGTTGCAGGGCCCCCAGGGCCGCGCCACGGTGAAGGAACGAAGCGTCTATACCATCGTCTCCCGCCTGCCGATCGAATCCGACGGCCGCCCGCGCTACCGGATCAAGAGCAAGACCGAGAACGTCGAGCGCGTCGTGACCGAAGACCAGATCAGCCGGCTCGGCTGATCCGCCGCCGATCGGACGCGACCGCGGTCTATTGTGCCTGCGCCTTGTCGTGCGCGGCGATGCCGATCGCCTTGTAGTCGTAGGTCGGATAGAACTCGGTACGATAGCTGCCCCAGGCGCTGTTTTCGAAGATGCGATTGACTTCGCGCAGCCGCGACGCCGGCAGGCGCAGTGTTACCACCTGTCCAATTCCCATCATCACGTACCAGCTCACGACTTCGATTCCGGCCGGCGGGAACGCCTTGTAATAGCCTTGCCGTTCGAGCTGAGCGTTGAGTTCGCTCAAGGGGCGGGACTGATCGTGCTTCAGGAACACGGTGATCATCACGGCGTTGTCGGCCGTGGGCGCGGCATTCTCGGCCGGTGCGGGCGCGGCCTGCGCCAGGGCGCTCGAGCTCGACAAGGCCGTTGAACCGAACGCCACGGCGCCGGCCAGCATGGCCATTGCCATCCAATATCCCTTACCTTGCGACATTGCCGTCTCTCCCTTGAATGATGTGTCGGATGATCCTGCGCCTCGATCATCGCGAGGCCGGCCAAGTCTGTAAAGCCAAGCCTGTAAATCGGAATTCTCGCAAGGCAGCGTGCCTGCAGACGGTTGCCTCACCGTGTTGCGATGATCGATTGTGAAGCAACTCACAGGGGTGTCCTTGCGTCCGCGCTATCCAGGGTCCGACACGGGTCCTCTCGGCCCGCCGGGTGGGAGCGATGAAAACGCGACGGCTGGTTTCCTGGTGGTTCAGGTTCGTGATCTCCGGACGCTTCCTGGGAAAATTCCTCAGGCGTCCGCGCGCTTGATGCCGGCGCTCGACTGCAGCCGGCGCGGGGCGGGCCTCAGCCTCGTAAAATTTCAACCCTGGAATGAGGCGGCGGCAGTGCGTTCGCGCTGGGCGCGAAGCTGCAGTGCGGGAGAACCGTGCCGTCAGCCGAAATCGGGCTGGCTCCATTAAAAAAGTAAATGCGGGACGAGTGAAAATACGGGGAGATGCGCGGTGCCGTAAATAAATTTGCCTCTAAAAAGGCAGCGATACACGTCACACGGCGACTATTCTGGGTGCTTTTCACTCATTTTCGGTCAAATCCGGGCGTTGCGGCCGTGGAACGACGGGTTTCCCCGTATTCTTACTGGCGGCGAAATTAACCATGAACGAGAATGGAACCGATAACTTAGTTATATGTCACACGCAGACCATCGAGCCAGTGATTCGCACTTTTCAAAGTGGGTGAAAGACATCACGCATCTCGAAGACAATCTCGATGTTGTCCAACTGTCCGCCGCGCGGGTCCGGGCGACGGAAGAGGCCGGCGCTGCGATTGCCCGGCAGTTGAATGGTCCGCTCACCGCGCTGCTGCTCTACATGAACGAGATCAAGCAGCACAGCCACCAGTTCGGGCAAGCGCCCGGCAATCGCGTTTACCTGCAACAGGTCGTCGAGAATGCGCTTCAGCAGACCGAGCGCGTCTGCGCCCTGGTCAAGCAGATCTCGGATAGTCATCCGGCGCCGGCTTCCGATTCCGATCAGCAGGTCCGGGAGAGCCAGGGCAGCCGTGGCAGGGACGGGCGCCCGCCGGGCGTGATGTTTGCGAGCGAGTCCGGCCAGAAGCCGCTGACGAAGCGCGAGCGCGAAGTGCTCAGCCTGATCAGCGAAGGTTGCTCCAACAAGCAGGGCGCCTTGCGCATGAACATCAGCCCGCGGACGTTCGAAAGCCATCGTGCCGAGGCGATGCGCAAGCTCGGCGCCCGCAACACCGCCGACCTCGTGCGCAAGGCGTTGCTGCAGCCGGCCTGATATTCCGATCGTCGTGATTTATTCGGCCATGCCGGATCGCGGCCGGCACAGGCTTCGCTTTTGCGCGGCCTAGCAGAGGTCTTCGGCGAAGGAACGGACGCGCGACGACGGCCGCAACGCGATCGGGGTTTTGGGCTCTTCCGGGATGATCGTGATCGTCCACGCGGCCGGAACGCTCGTCTTGTTTTCCACGATGGATCGAACGTGGCCGGTCACCGCAGAGCCGGATCGGCGAGCGGTTGCAGTCCTGCCGTTGAACTGCGCGATACGGAAACGCCGTACTTCTTTCTGATCGCTCGTATCAAACGTGAACATGAGGTGCTCCTTCAGTCCACGCAACTATCGCCAGTCAAGATTAGCTGACTGTGAAAATCGGGAGCCGTAGAAGTACGGCCAGCCGCATACGAAAGCGGCCGGGCGCATCTGCCCGGCCGTTCCTGAAATTCTGCAATGTCCGACGTCGTGTCCGCGCTGTCAGTCGGGAAACACGGCTTCCATCTTGGTCTTCAGCGTCGCCGCGTTGAACGGCTTGACGATGTAATTGCTGACGCCGGCCTTCTTCGCCGCAATGACGTTCTCGGTCTTGGATTCCGCCGTGATCATGATGAAGGGCGTCTTGGAGAATTCCGGGCTGGCGCGGACTTCCTTGAGCAGGTCGTAGCCCGTCATCGGCTCCATGTTCCAGTCGGAAATCACGAGGCCGTAGCGCTTGGTCTGCAACTTGGCGAGCGCCGCCGATCCGTCGCTGGCGTCGTCGACGTTCTCGAATCCGATCTGCTTGAGAAGATTGCGGATGATGCGGATCATGGTGCTGTAGTCATCGACCACCAGGATCGGCATCGACAAGTCAAAGGCCATGCATCTACTCCGCGCAATTCTCAAAGCCGCTGAACGCGGGTGAATGCGCGCAGCATGCGAAAGGTTTCGCCGCTTGTCTCGTACTCGCACCCGTCAGCACCCCTGACAACTAACAGGGCTCGTTGAACAGCGCGTTAATTCCGGTCCGGACAGGTGGCCGGGGGGCCCGGGGCGGGTAGTAATTATACGGTGTCGGCGGCGGCCGATCGGCCCGGCGCAACCCCGGACATAATCCCCAGACACAATCCCAAGGCGCAAGGCGGAAATGCGCGTACCGGAGCGTTCAGGATCCGGCGGGGTGCACGAGCGATCAGGCCGCCACGCAACGGATGCGCGGGTGCAGCAGTCTCATGTACTGGGCCTTGACGGTTCCATAGCACTCGCAGGAGGTCTTGATCAGGCCGTCCAGGTTGGTGATCTCGATATGGCCGCGGCTGTAGTGGATGAAGTTCGCCTGCTGCAATGTGCTGGCGACCAGCGAGACGCTGTTGCGCCGGGCGCCGATCATCTGCGCCATCGATTCCTGGGTCAGCACCAGCTTGTCGCTGCCTGACAGGTCGCGCGTCTGCAACAGGCACCGCGCCAGCCGGGACTCCACCGTGTGCGAGGCGTTGCAGCCTGCGGTTTGCTGGATCTGCGCATAGACCGCAAGGCCGTGCCGGGCCAGCGCGGCGCGAAGCGTCGCACTCTGCTCGGCTGCGGCGCGAAGGTGGTCGATGTCGATCGTCGAGGCGACCCCCGGCACCAGCACCACCGCGCTGTTGAGCGCGACGGCGTCGCCGAGGGCGGAGAACGAACCGAATATGCTGTCGCGACCGACCATCGCGATCTGCACATGTTCGCCGCGTGCGAGCTTGACCACCAGCGAGATGACGCCGCGATGCGGCAGGTAAGCACGTTTGAGAGTCTCGTCGATTTCAATCAGGACCGCCTCCTGCTGCAGCTCGGCGGTGCGCAAATGCGGGCGGATCAGTTCAAAGTCGTCCGCGGAAAGCGAAGACAGAAATCCATTCGGTGAGCGGGGGGCTGAGTCCATCACAGTCTCCCTGTTTATAGATCTGGCTTCTTATAGATCTGGCTTCACAGCCAGTTATAGATCTGGCCTCACGGCCAGCGCCTCACGGGCAGACCCGATCGGCGAGTAGCCTGATGATAAGCCTGATGACCAAGCCGTCTCTGTTAGAGGGCCTCCAATGCAAACACTCCGAATTTTACGATGATGATCCTGGCCTGGAAAGTTGGCAAGGATAATTGACGGCATTTGCGGCCGGGAATGTTGGACGATCCGGCTATCGGCCGGGCCCGGCCCGGCCACTGCGTCGTTTTCACGCAGCGTCGAGCGACCATCGCGTGGCCGCTGGATGATGAGCGTTGATGCTCTGATCCGCTCGGCAGGTTTTTGATACCGGGCCGCGAACGCGGCCGGTGGCGGGATGGCGTTGGAGACCGGCGCTCGACCGCATCTGCTTTGCGCCGCAGACGACGCTTGCGGCTCGACTTCGCCGCCTGCCTGCCAGGAGCGCCGAATTCGGTCGCCGATGGAACCCTAGTTGTGGCCGCGATCCTATACACCCTGCAGGGCAGACAGGCCGGTCGATTGCGGCGGAAATAAGCATAGCGCACTGATTCGCAAGGCAAAACGCCGCGCAACGGGTCCGGATTTGGCCGTGGCGGAGCTGTTTCCCGTTGGCGGTCGCGGTGCCTTCGAGTGTACCCCAAAGCGTGACGAAAACGGCGACAGGAGACCGCCCATGCGTCGCATTCTCGTGGTCGATGATGACCGGCATGTACGCCAGGCGATCGCCGCCTGGCTGAAGGGGTGCGGTTTCAGGGTGGCGGTCGCTGATGGCAGCGCCAACGGTCTGGCTGCGCTGGATGATGCCAGCTTCGATCTCATGATCGTCGATATCTTCATGCCGGACATGCGCGGCTTCGAGTCGATCAGGCTGTTTCATCAGCGTGCGCCAACCGTGCCGCTGATCGCGATTTCCGGCTACGCCTTTGCCGATGCCGAGGACGATCGCACCTGTCTCAGGATGGCGCTCAGCCTCGGGGCAACGCGGTGCCTGCGCAAGCCGTTCAGGCCGTCGACGTTGCTGCGCTCGATCGACGAATGCCTGTCGGAGGCCGAGCCGCATCGAAGGCACGCCACCACGCTATCCGCCGTGACAAACAGGTTTTCGGAAAAAGCAGACAAGACTCTGTCCAGTGAGGAGAGGGCCAATACCGGCTGAACGGCCGGACAATACGTTACGCGTTGTCGTCGTCGTCGGCATTCGACGGTTCAACGCAGATTTGTTTCGGGGGGCTGACATGACAAGAGTGCTCGTCGTCGACGATGATCCCATGGTCTGCATGGCCATCGAGGTCTCTCTGGCACGCCACGGCCTTGAGGTGACGATTGCCGATGGCGGCGATACCGGGCTTCGTGCGCTGGAAGGGACCGCTTTCGATCTGATGATCGTCGATATCTTCATGCCGCATATGCGCGGCTTCGAATCGATCAGGATCTTTCACGAGCGGGCGCCGGCGATTCCGCTGATCGCCATGTCCGGCTACGCATTCGCCAATCTCGATTCTCCGGCGCCGGACTTCCTGCGCATGGCGCTCGAACTCGGAGCGGCGCGTTGTCTGCGCAAGCCGTTCACGCCGATGGCGTTGCTGACAGTCATTAATGAGTGTCTTGCCGAAGCCAACGCAAGCTTCGCGGGCGCCATCCGGTCAAATTAGGTGCCGCTGATTTCGGTGCGCAGACTTCGCAGCGCAATTTCTGCGCGGGGTTCGCAGCGGGACAGGCGTCGTTTAGAATCTGTTTACCATAACTGCAGCTCACGAAGTTTTTTTCGCGTTGGGTATTTGTACTGGGGCTTCCGTTAACTCTCTCGTAGTGCTGACCGGACAGGGTGGCATGATCGCCGAATGAATGTTCCGGCGTTGCGTCAATCGTGTTCATCCAGAAGGGTATGAGTTATGTCAGGTATCGTCCTCTCGTCGTCGGTTCGCCAGAACCTGCTTTCGCTGCAGTCCACCGCTGATCTGCTTGCGACCACCCAGAACCGCCTTGCCACCGGCAAGAAGGTCAACACCGCCCTCGACAACCCGACCAACTATTTCACGGCCGCTTCGCTCGATAACCGCGCCAGCGACATCAACAACCTGCTCGATGGTATCGGCAACGGCGTGCAGGTGCTGCAGGCTGCCAACACCGGCATC
>Ga0157378_10001967_pt1 | contig 18414 bp, 14 predicted proteins | sample M65metaG_FD_115309 | JGI IMG/M metagenome (GOLD analysis project Ga0157378, IMG submission 115309) | Miscanthus rhizosphere microbial communities from Kellogg Biological Station, Michigan, USA - M6-5 metaG | ecosystem: Host-associated > Plants > Roots > Rhizosphere > Soil | place: USA: Michigan...
ATGGAGCAGATAATTCTTGACCGTGTGTTCGCTGAGCTTTAAACGGCGCGCCACTTCGCGATTCGTGAGACCCTCGGCTAGGCAAGCCACAACGTCCTGCTCACGCTGCGTGAGGATGTCCGCGCCCTTGGCATCGATCAGACGTGGCGGTACAGCCCGCGCCAAGGCCTCAAGCACCTGTCGCAGTTGCTGGCTATTTGCCCAGACCTGACCCAACTGTACACTCGTGATGCACTTCGACAATGTCTTGATGGAACCGGTCTTCGAGAAAACTCCCTGGGCTCCGCACCAGAAAGCTTCCACCACCGTCTCCCGCTTGGAGGATTCCACAAGTGCAACCGCCTTGACCGGCGAGTTAGCGCTGCGCAGCTCGCGCAGCACGCTAAAACCGCTACCGGCGCCATCTTCCAGGCTGGGGCTGATCAACAGCACCTCTGGCTTGCGCTCCTTGATCGCGGCCAGCACGCCTTCGTAATTTACCGGACAGCTAAGAACTTCTATATTGCGAAAGCGGTTAAGGGCAGAACACAATACTTCGGTTCCCATCTCGTTGCTGTCGGCCACCAGCACGCGGATGGGTAGAGTGAACGGCTGTCCATCAGGCGAACACACCGGAGTTGGGCTTACAAGATTTTGGGCTCCAATAGCTGACAAGGCGTCCCCCACTGAGATCCCCAGCCAGTGGCTGTTAAGCAACGGGGCTGGCTAAATTGTCGGAACGCTCCCGGAGCGAGCAGCCTTGCTCATTGATCGAAATGGCGACTCTGGGAGCTAAGAAGGCTAGGACAATTTGGCGGGAGGTGACCGGTCACGAAACCGATTGCTTGCCGATGCCGGAAGGATCGCTGCACGGGCGCTGGCGTGGTGCTGAGTTGCGGCAAAATCTATACCAAAGGACAGCTGCTCAAAAATGGCAGGCGGAACTCGATGAACACTGAAGGTTCTCGTATCTCGAGAAGCCCTGTGATTTGCGACTAATAACTGCTTGGGTTTGTTACTTTGGACGAACTCTTGCTGCACGTCATCGTCATAGGGCGAGACCGCGGAAAACATGAATGCCAGGAAACCCACGGCGGCGAGCAATCCGAACAGACCGACGCGACGGCGTGAGCACCGGGAACCGCTTCGGAAGGTCCGGCGCGACAGTTCCCGCGCGCTACCCCCCGGAATGTTGAGACCAAGTTTCATGCCTGAGAGAGATGCGAACCCCGACCTCTGCCTGCGAGGCCAAATACCGTCTTTAGACTCCAGGAGTCGGGTTCTTACGCGTTTTCAACCAGCCAAAACGGCCGATTGGCCCAAAAGCTTTTATACCGGGGGTTATCCGTCAGGATTGTGCCGTAAGTGGGAGAGAGATAAACGCTTGCGAAACAATCATCTACGCGAAAGTAGGCGATTGCTCTCTCAACGTCCTTTGGCACTCAACCTGGGGCGACAGCGGGGAGGGAGAACGAAAGCCGCGGTTGATAACTATCCCAATCGCGGTAGTTGCATAGGTTCTCAGGTAATGGGGTAGGTTGTCAACCTCTTACTAGTACATTTATCGGGAAGTAACGGAGCCGAAATAGCTGGTAGTTCTCTACTCGGTAGACTAAAGCTAACTAGAGTCCGTTCCCCCACCTTTTTATCCAGATTCCAAAGAGTTAGCCAGCGACCCGGTATAGCCGGCGCGAATGCCCGACCGTTTGGCTCAGTTATCAGCGCCCTGTTAACTGCCACACTATCCGCTTCTTGTTACTGTTGTCACGAAACCGTACAGTTCTCAGGCAGATAGCACTGCTGCGGTTGGTTCCCTCGCAGCCAATGACGTGGAATTCTTCCCCCATGATTTGGGGGAACAGCAATTTCACGCAAGTGCCTTTCATAGCTCAGTCCCTCCCCCAGGGAAACTGCCGTGGTACTCCAAGTCGCGTTCCGTCGGCGAAGTCTAGGATTTTCGCAAGACGGCAGACGGGAGCACCGCTGTACGGCGGAAGATCCGGCGTGAGAGCCGGAGGGGCAAAACTCAAGCCTCTCCCCAAGACCTCAAGTTAAGAGGTCTTGGTTGTTCTACTCCCACCCCGGGGCTAATAGATCCACCTAACCAACTAAAAGACCGGCGGCGAACCTGGCCGTTGGCGAGCCTCTCTTCGAATTTCTTTTCGGGTCACAAGCCATGTGACTCAGAGGGCGAAGCTTTACGCCAATTCTACCGAATCCACGATGTTAGTTCCTTTGAAGGGGAATGCAAGGCAATGATTGAAACAAAAAAAATCTCGGTAACACTCGCTGCCGTGTTGCTCTTGTCGCTTGGGTGCGCAGGTCAGCAAAATTCGCCAACCACCACATTCGCTACTCCCTCCGCTGACGAAGCGAGACCTACCGCGACGCCCGATGAGGTAAGCCACACCTTTGATAGCCCGGTAGTGGTCAGCGCGGAGAAGCCGACTGCTTCGGTTCCCGCCGCAACCACGGCCAAGGTGAAGAGCGTGCCAGCTCCGGCAAAGGCAGTACAGGTCGAGACTACGCCGGTTCCCGAAGCTGCGCCTATGCGTGCGGCGAACCAGACCCCGACGATGACTCCGGTTGCCGATACCACCTCGGTCGACGCAAGCGCTGCACCCGCGGGTTTTCAGCAGCGGCATCCCCGGTACCTGCTAAGGGCTGGAGACATCTTCGATGTGAACTTCGAATACAGCCCCGAATTCAATCAGACGGTGAATGTGCAGCCAGACGGCTTCATTACGCTGCGCGAGGCTGGCGACCTTTATGTACAGGGCCTCACCCTGGAACAGCTCAATCAGGCGATCCGCACCGGTTATAAGGATATTCTGCATGCGCCCTCGATTGCGATCATTCCCAAGAATTTTGAGCAACCTTACTTTGTTGTCGGCGGTGAGGTGAAAGCTCCCGGCAAGTTCGACCTTCGTGGGCCAATGACCGTAGCACAGGCGGTTGCGTTGGCTGGCGGTTTCACCGAGGCTGCAAAACACTCCCACGTTCTGCTGTTTCACCGCGAAGCTCCGGACCAGGCGATCGTTGTTCACACTCTGAACGTAAAGCGGATGCTGAATCACGAAGACCTGAAGGAAGACGCCGAACTTCGTCCCGGCGACATGGTTTATGTGCCCCAGAACACAATTTCGAAGATCAAGGGATACGTCATCCCCAAAACGACGGTCGGAATTCGTCCACAACTGTAATTCCCGAGAAAGGTACTGTGATGAAAGCATCAAACAAAGCTTCGCAAAGCAAATCGATGGCCCTAACGCCGCGTGGCATTCTGGCCATCCTGTTCCGCCGGCGTCGTCTAATCACACTGACCTTCCTCGGCACGGCTGCCGGTCTACTACTTGCCGTGCTCATCATGCCCAGCTCTTACCAGGCTGAAGTGAAGTTTCTGGTAGAGCGGCAGCGTGTCGACCCCGTGGTTACCACGGAGCAAAAAGACAACAACACCGCTACTCGGGGGGTTACCGAAGACGAGTTGAACTCCGAACTTGAGTTGCTGATGAGCCGCGATCTGCTCGAAAGAGTGGTTGTCGCCTGTCACTTGTGGGAGCCGAAAAACAAATGGTCGATCGCGGGTATGAAGCTCCAGTTTTTCAAGCTGGTCCATCTGGCTCCCGATCAGAAGACTGCAATCTACAACGCAGTGGTGAATCTGGAGCAAGCGCTTCAGGTCCAGATTCTGCCAAGCTCCGACCTGATCAAGGTTACCTACGCGTCAAGCAGTCCTACTGGGTCGGCGGACGTCCTTGAAAAGCTCTCCACCTTCTACATCGAGAAGAACGCGTCGATCCACCGTCCAACCGGCACCTTCGAATTCTTCCAGCAGCAGGCTCAGGAGTACGAAAAAAACCTGGCCGCCGCGGAAGCGCGTCTGGTGGAATTTAACCGCCAAAAAGGCGTGGTATCGGCGGATGTGGAAAAGCAGATCCAGTTGCAAAAGATGAACGAGTTCGATACCTCGCTCAAGCAGACTCGGGCTCAGATGGCGGACACCGAACAGCGGGTTCGCGAACTCTCTGCCCTGACTGGCACTGCCGCTCCTCGCGTTACAACTCAGGTCAGGATGGCGGAAGATTCCCAGCTGTTGGGCAATCTGAAGACGACACTGCTCACCCTTGAACTCAAGCGGACCGAGTTACTGCAGAAGTACGAGCCTAAGTACCGGCTGGTACAAGATGCCGACCAACAAATCGCCGAGACTCGCAAAGCCATTGAACTAGCGGAAAAGAATGCGGTTCGCGAAGAAACCACGGACCGCGATCCTACTTATGACTGGGCCCAGACCGAACTGGCCAAAGCCAAGGCGGATTTGGTCGGACTGCATGCCCGTGCTGTAGTCACGCAAGACACCGTTCGTTCATTGCAGGCAAAAGTCCTGCAGCTCGATGCGGACGGCACCAAGCAAGCCGCTCTGGTTCGAGCGGTCAAAGCCGGTGAGGAAAACTACACGCTATTCCGGCAGAAGCAGGAAGAAGCCGGCGTCGCTGATGCGTTGAGCAACAAGCGAATCCTCAACGTGGCCATCGCCCAGGCAACGGCCGTGCCGCTTAGCCCATATGGTCCGAGCCTTCCATTGAAGCTGCTGTTGGGAGTTGTTCTCGCTGGACTGGTCGGCATTGGTACTGCCTTCGGCGCCGACTACCTGGATCCGTCCTTCCGGACGCCTACCGAAGTTGAGGACGAACTCATGGTTCCCGTGCTCGCTGCCATTCCGATCAGTCTGAACGGCTACAGCCGCAATGGCAATGGGAATGGAAACGGCAATGGGAATGGCTACGGAAAGCACGGCGCAAAGCCCACCGGTACTGAAACTGTTGTTTCCACAAACTAGGACGCCACTATGTTTCTGAACTTCTACGGTCTCAAGCAACAGCCGTTCGGTGTTACCCCGGACGCCCGTTATCTTTACTTGAGCAATACGCACCGGGAGGCGCTGGCTTCCCTGTTCTACGGAATCGAGACCGGCCGCGGATTCATGGCCATGGTCGCGAAGCCAGGGATGGGGAAGACTACACTTCTGGTTCACCTGCTGAAGAAGTTTCAGAACACAGCTCGAACCGCATTCCTGTTCAACACGCAATGCAACTCCAGGGAATTTTTGGAAGCGCTTGCCAGCGAACTCGGTTTTGACTGCAGTTCGACGAACTTTGTTCAGTTCCTCGAACAGTTCAACCGGAACCTGGTGCGGGAAGCCAGAGAACGCCGTCGCTGCATCGTGGTAATCGATGAAGCGCAGAATCTGGATGGCTCCGTGCTCGAAACCGCACGGTTACTTTCCAATTTCGAAACCCCCACCGCCAAGCTGCTGCAGATCGTACTTGCAGGCCAGCCGGAGCTGGCGGACAAACTGGCGTCACCGGCTCTGACCCAGTTGCGCCAGCGGATTTCGATTTTCAACCGGCTGGATCCTTTCACCGCAGAAGAAAGCGGACGCTACATCGCTCATCGGTTGCGAGTTGCCGGTTATGAGGGTCCGCCCCTCTTCACCCCTGAGAGCATGCAGATGATCGCGGCTCACTCCGAAGGCGTGCCCCGTAGCATCAACAACCTGTGCTTCGCGACCCTGTCGATTGGCTGTGCCTTAAAGAGCAAGATTATCGATGCTTCGATCGTCAAAGAGGTATTGGTAGACCTCGATGTTAAGCGGCTTGGTTCACGTTCCGAGGTCGCTACTTCGAAGCCTAAGGACCCATCGCGAACTCACACAGCCGACGGCAAAGGCGAATTTACCTCTCCGCTGGGAAAGCAATCGCCAATGACCTTTGCGCGGCTTCTGCGAAAGATCGACGGTCCTTCTGACATGGAGGAGGAATCAGTAGCTCCTCGCGCGTCTGATCCGGTTCTCTCTATCGTTTCCAGCCGTCCGGGAATGAATGATGCGGAGCCAGAGCTTAACCATCCGCAAGTCGAATCTCTTGAAACTGCACCAATTCTCGGACGCAGGTTGAACGCAAGACTTAGTCCGGTACAGCAACCCCTGATTGGGGAAGCTTTACCGCCGGAGGATGTTCCGTCTACCCAGATTGCACGTCGTAATCCACGCGGGCGCGGCCAATACCATCTCCTCATGGCGGTGCTTGTTCTCTTCACTGCCTGTTTCTACCCGCCGAAATCCAGGATCGAAGCAGCAAGCCTTATCCAGCCCAACCAGCGGATGCAGCAAAATCCCAGGGCGGAGCAACTTTCAGTTCCGGCGGCCCTCCCGTCAAAGCAGACCCATTCCGACAATCGCAATCAACCGGACGTCACCGTCGACCAGAATTCTGAAATCGAGGAAATGTAATGAGCAAAAACTTTGAGCTACTTCAGCAGCTAGGCAAAGAACCGGAAGTCTTCTTGGATCAGCCGGCCGTCCTGGCGGAAACCGCGCCAGTCAAGCGGCCCGTGCCGCATCTCGAAGGCATGCCGGCAGAAGAGGTCGGCAAGTTGGTTCAGCGCTTGTTTCTTCTGGCCGGATCCGCACAGAATCGGATGGTGGTCTTCACCAGTGCCGAACCGGCGAGCGGTTGCAGCTGGATTTGCCACAACGCCAGCGAAATTCTGGCGTCGCAGGCCAACGGCTCGGTTTGCATCGTAGACGCCAATCTTGGCGCTCCTGGTCTCCACCAGCGTTTCGGCGTCAAGAATCATTTCGGGCTCACCGACTCCCTGCAGCAGACAGGGCCGATTCGCAACTTTGCCTCCGCGGTGGATGGCACCAACCTCTGGCTGCTGAGTTCCGGGGCGGAAGTTGCCAACTGGCAGAACCTGTTGTGCTCCGACCGCGGCCGCCAGCGCTTGCACGAACTGCAGCAGGAGTTCGACTACGTGTTGATTGATGCTCCGTCGCTCAGTCAATCCAACGCCGCAATCATGCTGGGCAGCGCTACCAATGGAGCAGTGCTGGTGCTTAAAGCCAATTCTTCACGTCGCGAAGTTGCCCGCAAGGCGATGGACGATCTTAAGGCTGCAAACGTGAACTTCCTGGGAGCCGTGCTCAATCAACGCACCTTCCCCATACCCGAGCCAATTTACAAGCGGCTCTAGGCGTAACCATCACGCTCCGCGGTAATTCAGCGGAATTCAGAAGAGATCCCATGGAACGCTTACTGATCTGTTGGTTAAGCATAAACATCAAGCTGCCGCCTTCGCTGGCGATTCCAGTTTTGCTGGCGTTGGTCTTGGGCGTGATGTTGCTCTGGGAACGTCGCAAGATACGAAGGGTGATTGAACAGTTCGTTTCGTTGGCTTCCCACGCCTGCATCCCGACTTATCGCAGCGTGCTGACTGAGCTCTCCAACGAACTGGCTCGCACTCGCCGTTCGCAGCGTGCCATGAGCGTTATGGTTCTGGTCATGGACACCGAGATTGATTTCAGTTCGGTGAAACCAATGCCGGGGAAAAACGCTCAAGTTATCGAAGGCCAGCTGCGAGTGGAACAGATTCCCACGATGGCTCTGGTATTCCCGCAGATTGGCTACATCTTGCGCAACACGGTTCGCAAGAGTGACATCGTGGCATGCGGCCCTGGCCCCAACGAATTTGTTGTGGCCTTGGCAGAAACAACAAAGACGCAGGCCACTCCCTTCGTCAAACGCTTTCAGTCGTTAATAGCAAGTAGCGGTTTGGCCCCCTTGCGGAACGGCATCGCCGAGTTTCCCAAGGATGGTCTCACCATCGAGGATCTCGTCAGCAAGGCGAGGGCTTCCAGCACATACGGTCCCCCGCCCCAGACGGACGATGAGCTACTCCCCGAAATGGTTCCCGACCACGGGCTGGTAGCTAGGAGGGAGGCAGTATGAGCACCTCGGATCGAGCGCTCGCGCACGTTCAGGTAAAAAACTATATCCGTATAGTGGAGGCTCAAAAGCCTTGGTATGAACGAACTCGCCAACCACTGTTGAGCGAGACCCGCTACCGACATGTCAAACGATTTCTGGACGTGACGGTTTGTCTGGCCGCCCTACCCTTCGTTTTGTTCGTTCTGGCGATTTGTTGGATCGCCATTCGGCTGGATTCTCCCGGAGCGGCGTTCTTTACTCAGCTACGAACCGGCAAAGGTGGACGCCGGTTCAAGATGTTGAAGCTGCGCACCATGGTGATTAATGCGGCGGAGCTCAAAGAAAAGTACGCACACCTGAACGAATTGACCTATCCCGACTTCAAGATTACCAACGACCCGCGTATCACTCGCGTAGGAAAGATCCTTCGTAAGACCAGTATTGATGAATTACCTCAGATTCTGAACGTACTTGCCGGCGACATGAGCCTCATCGGTCCCCGGCCCACTTCGTTCAGCGCCGATACTTATAGCTTGTGGCACACCGCGCGGCTCGCGGTTCGACCAGGACTGAGCGGCCTGTGGCAGGTTTCAGGACGCGCGGAACTTGATTTCGACGATCGCCTACGGCTCGATCTGGCTTACATCCGCAACCGCTCCCTCTGGTTGGACCTTCGCATCGTGGCCCGTACCTTCACCTCCGTTTTGAGTGGACGAGGCGCGGCTTAATCTCGATATGGCAGCAGTACTCTTTTGGGTTTCGTTGACCACGGTGGCCTTCGCCTATTTTGGCTTTCCATGCCTGGTCATTCTAGTTGGCGAACTTTTCCCAAAACGCGTCGCCCGAAAGCCGATCACTCCCTCGATCAGCCTCATCATAGCGGCGTACAACGAAGAAGAAACCATCGTTGCCAGGCTGAAGAACGCTCTTGCCCTGGAATATCCGCGAGAGGCACTTGAGATTATTGTCGCCTCCGACGGTTCCAACGATTCGACCGAAGAACTCGTAGCCGCTTTCGGCCAGGGCGTAATGCTGCTCCGGTTACCCCGAAGGGGCAAGGTGTTCGCGTTGAATGCCGCTGTGGAGAAATCCAGTGGCGAAATACTGGTTTTTTCGGACGCGAACTCCATGTACCAGGAACGGGCGCTGCGAAACCTGGCGAGAAACTTTGCCGATCCCAAAGTCGGTGGTGTGGCCGGGGTGACGCTCTACACGCTGGAGAAGAATTCTGAATCAAGCAGTCACGGCGAGAACGCCTACTGGAACTACGACAACTGGTTGAAGGATCGTGAGAGCCTCACGGGGAGCGTGGTTTCAGCACACGGTGGAATCTACGCTATTCGGCGCCCGCTATACCCCCAGCTTGCGGATTCAGCAGTAACCGATGACTTCGCAATTTCGACCTCTGTTATCGAGCAGGGTTATCGTCTGGTGCACGAGGGCGAAGCGACTTCGGTCGAAGTTGCGGTTACAACCGCCAAACACGAGTTCTCGCGCAAGGTACGAATCATCACTCAGGGCATGCGATCCTTGATGCTGAGGAAGCGGCTGCTGAACCCTTTTCGCTACGGCTTCTATTCGACGGTGCTGTTCTGTCATAAAGTCTTGCGGCGCATGGTTCCGTTCTTCCTGCTATTGCTGCTCGGATCTGCAATGACCGCAAGTCCGGATGGTTCTTTTTATTTCTATGCTGCGGCAGGGCAAGTCGTTTTTTACAGTTTGGCTTGTGCAGGGTTCCTCATGCGGAAGACGGTTTGGGGAAGATCTAAGTTGCTGTACGTGCCTTTTTTTTATTGTATGGCCAACGCTGCTGCAATGGTTGCCATGCTTAAGCTTGTCGCTGGCCGGCGAATTGAACTCTGGCAGCCCCAGCGAAATCAGGCTTAGTTCGTCCACTTCTTAAAATAACCAGCCGCCCCGTCAGCCCTCCCCCAAGATAAGCAGTAGATTCTGGCCCCCTAGATTTTCTTGCAGTAAACCCAGCAACAAGAATCGGAGACCCATGCGAATTGCCATTGTTAGTGGCGTGGATATAGATGTCATTCGACATCTGGAAAAACACCACGAAGTCATCTATAACCTCGACGCCAAGCCTGACGTATTGCGCAACACAATCCAGGGATGCGACGTTCTGGTCTTCCGTAGTGGTGTAAGCATCACTGCGGAACTCATGGCTCACGCTCCCAATCTTGGGCTCTTGGTTAGAGCAGGCTCAGGGCTGGACAACATCGATCTCGAATACCTGAAGCTGCGTGACATCAAGCTGCAGCGGATACCCGAGCCCTCGGCCCAAGCAGTCGGAGAGATGGCAATTGCATTGATGTTCGCCCTGGCGAGAAACCTTCGCGAAGCCGACCAGAAGTTGCGTCAGGGTTACTGGGCGAAGCTTGAACTTGAGAGTCATCTTCTCTCCGGCAAAGTCCTGGGAATTGTGGGCGCCGGCAACATTGGAGCCAGAACCGGTCAGCTGGGCGCGGCATTGGGAATGAAGCCCATGGGCTGCGTGCAAGCCAGCACTCCGGCGATTGCCGCCGAGTTGCGCAAGAAACATATTCAGCCGGCCACGTTTGAGGAAGTTGTTACCAACGCCGATTTCCTCAGCATTCACGTCCCGCTTAGCGATTCGACCCGCAACATGATCAATGCCAACACCTTCGCGATGATGAAGCGTGGATCATACCTGATCAACCTGGCTCGGGGCGGAGTGGTAGACGAAAAAGCCCTATACCAGGAACTGACCAAGGGCAAGCGCGTCCGCGGTGCGGCGATGGATGTTCACGAGCGCGAAGGCCACGGAAAAATCTCGCCTCTGGCGGAGCTGCCCAATGTCCTGCTAACTCCCCACATCGGAGCCATGACAGTTGAGACCCAGCAGGATATCGGACGCCGGGCAGTAGCAATGATCGAAGAATTTGCCCTGACCCGCAGCAAGCACAAGGCGTCGTCGCTGCAACCAGGTCCCGTACAGATTGATCCCGGATTCCAACCTCCCGCGATGGCAGACTAACTAAACCGACTTCATAAAGGGGCTAAAACGCAATGATTAAAAAAACTACTCAACTCAAGAGAATGCTGGTCTCGGACCAGACCGAATTCATCATGGAGGCACACAGCGGACTTAGCGCGAAAATCGCTGAGGAGGCTGGTTTCAAAGGCATCTGGGGAAGCGGTCTTTCAATTTCTGCAGCAATGGGAGTTCGCGACGCCAACGAAGCCAGCTGGACTCAGGTTCTTGATGCGGTCGAGTTCATGAGCGATGCAACCACGGTGCCGATTTTGCTCGACGCGGATACTGGATACGGCAACTTCAACAACGTTCGTCGGCTGGTCAGGAAGCTTGAACAGCGCAGCGTTGCGGGCGCCTGCCTCGAGGATAAGGTCTTCCCTAAGACGAATTCGCTACTCGAGGGAGAACGCCAAACTCTGGCCGACATCGACGAATTCGCCGGAAAGATCAAGGCGGCCAAGGACACGCAGCAAGACTCGGATTTTTGCGTAGTCGCCAGAATCGAATCTTTCATCGCCGGCTGGGGACTAAACGAGACGCTGGATCGTGCCAACGCTTACCATGAGGCCGGTGCCGATGCTCTGCTGATTCACAGCAAGCTCGCCGTTCCCGACGAGATCCTGCAATTTATGGCGGCCTGGGGTGATACCTGCCCGGTGGTAATCGTTCCGACCAATTACTACAAGACGTCAGTGCAGGTGTTCCGCGGCGCCGGTATCAGCATGGTGATTTGGGCAAATCATGCTCTCCGGGCGAGCATTTCCGCCATGCAGCGTACGGTTGCTTCGATCTACTCGAGCCAGTCGTTGCTCGATGTCGAAAAAGAAATCGTGCCGGTAAAAGAAGTCTTCCGCCTGCAAGGCATGGACGAGTTGAAGCAGGCTGAAGAACGGTACTTACCTGCTCCTTCTACAGAAGACGTGGCCGCGTAAAAACAATTCCCTCCCCCGATTTAAACCCTTTGACTCAAAAATCCAACGCGAATGCCAACCCACCCGCCGTGGTGATTGGCATGGACAACATGACAGGGCTGCAGACGGCGCGCATTTTGGCACGTCATGATATTCCGGTCGTCGGAATGGCCAAGAATCCGGACCATCCATGCTGCCATACGCAAGCATGCGAAGAGATCGTTGCTTGCGATGTTGCCGGTCCGGAATTGATAGAAGCGCTCAAGAAGTTGAACCTCGGGCAGAAGGCAGTTTTATATCCCTGTACCGACTTGAGTGTTCTGCTGATCTCTCGCCATCGCGAGGAGCTCAAAGATCTGTTCTACGTCGTGCTCCCCGACTCCCAAGTAGTGGAGCTGCTGATCGACAAGGTAAAGTTCTTAACCTGGGCCCAGGAACAGAATCTTCCCATTCCTCCGACCTTTTTCCTGCGCACCCGGGCCGATGCTGAAAAAGCCGCCCGCGAGCTGAATTTTCCCTGCGTCATGAAGCCCGCGGTGAAGTCTCCGAAGTGGCAAAGTCTTGCGAAAGTAAAGGTCTACAAGCTTTCGAGCGCTGCCGAATTTCTTGCCTGCTACGACCGGTGCGCCGACTGGTCTGAGCTGTTCATGGTTCAGGAATGGATCGAAGGCGGCGACTCCACGCTCTATTCCTGCAACTGCTATTTCAATGCTGCCTCGCAACCCTTGGTCACATTCATCGCGCGCAAGCTTCGGCAATGGCCGCCACAGACCGGGACCAGTTGCCTGGGTGAAGAGGTAAGAAACGATACCGTGCTGGAACAGTCCATCGACCTGTTCCGGCGCTCGAATTTTCACGGCCTCGGTTACCTGGAATTCAAGCGCGACGAGCGGACAGGAAAGCACTTCATCATCGAACCGAATATTGGAAGACCGACCGGCCGCTCCGCTATTGCAGAAGCGGGTGGTGTCGACTTGTTGTACACCAAGTATTGCGACGTTTTGGGCCGCCCGTTACCCGAAAACATTACCCAGAAATATCGCGGGACCAAGTGGATCTATATTCGCCGCGACTTGCAATCAGCTGCGCACTATTGGCGTCGCGGCGAATTAAGTTTCTTGCAATGGCTGAGGTCGGTTCGCGGACCCAAGGGATACGCTCTGTTCGACTGGAAAGATCAAACTCCGTTTTGGCTTGATCTGAAGCACGCAGTTTCCTGCCTTATCCACCGGCGGAAGCAAGATCAAGACGCGCCGAGTGAGCCCAAGGTAAGCTCGGTTGCCTCACTACCTTCGGAGCCCAAAGTTGTGGATTTCAACATTCACGGACGCGTAGGGATTCGTTTGATTGATCCCTCCCCTGCAGATGCTGCCGCCGTTGCCAAGCAACTCGGTCCGATGCAGCTTCCCTTGTCACAAGATCCGGACATCACCATCCGGTTCGTTAACAAGCTGCCGCTCGCGGGATTGCGCTATGTGGAATTCGAAGGAAGCGGCTTTACCGATGAAGGATTCTTCCTGCTAAAGAGCAACAAGCGACCCGCAAAAGTAAAGATTGACTTCGAGCAAATCGGAAGCCGTTGCGAAATTGTTTGTGAGACTGGCCTTCGGTCCGTACCTCTGTTGATGGCGATTCTGAATTTCACTCTGCTGTCGAAAGATTGTGTTCCCCTTCATGCCTCTGCCTTTACCCACCAGGGCAAGGGCATCCTGCTTACGGGCTGGTCGAAGGGTGGCAAGACGGAAGCACTGTTGGCGTTCGCACAGCACGGCGCCCGCTATGTGGGGGACGAGTGGATCATCTTGAGCGGCGACGGCGAAAAGATGTACGGCATTCCGGAAAACATTCGTCTGTGGGAGTGGCATCTGGATAACGCTCCGAAGGTGCGCAGCCAAGTTAGCCGTCAAGACCGTTTCTTGTTTCGCGCAATCCACTGGGTCGAAGGTCTCCAGCGTCTGGCCCCGGTTAAACTGCTGGGAAGCGCTCTGCCCATGCTGCGAAAGCAACTCAATGTTTGCCTAAAACCGGAAGTGATATTTGGCGGCACGCAGGGGCCGTTCGAAGCAAAGCCGGAAAAACTCTTCTTGCTGCTGTCCGATAACGATGCGACCGTTCGTGTCGAGCGGGCCGATCCTCTGACCATTGCACACCAGATGTCTTCCTCCGTGCGTTTTGAGCAAGTAACTCTGATGGAACAATACCTGGCTTCGAAGTTCGCGGACCCTAGCCTGAAGAGCGATTTCATCGAGAACGCTCACAAAATGCAGGACATCATGCTGTTGCGGGCACTGCAGGGAAAAGAAGCCTACACCGTCCGGCACCCCTATCCCGTGTCCTTCGAGCAGCTATACGAAGCCATGCTGCCTTTCGTAGAAAGTTCCAACTAGAAACGTTCATGTCGAATATTTCCTGGGCCAACGAAGAAGTCAGCGAGAGGTTGACACCGTCCGTTCAAAAGTCTGAGATTCATATCGACTACGACATTCATGGAGTGGTCGCGGTTCGCTTGGTCGACTGCCCACCGGTGGAGGCAGCAGCCATTGCCAAGAAGTATGGCTCGTTGCAGCGCCCGCTGTCGCGCACTCCGGACATTATCGTCCGCTTTGTAAAGGAACTGGCCGCCCCTGGACTTACCCATCTCGGCCTTCGCCAGTATGCCTACACCGAAACTGACTTCTTCCTGATCGCTGAGAAGAACGCGGCAAAGACGAAAATCGACTTTGAACAGATCGGCAGCAGGACCTGCGAGATCGTTTGCGAGAGCGGCACCCCCATCGTGGCGCTGCTTACTACGCTGATTAACGTGACCGCACTAAAGAAGAACTACGTTTCTTTGCACGCTTCGGCATTCTCGTATCGCGGCGTCGGAGTCTTGGTAGCCGGTTGGAAAAAGGGTGGAAAGACGGAATCGCTACTGGCCTTTGCCGCAAAGGGTGTGCGCTACATTGGCGACGAGTGGATATTACTCAGCGTAGATGGGTCGAAGATGCACGGGATTCCAGGAGTCATTCCCGTGTGGGATTGGCATTTTAAGTATCTTCCGCAACTCCGTCGCCGGGTAGCCGTGCGAAACCGACTGCTATTCGGAACGGTGCGCGGCCTGGACAAGCTGCAACGCGCGCTTCCCAAAGGTAAGTTGGGAAACTTATTGCCAATCCGCTTTCTGCGGGATGCGTTACCTCCGCTGAAGAAGCGGCTCAATGTAGCCTTCGACGCGGAAGCAATCTTCTCTTCCCCACTGGGCTCGTTGTCGGCTCGTCCCGACAAGTTCATTCTTGCCATGAGCCACTTCGACCATGATATTCGAGTGGAGCCAGCCGATCCCATGCATGTCGCGGGCTGCATGAGTTCCTCAGTGCAGTTCGAACAGCTTGCGTTCTTCAAACACTACCTGGCGTTCAAGTTCGCTTTTCCCGATCGTCAGGCAGATTTCATGGAAACAATCGCGGAACGGCAACAAGAAATATTGCGCCGGGCGCTGAGCGGCAAAGAAGCATTTCTGGTTTCGCATCCGTATCCGGTTTCGTTGAGCGAACTGTCCTCCCACATGGTTCCCGTTTTGACCGCCCCCGTGCACCAACGCGTTGCATAACGTTCAGTGAAAATCGCCTACATACTTCCGGTCCTTCCCGATCCGTACAACTCTCCCAGCGGACATCTGCGGCCCTATCACTTCATCCGCGAGATGTCGCAGCGTCATTCGATCACCCTGTTCGCTCTCTCGGCGGGGGAAATATCCTCCGAGGCTCGGAACGAGATGGCAAATTGGACGGAGCGAGTTTTGACCTTTGACGTCACCGGCACCGAGGGCGAGCAGCAACCGCGGAGACAGTATTGGGGTCTGGGAAAGAGAAGCCGGCGGGCGTTGAAATCCCGCCAGGCGATCAAGCGCATGGCGGACTCGTTTGCCGACCTGATTAATCGCGAAGATTACGATGCGGTTGTATTCCAGGGAAAGCATACCTTTCCGGTGATTGCTGGCTGCAAGTTACCCGTCGTGATCGACTTCTGCGACGCAACCTCTTATCGGATGCGGCAGAGTATGCGGTATGCCAAACTGAGCGATCTTCCCTGGCGTATCATGCGTTACCTGGAAGTCAAATATTTCGAGAAGAAGCTCTTGGCGAAAAGCCGCCACCGTGTGTTCATTTCGGGCCGCGACCGTGAGGCAATTCTGGGGTGCCGGGACCGTTCTACTTTGATTCCGAACGGAATCGACCTGAAGTTTTGGACGCGAACCAGGCACGACCCAAAACCCAACACCATCGTCTACACGGGAGTAATGGAATATCCTCCGAACGCGGATGGAGCGCTGTATCTTATCGAGAAGATCCTGCCTCATATCCGGAAGTCGGTGCCAGATGTACAGCTCTTCATCGTCGGAAGAGATCCTTCGACAGCACTGATCGAGGCTGCCCGCAATGCCCCAGGGGTTACTGTGACCGGCTTTGTTGACGACATGCGCCCTTACCTCGAGCAGGCCAGCGTCTACGTGGCTCCGCTCCGCTTTGCCTCGGGCATGCAGAACAAACTATTGGAAGCAATGGCCATGGAGATACCGGTGGTGACTACTCCCATCGGTGCACAAGGCATACAGGTTGAGGGCATCGAGGAGTTGCCGGTCTACGTCGCCCAAGGTGAGATTGAATTCGCGCGGTCAGTCGTAGAACTGCTAAAGAACAAAAAGGAACGCGTTCGGCTCGCCGCAGCCGGAAGAAATTATACCGACCAACATTTCGATTGGTCTCGCAGCGCTGCACAGTTGGAACAATTGTGCATGGAAGCAGTTGCCGACGCCGGCGCCAAGCAGAAAAGCGCGCACGGCCAACTCCTCCAGGATCCTGTGAGACGGGTTATATGATCTCTCCCCCTACCTTGAATCCCCATCGAGAAATCAATGAGCAGACTTCGTCTAGTAAGGGCCCGGCGACTGGGACTGGCCGTCCTGGTTGCATGCATTTCGTTGATCGTTGTCCCGGCAGCTAGTGCAGCTTCACAAACCGGATATCGCGATTTTACTTACGGTACCGGAATCGACCATGCACCCACTGAACCCAAACCCGAGAGCAAGGTGTGGTGGAATGACGGTACCTGGTGGGCGTGTTTATACAATACGAAACTAAAGAACTACGATATCTATCGTCTGGACGGAACAAAGTGGAATGACACTGGCACACCCATAGACGACCGCATCAACAGTTCCGCCGATGCCTTGTGGGATGCGCCGACAGAGAAGCTTTACGTCGCTTCCCACATCTTTACCAACAACGGCCAGGCAAGCTCGAGTTCCTCGAATTGGGGAAGGCTCTACCGCTATACCTACCATCCATCGACCAAGGTTTACAGCCAGGACTCCGGATTCCCTGTGACCATCACCAAAGGAAAATCCGAAACCCTGACGGTGGCCAAGGACTCAACCGGCGAGTTGTGGGTGACTTTTGTGCAGGGCAGTAAAGTGATGGTGAATCACAGCAACGGAAGCGATAGTTCATGGGCGACTCCCATCGTCCTGCCGGCCAGTTCCAAAGCAACTTCCTTGGAAAGCGACGACGAGTCTTCCATCATTAGCTTTGGCGGAAATAAGATCGGCGTGATGTGGAGCAACCAGAAGGTCGCCAAAATGTTCTTCGCGGTTCACCAGGACGGGGCGTCAGCCACCACCTGGCAGGCAGAGGAAACCGCTCTCGGCGGCGGAGTCAATTGTTCCAGTCTGTGCGCGGACGACCACATCAATCTGAAGACGGATTCTGCCGGTCGCCTGTATGCGGCGATCAAGACTTCGCAGGACGAATCCTCCGACCCACGAATCCGGTTGTTAGTACGCAGCACCGCCGCCAAGTGGGCAAGTTACACATTCGCGACCAAGAAGTATTCACATACCCGGCCAATTGTTTTGCTGGATCCAGACCATGACCGCCTATATATGTTCGCCACGGCCCCTGAAGCCGGTGGCAATATCTACGTTAAGAGCACCGATACCGGAAACATTTCTTTCAAAGACGGATTAGGCGACATCTTCATCGATAATTCCACGGACACCAAGATTAATAACGCCACCTCCACCAAGCAGAGCCTGAGCAGCGACACCGGGATGCTGGTAATGGCCAGCGATAACGAAAAGACCCATTTCTACGTACATAACCTGGTCGATCTGCCGACGCAGTAGCTAAAAGCCCTCCCCGCTTAGCTTCCAAATCCAAAACATGAAACGAGCGCGAGCGATCGCGCTCTTTGGAAAAAGAGATGACTCACACACCCCCCCGCCCCAACACGTTTTCATGGCTCCAGGTGACCGCCCTGGCTGTCTTTGCTGCCATTGTTTTTGGCGCCTGGACGAGTGCGTCGGCACAGACCAGCGGCTATCACGATTTCTCGTACGGCGGTACCATCACGGCACCGACCGGCTCGAAGCCAGAAAGCAAGTTGTGGTTCAACGACGGCATCTGGTGGGCTGTCATGTTCAACACAACCTTGCAGGGGACCAACATCTATCGGCTGGACACTCCCACACAGGTTTGGTCAGATACTGGCACCACGGTCGACGACCGTGCCCAGGCTGTGGGTGACGCGCTGTGGGACCAGGCGTCGAATCATCTCTATATCGTCTCCAACCTGCACATTAATAGTGCGGCACCAAACCCCACCTCCACTAACTGGGGACGGCTCTACCGCTATACCTATAACTCCGGGACCAAGACCTACGCCTTAGATTCGGGCTTCCCAGTCACAGTAACAAAGGGGAAAG
>Ga0157378_10001968_pt1 | contig 18403 bp, 21 predicted proteins | sample M65metaG_FD_115309 | JGI IMG/M metagenome (GOLD analysis project Ga0157378, IMG submission 115309) | Miscanthus rhizosphere microbial communities from Kellogg Biological Station, Michigan, USA - M6-5 metaG | ecosystem: Host-associated > Plants > Roots > Rhizosphere > Soil | place: USA: Michigan...
AGTTATGGACGGATCGCAACTCGTCCAGTATAATTCCCCGTTTCGCTGAACACCCCTGCGGCAATAGTGCAATGACAACTTTGTTTTGGGGTTCTAAAACCCCGATTCTAAAGCTTTGCCAGGGTCGTAGGCTGCATCCAAGCGGGTTTTGACGGCATCTGAAGATACATACAGGAAATGAGAAATCTTAATATTGGAGGACTTGACGCAATCGTGACTTTTGATACACACCTGCCGCTAAATGAGCGGCTGCTCAGAATCGATCATATTCAAGCGCGGCGCTATTCGAAGCTAACCGGAATCTCGCTTGAGATCGCAACGGAAGGTATTGTTAGGCATCTCAAAGCTTGTGACCGTATGGACGTGAACCCTGAAACCTCGGCCGTGCGCGAAATAATTGACGACGCACTAAATGGCCGGAGGGTCTTTGCCGAAACAGGCGAACAACATCCTCGAGCTGCCTGATTTCCCTCTGTTTCTCATAAGAAAAAGAGATCGCCCAACCGGGCGATCTCTTTTTATGTCTACGAGTTTTTAGTTTGATTAGTGCGTTTACCAAAATCGAGTTTGGCGTGGTAACATCCCGACGCCAATGATTTGATGCCCCTGTAGCTCAGCGGATAGAGCATCTGCCTTGTCGGAGCCTTAATGGGGAAGAAGTTTTATTTGACGAACTCATTAAGTGGACGATCCTATATGCGGGGACGCCCTGAGAGCCTCTGGTACTCATCACACTGAGTAACAATCCATGAGGATTGGGTAATCCGCAGGAAACCTGCTCGCAAGTTTGCGATCTGGACTCCTCAGAGACTATACGGGTCGGGACTGTGATGTCCAAGATATAGTCCAGCCAGCAAACCCGGTTACTTACGGGCGGTCAGGGAAAGCCTGATGCTGGAAGCTAAGCAGAGGGCCGCAGGTTCGAGTCCTGCCGGGGGCAATCACCACGCACTTCAATCATGGCGGCTATAGTTCAGTAGGTTAGAACGCTTGATTGTGGATCAAGAGGTCGTGGGTTCGAGCCCCACTAGCCGCCCCAGCAAATCTAACCCAACAAAAATCGATCACGTTCAAACTTCGAGGAGAGTGTTTTATGCCCGATGAGCAAAGAGTTGCGAACAACTCGCAAACGTACGCTGTTAGTGCTGATGATTTCGCGTTTGAGGCTCTGGAGCAAGAGAACGGACAGGCAACCGTTATCAAATTCAGGCTTGACGATCCGAAATATCACGCCGGAGATGTGTTGGTTGTTCTAAGCGGCAGCGACATCCACTTTCACGGCATGATCGGTCAACTATCAGAGGGCTGGGCGATCGCTACAGATCATCGCGGTTCCCTGCTGCCAGCCACGGTTCAATAAATCTCAACGAACATAACCGGTTGGATAAGCAACGCGGACCCCTGGAGTTGCTGAACTGATCGCAATGCGGTGGAATCCTTTATTCAAGTGAGTCGAGAGATAAGTCAGCGCAGCTTGTCGATCCAGCGATGAATCCAACTCTCGTAGAAACGGGTCAAAACTAACAGGCGCGCCTGTTCCCTGGAAATAAGCGTGGCCTCCAGTTTCCGTCGCCAAGCGAAGTAGTGAACTCTGAGCGTTTGACGCTAAAAGTATGTTTGCTTGTGATGCCACTGTTGGAGCATAGAAGCCGTAAATTGCCACTCCACGTCGTTGCGATTCAGTCACTGCTCGTTGCAAGTCGATGCTTTGGGTCGGCCCTGACGAATCAACTCCCCTGGAAGTGTCTAATCCATCTGAAACCAAAAGAATCGCCCGCCTTCCGAGCGGCTGTGAGTCAAACCGCTTGAGTGCTTCGATGACCTCAACGTAAGGGTTGTAGGGCGCGACACTTGATAAACCGACTGGTGGTCGCAGTGCTTTGGCTGACTTATCAAGATCAGTTGTGAACTTTTGCTTAACCTGGAGGCTACCCGTTCTCAAGTAACCCACCATCACTCTGGAACCCTTCGGCAAGCCGCGAACGAATTCAGCCAGCGACTTAATCTCGTTTGCGACAGACGATACCACGTCCTCTTGAATCAACACGGCGATCGTCATCGGCGAGTTCGTACCGGTTCCTCTGATGGAAAGAATGCTTTGAGGCTCACCGTCCTCGCTAATAACCAAGTCAATATTCTGTAACTCAGGTTCTGGACCAGACTCTTTCACTGTAATCGTTAGGGGAACCGTGACGGGTCTTCCTGGGTTAGAAGAAGTAGTCGGGCCCGCAATGGTTTGTGGCTGTTGCGCGGGGGTCCCATGTACGGCGATTAGAAGGCCAAGGAAAAACGTCGACACCACACGGAGCCAATTCATTCTGTTCGGAGAGGTCATTGTTGTTTCTTTCTCGTGAGCCAGATTCATTATACAGGTAGCCACCACAATTGGCTTTCCATCTCCCACTGGCTAGTAGTTATCTCATGAGCTAAGATCTTGCCAATTGAGAACCTGCTTATGGCCAAGCTTTCAAATAAAGATCAGACAATTGCGCGGCTGTTAAGAGTTGCGCCGTGGGTCGCTGTTCTGGCTCCCAGCCTTCCCGGACCTATCCTGTTTACAATTCTTTTTCTAACGGCAACTGCGACCGACTCAGCAGCGCTCTACTTGCTTCTAGCGGGACTTTCGCTTGCGGCAGGTTTTGCTTTGGGGTTGCTCATTGCCGCACTTTTTCTTTTGTATCGAAGAAGATGGCTCTCGAGATTACGTGATCGTTTAGCATCGGATGGAATCACAGCGAATGAGGTTGTCTGGTTCCGTTCCGAGTTAACGTCGGCAGAACGCGCTGCGCTGGATGAAATACAAAAAAGCAATCCATTATTGGCAGACGCTTACCTTGAGACTTTGGCTAGCAGGCTTACCGCTTCCAGAATCATCTCCCGCTCGCGCCGCGAAATACTTCTCGTCGAACGACGCCTCAATCGTGCGCGTTCATTAGCGACCGACGACGCAAGCAGTCTTCAGCAGGATCTGGTTGCGGACCGCGAACGCCTTGATCAACTCCGACAACATGCTAGCCAGCACCTCACTCGGGCCAGAACAAGGTTACAGGAGATCGAAGCCACAGCCTCGCGTAAGCTTAACGACGACGAGACCGACCTTATGATGCAGCGGCTGGGTGCTACGCAGGACCAACTACCCCTCGTTTTGGAAATGGCGCAATGGGAGAGGCAAGCTTTGCAGGACACAAAGAGCCTCAACCGCCCTCTGGAACCGAGTCACGAGTGACTCGCCAATCGATAGATTCCGGGGCCTAGTCGCTCAGCTACTCCCTCGTCGACAAGTGCCCAGTTCCCGAGACCAGCTTCAGGTGAACTCAGCCCAGTTACGCGCGCTAGTTCCCCCCGGAGTGTCATCCCAGCACCGCTCAAATATGCGTGTGCGACGTCTCTCAGGGCACGCTCTCTTCTAATGGAAACTTTCATCTGTTCCTGAAACCGGGCTTCAGGAAGCGACCAAATGTACGTAAAAGTTGGTTCGTACAACACGTCACTGGGTATTACTTTTAGGGTACGCTGAAGTTGAGTTAGCGCCTTGTCAAACCTGGTGCGTTCAGTTATTCCACTAGCCTCGCGCAAGTCTCGAGTTCCCATCTCCCACTCATTTCTTAAGACTTTGAGAATAGTCAGCGCATCTTTACTTAGAACCTGACCCTCCATCTTTCTAGAGCAGCCGAGAAGGCTGTTGAAAGCAGGGATTAAGTGAGCCGAAATGAAGGTCGCTTGTCCGCGAAGGACCTTTCCATAAAAGCATCGACCCCGCCGCATTACTTCGTCTTTCAAGGTCCAGGCCAAACTACTCTCCGGATCCTTCTGAACGTTCCGAGGAGAATGCGCGTCGCGTCTGCCGCACACAGCAACGTAAAGCGATGGCCCAGGGCGACGAGAATCCGTTAGCGCTGCGCAAAATCCTACGTCGTCGATGAAGCGCTCCGCACCGTAAACGTCCTCAACTCTACACTCAGGATCACGCCGCCACATGCGATCACGATAGGTCTCAATTTCAGCTGTCAGGCCCACTTCGCGATTCTATCAAAGTGACTAATTCAACCGGTCAATTTGGGTTAATCGGTCAGACTCAAGCTGACCACCACGCTGACGAATCCATCTAAGTGTTGCACTAAAAGGCGCTGGCCACATCTCGAATATGTGGCACGGACTCTGCAAATGGGATGTCACCCGTACACCGTGTGCGGCACCTTTAGAGTTCATCGGAGATACGATCTTGAAAGCGACAAAAACAACCAACCGCCCTCTCGCCCTGGCATTACTAACGAGCCTTTCGTTAGTACTTACGATGCTGAGCGGAACATTCGTCCCGACCGTGGCCAGCGCCTCACCCAAACATGGTCACGAGAAGGACGACAACATCGCAGTTGAACTGCATCAACAAATGCGAAGCAAGAGTCCTTCTTCGATAGTGAAGGTCATCTTGCAGCTTGATGGCCAGATGAGTGGTCAACTTAACGCATTGCTCAGAAGCAACGGCGTAAAAGTTAACAAGCGTTTCGCTAACTTGAATGCCTTTGCTGTTGAGCTTCCGCTAAACGTTGTCGATTCGCTGTCACACTTCTCAGAAGTTAGTTTTATTTCAGTTGATAGTGAAGTGCAGAGCCTGGGCGGGCATGTCGCACATACTTCAGGTGCCGACAACGTTCGATTGATGAGCAGCTCTGGTGCGCTCATGGGTAGTGGCGTCGGTATCGCCATCGTCGACTCCGGAATCTACGCTGCTCACGTTGCCTTCTCGGACCCGGCAACCGGCCTTTCACGAATCGCTGTCAGTCAAGACTTTACTGGTGAGGGCCGCACCGACGACCCGTACGGTCATGGTACCCACGTCGCATCAGCAGCAGCGGGTAACGGCCTCGTTTCGCAGGGTCAATACATTGGTATCGCCCCGCGTGCAACACTGATTAATTTGCGTGTTTTGAATTCGCAGGGTGTCGGCAGCGTATCAACGTTGCTTTCGGCACTCAACTGGTTAATGAGTAACGCAACCGCTTACAACATTCGCGTCGTCAACCTGAGCCTGGGCATGCCGGCCATCGATTCTTATAGAAATGATCCGCTATGCGTAGCGGTTCGCAAACTTGTCGACAGAGGAATCGTTGTCGTCGCTGCAGCCGGAAATAATGGCAAGAATTCTCTCGGTCAAAAAATCTATGGACAGATTCATTCACCAGGTAATGAGCCGTCCGCTCTTACAGTTGGTGCGGTTGATACCAAAGGAACGGATTCACGTTCGGATGACTCAATTGCTACCTATAGCTCGCGCGGACCGACGCGCAGCTTCTCAACTGATGAGAACGGTGTCAGACACTATGACAACATAATCAAGCCTGAGATCGCTGCTCCTGGAAATAAGACTATCTTTGCTGAATCGCCAAACAATCTTCTCCTCCAGCAGAATCCTTTGCTTGATGCCGGCGTAAGCCTGGATCCAACCCGAAAACAAATGAAACTGAGCGGCACTTCGATGGCGGCTCCTATTGTTGCCGGCGCGGCTGCTCTTATGCTTGAAGCAAATCCAAACCTCACCCCAAATTTGATTAAGACGCTGATGATGTACACGGCGCAGCAACTACCAAACTTCAACATGCTCGAGCAGGGCACGGGTGAACTAAACGTTGATGGTGCAGTTCGCTTGGCCAGATTGGTCCGGACAAATATCAACAACTCAACCCCGCTTGGTGCGTCGCTATTGACCAGCGCACCGCCACAACCACAAACCAGTATTTCGTTGACATTTGGATCGAGCACTTTCTCATGGTCGCGAGGAATCATCCTCGGGCAAACATACGCCACCGGCACTAATCTGATCACTAACTATCAAAAGATCTATGGAAACGGAGTCCTAATCGGTGATGGCGTATTAATCGGTGACGGCGTTCTGATCGGCGATGGTGTGCTTATTGGTGATGGAGTGCTCATTGGAGACAGCATCCTCACTAGCAACGGCACTACGCTTGATGCCGGAAGCTTTTTCTGTGCAACAGGCGTTCTAATCGGCGATGGCGTCTTGATAGGTGATGGTGTTCTTATCGGTGATGGAGTTCTTATTGGTGATGGAGTTCTGATCGGCGATACGATCTTGCAAGCCTTCAACGCCATGGTAATGGGCGATGAATCTGATTCAATGCCGATCGTCCTTGACGACAACACTGACTACCTGGGCAACTAAAGAAATCAGACTCCAACTATTAGCAGAGGATGACCATGTTGAACGCCACCAAGACAAACGCACTCAATGCCAACGCAACGTCGCGCGTACCGGCAACAGTTCCTGCGGTTACTGTCGAACTGCTTACGGCAAAGGATGAGATAGAAGTGCTCGCGTTTCTGTCGCAGCGCCCAATCCATACTTTCGCGATGAAGAGTTTTATTCATGACAACGGACTTGTCAGTCCGCTCAATCGGGGTAGCTTTTATGGTTGCCGTGACATCAACGGTCACCTGGAAGGCGTGGCGCTCGTAGGTCATGCTACGTTGATGGAAACCGTTTCAGATCGCGCCTTGCAGGCTCTCGCGCACGTCGCACGCGAATGCTCTTTCACGCACATGATTATGGGCGAGCAAGAACGAATCGCAGAATTCTGGACAAACTATTCACAACCTGGACATCAACCACGGCTCGCCTGTCGCGAGAGGCTGATGGAGTTGCAGCAAAGCAAGACCAGTTCGAAATCTGAGCCCGGTCTTCGTCTGGCCACAGAAGAAGAGCTCAGTCTGGTAATGCCAATCCAGGCACAACTGGCATTCGAAGAAAGTGGTATCGATCCTTTGAAGGTCGATCCCCAGGGTTTCCGCAGACGCTGCCTCCGAAGAATCAGACAAGGACGCACATGGGTCCTGTTTGAAGGAGACACCCTGGTATTCAAGGCCGATGTAATCTCGGAAACAGCTGATGTGATTTACCTGGAGGGTATCTGGGTAAAGGATGATAAGAGAAACGATGGCATAGCGACCCGGTGCATGGCAGAACTATCGAGGCGACTCTTCAGGAAAGCGAAGTCCATCTGCCTGCTTGCAAACGAACTGAACCAAAACGCGTTAACCCTCTATCGAAAGTGCGGTTTCATGTTTCGCGCAACTTACGAAACATTCTTCCTTTCGCAGAAGGAATTGCTGTCCAACTGACGCGTCTCATCAACCCCCGATCTGTCTTGGTAAAAGGCAAGCCCTTCCACCTCACCTTGAGCCAGACTGAACTGATGCCCAACGTTGACCACATTGAGAACCGATCCTTTGTTCCATTCCAAAGGCTGATAACCGCGGCTGGCACATTGGCGCTTCTCTATGCGGTAGTTTCGCTCAATCCCTCTCAACTCGACACACGCTTCGCTGCACTGCTCGGAATGACGCTTCTCTTGAGTTCAAGAATCGTCGTGCCCATCCCCAAACTAAGCTCTCAAGTTTCTGTCTCTGACACTTTCGTTTTCCTGATCCTGCTACTCTACGGTCCACCGGCAGCGATCATCGTCGCTTCAAGCGAAGCCTTTCTCTCTTCGATGCGATTTAGTCGTAAGCCACAGACCGTGCTTTTCAATTGGGGCTGTGCAGCGCTTTCCGTTTTTATTACCGGTTCGACGTTGAAGATCGCCTTTGGCAACACCACCTCGTTGTTGAGCCAACCCTACACTGCTCGCTTCATGATCGCCATCTGCACGATGGCACTGGTTCATTACGCGGGTAACTCCGGAATTGTCGCCATTGGCCAGGCACTGAAAACCGATGAGCCCATCTGGCAGACCTGGCGCCGCCATTATCTCTGGACTTCGATTACCTACTTCGCCGGCGCTATCACCGCGGCCGCCATCGCAGGTCTCGTAAAATCAATTGGCTTCCCTGCATTCGTCATCAGCCTGCCAATCATTGCAATCGTTTTTCTTACCTATCGCACGTACTTGAAAAACGTCGAAACTTCCGCGGCAGCTGCTGACCAGGCGGAAAAACACGTCAAAGAACTGTCCCACTACATTGCAGAACAAGAGCGTATACGTGAACAGTTCACACAGTTGGAAAAACTTTCTGCACTTGGGGAACTTGCCTCAGGTGTAGCTCACGACTTCAATAACACGCTGGCGGGAATCCTTGGTCGAGCTCAGTTATTACAGCGGACCAACGATCCGGAAAAAATCAAACGTGGCCTCGACATCATCGTTAAGACTGCAGAAGATGGCGCGAAGACCGTCAAGCGAATCCAGGACTTTGCGCGCCAGCGACGCGACCATGACTTTGGTTTGGTTTCAGTCGATCAAATCCTTACAGATGCGAGTGAAATTACACGTCCACGCTGGAAGGCCTGCGCAGAGGCGGCAAATATTCACATCAGCGTCGACCTTCAAATTCACTCCAACGCAATGGTGATGGGTGACGACTCTGAACTTCGTGAGGTTCTGATCAATATGGTGTTTAATGCCATCGACGCCATGCCGGAAGGTGGGACACTTACTCTCGCAACCAGCGTTCTTGGTGAAACTGTTTCGATCACAATCTCCGACACCGGCGTTGGTATGTATTCAGAGGTTAAATCGCGTGTGTTTGATCCGTTCTTTACTACCAAAGGAACTGCGGGCCTGGGCCTGGGTTTGGCTGTTAGTTTTGGAATCATCCGACGCCACGGCGGCAACATCGACGTCGAATCACAGTACGGCAAGGGTTCACAGTTCCGTATCACATTGCCTTTAGCCAGCGTGGCAAAGTTAGAGTTACCGTCAGTAAACCCTGCGACTCAGGCATCTACAACCTCCATTACGCCAACTCCAGGATCTGACAAGACAAAAATCCTTGTCGTTGATGACGAAGACTTCGTTCGCGAGCTACTCAAAGAGATTCTGGAGCTCGAGGGTTGTGAGGTTCACATGGCTGGCTCGGGAAAAGAGGCGCTCGAAATTTTTACAACATCACGATTCGACTGTCTTTTTACGGACGTTGGAATGCCAGGCATGAGCGGCTGGGAATTAGCACAAGCGATACGCGAACAGAATGAGTCGATACCAATCGCCGTCGTCACGGGGTGGGGTGAAGCAGTAGGTTCAAACGAACAAAGAGCCGCGCGCGTGGATTGGGTTGTAGCCAAACCGTTCACGGCAGACCGCATTGTGGAGCTCGTAAAAGAGGTCGATCGAAAATGCCGTGAGGCCAGGAAACTCGCATCATTCTCGATAGCTGCTGCCTAGCATGGAAACACCAGATCGGAAGTAGTTCTATCCTCTCAAGCGCTCGAACTATTGCCTTGTAATCCTCGGCTATATTCGAGCGCGCGTTTCACACTCTGCTCAACAACCTCAAGTCGAAAAGGCTTCAACAGATAATCAAAAGCACCAACCTTGAGTAGTTCCTGGGCGTGTTCCTCATCGCTGAACCCGGAAATGATAATTACCGGCGTCTGCGGATAGAGATGCAAGACTCGTTCAAGAAGCTCACGACCGCTCAAACCTGGCATCGAGATATCCGTGAGGACAACCTCAAAAGTCGTGGCTGCCAATTTCACGAGCGCCTTTTCTGCCGTCTCGACAGTTTCACATTGGTATTCGCTCGAGAGCAGTTCGTCGAGCGTATCGCGGATCACATCGTCGTCGTCGACGATCAGGATCTCAGCCATGATGGTCCTCCCACAATACTCACCAAGGGCGTCTCCTGGGCGGAAGACGTAATCGAGACGTCGCCTTTGACGATCTTTTCAGTTATGAGGAAAAGCTTGAAGGGGTACTGCTGCGGAAATCATAACACACCTAACCCATCGATAATCTGCTCTGTGTTATTCTCTGTCCGAAACTTACGATGGAGACTCAAAGCAACAAAGCCGTGATCAGATTTGCCGGGGACGAGATGTTTATTGGCACATCGCCTTCAGGTCACTCAATAGCACTAGACACTAACAGTCAACGTTCAATTGCGCCCTCACCAGTCGAGCTTCTGCTTGTTGCACTCGGATCGTGCACAGCGGTAGACGTGATTGGCATTCTCGAAAAGAAAAGACAGAAAGTTAGCACTTACGTGGTTGAAGTAACCGGTAAACGCCGTGACGACTATCCACGAAGTTTTACGTCGATGAACGTTCATCACATCCTTACCGGCACCGCCCTCTCTACCAAAGCTGTCCAACAAGCTATTGAACTCTCCGAAACAAAATACTGCAGCGTCGCTGCAACTCTCCGCCCGACCGTGACAATCCAATCAAGCTTCGAAATCATCGAAGAAGCATAGGCCGAGTAGGAGTAACCCTTGTGATTAGAAATACCCTCGCTGCAATTCTTGTTTCGCTCTCAGCTGTCGCGCACATAAGCGCGGAAACGAAAACCAACCGAGTTTTTCCTAACAGGATCCTGATGCAGTCCACGAGTGAAGCGGCTCTCGCTTCAGTACGACGCAGCGATGCCTCGGCTCGTGATTCGAGTGGGACGATTACAAAACTTACTCCCGAGGAACACCTGCGCCGAGCCAACATCTACCTGGCGAATCGCGCGTTTCCTGAAGCACGCTCACATTGGCAAGCACTGATTAATTACTATCCCCAGGATACTCGCGTTCCCGAAGCCCTGCTTGGCATAGGAAGGTCGTATTTCCTGGCCAAGGATTATGAATTGGGTTACCCGATCTTCAACCGTTTGGCTCAAGACTATCCTGCAACTAAAGAAGGTCGTGAGGGTTTGAACTTCAGCGCCGCTTCCCTTCTCCGAATGGGTAGGTTCTCAGAATCAGCGGCAAGATATGCTGAATACTGCGATCGCTATCCTAACGGCGAACGAATCGATACTGCACACCTGAACGTGATCGACACTTTGCGTGAAGCAGACAAACCAGGCGACGCATTGCTGTGGGTAAAGCGTACCAGACAGCGTTTTTCCGGTAGCCCGACCGAAACCAACGCGATCTTCGCCGCGTTGCGTCTTTACGTCGCCGTCGGGAGGTGGAATGAAGCGATCTACGCTGCCGATGAACTATTGCGAAGATCGTTTTCAAAAGCGGTTCTGACTTCTCCATCAGAAGTTACTTACTTGAGAGCGTTCGCACTGGAACAGTCGGGACGGAAGATCGAGGCGGTCAACGGGTATTTGGCTGTACCAGACGGTATCGAGTCGTATTACGGGTGGCTCGCAACGCAACACCTCTCGAACCTTGCAGACGCGTCGAGGAAACAGCTCGTTACGGCTCGCGAAGAAAAGGTTAATGCTGTCATCGCCAATGTAGCGGAGCTCTATCCGGTTCCCTTCAGACAGTCAATCATCCGGGCCGCAAAGGATCGTAAGCTGGATCCCCGTTTCATACTCGCGTTGATCCGGCAGGAAAGCGTCTTCAAACCATATGCAAAATCGCCGGCGGGGGCGCGCGGGCTTCTACAACTCACTATGGACGCCGCACAGAAATATGGTCCGGGCGCTGGTCTGACAAACCTCCAGGAGAATCAACTCTATCAACCAGACACTTCAATTATCCTGGGCGCCGAATACCTCGAGTCGCTCACACAAATGTTTCCTCAATTATTGGAGCCGGTGGCAGCGTCGTACAACGGCGGCGAAGACAATGTTGCCCGTTGGCTGAAACGAGCCGGTAGAAATGATCCTGGCGTGTTTACTTCGGAGATTGGCTTTGAAGAAACAAAGGGCTATGTGCAAAAGGTCATGTCGAACTATCGAGTATACCGTCAGCTCTATACTTCCGACCTGATTCGTCGTTAGCTTTTCAAGGCTCAGGACTGAACCCTCGAGAATCTTCTCGCCGTCGCAGTGGATAAGGTTCATAGTTCGGACGCGGAAATACTCCGAGCTTTAGCAACGTCGCATAGTACTCATAGCGAACACTCAACTCCGCCAAAGGCTGCGCCTCGAGTTCCATATCGATCCAACGCACATCATTTCGTACCGAGCGCCCGATTCCTGTAGCAGCATAGTCGTCGTCAGCGCGTGCGATACCGGCTTTTCTTCCAGACTCACCGGCACGCGCATCAGCTGGTTGATTTGAGGGTTCACTCTGACTCTTTTCACGGTCGCGGTAGATTGGCCTCGGAGGATTTATCGATACCGGCTGCTGGCGTTCTCTGAATACGACTGCCGAGATAACTCCAAGGTTTGTCGTTTGACCCAGCTTGGCACCGTAGGAATCGCGTTCATCTGTGAAGTAGAAACGTCGTGCGCGCTCGGTGCTCATCTGCCAACCACCAATGATGATTGTCTGGTAAGGATCAATCACCCATTTGCTGGAGTTCCAAGCTGAAGTATGGCGCGCGTCGATCGTATTGAGCCCATCGACTGAAAGTGCCACGGCCACGCGATCCGGAGTTGGATTCCGTACACGCAGTTCATACTCGGCGCCTTTCAACGCCTCAACATAGGTGCGGCCGCGCGCAAAATATTCGGCCATGGGTCGGCCATCCACCAACACTTCCAAATCGAATCCACTTTGTGGCCTGGGCATGCGCGTCATGCGGTCGTCCCCTTGTGTCTGAGCATAGGCCGTCGCAACGAACTGTCTTGGTACGACAAAGGCCAATCCAACGCCCACCGTCAAAACTAAACAAACAGAAAAACCAGCGCGGCTCATAGTCTTCACCCCCGAAAATAGAGTCCTTCCGAGAGCAGAACGACTGAAGACCTTCCTTCTTGCGTCACATGAGGGGCTGGGGCCCGGAAATTGATGGCTAATCTGGCGTTTTTGGTTGAGTAATGGAGGTGAGAACGCTACAATTGCGCGCCAATTCTGGAAGTTCCACCAAAAAGTTTGCGATAAGAGAGGCTAAAGAGCTGATGGAGTACGCGCTGACTGCGACTAAAAATGAGGCCCGCGCAGGATCCTATTATGATCGAATCGCCCGGTTTTATGATCTGACCTTCAAGCTCAATGGATATGGCCGTTCGCTCGATCAATACCTTGAAAACCATCCTCTCCCTGTGTCGCGCGGCGCGAAGATCCTTGACGCCGGTTGCGGTACAGGACTGTTGACTCTGGCATTGTTACGAGCTGTTCGCTTTCCGGTGTCGATTACCGCACTCGATTTGAGTTCGACCTCCATCACGGCTGCGAGGAAAGCAATCTATTTCAGCCCGGGTCGAAAGCGAGATGTCACATTTGCACAGGGCAATCTACTCTCGTTACCTTTTGCTGATGATTCTTTGGATCTGGTGGTGACAAGCGGAGCGCTGGAATACGTTCCCCTCGAGGATGGTCTTACGGAGATTGCCAGGGTGATTGCACCAGGTGGACATCTCCTTCACTTGCCCATACACCCTTCAGTAGCCGGTACGTTCCTCGAAATTCTTTTCAGATTCAAAAGCCATCCGCCACGCGAGGTCATGACTAAAACCGAACGGCATTTCCGAATCGTGCATCATTATCGATTCCCACCACCGCAGGTGATGGGTTGGAGCAAAACGGCGATTCTTGCCCAGAAGGTTTGAGGTTTATCCAACATCGATTTCGCTACTTCACCGGCACTAACCTAAGAATTCGATCATCGTCATTAGTAGGCGTCCCGCGTCCATCGCGATTCGAGGTCGAGAAGTAGAGGAAACCATCTGGTCCTTCGGCGACATCACGGATCCGACCATACTTTCTGATCAAATCCTCCTGACTTAAAACGCGGCGCCCATCGAGAGTCACTCGAATTAATCGCTCACCGCGCAAACAACCAAAAAAGAAGTTTCCTTTGAACTGGGGAAAAGCGGAACCCCGGTAAAACATTCCACTAGCCGGAGCACACGCAGGCGTGTATTCAAGCAAAGGCGACTCGAGACCCGCACGAGTCTCCTTGTGATGGATAAGCGGCCATCCGTAATTCTTGCCACGTTCGACGATGTTCACCTCATCGCCGCCGCCAGGACCATCGAATCCGCTGGGCCCGTGCTCGGTCTGAAACATTAGATTTGAGCCAGGTTGCCAATCCATTCCTTGAGAGTTTCGATGACCGTACGACCAGATTTCAGGTCTCGCGTTGGCCTGGCCGATGAAAGGATTGTCGTTGGGAACAGAACCATCATCGTTTAGTCGTAAGGTTTTGCCGGCCAATGAGTCCAGGCGTTGTGCGAGTTCGCGTTGAGTAGCGTCACCAGTTGTGATGTACAACTTGCCGTCTGGACCGAATCGCAAACGGCAGCCTGCATGAAACTGCGCAGCGGGAATGTCGTCGAGGATGACTTTTCTATCAACGAAACCTTCGGGCGCTTCGCGATAGCGCACCACCCTGACGCGAATACTTGCGCCCCCGTAGGCGTACGAAAGGTATAGCAGGTGATTGGTCGCGAACTGCGGATGAAGCACAACACTCATCAATCCGCTTTCGCCCGTCGGTTCAACGTCTGGAACAACAAAGAGCGGCTGTGGTTTCAAACCGCCGTTCTCGAAAACACGAACGCGCCCGACGCGTTCAGTAAAAATCATGCGGCCATCGGGAGCCCAGACAATCGACCATGGGATCTGTAAACCGCCCACGACTTTCTCCACTTTAAAGCTTGAGTTAGTTTGCGATGAAGTTTCCAGTTCACCATTGCCAGCACCAACGGGTGGATGACTGCACGCCAGTGTGATTGCTAAGAGTGAGGCTATGAGTAAGAAGCGATGGGGCATGTGGAATCGATGGTCTTTGGTTTTCGATCTCTGGTTTTGGTCTCGTGTCTTGCAAAGACCAAGGCCCAAACCCACCACCTGGTTCAGTGCTGTATATACTCATGCAACAACTTCAATTCATCGCCCTGCTCACCGAGCTCAACACGCAGGAGATCTCGAATCGAAAGCATCCCGACCCAACGATCGCCGTCAACCACAGGCAGATGACGTGTGCCGATCTGTTCCATTCGCTCGAGCGCCTGATGAGGAGTCTCGTCACATCGAATCACGGCTCTTAGTTCGCTTGTGACTTCCCCGACGCGAACGTCGTGAGGATCGCGACCCGGAACAACGATACGATTAAGCACATCACGTTCAGAAAAGACGCCAAGCAACTTTCCAGCGTCGTCAACAACACAGACCGCGCCAATGTTTCGAGCAGCCATAAACTCGGCCGCTTCCTGAACTGTGTCCGTTGCCTTAGTAGAGTAAGGCTCACGGTTGCGAATCACGTCTTTGATCAGCATCGTATTGCCTCCTGAATCTGTGCTGGTTGGTGGGACGTATTATTCCACAAGAATGCGGAGATTACACAGGAACTGGTGCTTGGTTCTTGGTTCTTTGTGCTTTGCTCTTAGTTCTGAAGTGTCAGCGTTCATGAAACCTACAAAATTCAAAGCACAAAGATCTAAGTACGAAGATCAAAGCACAAAGCTCAGCTCCGCCTCAAAACAAACTCGCCTGTGCTGTGGGTCGACGGAACGTCGTTGTCGCAGCCGTCTTGTGTTCGCGCTTCTCGTTGAAACCCAGTCGTTCGCTATGGATCTTAAAGAGACGTGCAGTGGCCTCCCAGTATTGTCCTTTGCCGCGCATCCGCTCGCCAAACACACTAGAGTTGAGTTTTCCATCGCGAGCTTCTCGAATGCGATTCAAAACACGATCTGCACGAGTCGGCATCTTGTCGCGTAGCTGTTCTTCGAAATAAGGCGCAACGCTGCCCGGCAGTCTAAGCATGTTAATGAAAGCCTTTGTTGCGCCTGCTTCTTTCGCACGCTTCAACAAAATTGGGATGTCACTCGACAGGCCAGGGATAACCGGTGCGATACCGATGCCAACTGCTATGCCGGCAGAAGCCAATTCTTCCATCGCGTGGAACCTCGCTTCCGGCAGAGGAGCGTATGGCTCAACAGCTCTTGCAACTTCGACGTCAGTGAAAGGGATCGTAAAGAACACTGCAAGACTTGCATCTCGTGCAAGATCCTTCAGCACATCGATGTCTCTTCGAATCATTGCTGATTTGGTTATGATCCCAACAGGCTGACGAAACTCTGCGCAGATTTCCAGGCAACGTCGAGTGAGTTTGTAATTGGCTTCGAGTGGGATGTAAGGATCCGAAGTGAAGGAAAAAACTATCTCATCGCCTTTCCAGGAAGGCTTGCTCAGTTCCTTCTTTAATAGTTCCGGCGCATTTACCTTAGCGATAATCTTTCGGTCGAAGTCGGTGCCGGCACCATATCCGAGATATTCGTGCGTTGGTCTGCTGAAACAGTAGGTGCATCCGTGGATGCAACCTCGGTAGCAGTTGACGGTGTAATCAAAACCAACGTCCGGACTATTGTTATGAGTAATGATCCGCCTGGTTTCGGTTTCTTCAAACACCTCCAACTTTACTTCGGGAGGTTCACCGATCCACTCAACTGAATGTGTAAGCCATGGGTTGGGAGGATTCTCGACATAACGCATACAAAACCCCTACACCTTGAATTACTTCAAACGGGAGTGTTCGCCACGGTAGTGACAGATTCGATTGCGTGGAAGAACAAGAATACTTGCACACCTTCACCGCCCACTGTTTCGATGAGGCAAATGTAATCGTTGGTGATTTCCGCGACGCGGCCCTCGTAAAGACCACCCGTCAGAGTCTTAATCGACACGGCCTCGCCCTTGAATCGTCGAAAGAGATTTTCAGTGTGTTGTCCAGCCATAACTACTCCATCTGTTTCAGTGATCTGTTCTTCTCTTCTTCCGACCAGGTCACAAAAAAGAAGCGGTACTTGTCAGGATCCTGGCAGGTAATAAACCGACCTCCCCAGCCTTCATCTGAAGGTGCCTCAATCTCGGGAGCTCTCCTGCGCACCTCTTCATAAAACAAGTCGACATCTTCAACACCGATAAAGAAGTGTGCTCCACGACCGCGCCGCAACATTGTCTCCAATTGCTGAGCAAGAGTGATCTTCAGTGAACCTGCCCGCAACGTTGCCATAGGTGGGTCACCTCCGGCGTTGATCGAATCGACTTCCAATCCAAGAACATCTTGATAGAACGCAAGCGATTCTTCGAGATTGTTTACTTCCAAAAACAACAGATCCAACCCGGTTGCATTCATCGAATTATTCCATCAGGAGATAAAGACCGTACGCTCCGCTAGCAATTACTGTCCAGAACACGAGCTCCTGCAACCGGCTATGACGTTTCAGACGACTGGTGGTGGGAAGCGAATCGTTAGCTGCCTTCATTGCGCTGCGCGCCATTAAGACTCCGAAGCCAAGTACAAAAACAGCCAGTATTGCCAGTGGCCACAAAAACCAGATCCACTGGAAACGGACGAGCATCAGCAAAAAGAATCCTGCTATCAAACACAACAGCGCGCTCAAAACGTGACCAAAGATGCCGACGTCCTGTGCCGTTGGGGCGGCCCGGGGAACAAAAGTCTCCCGAACCGGGATGTTGTATCTTCGGCGGTCGTAGTCTTTGCGCAGTGAGTGATCTTTCAAAACGCCGTATGCCTCGTTCAGCGATTTCATTCTTTCCTCGCTGCCGCCGAGATCTGGATGATGTATTGACGCGAGGCGTTTGTACTGCCGGTCGATCTCTGCTCGTGTAGCACTTTCCTCGACCTCCAAAACGACGTAGTAATCTTTGTCAGGCTTTGCACTCATCGCGGTTGCCAGATTCTAGAGGCGCGATTTTCGTTTGGCAATAAAGAGGTGTATGAATGTCGGTACAAGAGCGGTTAGCGGGTGGGTCAGAACTCCGAATTGAAGACAAACCACCAAGACACAAAGGCACAAACACACGAATTGAAGAAATACGTCTCCAATGTAAGTTTGTGACTTCGTGTCTTGGTGACTTGGTGGTTAATCTTTTTCAGTCCCAACTTTTGACACAGTCTGGATAGCGGGGAGGCCACTGTATTTGGATTAGCGTGACTAACGAAAGGCGCGGAGCGGGTGGACACGCAAGCTACAGGATTGACCTGAAGTCAGTTAAAATGAATTTATAACCAACTACACGAAAGGAGTCTTCTCCATGTCAGCCACACCAACTCCCAAGCAGCGCAAATTCATCGACTGCGGAGAGTATCCCAGCGAAAAGAATTGTTCTCTTAAAATTTCCGGGACAGAGGAAGAAGTGCTTGATGCCGCAACAGCACACGCGACTTCCAGTCACGGGCATGAGAACAGCGCCGAGCTCAGAGAAAAGCTCCGCACTTTGCTTAAGGACGAATAGTTCCTGCTACATTACACGCGAAGCAGAACTGGTCCTTTTCACCAACGACAATCAGCCAATGCTAGCCGAGTCATGCCACTCGGTTGTGAGTTGGCTTGCGCCTAAAGGAGTCTGACTCACGGCTCTGCCGCCTGATGTGAGGTGGCTGTGCCCCGCCGTAACGATACCTAAAACGTCCTCGGCGCGCGGCTGCGCCGCGCGTAAACTTTCTTAACGACATCAACGGCGGGGCGGAGCCACGCCTCACATCAGGCGGCAGAGCCGAACGTTGTCAAAAAATGGGGACTGTGGACTTGACAGAGAGAAACTCGGAATTGCATTTTGCTGCTCCTTGCGTGGCTCTCAGGCGAAG
>Ga0157378_10001970_pt1 | contig 18370 bp, 14 predicted proteins | sample M65metaG_FD_115309 | JGI IMG/M metagenome (GOLD analysis project Ga0157378, IMG submission 115309) | Miscanthus rhizosphere microbial communities from Kellogg Biological Station, Michigan, USA - M6-5 metaG | ecosystem: Host-associated > Plants > Roots > Rhizosphere > Soil | place: USA: Michigan...
CTGCTCGACGCGCAAAACGGCCGCACCGTGCCCGTCGTCAGCGGCCTCGGCCGGGTGAGCGAGCCCACGTGGTCGCATTGAGCAATCGGTGATGGCCTGTCAAAACTTCCTCCCCTTTCAAAAAGGCAATTGATGGTTGAGGGGAGTTGCGGTTTGATGCCCGCCATGAAGCTTTCGCTACTTCCGGCCTTTGCAGTCTGCGCGACTCTCGCCCTGTCCTCCTGCTCGCTTTTCAAAAAGAAAAACGCCGATGACGCCGCCGGCGTGGATGGCGACTACGTGACGGGCACGCCTCTGCCGGATCGCGTCGAGGGCTCGAATTTCTTTGGCGGCACGGTGAACCGCGGCCAGTTCGAGCCGGTTTACTTCGGCTACGACAGTTTCACGGTTTCCGACGCCGAGCTCGTGAAGCTCGACACCGTCTCCCGCGCGATGAAGGGCATGAAGAATGACATCATCATCGCCGGCTTCACCGACGACCGCGGCACCGAGGAATACAATCGCGGCCTCGGCGAACGTCGTGCGCAGGCCGTGCGCGAGGCTTTGATCGGCATGGGCGTCTCCGGCGGCCGCGTTCAAACCGTCAGCTTCGGCGAGGAAATGCCGGCCGACTCCGGCACTGGCGACGCAGCCTACGCAAAGAATCGCCGCGCGGAATTCGGCGTCATCAAGTAACGGCGCACCGGTGGCCGTTCCTCTCCTCGATCTGACGCGGCAATACGCGCAGATTCGCGCCGACGTTCAACGCGAGATCGACGCCGTCGTCACCTCGCAGCATTTCATCCTTGGCCCGAAGGTCGAGGGCTTCGAGACCGCCATCGCGGCGCAGATCGGCTGCGCTCACGCGGTCGGCATGTCATCGGGCACCGACGCGCAGCTTGCCATCCTCATGGCGCTCGGCATCGGCCCGGGCGACGCGGTCATCACGACGCCCTACACGTTTTTTGCGACGGCGGGCTGCATTCATCGTGTCGGCGCGGAGACGGTCTTCGTCGATATCGATCCGGTCACCTTGAACCTCAGCCCGGCCCGGCTTGAGGAATGCCTGCGCGAGCATTGCCGGCGCGACGCGGAGGGAATCCTGCGCACGCCGCGCGGCAACCGCGTGCGGTTGATCTGCCCCGTGCATCTCTTCGGACTGTGCTGTGAGATGGACGCGATCGGTGATCTCGCCGCGGAATTCGATCTCCCGATCATGGAGGATGCCGCCCAGGCCATTGGTGCGGAATATCCCTCCCGCGACGGCACGAAGCAGGCCGGCGCCATGGCGCACTCCGCGTATTTCAGTTTCTTCCCGGCGAAAAACCTCGGCGCGTATGGCGACGCGGGCCTCGCGACGTGCCGCGACGCGGATTTCGCGAACGAACTCCGCCTCATGCGCAACCACGGCATGGAGCAGCGCTATTACCACCACAAGGTTGGCGGCAATTTCCGCATCGACGCGCTCCAGGCCGCCATCCTCCACGCGAAGCTACCCTACATCGCGGGCTGGAACGCCGCCCGTCGCGCGAACGCCGAAAAATACGCCGCCGCCTTCGCGGACGCCGGCTTGCTGGATGTGCTTACCCTGCCCGCCACGCCGTTTGCGGGACAGGTCGCCGAGCACCACATTTTCCACCAATACGTCCTCCGCGCCGCCCGTCGGGATGAACTCGCCGCGCACCTCGCCGCGCACGGGATCGGCCACGGTATTTACTATCCCGTGCCGCTGCACCTCCAGGAATGCTTCGCCTACCTTGGCTACAAAGCCGGCGACTTCCCCGAGTCCGAGCGCGCCGCCGCCGAGACCATCGCGCTGCCGATTTTTCCCGAACTCTCCGACGTGGAGCACGCCGAAGTGGTCGCGACCTTCGCGGCATTCTATCGCGCGTAATTTTTCCGCGGCATGGCCGCTTGGAGAATCGACGCAATGGCTTTTTCGAAAGTAATTTGCAGAGAGTGGATTTCGCAAATTTTGTAGATTTCCTGTAGGCGTCGGTCGCGCGAACTGCTAGGCATCCACCCCATGCTCAAAGCCTCCCTTCGCTGTCGCATTCTCCCTCGCAACGCTTGGCGCATTCTTTTGATCACCGCCGTGCTGGCGATGCCCCTGCGCCATGGTTTCAGCGTCCTTGCCGCCGCCGAGACCAAGGCCGCCGTCAGTACGCCGCCGGGTGATAAGCCGAAATCCAAGAAAAAGCCGAAGACCGAGAAAAAGGTGACGGCTCCCGCGTTGATCGGAGAGGTCGAGAAAGGCATCGCGGTCATCGGCAAGGCGACCAAGGACGGCAAGATCGATCCGAAGAGCAAGGCCGCCGCGCCGTTCTACGCCTCTGTCGGCAAGGTCGCCAAGGGTGTCGGGGCGCTCAAGACGCAGCTCGCCGCGAAGGACAATGCCTATTTCAAGACGCTGAGCGAGACCGCGAAGGCCATCGGCGAAATGCGCGTGACCGCGCCGCGCATCGGTGTCGTGAATAAGTCTCTCAACGACGGCACGAAGATCGTGTTCGATTCGTTCGACGCGCTGAACGACCACTTCGGCAAGAACGCCGCCCGCAAGAAGCAGGGCGGAAACCTCACGGACAAGGAAAAAGCCGCCTTCGCGAAGCTCCAGGCGCAGCAGAAGGAAACCATTGCCAAGCTCGAGCCACTCCGGGCGAAGGCCAAGAAGGCCGGCAACAAGAAACTCGCCGCCGACCTGAACGGGCTCATCAAGCAGTCCCGGAAAATCGCGACTGCCAAGCCCGCGCTGGATGTCTTTTTGACGGCGTTGACCGCCTACGAGTATCTCAGCGGCCAGTATGATGCCTATACCTATTACCTGCCGGCGGATTACCGCACGGAGTGGGTGACGGTCGAGAATGGCTTCACGACTTACGACACCACGTATTGGGAGGTTTATGACTCCTATGCCGTGTCGGACTGGAGCTACTACGAGACGTCGGAATACAGCTACAGCTACGACTACACGGATGTCTCGATGTCTTCCTCGGAAATCTCGGAATATTACGACTCCTCGGTTTCGGAATATTCGAGCGTGGAAGTGTCGGATGACACCTACGTCGAGGAGGCCAGCTACGACGAGAGCCTCAGTGAGAACGAGGACGAACAGGATGACTCCTGGCAGGACGACGAAGCCGCCGACGAAGATGACGCGGATGATGATGACGATGATTCGGATGACGACGACGATGATTCGGATGACGACGACGATGATTCGGATGACGACGACGATGACTCGGATGACGACGACGATGACTCGGATGACGACGACGATGATACGGATGACGACGACGATGACTCGGATGACGACGACGATGACTCGGATGACGACGACGATGACTCGGATGACGACGACGATGATTCGGGCGACGACGACGATGATTCGGGCGATGACGACGATGACTCCGGTGATGACGACGGAGGCGACGATTAATTGAATTCAGCCAGGCATCATCAGCTTGGGTTTCGAAGCGCCGCGCTCTGCGCGGCGCTTCTCTTGTCCCTGTCGGGGGCCTTCGCGGCCGACCCGACTTGGGAGACAAGCGTCTATCCCGAGGATCAGCTCTTTCCGTCGTTTCTCATCAGCACGGCGACCGCCGGCGTGCCCGAGGATGCGGAGGACATGTGGGATTGTCCGCAGATCGGTGACGTGAATGGCGTGCTTGGCGCGTTGGTTCACCACGTCAAGAAAGGCCAGCACGTGCGCGTGACCGTGAAGGCGAACGCCATGATGGAGGAGAGCACGTTCGAGGGTGTCGCGCCGAAGACGGCGAAGGATTTGCTCGTCCATCCGAAGATCAAATATTTCTACGACGCCCTGGCGAAGGTTCACCAGCAGCGGCCGTTGAACATCAGCATCGAAACGTGGGTGGACGATGAATCCCTGGGCGAACAGACGGTCACGGTGGATCTCCGATCGATCAACGACTGCCTTTTTGCGGTGGCCAACGACGACGGCGATGTCGAGTTCGACGCAAGCTGGAACTTCGCGGCCTACGTGAACGAAAACCACCCGTGGGTGGACGAAATCCTACGCGACGCGCTGGACACGGGCGTGGTGGATTCGTTCGACGGCTACCAGAGCGAGAAGTCGGAGCAGGTGCTCCTCCAGATTTACTCGATCTGGAACGTCATGCAGCGGCGCGGCATGCACTACAGCAACATTACGACGACCGCGAGCGAGTCCGAGACGGTGCTTAGCCAGCACGTGCGCCTGCTCGAGGAGTCCGTGAGCGCGCACCAGGCGAATTGCGTGGATGGCTCCGTGTTGCTCGCCGCCGTGTTGCGCAAGATCGGCCTGCGCACGTTTCTCGTGCTGGTGCCGGGCCACATGTTCATCGCCGTCGATCTCAAGGAGGACGACGACGATTCCATGGTCGGCATCGAGACGACGATGATGGGCAATGACGACCTGGGGCACTTCGACAAGCTCAAGAAAATCTCGGGCGGTGAACGCGAGAAATTGAAGAACCAGACATCATTCAAGACCTTCGAGGCGGCGGTCGATACGGGGACGCAGGCGCTCGAGGATGATGCGGAGCACTTCGACGACGAGGACGACTCCGACTACCAGCTCATCGACCTCGCCGAAGCGCGCAGCCAGGGGATTATGCCGCTCGGCTACGTGAAGTAACCCGCGGAATTCTACGCGATCCGGGCATGGGCGAACTCTCGCGCCCAGGCATCCGCGGCGAGCAGCGAGGGTAGATCCGGGTGCGCGGTTACGTCGTGCGCCTGCATCGTGGTTTCCACGAGTTCCCAGATGCGCGGGAAGAGGATGCGGCCGTCGAGGAAGGCGGCGACGGCGATTTCGTTGGCGGCGTTGAGCACGGCGGGCAGCGTGCCGCCGGTCGTGCCGGCTTCCCGGGCCAGCCGCAGCGCGGGGAAGACGTCCTCCCGCGGCGCCTCGAATTCCAGGCGTCCCACCGCGGCGAGATCGAGCGGGGCGAGTGATCCGGCCACGCGGTCGGGGTAGGTGACCGCGTATTGAATCGGGAAGCACATGTCGGACCGGCTGAGCTGCGCAAGCTGCGAGCCGTCCACGAACTCGACGAGCGAGTGGATGATGCTTTGCGGGTGAATGACGACGTCGATGCGGTCCATGCCGACGCCGAAGAGCCAGCGGGCCTCGATCATTTCGAGGGCTTTGTTGAAGAGAGTCGCGGAGTCGATGGTGATCTTGCGGCCCATGCTCCAGGTCGGGTGCTTGAGCGCCATTTCCGGTGTGGCGCGCGCGATGTCGGCGGCGGGAGTTTTTCGGAAGGGGCCGCCGGAGCAGGTGAGAATGAGACGGCGGACGTTGTCGGATGAACGCCCTTCGAGGCATTGGAAGATGGCGTTGTGTTCGCTGTCGATGGGCAGCACGCGCACGCCTTTCCGGCGCGCGGCGTCCATGACGATCTCGCCCGCGAGTACGAGGATTTCCTTGCTGGCGACGGCGATGTCCTTGCCCGCCTCGATGGCCGCGAGCGCGGGTGCGAGGCCGGCTGTGCCGACGATGGCGACGAGCACGAGGTCGGCTTCCGGGAGCGTCGCGAGCGCGATGAGCTGCTCCGCTCCGTCGGGTTCGCTCGAGAGTGCGGTGCGGGCGCGGGGGAATTCCGCGGCGGCTTCCGCGAGGCCGGCAGAGTTCGCATGCGCCGACATTCCGACGATTTCCATCCGGTCGGGCAGGTTGCGGGCGACCTTGCGGGCGCTCTCGCCGATGGAGCCGGTCGCTCCGAGGATGACGACGCGGCGTTTCGTCATGAGATGCCGAGGACGAAGCGCATGTAGAAATAGAGCAGCGGCGCGGTGAAGAGCAGGCTGTCGATGAGGTCGAGCGTGCCGCCGATGCCGGGCAGCACGTCGCCGGAATCCTTGTTTTGCGTGCTGCGTTTCACGATGGACTCCGCGAGGTCGCCGATCACCGCCGCAAAGGCGAGGACGAGGCCGAGCACGGCGAGATCGATCGGGCCGAGCGCGGCGAGCTTCGTGGGAATGAGCGCATGCAGGCCAAAGGCGGCGAGCAGCGAGGCGAAGAGCGCGCCGATGAAGCCCTCCCACGTTTTCTTCGGGCTGATATGCGGGACGAACGGATGTTTTCCGAAGAGGCTGCCGAAAACATACGCGCCCATGTCACTGAATTTCGTCACCGCCACGAGGAAGAGCACGTAGAACTGTCCCGTGGGATCACCCTCCGGCCCGCGCGGGGGCAGGAAGAGAATCTTGATGATGAAGCTGAACATCCACGGAATCCAGAACAGGCCGAAGAGCGTGTAGGCCATCGTCTGGAGCGGCTCGCGATCGCGGATGGACGTGAACATCTGCCGCGCGAACATGACGATCAGAAACAGCACGAGAATCGCTAGCTCGACATCGAGCGCCCGCGCCGAGCCGTGCGCGCTGCAGTAATAAAAACTTCCGCCGAGAAAGGCCGCGGCGCAGATCATCGCGGTGAGCTGGAAGTTCGGGATGCCGTCCTTGTCCAACATTCGGAAGTATTCCCAGAGCGCGATGAGGGGCATCGCGGCGATCACGCCGAAGAACGCCCATTCGCGGCCCGAGAAGATCGATGCGAGGATGATCAGCCAAAGGGTCACCGTGCTGCCGAGACGCAGAAAGAAGGTGAGCCGGGCGGATTGCATGGACGAGCGGCCAAGGTGAAAAACCGCGCCCGGCATGGCAAGAGCGATTCGTGCCTGGCGGTCGGAGTTTTTCGTTTCGCGCCGGGCGTCGCCGCCCTACGCTGCCGGGAAAAGCATCCCAATCATGGCCAAGACCGATTCCGCACCGACCGAAGACAAGGCGATCACCGCTCGCAACCGCAACCTCGACCTCGCCCTCCAGCAGATCGAAAAAGATTACGGCAGCGAGGCGATCCGTCGGCTCGGCGACGCGACGCATTCGGCGGTCGAGGTGATTCCCACGGGCAACATCCTCATTGACCGCGCGCTCGGCGTGGGCGGATTTCCCCGTGGCCGCATCATCGAAATCTACGGGCCGGAATCCTCGGGAAAAACCACGCTCACGCTCACGGTGATCGCGCAGGCGCAGAAGCGCGGCGGCCTCGCGGGTTTCATCGACGTGGAGCACGCGCTCGATCCCGGCTACGCCAAGAAGCTCGGCGTGAAGCTCGATGATCTCCTCGTCTCGCAGCCGAACTCCGGCGAGGAGGCGCTCCGCATCTGCGAGACGCTCGTGCGCTCGAACGCGCTCGACGTGATCGTGCTCGATTCCGTTGCTGCGCTCGTCACGAAATCCGAGCTCGAGGGCGAGATCGGCGATGCCGTCGTCGGCGCGCAGGCCCGCCTGATGAGCAACGCGCTGCGCAAGCTCACGGCGTTCATTTCCAAGGCGAACACGGTCGTCATTTTCACGAACCAGATCCGCGAAAAGATTGGCGTGATGTTTGGCAATCCCGAGACGACGCCCGGCGGCAAGGCGCTCAAATTCTACTCCAGCGTGCGCGTGGATATCCGCCGCATCGGCGCGATCAAGAATGGCGACGGCGCCGTGACGGGAAACCGCACGCGGGTGAAGCTCGTGAAAAACAAGGTGGCAGCACCGTTCACCGAGGCGGAATTCGACATTATGTATGCCGAGGGGATTTCCCATACGGGCTCGTTGCTTGACCTCGCGATCGAGAAGAACGTGCTCGAGAAGCGCGGCTCGTGGCTCAGCTACAAGGGCACGCAGCTCGCGCAGGGCCGCGACGCGGCGAAGGAAGTGCTCAAGAACGACCCGGTGATTTTTGCCGAGATCGAGGAAGCCGTGAAGGCGGCGCTCGACGCGGAAAAGAAATAATCATCCCCCCGTCTCCCCGCCAAATGAAGATACCAAATTCTCTCCCGAAATGGCTCTTCGTTTTGGTGCTGTCGGTTTTGCTCGCCGGGCCGGCGACGGCGCAGTCGCCGATGGCGGCGACGCCGGAACTGAGCCCGGTCGGTGGCTCGTTCGTCGATTTCGTGGACATCACGATCACGACAACGACGCCCGGGGCGACGATCTATTACACGACCGACGGCACGACGCCTACGACCTCGGCGTTCGTTTATTTCGAGCCAATCGAGATTTACGATTCCACCGTCATCAAGGCCTTCGCCGTCGCGCCGGGCTACCTCGACAGCGCGGTGGCGAGCGGCAGCTTCGTGGTGACTCCGCTCCCCACGCCGACGATCCATCTGCGCGGCAAAAAATTGATCAAAACCTCGAAGGCAAGCATCGCACTGCACGGGACCTCGACCAGTGCGGAGTCCGTGGAATATGCGGTTGGTGACGACGATTTTAAATCGGCGCACGGGACGATGAACTGGAGCTTCAAGGCGAAGCTCCTGCCGGGCAAAAATACGTTCACCATTTTCGCGAGCGGCGAGGAAGAAGACTCCGACCCGATCACGGTAATCGTGCGGCGGATCACGAAGAAGTAACGAAAGCCGGCCCGCGAAGGACGCGGAGTTTTGCAAAAATTCCTGCCTCGATTCGCGGGCAACTTCGTTATCGTAGCGGAATGAACGTATTTCCCGGCGGCTCGTGGTTCCGCGCGGTATGGGTGGCCTTGGCGGGACTTGGAGTGGTGAGCGGCGCACTGGCCCAGTCGACGAATCGCTACGCGCAGCTCCAGCAACAAGCCGCGCAGTATTACTCCGAGCAGTCTTACTCGGAGGCGCATCAGGCATGGAGCGAGGCGGCGAAGCTGAATGTGCCCGAGCCTGATCGGCGCACGCTGGATTTTTATCTCGCGGATTCGCTGTGGAGGTCGCGTCCCGAGGCTGCGCAGATCGCCGACGCCCGCCGGCAATTGGGCGCATTGGCGGAGGGGCACGACGCGCTCGCGGCCGAGGCGGCGGAGTCACTGGGGGATTCGTGGCTCGCGCTGGAGAATGACTGGGGTCGCGCGTGGACGGAATACCAACGGGCGTTGAAATACTGGGCCGCGGCGACTGATCTCGAGCCGGCGCGCGCGCGCTACCTCGGCATTGTCTGGAAGGCGACCGGGCCGCCCTCGCAGGAGGATCGCGGGCGGCGCGTGCCGCAGGACGTGCTGGCCAAGGCATTGCTGATCGCGCCGAACGCCGACGAGCGGGCGCGGGCGCATTTCTTCATCGGCCGGTCGTATGCCTGGGAGGGCGACCCTTTTTCGCTCCGCCGCGCGGGTCGCGAATACGAGGCGGCAGTCGCGGAAGGCAACGACACGGCGGTTTATGGGGCCGCGCTCTTCGCGCTGGCGCAATGGAATCTCGAGGCGGGCACGGCGATGTGGGGTGACGATGGGCAGCTGAATGTCGGGCCGGACTACGAGCGGGCGCTGGAGCTTTTTCGACGCTTCGGGCAGGAGTTTCCCGCCGGGAGTTCCGCCAACGTCGAGCGGGCGGCGGCGCAGGTCGCGGCCATCACGCAGGCGGCGCTTGATCTCGACGCGGACCGGCAATTTCTTCCGGGCGAGAAGCCGGTGGTGCGCGCGCATTGGCGCAACGTGGGCGAGGTGCAGTTCACGCTTTCCCGGGTCGATCTTGCGCGTGATTTCGCGCCGACGTCGCATACGGATCCCTCGCGCTGGCTCGATGCGGTGGAGGTGCCCGCCGGGGCGATGGTCCGGCAGTGGACGGATGCGGAGATGAAGGCGTTGCGCTATGCGCCGCATGACAAGGAGATCGAGCTTCCGGCCATGGCTGAGCCGGGAACGTATGTGCTCGAGGCGCGCGCCAGCGGCCGGAGTGCGCGAGCGCTCGTGGTGGTGACCGCGGGGGCGGCGATCGTGCAGACCGTGGGTGCGCAGACGCTGGCATTTTTTTGCGACGCGCGCACGGGAAGCCGGGCGCCGGCGGCCGTGGCGCGCTTGTGGCGTGTGCGTTCGATGGATGAGGGCCAATGGCGGTGCCAATCCGTGGACGGTCCGGCGGCGAAGGACGGATTGATGACCTTTGCCCTGCCGAAGACGAAGGCGGGATGGAGCGGGGAAATTTTTGTTTTTGGGAATATGGGTTCGCAGCCGGTCGTGGTGCGGGCGGCGGCCGAGGACACTATGGCCGAGGCGAATGCCTGGCGCGTCCAGGTCTTTACGGATCGCGCGGCGTATCGGCCGGGCGACGTCGTGCGCTGGAAGTTGATCGCCCGCCAGCGGAAGGCGGGCGCGTATGCGACGCCGGGCGGGCAGTTGCTCAAATTCACGGTGCTGGATCCGCGTGGGGCAAAGGTGGATGAGGGCGAGGTGAAGCTGACGCCGTTCGGTGGGGCATGGGGCGAACTCCCGCTGCGCGCCGACCTGCCGCTCGGTGAATACGCGATCGAGTTTCGCAAGGGCGACGAACGGCTGGGCGGGGACACGTTGTTTCGGCTCGAGGAATATCGTCTGCCGGAGTTCAAGGTGGACGTTGTGGCGGCGCGCGAAGGAAAAGGCGCGGTGCGGCTGGGTGACGAGTTCGCGGTGAAGATTTCGGCGGAGTATTATTTTGGCGGTGCGGTGGCCGATGCGCGGGTTGCGGTCGAGGTGCGCGAAGAGCCCTCCGTGCGGCCGCTGCCGTTTGACGGGGCTCGCATGATTCGTCCCGTGGGCGGCGAATCCCGGGTCGTGAAGACCGAGACCGTGCGGACGAGTCCCGATGGCACGGCGATCGTGCGTGTGCGGACGCCGCTCGATAGTCCGCGCGACCTGCGCTACACGATCACGGCGCGGGTGGTGGATGCCTCGGGCCGCGAGGTGATGGGTGCCGGCGATTTGGTCGTGGCACGGCAGGGGTATTTCGTGGTGATGAAGCCGTCGCAGCGGGTCGTGCTGCCGAAGGACAGCGTGAGCATTTCGCTCGAGGCGAAAAACGGCGACGACCAGCCGGTGGCGGCGTCGGGTGTGCTGATGGTTTCGCGCCAGCGCTGGTCGGAGGTCTGGCTCGATCCGCAGGGGCGCGAGGTGACGGGCGAAGCGCTCGACAAGCTTAAGCGCGGGATTTTTCCGCCGCCCGGAGAGGCCGGCTGGCGCTTGAAGAAGCAGGAATACGTGAGCGAGGAAGTCGCGCGGACGGAGGTGGCGACGAATGCAGCGGGGCGCGCGAGCTATGCGTTCCGGCCGGACGAGGGCGGGTTTTATCGCGTCGCATGGTCGGGACGGGACGGCGACGGGCCGCCGGTCGTAGCCGAGACGAACGTGTGGGTAAGCGCCTCCGCGAGCATCGGCTATCGCTCGGGCGGAGTGGAGGTGATTGTCGATCCCGCCGCGCCCGAGCATGGCGGCAAGGTGCCCGTGCTCGTGACCACAGACACCTCGAATCGCGATGTGCTGCTGCTTGTGCATGCCGGCGGCAATTTGTTTCGCGCGGAGGTGCTGCACCTCGACGGCGATTCCAAAATGGTCGAGCTGGAGAGCGATCCGCGCTTCGTGCCGAATGTCTTCGTGACCGCAGCGGCGGTGCGCGGCCTGGACTTTTTTGCCGATACGCAGGAGGTGAAATTTCCGCCGTTCCGCAACACGCTTTCCGTCGAACTTCGGCCGGGCGCGACGACGTCGTTGCCCGGGGCGGACGGAACGATGCGCCTGCAGGTGAGGAACGCGGCGGGCGAACCAGTGCGGGGCGAATTCGCGCTGGGCGTGACCGACGAGGCGGTCTCGGCCATTCAGAAGGACTACGCGGGCTCGCCGGTGGATTTCTTTTTCGGCGATTCGCGCGCGGACGACGGCTCTCCGGCTGGATCGATGTCCGGCCTGCCGTTTTTTGTGAAGCGGGAGGCGCCGGAACCAGGCTTCGGCTTTGGGGCGGCGACGATGTCGGACGGAAGGCAGTTGAAATCGCGGATGGCGGACGGTGCGCCAATGGCTGCAACGATGGCGGCGCCCGCGTCCGCGGTGACGGTGAGATCGAACTTCAGCGCAACGGCTTTCTGGCAGCCCGGCATCGTGACCGACGAAGACGGTGCGGCGACGGTGCGTTTCAAATATCCGGACTCGCTCACGACGTGGCGGACGGTGGTCCGCGGGGCTGCGGCCGGTGCGGAATTTGGTCTCGCCAGTGCGGCGACGCGCACGACGAAGCCTTTGATCGCCCGCCTCCAGGCGCCGCGTTTCCTCGTCGCGGGGGATCAGGTGGAAATTTCGGGCGTGGTCAATAATCGCGCGGCTTCGGCGGTGACGGCGCGGGTGGAGCTGAGCGCCGAGGGGTTGAAAGGGGCGACCAGGCCGCAAACGCTGGCCGTCGAGGCCGATCGGGATGCCCGCGCCGCCTGGCGGTTGCAGGCGCCGGATGCCGGCGACGTCCGGCTGACGCTGACGGCTGTCGCGGGCGATGCGAACGATGGAACGACGGCAACGCTGCCCGTGGAGGCCGATGGTATCGACAAGGCGGTGTCCGTCGCCGGCAAGGCAACCGGTGCCGAGACGACCTGGAAGTTCACGTTGCCCGCCGCGCACCGCGCGGGTTCCGAATCGCTCACGATCAGCGCGACGCCGAGCCTGGCCGCCGCCGCTCTCGACGCATTGCCGTATCTCGTGCGCTACCCCTACGGATGCGTCGAGCAAACGATGAGCCGTTTCCTTCCCGCCGCCGTCACCGCACGCACATTGCAATCGCTCGGGCTCGATCGCGCCGCGGTGGCGAAGCGCATCTACGGTGGAATCGAGCCGGAGTTTTTGGCGGCGACGCATCCCGCCGGCAAAGGCGACGCCGGCCTCGCCGAGCTGGACGCGGCGATCGACCAGGGGCTAGCGCGGTTGCGGGATTTTCAGCGCGAAGACGGGTCATGGAGCTGGTGGAAGGGCGAGGACGCGGACCCGTTCATGACGGCCTACGTCGTCTGGGGATTGCGGCTCGCGCAGCAGGCGGGCGTGGCGGTGCGTTCGGACATGCTCAAGCGCGGAAGCACTTGGCTGCGGCAGCATCTCGTCGATGCGGCGGACAATCCCAATCTCCAGGCGTGGCTCTTGCACGCGCTGGCGGCGCAGCAGGACGCCGGCGGACGCATTGCCCCCGAGGACCGGACGGCCCTGGCGAATCTTTGGCAACGGCGCGATCAACTCTCCGCCTACGGTCGGGCGCTCTTCGCGCTCGCGGCCTGGAATCTTGGCGACAAGGCAAAGGCGCAGACGCTGGCCCGCAATTTGCGCGATGGCGTCATCCGTGACGCGCAACCGGGCGTCTCCACCGCGACCGGCGTGGGACAGTCGGACGCGACCGCCGTGCCGACCGCGCATTGGGGCAGCGAGGGAGTGTTCCGCCGATGGGAGGAAGGCGGCGTCGAGGCGACGGCCTTTGTCCTCCAGGCCTTGCTCGAGATCGAGCCGGGCAGCGATCTCGTCGAGCCAGCGATGAACTGGCTCGTGAAGAATCGCCGGGCTGCCCAATGGTCGAACACGCGCGACACAGCCATCGTCGTCCTGGCGATGAACCGTTACCTCTCCGCAACGAAGCAACTCGGTCAGCCGACGTCGTTCGCGGTTTTTGTCAACGGGACGAAAGTCGGCGAGGTGAAGGGCGCGACCGCGCTCGACGGCCGCTCCCGATTCGAGATCGACCGGTCGCTGCTGCGCGATGGCGAAAACGAGATCGCCCTGAAACGAACCGCCGGGGACGCGCCGATTTATCTCTCGGCCCAGGCGCGCTTTTTCACGGTCGAGCAGCCGATTCCCGCGGCCGGAAACGAGTTGTTCGTGAAGCGGGAATATTTCCGCTTTGATCCGCAGCTAACGCTGCTCGACGGCTATCGCTTTGACCGCCTGCCGTGGAAAATCGGCGAGGCGGCGGAGGTGAATCAGCGCGTCGAAGCCGGCCTCACCATCGAGGCGAAAAATGACCTCGAGTATGTGCTCATCGAAGATCTGAAGCCGGCCGGCCTCGAAGCCGAGAGCGTGCGTAGCGGGGAATTTCTGACCGCGGTGGACGCCCAGGGCCGGCAGGCGCCGGTGTATTGCGAACTCCGCGACCGCAAAGTGGCGTTCTTCATTCGCAAATTGCCACAAGGTGTCTGGACGCTTCGCTATGAATTGCGCACCGAAATCGCGGGCAATTTCTCCGCGTTGCCGGTGATGGGACAGGCCATGTATGCGCCGGAAATTCGCGCAAATGGCGAAAGCCGGCGGGTGACGGTCAACGCGGAACGCTGAGAGCGGGAGCGACCGCTCAGGCTTTCGCCTTGCGCTTCGCCTCTGCCTTCAGCTGGCGTTCGGCCTCGATCCAATCGTGGGAGGAGTCGCCGGGCCAGCCCATCGCCTGGCGGCGCTCGGCGATGTAGTAGGCGCGCAGGGAAATTTCCTCGACGGTGATGACAATCTCGACGGGCGCGGGCTTCGGAGCTTTGACGGGCTTGGCAGCGACAGGCTTCTTCACTGCCTTTGCCGGCTTCGCGGCGGGCTTCACCTCCGGCTCGACGACGGCGGCCTTGACCTTTTTCTCCTTGGTCGGCTTGGCGGCCTTCTCAGGTTTCGGGCTTTTTGATTTCGCGGTTTTTTCCGAGTCGGATTTTTTGGCTTTAGGCATGGCGTTTCCCCTCCGCTTGGAAATAGGAAGCCAGCCGCCCCTTGGCAAAATAAATCTTCAAAATCCGGCGCTCCCGCCTACCTTTTCCCTATGCAAGCGTTTCTCCTCCGCTGGTTCATTACAACGCTTGCGGTGATGGCCGCAGCCTGGCTGGTCCCGGGCATCAAATACGATGCGACTGGCGCGCTGCTCGGTGCGTCCCTGTTGCTCGGCATCATCAACGCATTTGTGCGTCCCGTTTTGCTGCTGCTCAGCCTGCCGTTCATTATCGTGACGATGGGGCTTTTCATCTTCGTTGTGAACGCGCTGCTGCTGTTGCTCGTCGCGCAGGTCGTGCCGGAGTTCCACGTCGCCGGCTTTGGCTCGGCCTTTTTCGGTGCGATTCTAATCAGCATCGCCAGCTGGGCGCTCAGTTCTGTTTTCCGCGCGAGCGACGGACGGGTGCATCTCATCACGCATCACGAAAGCCCGCACCGCGGGCCAAAGCGGGCGAATGCCCGCGTGGTGGAGTAGCCGCGCGGAAACGTCTGTGCGATAGTCCGGCATGACATATTGTCTGAGCCTTCTCTGCCGCGAGGGGATTGTCTTTCTTTCCGATTCCCGCACAAGCGCCGGCGTCGATAACATCACGATGCATCCGAAGATGCGCATCTACGCCCGCGAAGGCGACCGCGTGATCTGCCTGCTCAGCTCCGGCAATCTTTCCCTCACGCAATCCATCGCGGCCCTCATCGAGGAGGACATGGCGGAATCCGGCCCCGAGGGCGCGCTGCCATGCCTGCTGAACCGCGCGAGCCTCTACGAGACCGTGCGCTACGTCGGCGAAAAAGTTCGCGCCGTTCGCGCGCTCGACGGGCCGGCGATGAAGGACGCCGGCTTCGAGTTCAATACGAATCTCATCCTCGGCGGGCAGATTGGCGGTCAGCCGCCGCAGATTTACCGCATCTATTCGCCGGGCAATGCAATCCACGCCAGCCGCGAGTCGCCGTTCCTGCAAATTGGCGAGCTCAAATACGGCAAGCCGCTGCTCGACCGCGCGTTCACGTTCGACACTCCGCTCGACGAAGCCGTGCGCTGCGGCATTCTCTCGCTCGACGCGACGGCGAAGAGCAACGTCTCCGTTGGCACGCCGTTCGAGGTCTTTTGCTACGAAACGGGCAGTCTCGAGGTGCGGCGCCGCGCGGTCCTTAATGACGATAATCCCTGGCTGCGCGCGGTGCGTGACGGCTGGCAGGCCGGCCTCATCGAACTCGTCCGCACCATGCCGCCGCCGCCCTTTTGACGATGAGCGACATCGACCATGACGCGCTCTTCCGGCCCGGCCGGCTGCGCGTGAAAATTTGCGGCGTGACGAATCCCGCCGACGCTGCGCTGGCCATTGAGGCGGGCGCGGACGCCATTGGTATCAATCTGTTTCCCGGCTCGAAGCGGTTCGTGGAAATCGATGCGGTGCGCGGCTGGGTCGCGGCGCTGCCGGTCACGCGCGTTGCGGTCGTGGTGAACGCGTCGCGTGACGAACTCGCGCGCATCGCTGCCGCCGGGTGCTTCGACGCGATTCAATTTCACGGCGACGAGACGCCGGATTTTTGCGCGGAGAGCGCGCTGTCGTGGATTCGTGCCGTGCGCGTGGCGGATCCCGCATCGCTCGACGAGGCGCTGGAATACGCGACGCCGCATCTGCTGCTTGATGGGCACGCGGCCTCGGGCTACGGCGGAACGGGCGTCGCGGTCGATCCCGTGCTGGCTGCGGCGTTTGTGCGCGACCACGCGGAGCGCCGCGTGATCCTCGCCGGCGGCCTGCGGGCGGAAAATGTCGCCGCCGCCGCGCGGGCGGTGCGGCCGCACGCCGTCGATGTCGCGAGCGGCGTCGAGCAGCGCGGCGACGCGCGACGGAAGGACGCCGCGAAGGTGCGGGCATTTGTTGCCGCCGCGCGCGGAGCTTGAGAGCTTCGGGCTTCCCGGCGAGCGTTCGGCCCGCTTAAATGCCCGCCGCATGAGTGAGACTTTTCAAGTAGCGGTGCTGGCCGGCGACGGCATTGGCCCCGAGGTGATGGCCGAGGCCCGGCGGGTGCTCGACGTGGTGACGCGCAAATTTTCGATCTCGATCGAGTTCACGGAATGTCGCGTTGGCGGCATTGCCATCGATGTCGATGGACGCGCGCTGCCCGAGGCGACGCTTGCAGCCTGCGAGGCGGCGGACGCGATTCTTTTCGGCTCCGTCGGCGGTCCGAAATGGGAGAGCCTTCCGGCGAACGAACAGCCCGAGCGCGCGGCGCTCCTCCCGCTGCGCAAGCATTTCAGCCTCTTCGCGAACCTGCGCCCCGCCGTTTGCCTGCCCGAGCTGGCGCACGCCTCTCCGTTGCATCCGCGCTCCGTCGAGGGTGGCTTCGACGTGCTCTGCGTGCGCGAACTCACCGGAGGCCTTTATTTCGGCGAACCGAAATACACGAAGCAGGAAGGCGGCGAGTCCTTCGCCGTCGACACGATGATTTATTGGGAGAGTGAGATTCGCCGCATCGCGCGAGTGGCCTTCGAGGCAGCCCGCCAGCGGCGCGGCATCGTCACGTCCATCGACAAGGCAAACGTGCTGCAGAACGGCCTGCTCTGGCGGCGCATCGTCACCGAGACCGCGGCGGATTATCCCGACGTCACGCTCAACCATCTCTACGTGGACAACGCCGCGATGCAGCTCGTGAAAAATCCGAAGCAGTTCGACGTGATCGTCGCGGAAAACATGTTCGGCGACATCCTCAGCGACGAACTCGCCATGATCACCGGTTCGCTGGGCATGCTCCCGAGCGCGAGTCTTGGCGAGGCCACGACATCGTTCGGCGCGAACGGCGCGGCCCGGCGATTCGGCATGTATGAGCCCAGCGGCGGCACGGCGCCCGACATCGCGGGGAAAGGCATTGCCAATCCCATCGCCCAAATTCTCTCCGCCGCCATGCTCCTGCGTTACTCGCTGGCCCGTGAGGACGCGGCCGACGCGATCGACGCGGCGGTGCGGAAGGTTATTGCCGATGGCTTGCGAACGGGTGACATCTGGACTGAAGGCGAGACGCGGGTCACGACGGTCGAAATGGGAACCGCCATCGCGGCGGCGATCTGAGTTGGCCGCCTAACGACGGAATTGCCGGTCTGAAGGTGTCGAGTTCTGTGATTTACAGCGGTAATTGCCTTGACGGCGGGAAATTCCGCTTCCTACTGTCACGGGTCAATTTTTGCAACGACGGCGCGCGCGCCGGGTGACTTAATGCGCGCGTTTACCAATTATCACAACTTACTTTCAGACAGATGTTTGACAAAATTTTTGGATTTTTATCGCACGACATTGGAATCGATCTTGGCACCGCAAACACCCTCGTTTTTGTAAAGGATCACGGCATTGTTCTTCGCGAGCCGTCCGTGGTCGCGGTCCATGCCGGCACGAACAAGGTGCTCGCGGTTGGCGACGAAGCGAAGCGCATGCTCGGCCGCACACCCGGCAACATCGTGGCGATTCGGCCGCTCAAGGACGGCGTGATCGCCGACTTCGAGGTGACCGAGGCAATGTTGCGCCACTTCATCAGCAAGGTGCATAGCCGCAGCCGCATGCGCCGGCCGCGCGTGGTGATCGCCGTGCCGAGCGGCATTACCGAAGTCGAGAAGCGCGCCGTGCGCGAGAGCGCGATCCATGCCGGCGCCCGCGAGGTGCATCTTATCGAGGAGCCGATGGCCGCCGCGATCGGCGTGGGCCTGCCCGTGCAGGACGCCGCGGGCAACATGATCATCGACATCGGCGGCGGCACGACCGAGGTCGCGTTGATTTCGCTCTCCGGCATCGTCTTCAGCCGCAGCGTGCGCGTTGCGGGCGATGAGCTCGATGAAGCCATCGCCCAATACATGAAGCGTGCCTACAATTTGATGATCGGCGAACGCACGGCCGAGGAGATCAAGATCAAGATCGGCTC
>Ga0157378_10001972_pt1 | contig 18364 bp, 18 predicted proteins | sample M65metaG_FD_115309 | JGI IMG/M metagenome (GOLD analysis project Ga0157378, IMG submission 115309) | Miscanthus rhizosphere microbial communities from Kellogg Biological Station, Michigan, USA - M6-5 metaG | ecosystem: Host-associated > Plants > Roots > Rhizosphere > Soil | place: USA: Michigan...
AAAGCTCCCCGACGAGCGCGAGTCGATCACCCACAAGTTCTCCATCAGCGGCCACGAGGGCTACATCACCGTCGGCAAATACGAAGACGGCACCCCCGGCGAGATCTTCATCACCATGGCCAAAGAAGGCTCCACCATCTCCGGCCTCATGGACAGCTTCGCCACGATGACGAGCCTGGCTCTCCAGCACGGCGTCCCCCTCAACTTCCTGGTCGACAAATTCACCCACACGAGATTCGAGCCGAGCGGCTTCACCAAGAACCCCGAAATCCCCATGACCAAATCGATCATGGATTACATCTTCAAATGGCTGGCCACCAAGTTCCTCGACCGCGAAAGCCAGAGCAACGCGGGGGTCATCCTCCGCGAGGACGCCGCGCCGGTCGTCTCCAAGCCAGTCCCCAACGTCACCCCGCTCTCAAAGGATGACGCGACCTTCGTCTCCTCCCTCGGCACCTCACCCATCATCGCCGCGCCAAAGGATGCGGATGGGCCGAACACCCGGAACACCGCCACGTTCCGGTATCAGCAGGATGCGCCGTCGTGCTCGGATTGCGGGTCGATCATGGTGCGCAACGGAGCTTGTTATAAATGTCTTAATTGTGGAAGCACTTCTGGATGTTCATAATCTGAATGATAAAAAGCCCCGCGACGTTGGCGCGTCGCGGGGCTTGAAGGTGAGCCGCTCGACCTTCACAAGCGGCGGGGCTGATCAAGAACTGAATTCTCGTCGAATCCAGAGCTCCCGTCAATTAGTAACAGGGCGTAAATGCAGCACAACCCGTTACAATTAGGGAGTTTTATGCAAACGCAGCGATACTTCTGTCAAGCATGTGTACAGTGGTTTGAACTTGAAATTCTGAGTGAGGCCGAAGCGGAAGAGGCTATCCGCAAAGGATATCCCGTCGGCCCACCGCGCTGCCCCCGGGGGCACGTCCTCTACCGTACAGCGGCATAATCGAAGACGGTTGGGCGTGAATGATCAGCGCGCCCTGCCTTTTTTAACCGTGACACGAGACTATGCTGATCCGAGCTGTGTCAGCCCAAACGATCTTGTCAACCCGTAGTGTCGCGTCGGCTACTTCCGCAGTGGAGAGATGATGAGCGAAACACAAGAAAACGCTGAGCTATCAGCTTCGAAAACAGATGGTACGTCAAAGAAGAAATCGGCTGATAGTCGAGCCAAAAAGCCAAAAAAAGCCAAACGGAAGGTCTCATCTGGAGTCGCACAGCAGGCGAAGTTCCCTCGGCATTCGCTTTTGAAAGCACTGCGAATTCCGAGAGCGATCCTAGAGCAGAATGCCGGCAAATCTTGCTCTGACAAAGAAGCCGCCGGATTTGTCAAAAGTGGCTTCGTCGGCCCGTTTCAAGTCGAGTTAAGTTCAGCGTTGAAGTACGGCTTGCTCGAGCGTCCGCAGTCCGGCCATGTCGCTCTAACCGAGCTCGCCCGAAAGATTCTTCGTCCACACGCACCATCCGATGAGTTGGAAGGTCTTCGCGAGGCCGTTATCAAAGCTCCGGATATTTCAGCCGTATATTCGCATTACCGCGGCGAGAACCTTCCCGAGCCGCAATTCTTCCAGAACGCGCTAGTGGACAAGTTCAAGATACCCGCCGAAAAGGTAGTCGATTTTATCGCCGTATTTAAGGAGACGCTTCAGCAGGCAAAGCTTCTTGAAGATCACAATGGTAATCCAAGAGTTATCGATTTTTCACAAGAAGCCAATGTCAATCATGCCACGCCGACACCGACACTTAAAAAATTATCGCGTGACGTCAAGGTGGCATCGACAGACACGTGTTTCGTAATCATGCCGTTCGCGCCGCCCATAGGTGGATACCACGCGACCATTTACGATCCAGCTATTCGTAAGGCTGGTTTGACACCAGTGCGAGCAGACACTGAGATATTTGGCACGGGTAAAATCATGGATCAGGTGTGGTCAGGAATTAATGGCGCGCGAGTTTTAGTCGCGGAGCTGACATCTCGAAACGCTAATGTTTTCTATGAACTTGGTCTTGCTCATGCGCTTCGCAAGCCGGTCGTCTTGGTGTCTTCTAATGAAGCAGATGTCCCTTTTGACCTTCATCACATCCGCGTTATCTATTACGATGTAAACGATCCATTCTGGGGCGAGAAGCTCATCGCGAAGGTTGCTGAGAATATTTTGTCGGCATTGAAGGACCCTGATGAGGCTATCTTCAAGCCGCCGTCTGAACGAACTGTATAGATGAATTGGTTACTTGGTTCGCGGCACGCCGCTCCTTTGCGTATTTTCTAAGGTTCGAGTATGCCGCACCTCGAGATCGCCGTCCCCGGTTTCACCGCCGCGCTGGTGCGGTGGATGATCGAGTCGGTTTACAACGGGCCGGAGTAGGGTCGGTTCTCCATCTGCGTTCATCTGCGTAATCTGCGGATGAGGTTTTATCCGCAGATGAACGCAGATGCCCGCAGATAAAAACCTCTCTTTCGCGCGCTGAGGCGTGCTCCCAATTGGAAACCCGCGCTTTTCCCACGGGTGAACCCGCGGGCTACGCTCTTAGGGCGGCTCCGCCGTCGCCGCGGCTCCGCGTGCAATCGGTTTCCCTGTGAACGCATTCGTGGAACGTGTGAGCGCATTCCGGTTATCCGTTCATTCATTCCGATTTCCCGTTCACGGATTCTGTTTATCCGTTGATGGATTCCGATTATCTGCTAACGGATTCCGATAATCCGTTCACGGATTCCGGGTTCGTCTTGTTTCCATTTTCTGGCGTGCAATTGTCAACTTTTGTGACAACTGCGGTTTTGGCTTCCTTCGCGACAGTTATTGTGAGCCGCGCCGTTGACTCCTTCTTATCCGGCTCGTAGGTTGGGGTCCGCCAGGCGATCCAAAGCAGCGCGCGCGGGACAACCCTGGCGGAAAGGAGAAAGAGGCTATGGTTACTACGAACAACACTCAGAACGTACAAGCCCAATCGCCCGACCTGGCGACGCTCGATGGCGTCATCCAGCAGGCGGTGGCGCAGCTCCGCGGCGTCTATCAGATCCTGCCGGATTTCGTTCCGGCGCCGGCTGACGGCGTCAAGGCGATGCGGGCGGCCCGTTCATTCACGGACGACTTCCTCGAAGCCAGTGCCGTCGCGGCCGAAAACGACGCGACGATGCAGACCACGACGGGTCTCGATCCGGTCCGAACGCGGCTGGTCATTTCCCGCAATCTGCGGTTCGAGCCTCTTGCTGCCGCCGCCGAGGCGCTTGCGCGGGACATCCGCTACAACATGTTCCGCGAGCGTTGGAGCGTCGTGCAGCAGGCGTTACAGGTATACAACCTCGCCAAAGGTTTCACCCGTAATGAACGTGCCGGCGCCCTCGTCGCGCACGTCAGGACGATGCAGTCCGCCCTCGGGCGTACCGGCATCCGCCGCAAAGTGAAGGCACCGTCCGGCCCCGTTCCGCAGCAGCACTAACCCCGAACGGTCCGCGCGAGACGTCGCGCGGACCGTTTTTTGGGGATCGATCAACGTCGAGTTGCACAGCTCAAGCTCGGCCGGCGAAGCCGGCGTGAGATCGTAGCCCCCGCCTTCAGGCGGGGGAAAACCGACATCTCCCCAGTTGCGAGCCCGCTTAAGCGGGCGACAGAGAATCGCGCGAATGGCGTCCCTTTCGCCCGCTCAAGCGGGCTCGCAAAATTTGGCGATCACGTAAACCCCCGTCTGAAGACGGGGGCTAAGGTCTTAGGCCGGCTTCGCCGGCTGCGAGGTGTCGTCTCGATAGGGGTGACGGTTCACGCGGAGACGCGGAGACGCGGAGAAAAGAACCTCCGCGACCTTCGCGCCTCCGCGTGAAAACCGGTCTTACAATACCCACCAAAATTCGCAACCTGAGGAGGCTTCAAACCGTGAATCGTCTGCTTCGCAGTCTGGCTGTGCTTCTCATCCTCGCCGCTCCCGCTCTCTATGCCGCCGATGTGAAGGAAACCATCCATGTGGTCATCACCGGCGGACCGAATGCCGGGACGTATGACGGCTCCACCGATCGCGGCGGCTGTTCCGCGGGATTGACCGGCAAAGGGTCGTGGGGGAATCAGTATTCGCTGGTGAAGGAGAACAATCCCAAGGTGCTCAACAGCGTCCAGCTGATCATGCCGAACGCAAAATCTCCGCATGACTTCTTCCTCAACGTCGCCTTCGGCCGGATCACCGCGCGCGTGGCCGAGTATAAGGTCGAGACCGAGAAGAAGAGCGGCAGCGGAACGGTGACCGTGAACGACAAAGGATCGACGGCGATCGTGACGTTCGATGCCACGACGGCCGCGGGCGTGCACCTGCAGGGGACCATCGACTGCAAGAGCGTGCAGCGGGCGCCGTAACCGGCTTCGGCTTGGCTCGGCGGCGAGACGCCGCTGAGCCAGCCGGCGCGGACGCCAGCGCTCCTCAAAGCTCCCGGTGAAACAACCCCAGCGCGATCTCCATGCACTCTCTGGCCACCTCGGCGTCGTAGCGCGGGCCTTCGTCGCGCATGAAGGCGTGCTCGCCGTTGACTTCGTGCCAGCGGAAGCGCGTGCCGGCTTCGCTCAGGGCCTGATAGACCTTCAGCCGTCCCTCGGCCGGAATGTGCGGGTCCTGGCGGCCCCAGATGATGGTCAGCTCGCCGCGGATTTCGCTCACGCGCGCAAGCGTGTCGGCGTTTTCCCCTTCGCCGATCGTGCCTGAGTGAAGGTCGGTGGGATAGAAGGCGCAGCAGGCCTCGATCTCCGGCTGCAGCGCCGCGCGGACGGCCAGATGCCCGCCGATGCAGAAACCGACGGTGCCGAGGCGGCCGTTGCATTGAGGGTGAGCGCGCAGCGCATCGATCACCACGCGCGCGTCATCATCGAAGGCAGAAAGCTTCGTCGACTTCTTGCCGGCCATCCCCCTGTCCCTGCCGGCGTCGTCATAGGCCAGGACGGTGCCGGGAGATTCGTGCTGATGAAAGATCTCCGGCGCCATGACCACGTAGCCGTGACTGGCGAACTGCACCGACAGCCGCGCGATCGGCCCGGTCTGCTGAAAGATCTCCGGATAGAGCAGCAGGCCCGGAAACGTACCCTCGCCCACCGGCGCGTAAACGTGCACGCGCATCGGGGTGGTGGGCGTGGGCAGGTCTTGGTACGAGGTCGTGACGAGCATGACCAGGCTGCTGCTATTTCCGCGCCGCCTCCGTATCGTGATCGACCTCGGCGGCATACCCTTCGATCACCTTCGCGGCGATCTCGATCTGGGCGTTGGCGTCGCTCCACTGCTTCTGTTCGATGGCCTCGCGCACGCCGGGAACGGTCTTGACGCCGTAGCCTGTGTAAAAGCCGGGGGCGTAGATCTGATGGCGGAACCACGGCCGGCGCGGCAGTCCGTTGGGAAGCAGCAGCGACTGTTCGATATGCATCAGGGCCCGGTCGAACGCCGGCTGGCGATCGGCCGGCGCCGAGGCCGCGGCGCGATCGAACGCCGAGGCGCTCTGTTTCAGATGGGCAACCGCGTTCTGCAGCGGGGCGAAGTTCAGATACGGCGCGGGCGCCTCGGACTTCGGAGCCACGAACGGTTTGGTCGGATCGGCGGCGTTCTCGTAGGCGTTCTCGCGCACGAGCCGGTTGCGCTCCTCGATCTCCTTGCGCGTTGTCTCGGACAGTTTGGTCAGCTCGTCGAGGTAGCGCGACATCGTATCGGCGAAGGTTTTCAGCTCGAACGGCAGCACGTCCGCATTCGCCAGCCGGAGCACCAGGCGGCCGGTGGTCCTGGCCTGGGCGATCCCATAGTCAAAATTCGGGTCGCCGAAGCGGGTGTAGTGATCGAACGAGTCGTACACCGAGTGATACGACCCGCCGCCGCCCTCGCCGCCGTAGCCGATGTTGAGCGCGGCCACGCCGGTGTGCTGCAGGAACGGGGTGTAATCGGAGCCGGATCCGAGGGCGTCGAGGCGGATCAGATCGCCGTCGTGCGATTCATTGCGCATGTCGGAGCGCCCTTCGCGCTCGCGCGTGGCCTCGCGGGCGCGCATGCGCGCCAGCACGGAGATGTTGCGCTCGGGATCGGGGACGTCGCGGGCCACCTGCGTCACCAGCTTTTCCAGCGTGTGCGAGCCGGCGGCGTCGAGGAAACCGCGCGAATTCGTATCGGAGTTGATGTAGACCACGCCCTTGGCGCGCAGCTCGTCGGCGTGCGTCTCCGCCCACTCGGTCGAGCCGATCAGCCCTTCTTCCTCGCCGTCCCACGCCGCGAACTGGATGGTGCGCTTCGGCCGCCAGCCGGTCTTGGCCAGCTCGGCGATCGCCTTCGCCTCCTCCATCTGCGCCACCTGGCCGCTGAGCGGATCGTTGGCGCCGTTGACCCAGGCGTCGTGATGGTTGCCGCGCATGATCCACTGGTCGGGATACTGCGAGCCGGTCATGCGGGCGATCACGTCGTAGGCCGGCACCAGGTTCCAGTTGAACTCCAGCGCCAGATGGACGCGCGACGGGCCGGGACCCATGTGATAGGTGATCGGCAGTGCGCCGCGCCATTCCGGCGGCGCGACCGGCCCGCCGAGGGCGCGAAGAAGCGGCAGAGCATCCCCGTACGAGATCGGCAGCACCGGGATTTTGGTAATGACCTCGGCGTCCTTGCGATCGATGCGCTTCGCGTCCGCGGTCGCGCCGACGCCGGGGGTGAGCGGATCGCCGGGATGCACCGGCATGTCCATCACCGAGCCGCGCTGCGCGCCGTTCTCATTGCGCCAGGCGCCCTTCGGATAGACGTCGCCCTGAGCGTAGCCGTCGTCTTTCGGATCGGAGTAGATGATGCAGCCGATGGCGCCATGCTCCGCAGCCACCTTCGGCTTGATGCCGCGCCACGATCCGCCGTAGCGGGTGATGACGATCTTCCCCTTCACGTCGACGCCGTTGCGCTCGAGGACCTCGTAGTCGGCGGGAATGCCGTAGTTGGCGTAGACCAGATCGCCGGTGACGTCGCCGTCGATGGAGTAGGCGTTGTAGACCGGCAGCTGCTCGGACTGTTGCCCCGAGGTGGCGTCGCCCGGCACCGGCGGCTCGAGGAGCTTGGCCGTGAAATGTTCCGGTGCGACCAGCTCGACTACGCGGCGCTTCGGCGTGGGGAAGAGGACGCGGAACTCCTCGATCTTGGTGTCGTATCCCCACGACTTGAACAGCGCCGCGATGTACTCGGCGTTGTCCTTGTCGTACGCCGACCCGAGGTGATGCGGCCGCGCGGAGAGGCGCTTGAGCCACTCGCGAAGATCGTCGCGCTTCAGCGACGAATCGAACTGCGCTTCGAGGGCGCGCTCCTTCGCGGCGTTAGCCGCGGAGAACCCGAGCATCGGCGGGTCAGCTGGCGTCTGGGCGAGGAGGGTGGTGGCAAGAAAGACGGCGAGGACGATCGTCGTGCGGCGCATGGTGCGCGGGATTGTAAACGTCCGGCCATGTCCGATGGACGGCAATCCGCGATCCGTCTACGATTCGCCGATCATGAAAAACATCGCGCTCGGAACGGCTCTCCTTCTCATTGCCACGTCTGCCTTCGCCCAGGGAGCAATCCGGCTGCCCGACGCCAGTCCGGCCGCCGTGACCGGCCAGACCATCGGCGTCACCGACATCGCGGTCAACTATCACCGGCCCGCGGTCAACAAGCGAAGGATCTGGGGCGGCCTGGTGCCGTATGGAACTCCGTGGCGCACCGGTGCGAATGAGAACACCACCATCTCGTTTTCGACGCCGGCGAAGATCGAGGGGCAGCCGCTGCCGGCCGGAACATACGGCCTGTTCGCGATTCCGGGCCCGTCGCAGTGGACGATCATCCTGAGCAAGTTCACGGGCGACTGGGGCGTGTACAACTACGACCCGTCGGAGGATGCGCTGCGCGTGACCGTGACGCCGCAGACGGTGAACGAACCGCAGGAGCGGCTGACGTATACCTTCGACGACGTGACGAACAGTTCCACGGTCATGTCGCTGCGGTGGGAGAAGCTGCGGGTGCCGGTGAAGATCGAGGTCGATCTTCCGGCCACGGTGCGCGCGTCGATCGTCAGCACGCTGCGGGGCGGCAAGCATTGGGATCCGGCTGCCTGGGCGGCCGCGGCGCGATTCGAGTTGCGCAACGGCGATCCCGACACCGCGCTGCAGTACGCCAACCACTCTCTTTCGCTCGGCCTTACGTCCAACGGCCTGCGCACGAAGGCGGCGGTGCTCGATAAGAAGGGCGATGCCAAAGGCGCCGCGGAGCTGCGCGAGCGCGCCAAGTTAGTCGCCAGCGAAGCCGAAACGATCGGCCTCGGATACGGCGGGCTGCTCGGCGCCAAGAAGTACGACGAGGCCATCGCGTTTCTGAACGATTACAGCACCGCGCATCCGTCCAGCCCCGAGCTCTGGCGCGTCTACGCCGGCCTTGGCGAAACCTACGCCGCCAGGGGAGACCACGCCAAAGCGAAGGAGTACTTCGACAAGGCGATGGCCGCCGCCCATGACAACGCCGAGAGGACCGAAGTGTGGGACTCGATCAACAGTGCCGCGGCAGAGATGCCGTAACCCGGTTCACGCGGAGACGCGGAGACGCGGAGGGGAGTCCGTGAAACGCCGCCGGACGGCATTGTGCCCGAATTGACTCGCGAGGGGTGGCCGTCCGAACGAGCTATCCGAGCCGCCTGTTAAGATGTAGTTATGACTGAATACACCGCGATCGTGAAGCAATCCGGCGACGACTGGATCGGGTGGATCGAAGAGGTTCCCGGCGTCAACTGCCAGGAAGATTCGCGCGAAGAGCTGCTGGAGACGCTCCGCATCACGCTGGCCGAGGCCCTCGAGCTCAATCGTGCCGATGCGCGCTCCGCGGCCACCGAGAACTTCGAGGAAATTCGTATCGCCGTATGAAACGGGGAAGCTCCGGCTGGCCCGGTTACTTCGCTGCAGCGCTACCAAACGAGTCGAATCGCAGTGGAAACCGCTCTGGATGTTCGATCGATTCAACCGACAGGTCAACGTCGAGGTCAGGCCAGTAAAGGTGGTCGGGAGACGGCCGACGGACATCGACGATCTTGTTGACCGGTGCCTCGGCAAACCACGGAAACTCTTTGAACGAGACGAAGAGCTCGCGGCCGTCGAGGTAGAGCCAGAAGCCGTGCCTGGAGATGCTTACGACTTCAACCTCTGCGGTGCTCGCGCCACCGTTTTTCAATTTCGCCACGTCGCTCCTCCACGATGCGAAGAATCTTAGTCACGTCGCGCGCCGGAATCCCGTGATTCTGCGCCACCTCTACTCGGGGCTCAAGCCACACTTTTAACTCGCCGTCCGGCGAATCGATATGGACATGCATACGGTCTTCTTCAAGCGAGAAGAAGTAGAACCGATACGGACCCTGACGGAACACGGTCGGGCTCATTCGTTTCGATCGTAACACTCGGATGGGAACTGGTTTTCTCCGCGTCTTCGCGGCTCCGCGTGAAACGTCTTTACCAGCGACTGCCTCCGAAGTCTGCCGGATCGGCGGCGAGACGCCGCCGCGCCAGCCGGCGGGACGCCAGCGTTCCTTCGACTCACACTACCTGCGATGGCGGCAGGAGCGATTTGTTGATCGCGATCGCCGCAATCGCCCCATCCGCGGCCGAAGTGATGGCTAGTTGGGAGCCGGGGACGAGATCGCCGACGGCGTAGATGCCTTCGATCGTGGTCTGGCGGTATTCGTTGACGACGATGTTTGGCCGTTCGGGATCGACGTCGCAGCCGAGGTCCTCGGCGAGAAGGCAGGAGCGGGTTACGCCGATGGTGAAGAAGAGGGCGTCGATCGGGATGCGCTCGCCGGTGGAGAGAACCGCGGCGCGGACCATGCCGTCCTCGCCGTCGAGAGAGACGATCTTCTCGTCGACCACGGCGATGCCGAGGGCGAGGAGCTTGCTGTGATGCTCATCGGTCCATTCGCGGGCGTGGCCGTCGGTAAAGACGGTCAGCTCATTCGTCCATTGCAGCAGTTCGAGGGCGAGGCCGACCACCTTCTTCCCCCAGCCGATCACGCCGACGCGTTTGTCGCGCACCTCGTAGCCATCGCAGTCGGGACAGTGGAAGACGCTGGCGCCGTAGTACGAAGCGACGTCGGGAATGTCGGGAAGCGTGTCGCGGACGCCATAGGCCAGGACGACGCGGCGCGTGCGCATCGTGCCGGCGGTGGTGGTCACTTCGAAAATGTCGCCCGAGGCTTCGATGCGCTCGGCGATGCAATGGCAGATCTCGGCGCCCATGGCCTCGGCTTCCGCGCGTCCGCGCGCCAGCAGGTCGCCGGGGGCGATCCCGTGCTGCCCAAGGAAGCCGTGGATCGCGCGCGAGGCATAGTTGCGCGGCTTGCCGCTGTCGACGATCAGCACGCGCCGGCGGTGGCGCGCCAGGAAAATGGCGCAGGTCAGTCCGGCGGGACCGCCGCCGATGATGATGCAGTCATACGTTGATTCGCTCGGCATGTGTGGAAAGTGGATTAGTAGATTCGTGGATCAGTAGATTAGGAAACCAGCGAATCCCAGAGAGCGGCCTTTCTAATCTACTAATCCACTGTTTGCACGACCTCGGCCAGCGGTACAATCTTCGCCTTCAATCCACAACTCGGGAGGCAATCATGCGCGAGACTGCGTCGGAGAAGAATGTCGACTCTTGGACTGTCGGTGCCATCGCGGGCTCGCAGAAGACGCTGCTGGTCATCATCTCCGCGCTCTTCGCCGCGGCTCCACTGATTGTCAAGTACGTGTTCCAGGTCCACGTCACGCACACGCCCGCGCAGTGGATCTTTTTCGGGCTGGCGCCGCTGCCGGGCCTGATCGGGCTGATCACCTACGTCTCCAGCCAGAAGAATCGCTACGAGCTGCAGAAGGACGCGCTCGAGCAGATGCAGAGCCTGACGGCGAACACCGACACCGCCTTCGCCGACGCCAAAAAGTTCGAGCCGTCGTTCGTGGCCTGGCTCACCGGCGCGCTGTTGATGACGGGCGTCTTTTTCATCGTGGCCGTGCTCGCGCCGCTCGCCAGCCCGAACAATCAGGCGGAGATGGGCATCGTCTACGCCGGCTACGGCACGTACGTCAGCACGCTCTGGTTCATGCTCGGGCGGCTGAACGCGCACGCGCTCTCGCCGCGCTTTCTGCTCAACAGCACGCTGAAGGCCTCGATCGGAATCCTGATCGGCTTCATCGCCGCGAAGTCGGTCGGCTTTTTCGGCAAGGCCGAATCGGCGATGACCTCGCAGATGCTCCTCTTCATGGTCGGCTTTTTCCACGACTGGGCCCTCGGATACATCCGTAAGAAGGCGGTGGAGTTGTTCCAGGTGAATCAGACCGGCACCGCGCCGGAGCTGCCGCTGGCGATGATCGAAGGGGTGGATGACGCCGCGGCCGATCTGCTCGACGAGCTGGGCATCTCCACGGTGCAGCATCTGGCCATGCAGAGTCCGGTGGAGCTTTCGATGCGCTCGCTCTACCCGATCAAGCGTGTCATCGACTGGATCGATCAGGCACTGCTGACGCTCTACGTCCGCGACAAGATCGTGGCCGCGCGTGAGCTCGGCCTGCGCTGCATGACCGAGTTCATCTCGATTTACGAACAGGCCAGCGGCATTCATCCCGGCAAGATGGGTCAATCGAAGGAGTTGATGACCGCGCTGGCTCAGAAGCTGGGGATGTCGGATTCGGCGCTCTACCTGATGGCCGACGCCTGCCGCCACGACGACAGCGTGAAGTTCCTCTACGACCTGCGGCACTTCAACGAGGCCTCGCCGGAGGAGCCTCCGCCACCGCCGCCGGCCGGCGACGACAAGCTCGAGATCCGCAAGGCGGACGACGCTGCGCCGCCTCCGAATGCCGAGGTGAATCTGGTTCGTAAGACGGAGGAAGCGGTACCGCCGCCGTCGTAACGCGTTTGCCTGCGACTGCTCAGAGCTTGTGAGGAAATCGGAGCATTGATCTTCTCAACGATCCCGAAGCGTTGACAGCACAGACAAGAGTGTCTGTGCCACATTGACCCTGCCACAGGGCAGTGACGCGCAAGAACCAGCCCGATGTGGCACAGACACTCTTGTCTGTGCGTCCGCAAGCTTCCCGAGGCGCGGCTGACTCCCCCTGTCGAGCGGCCGTCGTAACGAACTAAGATTCGGCGTGTGGCCCTCGTTTTCGTCGCCGGCAATGCGTCCGACGTCTTTGCTCCCGATCTCGCGCAGGCGATCGACTCCGAGTTGCGCAAGCGCTTTCCGGCGCTGAGTGCCGTTGATGCCGAGGCCTATCGATCGGATCCGGTCGAAGGGATTGGCTGGTCGCAGCTGCAGGCGCGAGTCATGCGCACCATCGACGCCGCGCCACATCTCTCCGGGCTCGACGCCTACCAGTCGGTCTACATCCCGCTGCGGTTCGAGCGCGTCGAGCATGTTGCTATCCCCACCGTCGCCGATCCGCTGGAGGTTGGCAGCCTCGATGCGCTGATCGATGAGCTGCGGCTCTTTGCCGCGAAGGCCTCGCTGCCTACGGATGACGTCGAGCTGATGCAGCTGGCCGCAAAGTATCTCGAAGACGACGAGCTCTTCGACGCCGACCTCGACATCCAGACCTACGTCCAGCTTCTTCTGACCGCGAAGCAGGCCGCGGCGCACGGGGCCGCGCTGTGGATCGAGAGCGGATCGTGAAGATCACGTTCCTCGGCAGCGGCACATCCACCGGCGTCCCGGTCGTCGGCTGTACCTGCGATATTTGCAGGTCAACGGACCCGCGCAACAAACGGCTGCGGCAGTCGGTGAAGATCGAGATGAATGGGAAGTATTTTCTGATCGATACCTCGCCCGATCTGCGCTTGCAGCTGCTGAAGTTTCCCATCCCGCGGCTCGATTTCGTGCTCTTCACGCACTCGCATTCGGACCACCTCATGGGGCTGGACGACATCCGTCCCTTCAACTTCCGGCAGCGCGAAGCCATCCAGGCGTTTGCCAATCCGCAGACGGCGGCGGCGATCCGGCGCGCGTTCAGTTACATCTGGTCCGATTCGCAGATTGGCGGCGGCAAACCGCAGCTCGATCTGATCGAGATCGACGGGCCCTTCGCACAGGAAGGGATCGCCATCACCCCTCTTCCGGTCGCCCACGGCGATTGGACGATCCTCGGGTTTCGCATCGGCAATTTCGCCTACATCACCGACACGAACGGGATTCCGGACGCGACGATGCGATTGCTGGAAGGCGTCGAGGTCCTCGCCCTCGACGGCCTGCGCATTTCGCCCCGTCACCCGACGCATTTCGTGATCGAAGAGGCGGTTCGTGCGGCGCAGCGAATCGGTGCGCGTGAGAGCTGGCTCATTCATCTCACGCACGAAGTCGATCACGCGACGGTGGAAGCGACGCTGCCCTCGGGCATCAGGCTGGCGTATGACGGGTTGGTGCTCGAACTATGAAAAACCGGAATCAATGTGGCACAGACACTCTTGTCTGTGCTCCGGCCGGAGCCGCCAACCTTCAATCAGCGCGAGACCCAGCACAGACAAGAGTGTCTGTGCCACATTGGTCTCCCGATTTGCTCATTGACTGCCCTTTTCAACATTTATGAAATCGATCCCCAAACGCGAACACCTCACGGCCACCGTCACGGTGCCGCCATCGAAGTCCTACTCCGTCCGCGCTCTCCTTCTCGGCGCCATGTCCGAGGGGACCGCGACGATTACGAACTGCCTCGATGCCGATGACACGCGCTACGCGCTGGAAGCACTGCGCACGATCGGATTTCGGATCGATGGCAATTTCAAGACCGGCGTGACCATCGGCCCGCGCATGAGCATGTCGGCTAACGACGTGCCGGTCTTCATCGGCAACGCCGGGACGGCCATGCGCTTTCTGACCGGGTGGCTGGCCTTCACCCCGGGGCGTTTCATCCTGCAGGGCGAAGCGCGCATGCACGAGCGGCCGATCGGCGATCTGGTGGAGGTGCTGCTCTCGATCGGCGCCGAGGTCGAGTACGTCGATCGCGAGGGCTACCCGCCGTTGCGGATCCGTGGAAAGAAAATGCGCGGCGGCTTCGACGTTGCCATCGCCGCAGACACATCGAGCCAGTTCGCTTCGTCGCTGATGATGGCCGGCGCCACGCTGCCGGACGGCATCACCCTCCGACTTACCTCGCTGGCCTCGGCGTCCTACCTCGACATCACCGCCTCGATCCTGACCGCGTTCGGGGCGAAGGTGGAGCGGAACGGCAACGTCGTCCACGTAAGCGCGACCACGCTGCACCGCGACGAGTATCGCGTCGAAGGCGATTACTCCTCGGCGTCCTACTGGTTCGCCGCCGCCGCGGCCACGCGCGGCACGATGCACGTGCGCGGCCTGGCCCACCCGACTGCGCAAGGAGATGCCGCGTTTCTCGACATCCTGGCGGCGATGGGATGCGAGATCGCGATCACCGACGACGCCATCACCGTCACCGGCACCGACTCCCTGCGCGGCGGCCGCTTCGACTGCAATTCCTCGCCGGACCTGGTGCCGACCCTCGCCGCCATCGCGCCGCTGGCGTCGACGCCGGTCGAGATCGTCAACGTGGCCAACCTGCGCGTGAAAGAGTCCGACCGCCTCTCCACCGTCACCTCCGAGCTGCGCCGCCTCGGAGCGACCGTCGATGAACGTCCCGACTCGCTGTTGATCCAATCCGGCTGGTCCTCCGACCCGGCCACGATCGAGACCCACAACGATCACCGCATCGCCATGGCCTTTGCCATCGCGGGGCTGGCGAGAGGGAACGTGACGATTAAGGACGAGCAGGTGGTATCGAAGTCGTATCCGCGGTTTTGGCGGACGTTGGATGAGGTGATTGCGGCATCCTGAGGGGCCTGGGAGCGCGGGCGTCTCGCCCGCCGCGTGGCAGGATGTTGCCAAGTATTGCGGGCGGGACGCCCGCGCTCCCAGGGAGTTGCCGCCCCTGTCATACAATACCCGCCGCCCCATGGACATCGACCCATCTAGTAGCGCGCTGCTTCTTCGCGCTCGGTGAGAATGCCTACCTGGTATCTGCTGCTCGCTCTGCTGTTCATCATCGCGAACGGATTCTTCGTTGCCGCTGAATTCGCGATCATCAAAGTCCGTCCGACCCAGCTGGCGGAGATGGCGGCGGCGGGGAGCACGCGCGCGCGCATGGCGCGGCGCATCATCAAGAAACTCGACAGCTATCTCTCCGCCACGCAGCTCGGGGTGACGCTGGCGTCGCTGGCGCTCGGCTGGGTGGGCGAGCCAGCGTTCGAGAGCCTGATCCAGCCGCGGCTGGCATTCCTCGGTGCGTACAGCGTGTCAATCGCCCACACCATCGCCGCGTCGGTGGCGTTCATCCTCATCTCGTCGCTGCACATCATCTTCGGCGAGCTCGGTCCGAAGTATCTGGCCATCGACAAGACCCTCGGCACGGCGCTCTGGTCGTCGCATCTGCTGCGCGCGTTTTACGTGCTGGCGTACCCGATCATCTGGATGCTGAACCGCACCACCAACGCGGTGCTGCGCCTCGTCGGCATCAAGCCGGCCAGCGACAAGGAGATGGTGCACTCGCAGGAGGAGCTGCGCCTGATCCTGGCGCACTCGGAGAAGGCCGGCATCCTCTCCGAGGAAAACCGGGAGATCATCGAAGGCGTCTTCCAGTTCTCCAAGCGGACGGCGCGGCAGATCATGGTGCCGCGGACCGACGTCTCCGTCCTCTCCACGAAAAAGTCGATCGAGCAAAACCTGGAGTTCATCCGCACCACGCGCCACACGCGCTATCCGCTCTGCGACGGCACGCTCGATCAGACCATCGGCCTGATTCACGTCAAGGACCTCTTCCTGGCGCAGTTGCGCGGGCCCGGCAGGACGTTGATGGAGCTGAAGCGCGACGTGCTCTTCGTACCGGAGAATTCGACGGTCGATGCGCTGCTCTCGCAGTTCATCGAGCACAAGACGCACATGGCCATCGTGCTCGACGAGTACGGCGGCGCCTCGGGGATCGTGTCGCTGGAGAACATCACCGAGGAGCTGTTCGGGCAGATTCAGGACGAATTCGATCGCGAGCGGCCGGAGATCGAGCCGCTCGGCAACGGGCGCTACCGCGTGCGCGGCGATTACCTGATCGAGGATCTTGCGGACCGGCTCAAAGTCGACGTCGGTGAGCCCGCCGAGGAGACCATCGGCGGGTATGTCGCGGCGAGGCTCGGACGCGAAGTCGTGCCCGGCGACCGGACGGAGCTTGGCGACCTCTCGATCGAAGTGCTCGACGCCGAGCGCTTCCGCGTGCGCTGGGTGATCGTGCAGGCGGAGATGCCGCCGTCGGAAGAAGTGGAAGAGCCTACGAGCGTTTGAAGAACCCGGTCAGCGATCGCCAGAACCGCGTCCACAAGCCGCCGCGATCACGCGCGTGCATGGCGTGGTCGTGACGCGCGTAGCGGGCTTCTTTGAGGATCTGATCGGTCTGTTGGATACGCATTGGCGGGCTCTCCTTGCACCTGCTGATAGTGCAAGCAGAACGCCATTTGACGCCTGTTACGTCCGGCGCAGGCGCGTGTTGTGCGACCTGTCGACCTCGCGGTTCAGGACCCGGCGCAGGTGCTGGCGGCAGTAGATCGCGCCGTGCTCGATGGGGGTCTTGCAGACCACGCAGCGGTTCTTCGTGACCACCTTCGCGCCGCGTTCCAGCAGGCGCAGGACGATGCCGGCGGCGACCAGCAACCCGCCCAGCGCCAGCGCCTTTTGCAGCATGGCCGGGGCGAAGAAGTCGACGAACGGCGCGTCCTCGTACGTCTGCTGGAGCACGTACAACGCCACCACCAGAAGGATGATCCAAAGGCCTAGACGCAGAACCGTGGATGACATGGAAGGAAATTCACTCTAGGACGCTCATCGGGGAGTGTCAAATTGCTGATGGACGACGATGCGCGTCGGAAGGAAGTCGACGTCGATCGCACCATTGCGATCCGTCCGCCACGTGTGAATGCCGCGCGAGTGCAATGACTCGACGACGCTGGGGTGCGGATGGCCGAAGGTGTTGTGCAATCCGCACGAGATCAGGGCGATGCGGGGATGGACGGCGTCGAGAAGCGCGGGCGTGGACGAGGTGCGGCTGCCATGGTGACCAACCTTGAGCACATCGGCGCGGATTTCCCGCGTTGCCAGCGCCGCTTCGGCGTCCCGCTCGACGTCGCCGGTCAGAAGCGCCGTCCAACGGCCGGTGCGGACGCGCAGCACGACCGAGCTGTTGTTCTCCGGCGAGTGTTTGAAGGTTCGATCGGCGACGAAGGCTTGCATCGACAACGATCCGACGGCGCGAGTGTCGCCGTCGTGTACGAGATGGATCGGAATGGCGCGCCGCGAGCACGCTTCGAGAACCCTCTGCGCGCAATCGCCACGGAAACGCCGTGGCGAGATCCAGAGACTGCCGACGTCGAGATTCTCGAGCACGGCCGGCAGACCGCCGCAATGGTCGGGATGCACGTGCGTCAGCACGGCGACGTCGATGTGGCGCACACCGCGATCGACCAGCATCGGCAGCAACTCCGTTTCGCCAAAGCGCCCATCGCCGATCCGACCCGAAGCATTGAGCGCAAGATCATTCGATAGCGGACCGGAAAACCGGCTTACGTTTAGATCGTAGTCGACCTGATAGAGCTCGATGAAACTGCCGCCTGATGCCGGTAACGGGTTCGCCATCGCCGCGTGGACTGTATTGATCACGACCGCGTTGTTGGTTTCGTCAAAGGTCATCGAGACGCCAAAAAGGGGAGCCGCGATCTCAGTAGGCAACATTAGCTCGCCGGCGTTCGGCCCGATGACAAGCGCTGCGGAATTTGCGCTTGAGAACGTGACAGCGCCGTTTTCGCGGATCTGGCCGAGGCGTGCGTCAAAGACCGCATTCACGCCGTCCTGCCGTTTTACGGTGACGATACGGGCGACGGCGTCCACGGATGCGACATCACCCAGGGCACCGGCGACGGCAGCCACGGGAATGAGCAGGATACCCGCGCGTCGCTCGGCCGAGCTGTTAGGGCCGGTGATTAAAATTCCGTTGACGATGACCTTCGCCCGGGCCGGAGGCTGTTCGGGGTGGTCCAGATCCTTGCGCATGGCAGCCGCTGCCTGACAAAGCAGGCACCGCAGGACGACTGTTCCTGTGAGCAGTGAACGCATTTTGAAAGGCGGGGCCTACGGTTTCTTGATAGGGGGCGTGGAAGCGATCTGCGTCGCCGGTACGATCAGATCGGTGACACCCTCGGTGGGCGCCTTACCGTCCTGAAAGTCGACGCGATATTTGACCGTGTATTTTCCGGCGGCGATAGTGGCGGGAACGGTGATCGCCTTGCTCGATTCTGAACGGGCAAGCACAGGCAAGATCTCGTATTCCGGGACCTC
>Ga0157378_10001975_pt1 | contig 18336 bp, 17 predicted proteins | sample M65metaG_FD_115309 | JGI IMG/M metagenome (GOLD analysis project Ga0157378, IMG submission 115309) | Miscanthus rhizosphere microbial communities from Kellogg Biological Station, Michigan, USA - M6-5 metaG | ecosystem: Host-associated > Plants > Roots > Rhizosphere > Soil | place: USA: Michigan...
CGGACATGATCGCATTGGCCGCCATGTTGACGCTGGTAATGCCGGAGCCGCAGAAGAGATCCAGCGTGACGCCGCTGGCGCGCACGTCGTATCCGGCATCGAGCGCCGACATCCGGCCGAGATCACCGCTCTGCGGACCCCGCTGCGAGCTGGTGCCCCAGATGACGTCGTCAACGTCGGCGGTATCGATGCCGGTGCGATCGGCCAGTGCACGCAATACGGTTGCGCCAAGTTGCTGCGGATGGATCCCTGCCAATGCGCCCTTGCCGGCCTTGCCGATACCGCGCGGCGTCCGGCAGGCGTCGATGATCAGCGCGTCAACCATGGTGTTTCCTTTGGCGTTTGTTGATTGAGGGCATTTGCAGCCGATCAAGTGCCAAAGTCAATTCACGTAGGCCCCGCATCGCTTCCGGCATACCGTTCGAAATCTTCCATGCCGAGACACCGCCGAAGCGACGCAGCTCTCCGTCCTGCGCTCAGCGGTTGTGCTAACCCGGGCGCTCAGCCGGAGCGCCGTCCTTGACGTGCAATTTCCTTTATGCGCACCTGTTTTTCAACAACAACATGCCCCCAGGGAGGAGAAATGGCCGCGTTTCTGCGAACCCTTGCCGGTTCCGGTCTTCTCATTGCGTCGACCGTACTGGCGCAGGCCGCCGACCCCGTAAAATTGCGCGTGGCGGACTCGTTCCCGAAGGGCCATTACCTCGTCAAGCTGATCCTCGAGCCCTGGATGGAAGAGGTCACCAAGCGCACCAATGGCGCAGTGACGTTCGAGCATTATCCGGCCCAGCAGCTCGGCAAGGCCGCCGACATGCTGAAGCTGACGCAGACCGGCGTCGCCGACATCGGCTATGTCGCGCCCGGCTATACCTCCGACAAGATGCCGGTCTCGGAAGTCGCGATGCTGCCGGGCGGATTCGACCACGCGTGCCAGGGTACCCTTTCCTACTGGAAGCTGGCGCGGAACGGCGTGATCGCGGAGCAGGATTATACCGCTAACAACATCCGCCTGCTGCTGACGGTGACCTTGCCGCAATACCGCATCTTCACCGTCAAGAATCCCGTGAAGGATCCAGCCGACGTCACCGGCCTCAAGCTACGCTCCACCGGTGGCGCGCAGGACCTCACACTCCGCGCGATCGGCGCCGTGCCGGTGCGCATGGCCGCGCCCGATGCCTATGAATCGCTGTCGCGCGGCACCATGGACGGCCTGCTGTTCCCGCTCGAAAGCGTGGTCGCCTATGGCGCCGACAAACTGGTCAAATACTCCACCGACGGCGTCGGCTTCGGCAGCTTCATCGTGGCGTATTCGATCAGCGACAGCGCCTGGAAGAAGCTGACGCCGGAAATCCAGAAGGCGATGGTCGACGTCGCCGAAGAGATCATCCCGTCGGCTTGCAAGTCGGTGCAGAAATCGGACGACGAGACCAAGAAGTCGCTCGAGACCAAGGGCGTCACGTTCGACACACTCTCACCGGAAGTGAACGCCAAATTCAAGGATGCGATGAAGGGCGTGGCCAAGACCTGGGCCACGGGCCTCGACGCGCGCGGCAAACGCGGCAGCGATGCGCTGAAGGAATTCGAAACTTCGGTCGCCACGATCCCGGCCCATTAGACGCAAGACGCAGGCCGAAAACGCCTGCAGGACAGACATCTTGGGGGAGATGAACTTGCTCGACGGAATATTAAAGGTATTGGCCGCGATCGAGAAGATCGCATCGACGATCGCTGCGGTCTTCATGTTCGCCATCATGATCATCGTGTTCGGCGACGTCATCATGCGTTACGTCTTCAACAAGCCGTTCTCCTGGGCCTACGACCTGATATCGCTCTATTTGATGGCCGGCATATTCTTTCTCGTGCTGTCCGAAGCCTACACCGACCGCGCGCACGTCAGCGTCGATATCCTGCAGCAGAAATTCTCGCCGGCGATGATCCGCCTGTCCGAAATCGTCACCTGCGTCGTCGGCATCATCGTGTTCGCCCTGATCGCCTGGCTCGGCCTCCTGCGCACCGTCGACAGCTTCGTTTCTTCCGACGTCATGGCCGGCGCCATTCCGTGGCCGATGTGGCCCTCGGTCGGCCTCGTCCCGTTCGGCGCCGGGCTGATCACGCTGCGTCTGGCCGCACATCTGATCGGTCATGTCCTCTCACTCGCCACCGGACGCGCCGTGATCGCGCTGCCTGCTGCCCACGCCCCCGGAGAAACCTTCGAATGATCCTCACCCTGGCGATGGTGGTGCTGTTCGTGCTTCTCGCGATCGGCACGCCGGTGGGCTTTGCGATGGCGGGCTCCGGCGTCCTCGGCCTTTACCTGATCGGCGGCATGCCGATGCTCTCGGGTATCCTGCAAACCGCACCGCTGTCAGCGGTGACCTCGTACGAACTCATCACCATTCCGATGTTCCTGCTGATGGCCGAGTTCGTGCTGGTCAGCGGCATTGCCGACGACCTGTTCAAGGCGACGGCGGCCTGGGTCGGCAAGATTCCGGGTGGCCTCGGCATGGCGACCGCGCTCGCCGGCGCCGGCTTTGGCGCGATCTGCGGCACCAGCACGGCTTCCGCCGCAACGCTGTCCGCGACCAGCCTGCCCGCGATGCTGAAGCAGGGCTACGAGCCGAAGATGGCGGCCGGCGTGGTCGCGATTTCCGGCACGCTCGCAATGCTGATCCCGCCGTCGGTCGCGCTGGTCATCTACGGCCTGCTGGCGGAAGTAAATATCGGCGCGCTGCTGATCGGCGGCGTCATCCCCGGCATTCTCGTCACCTTCACCATCATGGCAACGGTCTGGTTCCTCGCCTGGCAGGATCCGTCGCGCGCGCCCTCGGCTCCGCCGGTTTCGTTCGCCGAGAAATTTCGGATGCTCCGCGTCGTCGGCCCGATGCTGCTGCTGTTCGGCATGGTGACCGGTGTGATCTATACCGGCGTCGCGACGCCGACCGAAGCTTCGGCACTCGGCGCGTTCGGCGCCTTCGTGCTTGCGATCTGGAAGGGCAAGATCAATCCGACATCGCTGCGCAGCGCGCTTTTGCGCTCCGCGCACGGCACCTGCATGATTGCGATGATCCTGTTCGGCGCCTCGATCTTCGGTTACTTCTTCACCCTGACGCAGGTGACGCAGAATCTGGTGGCGTGGGTCGGCGGCCTGCAGGTCGCACCCTGGATCATCCTCACCATCATCCTGTTCGGCTACATCGTGCTCGGCTCCTTCATGGACCAGATCGCGATTCTCGTGCTGACGGTTCCGATCGTGCTGCCGCTGATCAAGTCGCTGGGTTATGATCCGCTGTGGTTCGGCGTCATCAAGATCGTCACCGCTGAGGTCGGCATGATCACGCCGCCGGTCGGACTGAATTGCTTCGTGGTGGCACGCTATTCGGGACGCCCGGTGGCCGAAGTGTTCCACGGCGTGTTTCCGCATTTCGTCGCCCATCTGTTCGCGATCGCGATCCTGGTGATCTGGCCGCAGATTATTCTCTGGCTGCCGATCAAGATGGGTTACTGAGGCAACCAACAATAACGGGAGCGAACTCTCATGATCGCAGATTTCACCAAACGATCCGCCCTTGCACTTACCTTTCTCGCACCCGCGGCATATCCCGCCGTCGCCCAGGAGAAGATCACGCTGCGTCTCGCCGAAAGCCTTCCGGCCGGCCACGTCATCCACGAACTGGTGGCCAAGCCGTTCATGGAGCTGGTGACCAAGGGCACCAACGGACAGGTGACTTTCCAGGAATTCCCCGCCGAGCAGCTCGGCAAGGCCAAGGACATGGCGCAGCTCACCGTCGCAGGTGTCGCCGACATCTCCTACATCGTGCCGTCCTATTCGTCCGAGAAATATCCGCTGACTGCGGTCGCCGAACTGCCGGGCATCTTCGAGACCGAATGTCAGGGCTCGCTCGCCTTCTACAAGATATCGCACAACGGCGGAATTCTCGAGACCAGGGAATTCGGACCCAACCAGCTGCGACCGCTGGTAACCATCGCGCTGCCCGCCTATCAGATGCAGCTCGCGACCAGCCGCGAGGTCAAGACCGCCAAGGATCTCGAAGGCCTCAAGATCCGCACCACCGGCGGTGCCATGGACCTGATGATGCGTTCGATCGGTGGTGTCCCCGTTCGTATGGCTGCACCCGAAATCTATGAATCGCTGACCCGCGGCACGCTCGACGGCGTTATCTTCTCGTATCAGAGTTCGGTGTCCTACGATTTCGGCAAGATCCTCAAATCCGGCACCGAAGGGCTGAACTTCGGCACCGCGATCTTCACCTATTCGATCGGCGAAGCCAAATTCAAGTCGCTGCCGGAGAACGTCCGCAAGGTGCTGGTCGAGGCCGGCGAACAGACCACGCGCGAAGGCTGCAAGCGCTTCGAGGATGGCGAGAAGGGCGCGACCGACAAGATCAAGTCGCAGGGCATGAAGGTGATCAATTTCGGCGACGACGACAAGAAGGTGTTCGATACCGCATTCAAGGCGGTCGCCGAGGACTGGGTCAAGGACATCAACAAGCGCAACAAGCCCGGCACCGAAGTGTTCAAGGCATTTACCGACGCGTTGGCCGCAGGCCATTGATCGCACCGTGACGAGCGCCCCCAATCAGACGCCGGCGGGGCCTCTCACCGGCATCAGGATCATCGACCTCACCAGCGTGATGATGGGCCCCTACGCGACCATGATCCTCGGCGACTACGGCGCCGACGTGATCAAGGTCGAAAGCCCCGACGGGGACGTCATGCGCTTTGCCGCGCCGATGCGCCATCCGAGAATGGGCGCGATGTACCTGCAGGGCAACCGCAACAAGCGCTCGATCGTGCTCGACCTCAAGAAGCCCGGCGGCCACGCCGCGCTGCTGCGGCTGGCTAACAGCGCCGACGTGTTCGTCCACAACGTGCGGCCGGCAGCGATGGCCCGCCTCAAGCTCGGCGCCGACGACCTGCTCGCCATCAACCCGCGGCTGGTCTATGCCAGCCTGCACGGGTTCGGCGAGACCGGCCCCTATGCGGGCAGACCCGCCTATGACGACCTGATCCAGGGCCTCACCGCGCTGCCGGCTTTGACCGGCAGGATCACCGGCGAGCCGCGTTATTCGCCGGCGACGATGGCCGACCGTATCGTCGGGCTCAATGCCGTTCATGCCATCCTGGCGGCGCTGTTTCACCGCGAGCGCAGCGGCGAAGGCCAGTCCATCGAGATCCCGATGTTCGAGACCATGGCGCAGTTCGTGCTCGGCGACCACATGGCCGGCCGCAGCTTCGAGCCGCCGATCGGGCCAGCAGGCTATTCGCGGCTGCTGTCGCCGGATCGCCGGCCCTACCGGACCAGCGACGGCTACGTCTGCGCGCTGGTCTACTCCGACAAGCAATGGAACGCCTTCTTCCGCCTGATCGGCCTCGCCAACGAAGCCGACCGCGATCCACGCCTGAACAGCATCGACGCCCGGACGCGGAACTACGACTTCGTCTACGACTGGTTCTCGCAGATGATGAAGACGCGGACGACGGCCGAGTGGATGGCTTTTTTCAACGAGGCCGACGTCCCGCATGCGCCGCTGCACGACCTCGACAGCCTGATCGACGACCCGCATCTCGAAGCTGTTGGCTTGCTGCAGACCATCGAGCACCCGACCGAAGGCACTCTTCGCGTTGCCGGCCCTGCCGCGACGTGGAGCCGGACGCCGCCCTCGATCCGGCAACATCCGCCGGGACTGGGAGAGCATGGCTGCGAGATCCTGCGCGAGGCGGGGTTTTCAGAAAATGAGATCGGTTCGCTGGTTGCCGAGGGCGGGATGATCGAAGCGAAGCCGTAGCTTCCTCGTCGTCATTGCGAGCGGAGCGAAGCAATCCAGCCTTCTTGTGCGGCACGATGGATTGCCGCGTCGCTTCGCTCCTCGCAATGACGAAGACAGCACTCAAAACCCCTTCAAGTCCGGGTCCAGCGTCTGGCCTTCATCGAGCTGAACGCCAAACGTGTTCAGCAGCATCGAGACCTGGGTGTACTGGCCGACCGCGAACACGACGTCCATGCGCTGCTGCTCGTTGAAGTGCTTGGTCAGCTCGGCCCAGACCGGCTGGCTGATGAAGTAGTCGCGGTGCAGTTCGTCGGCGGCTCTCAATAACGCCGCGTCGGCAGCACTCCAGTCGGGCTCATCGGCGCCGAGCTTGATCCGGGCGATCTCCGCATCGCTCAGGCCGGCCTTCTGCCCGATCGGCACATGCTGGGTCCATTCGTAGCCGGACTTGCAGAGGAAGCCGGTACGCAGGATGACGATCTCGCGCTCGCGCGGCGGCAAGGTCGATTTTCGGCTCAGGATGTAGCCGCCCCAGGTCAGGAACGCCTTGGCCGCAGCCGGATGCGTCAGCATGGTCCGGAAGATGTTGATGATGCGGCCACGCGCCTGCATCGGCGCCACGAGCTCGCGCTGTTCTTCAGTCCATTGTTCCGGCGGAACGGGCGGGATGCGGGGTTTGGTCAAACGCATGGTATTCCTCTTTTCTTCGTTTCTTCGTAGGGTGGGTTCGCGAAGCGTAGCCGACCAACGTCGTGCCGCGTGGATAGTCCGGCGGTGGGTTATGCCTTCGGCTACCCCACCCTACGTTCTCTACCTCGCCCGCAACGCCAATATCTTCTCGGCTGCGCGCAGATGAGGTTTGTCGATCATCTTGCCGTCGATCTTCACGACACCGGACGTCGGATTGTCGTTGAAGGCCTTGACCACCTTCTCCGACCAGGCGATTTCTTCTTCCGTGGGTAAAAACGCAGCGTTGACGACGTCGACGTGCTTGGGGTGGATCACGGCCTTGGCGAGGAAGCCATCCTGCCGCGCCGCGATCGCCTCCTCGCGCAAGGCATCGAGATCATTGATGTCGGTGGCGATGGTGTCGATGGCGACGACGCCGGCTGCAGCCGCCGCGATCAGGCAGAGGTCGCGTGCCAGCAAGTACGGGCCGTGATAGCGGCGGCCGGTGCGGTTCCTGGAAGCGCCGAGCGAGGCCGCCAGGTCTTCCGCACCCCACATCATGCCCCACAGCCGTGGGCTCATGTTCTCGAAATCCATCAGCTTTAGCACCGCCCGCGCTGTCTCGGTCGCAACCGTGACAATGCGCGTCGTGCCGTTGTCGATACCGGCCGCCGCCTCGAATGCTTCCAGATACAACGACAGTCTATTGACGTCGGCGGCACCCGCGCATTTCGGCAACACCACGCCGTCAGGCCGGCCGGGAATGACGGCAGCGAGATCGCCGAGCGTTATGCCGGTGTCGAGCGCGTTGATGCGGATATAAAGTTTTTGTTTCGGGTTCCGCGCCGCCAGCATCTCGCGCACGGTGCTGCGCGCGCCGACTTTCTCGTCCGGTGCAATCGAATCCTCGAGGTCGAGGATCAGCGCGTCGGCGGCGGTTTCCTTGGCCTTTTCGAATTTGCGCAGGCTGTCGCCGGGGACGAACAGGAATGAACGCATCAGCTTTCCACCTTCGGCTTGCAATGCATCAACCCCGTACGGCGGCAGCTTGCCACCACCTCGCCGCGCTGGTTGGTCATGGTGTGCTCGAATTCGACGATGCCCTGGGTCGGCCTCGACTTGCTGGGGCGCTTGGAGATGATCTTTGTGTGCGCCTTCAGCGTATCGCCGTGGAACACCGGCTTGGGGAATTTGACGTCGGTCATGCCGAGATTGCCGATCGTGGTGCCCAGCGTAGTGTCGTAGACGCTCATGCCGATCATGATGCCGAGTGTATAGAGGCTGTTGAACAGCCGCTGCCCGAACTCGGTCTTTTCCGAGAAATGCGCGTCGAGATGCAGCGGCTGCGGATTCATCGTCAGCAGGCTGAACATCGTGTTGTCCATTTCCGTGACGGTACGGGAGAATTCATGGTGGAATTCCCGCCCGATCTCGAACTCTTCGAAATATAGTCCCGCCATTATCTTCCCTTGTAGTTGGGCGTCCGCTTTTCGACGAACGCGTTGAGCCCTTCCTGGCAGTCTTCCGTGGTCGCCACCAGCGCAAAGCTTTCGGCAACGTTCTCGACCGAGCGCCTGAAATCCGCATCCATCGCGCGCATGAAAGCGTCGCGGCCGATCTTCATTACGATCGGAGACTTCGTAACCAGCTTTCGCGCGATCTCGCGGGCGCGCTCCAGCGCGGTGCCCTTCGGCACCACCTCGCTCAATAGCCCCATGCGAAAGGCGGTCGGGGCATCGAACGGCTCGCCGAGGAACAGCGGCCCGAACGCCTGATGCTTGCCGACCAGCCGCGGCAATTGGACGAAGTGGATCGCGGGAATCAGCCCGACATCGATTTCGGGGTAACCGAAGGTTGAGCCATCACCCGCAATGATCATGTCGCAGGAGATCGCTATCGTCATGCCGCCGGCCCGCACCGCCCCGTCGATGGCGGCAATGGTCGGCTTGCCCATCCGGTACTGGGTATCGTTGAGCGCGAAATACAGCCGCTCAAGGAATTTCTTGGTCTCGATCCCCGGCCGGCCGCGGACGATGTCGAGATCGAGCCCGGCGCAAAATACCTTGTGCATGCTGCCGATGACGACGGCACGGACCGTCTCGTCGTCGCGAGCTTTTGTCAGCGCCACCAGCAGCGCATCGATCAGCTCCATGCTCAGCGCATTAACCGGCGGGCGATCGAGCATGATCGCCGCGATATTCTCAGAGATGGAATAACGAACGAGATCAGCACTCATGCGGTGACTCCCTTTGCCTGACGTACCGCTCCGGTCTTGACCAGTTCGTCGATGGCGCCGCGGTCGAAGCCTGCCTGCAGCAACACCTCGTAACTATCCTGGCCGATGTCCGGCGACGGCCGAAGGTTGTCCTCCGAAAGGCTAGCAATGCCCGGTGTCCGCGGCGTGTAGACCGGACCGACGCCCGGCGTATCCTGGCACACCGCGGCCTTCGTTACCTCGACGTGAGGATTGCGCAGCCATTCGCCGGGATTGAGGATCCGTTCGGCAATGAGATCGGCCGCATGCAGCCGTGACAGCCAGACATCGGTCGGCTGGGTCGCGAACACCTCTCGAAGCTGCGAAATCAGTGTGTCCGCATGATCCGCGCGGGCAGCGAAATCGGCGAAGCGCGGGTCGTTGGCGAGATCTTCTCGCTCGATCGCCGCACACAGCCGCTTGTATTGCGGCTCGTTGACCAGCGTGACCATCATCCAGCCGTCGCTGGTCTGGTAAGATCCGGCAGGCACGTTGAGCGCCCGCGGCGCGCCGCCCTCCAGAAGGTGCTCGGCGACCTTGTGGCCAAGCAGGGCCGAGGTCGAGGCGCAGAGATTGACGTCGATCCAGCGCCCGGTGCCGACAGTGGCACGGGCGAACAGCGTGGTGGCAATCGCCTGGAAGGCATAGACGCCGGTGACGACGTCGGAGATCGTGGAGCCGACGCGATGAGGCGTACCGTCAGTGCCGACATTGACCGACACCAGGCCGGAGAATGCCTGCGCCACCGAGTCCGAGCCCGGCCGCTTCGAATAAGGGCCGCTCTGGCCGAAGGCACTGACCGAGAGATAGATCAGGCCGGGATTGTCGCGTGCCAGCTCCTCGTAGCCGATGCCGAGCCGCGCGGCGACGCCGGGCCGAAAGCCTTCGATCAGGACATCGCAATCCTTCGCCAGTTGCCTGGCGATCGCGACGGCTTCCTTCCGTTTCATATCGAGGCAGAGGCTGCGTTTACCGCGGTTATAGACCGCCGAAAGCGTCGTGTGATTGCCATAGGTGGTGCCGAGGAAGCGCGACCAGTCGCCCTCGGGCGGTTCGATCTTGATGACGTCGGCGCCATAGACCCCAAGCAGCATCGCGCAAGAGGGCGAGGCGATGCCCTGTCCCAAATCCAGTACGCGCAAGCCGCGATACGGCGCCTCATGCGTTGGCGACAGCCTGCCTTCGCGGCTATTTTCCTTGGCCATGTGCTCTCCCTGGCGGGCTGAAAGCCATAACGCGTGGGCGCGCTGGCGAATGTTATCGCCGGCCTTCAGCTCTTCTGTCTCCGCTGTGTAGACGATCTCGCCGCTGCCGGTAACCGTCGCGCGGCTCGCAAGGCCAAGGCAAAAATGCATGTTCTGCCCGGCGAGCGGGATCGCAGCACCGGTCGCGGAAGCCGTTGCGCTCATAAGATTCCAGACCAAAGGGGGTGACGGCAAGTGAAATATGAATTACGACTCATAATTCATAAAGGAGCGATGCATGACCCCGGCCCCGCAAACCGCCTCCGGCAAAGTCCCCAAACTCAAGCGGGGCGAGCGCAACGCCTGGACCAAGCGCAAGATCTTCGACGCCGCCACCAAGGTGGTCGGCAAGGTCGGCTATGCCGAAGCCTCGGTCGCCCGCATCACCGAGCAAGCCGGCGTCGCCCAAGGCACGTTCTACAATCATTTCGAGAACCGCCAGGAGTTGCTCGACCAGTTGCTGCCGACCATCGGCATTGACATGGTGCGCTTCATCGGCGACCGCACCGGCACGGCGCAGGCGGCGCGCCAGGAGATCGAACGCTTCGGCGCGTTCTTCGATTTCATCCACGAGGTGCCGGAATTTCTGCGCATCCTCAACGAAGCCGAATTTTTTGCGCCGATCGGCTACCAGAAGCACCTCGACAACATCGTCAGCGCCTATGTCCGGATCCTGCAACGCGCGCGCGAGGCCGGCGCGATCCGTGATTTCAGCGACGCCGAATGCGAGGCCGTGGTCTACATGCTGATGGGCGCGCGCGGCTATCTGAGCCAGCGCTATTCCTATTCCGGCGGCAAGGTCACCGACGTGCCCGACCACGTCATTTCAGCCTATCAAAAGCTGATGACGCGCGGGCTGTTCAGCAAATCCGGTAAAGGCAATGTCCATGAGCGTTGAAGGTATCGTCCTCGTCACCGGCGGCAGTCGCGGCATCGGCGCTGCGACGGCGACGCTGCTCGCCGAGCAAGGCCGGCGCGTGGTGGTCACCGACATCAAGCCGGAGCCGCTGGTGGGGACAAACACGATCCTGTGGCCGTCGCCGTTCGACGTCGCCAGCGAAGCCGCGGTCGTGCAGGGTGTTGCCGACATCGAAGCCGCGCATGGCCCGATCGCGGGTCTCGTCAATGCCGCCGGCGTGTTCGGCAAGATGCACCCGATCGAGCGGGTGCGGATGGATCAGTGGGACCGCGAGGTCGACATCGATCTACGCGGCACGTTTCTGGTCGCCCGCAGCGTCGGCGTGAAGATGGCAGAACGCAGACACGGCGCCATCGTCAATGTCGCCTCCGTGGCCGGCATGAGCTCCGGCCCGATCCACGCCTATACCGCCGCGAAAGCCGGCGTCATCCAGATTACGCAGACGCTCGCCGCCGAATGGGGCCGCGTCGGTGTCCGCGTCAACGCGGTGTCGCCCGGCTTCACCCGCACCGCAGCCCTCGAAGCCGGTATCGCCTCCGGCGCATTGAACAGGCAACTCCTCGAAAGTCCGACGGCGATGAACCGGCTGGTCGAGCCGATCGAGGTGGCGCAAGCGATCGTGTGGCTGTTGTCGCCGATGAGTTCGGCCGTCACCGGGATCAACCTGCCGGTCGATGCCGGCTACATCGCGGGCACGACCTGGGCCGCTTACGGCGGCTTACCGAAAGCGCCGGGAGCGTCGGCATGAACGTCGAACTGCCGCGCCCAAAGCTCGACCTCGCTTCCGCCATCGCCGAAGGCGATATCCGCGTGCTGTTGATGGTGCTCGTCCACATGACCGGCGACGAGCGCTGGCTGGAGCCGCCGTACCGGCCGAAGCGTGACGTCCGCCTGATCCCCGATCCGCAAGCCGGTGTACCGCCGGAAATCCAGGCCGAAATCCGCGCGGCGGTGCTGAAGCTGTTCGAGAACGGCGTGCCGAAGCCGGTCATCTCGGATCCCGGGAACGAGCTGATGCTGCGCATGATGCGCGCGACACTCGGCGGCGAGACCGTCGCCACGGAATACGCACCGTTGATGCGGGAGGAAATGAGATTCGTGCCGCGCGAGGCGCGCTGGCGCGAACGGCCGGCCGATGAGAAGTTGGCCCAACAGCACGTCCTGATCGTCGGCGCCGGCGTCTGCGCCATTGCGCTTGCCGTATCGCTCGGCCGGCTCGGCATCCCCTATACCATCGTCGAGAAGAACGCGGAGCTTGGCGGCACCTGGTACGTCAACCGCTATCCCGGCTGTGGCGTCGACACACCGAACCACTCCTATTCGTTCTCGTTCGGCGCGCGTAATCCATGGACGCGCTATTTCGCGAAGCGTCAGGAATTGCTTGATTACCTCAAGAACGTCGCCGCCGAATACGATATTCGCAAGCATCTTCGCCTCAATACCGAACTGACGTCGTCGTGCTGGGACGAAAGCAAGCGGCGCTGGATCTCGACACTGAAGACAGCGGACGGCGAGGAGATATTCGAATCGACCGCGCTGGTCAGCGCTATCGGTCAGCTCAACGACCCCTCGCCCGCGCACTTCAAGAACGAAGAGACCTTCAAGGGCCAGACGCTGCACTCGGCGTTATGGTCCGACGATATCGCGCTCGATGGCAAGCATGTGGCCGTGATCGGAACCGGCGCCACCGCAATGCAACTGGTGCCTGATATTGCCGACCGTGTCGCGTCCGTCACCGTCTATCAGCGTACCGCGCAATGGGCCCGGCCGGTCGAGGGACTGAACGATCCGATCAGCGAAGGCGCACAATGGCTGCTCGCGCATTTGCCGTTCTATGTGCAGTGGTATCGCTTCAACATGTTCTGGCGCTACGGCGACGGCCTGCTGCCGTTCCTGCGCAAGGACCCTGACTGGCCGCACCCCGATCGCGCCGTCAACAAGGGCAACGACCGCCATCGCGAGGAATTGACCAACTTCATCCGTTCCGAGCTGAGGGACCGCCCCGACCTGATCGAGAAGTGCGTGCCGACCTATCCGCCTTACGGCAAACGCATTCTGCTCGACAACGGCTGGTTCAGCACACTGACCAGACCCAACGTCGAACTGGTGACCGACAGCATCGACCGCTTTACGCCCGAGGGCATCGTGACATCAGACGGCACGCATCGCGCCGCCGACATCATCGTCATCTCCACCGGCTTCAAGGTCACGGAGATGGCGGCGCGCCTCAACATCTCCGGCCGCGGCGGCAAGAACCTCAAAACGGCCTGGGCCAACGACAATCCGACGGCCTATCTCGGCCTCACCGTGCCCGACTTTCCGAATTTCTTCGTCATGCTCGGTCCGAATTCCGGCCCGGCGCATGGCGGCAGCGTAATCTTCCAGTCCGAGTGCCAGAGCCGCTACATCTCGTCATGTCTGGTCGAGATGATCGACCAAGACATCGCCGCGATCGATGTCAGGCAGGACGCGCACGATCAATACATTCGGAAAGTCGATGCCGAGCATGAGCAATTGATCTGGACGCATCCGGGCATGACGACGTACTACCGCAATGGCCAGGGCCGCGTGTTCTCGGCCATGCCGTGGCGCTTCGTCGACTACTGGTCGATGACGCACGATCCGGATCTTGATCACTACCGGCAGACAAAAAACTGATCGCGCGGTAGGTCAGCGTCGCTGCAGTATTGGGCCAATGTCGTAGTGGAACCGTCACGGACTTTGCTTGACACATGCCGATATCTGCCGCAGCATTTCGACGTTGCATCCTTCGAAGTCGTGGAGCGGCGGCTCCTGGGTTTCACAGGAAATGGCGCCCGGTCATATGACCGTGACGACACGCAGCGGAGCGGGTGAGAGCCCGCGGGCCAACACTTGAGGAGGAGCATGACGCCACCGGATCAGATTGGTGACCTTGCTCAGCGCAAGGTTCCGGCGCTTTTGGGGTGAAGAGCAGCTGTTTGCCTCATTGTACCGACTACAATTCGAACATATCCGCAAGACTGGAGCGCAAAGGCCACGCGCTTGCCGGATCTTGAGATCATACTGGTTGATACCAGCAATCCTTCGCTAAAACGAAGATGCAGGGCCCCGCGATGCCTTAGATGCACCGGGGCCCATTCGTTTGCGGATTTCGCGGACCTGCCCGCGGCCGGCATCCGTGTTCCAATGCGACATTCCGTGCTTTAGTTGGGCCCAGCAAATGGCCCGACCGAACAAGGACCAGCAATGGAAAAGCCCCGCATCCGCGTCTACACCGACTACAAAAGCCCCTACGCCTTCGTCGCCAACAAGCGCCTGTTCGAACTCGAAGCGCAATATGGCGTCGAGCTCGAATGGCTGCCCTACACGCTACGCGTCGCCGAATTCATGGGAACGGTGGAAGAGCGCACGCCGCATTTCTGGCGCAAGGTGCGCTACGCCTATATGGACGCCCGGCGCTACGCCAATGCGCAGGGCCTCACCATGAAGGGCCCACGGCGCATCTACGATGCGTTCTATGCCAGTGCCGGCATGCTGTTTGCCCAGCGCCACGGCCTGTTCCGGCCCTACCACGACACCGTGTTCAAACGGTTCTGGAGCCACGATCTCAAGATCGACGAACTTGCCGATATTTCGGGCGTGATCGCCTCGCTCGGCGGCTCGGCCGGAGACTTCGAGGCCTATGTCCACGGCGCCGCCCGGGCCGAGCATGACCGCATTATCGACGAGGCCGAGGCGCTCGGCGTGTTCGGCGTCCCCACCATGGTCTTCAATGGCGAACTGTTCTGGGGTGGCGATCGCATCGACCTGCTGATCGAGCGGATCAAGAACCCGGAATCGATCGCAACGGCGCTTGGCAGCCGCCACCACAAGTGAACGGTTTAAAATGTGTTTACCATCCTTCGCTACCCTCGAGGGATGTTCGAGATCCCGGCTCCAGGCACGTTCGCGGAAAACATCCCGATCGCCTACGACGCACCTGCCGACCTGAAGAAGTGGCCGTCGCTGAACAACCAGCGGGTCACCAGCAAGACGCCGTATATGGTCTACAACGGCACCCTGGCGGACTGTATCCGGGAACTGCTTGCCAAGCCGATCAAGCAGATCTCGCTCTACGACATCGTCACCGAACGCCAGCCGGCGTTCGAAGGCAATGTGCTTTCGCCCGGCATTGCCGCCGAGATCGCGATGCGCAAGGATTTTCCGAGGCGCTAGACCGAGGTCTGTCCATCTAGTCGTTGGCCTTTCGCAACTCTTCGCAGACCGCGTCGGTGACCTGTTTCGTCGTCGCCTTGCCGCCAAGATCGGGGGTATGCAGCGACGGATCCGCGGTCACCCGCTCGATCGCCTTCATCAACCGGTCGGCAGCCGGCTTCTCGCCGAGATGCTCCAGCATCATCACCGCAGACCAGAAAGTGCCGATCGGATTGGCAATCCCTTTGCCGATGATGTCAAAGGCCGATCCGTGAATCGGCTCGAACATCGAGGGCGTCTTGCGCTCAGGATTCAAATTGGCCGTCGGCGCGATGCCGAGCGAGCCCGCCAGCGCCGCCGCAAGATCCGACAGGATGTCGGCATGCAGGTTGGTTGCCACGATGGTGTCGAGCGTTTGCGGCTTCATCGTCATCCGCATCGTCATAGCATCGACCAGCATCTTGTCCCAGGTGACATCGGGGAATTCCCGGGCGACCTCGGCGGCAATTTCGTCCCACATCACCATGGCATGGCGCTGGGCGTTGCTCTTGGTCACGACGGTCAAGAGCTTGCGCGGACGGGACTGCGCCAGCTTGAACGCAAAGCGAATGACGCGGGCGACACCGGTGCGCGTCATGATCGAGACGTCGGTGGCGACTTCTTCTGGCAGGCCGCGATGCACCCGGCCGCCGACGCCGGAATATTCGCCTTCGGAATTTTCACGCACGATCACCCAATCCAGTTCCGGACCCGACACGTCGCGCAGCGGGCTGGTGATTCCTGGTAAAATACGGGTCGGGCGCACGTTGGCGTATTGGTCGAACGGCTGACAGATCGCAAGCCGCAAGCCCCACAGCGTGATGTGATCCGGAATATCGGGCGCACCAGCGGAGCCGAACAGGATCGCATCGAACTTCCGGAGCTGATCGAGGCCATCGGCCGGCATCATGACGCCGTGCTTCTTGTAGTAGTCCGAGCCCCAGTCGAAATCCCTGAATTCCAGCCTGAACTGGCCGTCACGCTCGGCACAGACCTTGAGGGCTTGCACGCCCGCCGCCACGACTTCGGGGCCGATTCCGTCTCCGCCCATGGCGGCAATCCGGTGAGTACGCATGTGTTCTGCTCCTTGAGCTTGCTGATATCGTCTGAGGGGATGTCTAGTGGTCAAAACGCGGTTGCGCCACTGTCGCCCGGTTCGCGCGCGACAACGCCAGCGTGAGAACGGCCGAGAGCACGAGCAGGCCGGCGACAAAGTACAGCCCGCCGAGGAAGCTGCCGGTCATGTCCTTGATCCAGCCGATCATCGCAGGCCCTGCGAAGCCGCCCAGATTCCCGATCGAATTGATGGTCGCGATACCCGCAGCCGCGGCCGAGCCGGACAGAAACATCGTCGGCATCGCCCACAACGGCGGCTTGGCCGAACTGATGCCGATGTTGACGAGCGAGAGCGCGGCGACGACGGCGACAACCGATCCGGCCGATCCCGCCAGCGCCAGCCCTGCTGCGGCGGCGATGCAGGCGCCGACAACATGCCAGGTGCGTTCGCTGGTTTTGTCCGAATGGCGCGCCCAGAGAACCATCGCGATCACGGCAATCGTCGGCGGCACGGCATTCAGCAGCCCTACCTGCATGGTCGAGAGGCCGAACTCCTTGATGATCTGCGGCGCCCAGATGCCGAGCGTATAGAGGCCGGCCGAGGTGCCGAAGTAGATCAGCGACAGCGCCAGCACGCGGATATCGGCCAGTCCGCGCCAGATGCTGTGGCTCGCCACAGCGGCCTTTGCGGTGTGTTCCCTGTCCATTTCGTCGACCAGCCACGCGCGTTCATCGTCGCTCAGCCATTTGGCCTGTGCCGGCTTGTCCGTCAGATACCCCAGCACGACAAAGCCGAGAAGGATCGCGGGGATCGCTTCCATGATGAACATCCACTGCCAGCCCTTGAGCCCGAGCAGGCCATCCATCTCCAGCAGGGCACTGGAAAGCGGCGAACCAACCACCACGGAAATCGGCGCCGCTGCCATAAACAACGCAACCACGCCGGCGCGGTACCGCGCCGGAAACCAGAAGCTGAGATACAGAATGATGCCCGGGAAAAAGCCGGCTTCTGCCGCGCCGAGCAGAAAGCGCAAGGTGAGGAAGCTGGTTTCGCCACGAATGAACGCGAAGGCTGCCGAAACGATTCCCCAGGTAATCATCACCCGGGCGATCCAGAGCCGGGCTCCGACTTTCTCGAGGATCAGGTTGGACGGCACTTCGAACAGAAAATAGCCGAGGAAGAAGATACCGGCCCCGACACCGAACACCGACGACGAGAACCCAAGATCCTTGTTCATCGTCAACGCGGCGAAGCCGATGTTCACCCGGTCGATGAAGGCGATGAAATACAGCAGCATGATGAAGGGTACGATGCGGAAGCTGATCTTCCGCAGCACGCGCTTTTCCAGCTCGGCAGTCATGGAGGGCCCCTCGCCTGATCGATTGCTCTTGATTTTTGGCGCCGCAGGCGCGTTGCGGGACACCCTGCCGCCACCGGCGCCGCAACTCAATTGACTGCCGTTTATACAAAAAAGTGATATAATCGGGTTCCGGGAGAGAGCGCATGGACCTTCATCAATTGCGATGTTTCGTCGCCGCGGCCGAAGAGCTGCATTTCGGCAAGGCGGCGCAGCGGCTGGACATGCTGCCTTCGGCGCTCGGCCGCTTCATCCGGCTGCTCGAGGAGGACCTCGGCACCCGCCTGATGACCCGGACCACCCGCAGCGTCGCGCTGACCGGGGACGGCGCGGCGTTTCTCAAGGAGGCGCGCGCCCTGCTCGTCCAGGCCGAAACGCTCGCCGCCAAGTTCCGTATGCGCGGCCGCAGTCAGTCTGCCGCAATCCGGGTCGGAGCGATCGACAGCGCCGCGGCCGGGCTGGTGCCGATGCTGCTCCGCGATTTCCGCAAGCTGCGGCCGGAGGTCACGGTCCAACTGGCCGAGGACAAGACCATACGCCTGCTGCCTCGGCTTCTGTCCGGCCGGATCGACCTCGCACTCATCCGGCCCTCGGAGGCCCGGGACAAGCGGCTGGAGTTCATGTTTCTTTTCCATGAGACCGCCGTGGTGGCCGTTCCCGAGCATCATCCGCTCGCCGCCAAAAAACGTGTGACCGTGGCCGATCTTGAGGACCAGCCGCTGATCGTGCCGGAGCGCCGTTCCAGGCCGCACAGCCACGACTTGACGATGAAGCTGTTTGCGGAAGCCGGGCTCGAGGCGCGCATCGCCCAGATTGCCGATGAAAAGCAGAC
>Ga0157378_10001976_pt1 | contig 18335 bp, 22 predicted proteins | sample M65metaG_FD_115309 | JGI IMG/M metagenome (GOLD analysis project Ga0157378, IMG submission 115309) | Miscanthus rhizosphere microbial communities from Kellogg Biological Station, Michigan, USA - M6-5 metaG | ecosystem: Host-associated > Plants > Roots > Rhizosphere > Soil | place: USA: Michigan...
CCCATGCCGCCGAACAGGGCCGAGAAGAAATCCTGGGCCTGCGCCGCAGGGGCGAGCGGGGCGGCGCACAACAGCGCCGCCACCAGACCCACCGATTTTGACTTCAAGCGCATATCGCTCTCCCGTCACTCAAACGCGAAGGCTCAGTTGACCCGCGTAGTCAGGTTCATCGCCTGCTTGCCCGAAGGCAGCGTGGTCACGGCCGGGCGCGGATGTGCCGGACGAACCGTGATCGTGGTTTTGGTGTCGCCGCCGCGTGCCATGATCGGCGCATGAGCCGGAGCACCCTTGGGCAGTACGACAACCCTGGTGCCGACATTGACGCGGCTGAAGAGGTCGCTGACGTCTTCGTTGGTCAGGCGGATACAGCCGGACGAAACGAACTTGCCGATAGTCGAGGGATCGTTGGTGCCGTGAATGCGGTATTCGCTCGAGCCGAGATACATTGCGCGTGCGCCGAGCGGATTGCCGGGACCGCCGGCCATGAAGCGCGGCAGATAGGGCTGGCGCGCGATCATCTGTGTCGGCGGATGCCAGTCCGGCCATTCGGCCTTGCGGCTGATGGTCTGCACGCCGGCCCAGGTAAAGCCCTCGCGTCCGACGCCGACGCCATAGCGGATCGCCTTGCCGCCGCCCTGCACCAGATACAACGCGGTGTTGCCGGTATCGATCACGATAGTGCCAGGCGCCTCCGTGGTGTTGAACGCCACCACCTGGCGGCGGAGCCGCTCCGGCACCGCGCCCTGGTCGGCGGGCAACGTCATCACCTCATCGGTCGGGAAGCTCTCCGGCTGGCTCGTGGCATAGCCGAGCGTCTGGGCGCCGGCCGGGTTCGAAAGCGCCATCGACGCCAGCAGCAGCGCGGAGACGGAGACAAGCGCGCTCGCTGCGCGCGACGAAAGCCGGCGGTTGAAAAGCTGTGTCATGGGACGCCCCGTTGGATGTGCATCGGGTGATGCTCTGGGCAAACAACACGATCGAGCCTCCGCAGTTCCGTCCGGCCCGCCGGCAGGGCCGCGCTGTCAAGCCGCAGCCCGCTCACACTTCCGCGATGGAACTTGTGTGACGGCCGGACGTTGTGCGCCCGGAGTTCAAGTCGCGGGCGACGCCATTCTGCCGTGTCATCGCCGCCGCGCGCGGGGGAGAACCATTGTGAGCGTCGCTCCCAGCAAGCCTGTGCCCGCCAAGCCGGCTTCGACCAAACCGCTCCCCGGCGAGCGCCTGAAGCCGCAGCCCGATCGCCCGTCCAACACCGTCACCAAAGGCACACCCGTGCCCGACAGCACGGCCGAAGCGCCGCCGGTGATCCGCCGGGCCGAAGTGGTCGCGTTCGCGCTGGTGGCGCTTTTGATCATCTGCGTCGTTGCCGTGCTCTATGTAGCGAGGGCCTTCTTCCTGCCGACCGCGATGGCCTTCATCATCGGTACCATGCTGTCGCCGGCGGCGAGTTTTCTGGAGCGTTACCGGATTCCCCGTCCCGTCGCCGCGGTGGTAATCGTCGGCGCGGTCGGCGCCACCGTCACCTTCATGCTCGGGCTGATCGCCTCGCCGGTGATGGAGTGGAGCAACCGGCTGCCCGAACTCGGCGGGCGACTGAAGGAAAAGGCGCATCTGTTCGACCGGCCGCTGGCGCTGTGGCAGGAGTTGCAGAGCATGCTCGGCGGCTCCGACACGCTGGCGACGTTCCAGATGCCGAAATTCGAATGGGTGCAGCCGACGCTCGAATTCCTGACGCCGACCTTCACCGAATTCCTGCTGTTCATCCCGACCCTGATTCTATTCATCGCAAGCTGGCGCGAACTGCGCCGCGCCATGGTCATGAATTTCGGCGACCGGCCGGAGCGGTTGCGGACGCTGCGGATCCTCAACGAGATCGAGGAGCATCTCGGCAACTATTTGCTGATGGTGACGATGATCAATGTCGGCGTCGGCGTCGTCACCGGCATCATTTGCGTGGCCACGGGAATGCCCAATCCGGCCGGCCTCGGCGCGATGGCCGCGACGCTGAACTACATTCCGATCATCGGGCCGATCGCGACGTTTGCGATCCTGGTCATGGTCGGCCTGCTCAGCTTCCCGACCCTCGGCGCCGGCCTGCTGGCACCGGCCGCCTTTGCCGCCGTTACTTTTCTCGAAGGACATTTTGTCACGCCGACGATCGTCGGCCGCCGGCTGGCGCTGAACGCACTCACGGTCTTCCTCGCGCTGGCGTTCTGGACCTGGCTGTGGGGACCGATGGGCGCCTTCCTGTCGTCGCCGCTCCTGATCGTGGCGCTTATCGTCAAGGAGCATTTGATGCCGGTCAATTCGCCGCAGTTGCCGGGAGATTGACGTCGCGCTTTCACGCGAAGCGGCGTTGAGGAAGCGCCCTCGAAAAACACTTCGGTTCCGTGTTGGAACTTCCGTCCCGGCGAGACGTTTTTCTTTCAGCAGAACCGGGAGCTTTCGATGTCGAGTATCGATGGCGAGATTGGATTGAAAACCATGACGGACAAAGCGACCTACGAACGCCTGGAAAAGGATGTAACCGCCGTGAAAAACGATATCGCAGCCCTCACCGACCAGATCACCGACGTGCTCAACAGCTTTGCCGGCACCGCGTCGAAGCAGGCGCAGCGCGGCTACAAGCAGGCCCGCGCCCAGGCGGAATCCGCCATGGACGATATGTCGGAGCGCGGCAGCGCCATGTTGGATGCGGCGCAGGACGCAGCCTCGTCGATCGAGGAGACGCTGGAAGACGTCATTACGCAGCGCCCGCTGGCGACCGTAGGCCTTGCGATCGGCCTCGGCTTCCTGATCGGCGCGACGTGGCGCAGGTAATCCGGCCGGCATCACGATGACGCGGGCCAGCAAACCCGACCTGATCGCGCGATGGCGCCGCTGGCGTGCCGTCGTCGCCTTTGTTGACGCTCTTTTCAGATCGAGGCGGGTTCATGTTTCAACGATTCATCGATGACTTCAAGGATTCGACGGGCACCGCCCTGCGGCTGACGTCGCTGGCGGCAGCGGCGGCAATTGCCCTGTTCGTTTCCACCTCATTCCTCTGTGCGGCGGTATTCATCGTCGTGCTGGAAAAATATGGTCCGGTGCAGGCCTGCTTCACGGGAGCTGCGATCTTCTTTGTCGTGACGCTGATCGCGGCCATCTCCTATATGGTGCGCAAGCGACAAGTCAGAGTTCAGGCCGAACAGGCCGCCAAATCCACCGCACACACCTTGCTCGCCGATCCGATGCTGGTCGCCGCCGGCATTCAGATCGTGCGCGCGATCGGCATCAAGAAATTGATCCCGCTCCTCGCAGTTGGCGGGCTGGCGTTGGGACTGATGGCGAGCCGCGGCGCGGCGGGAACAAGCACAAGCGAAGCGCCGGCGGAGTAGGTTCTCACGAGTTGATGATGGTGCGTAGGACGGGTGGAGCGCAGCGATACCCATCGCGTCATCGGCGGTATTGATGGGTATCGCTGCGCTCCACCCATCCTGCAAATCTCTTGAGCAGACGTCGAAATCAGGTCACGCAGCGCCCGGGCTGCAGCAGTTTGGCGACTTCGGTCAGGACGCTGACCACGGGCTCGCAGGCCACGGTGGTCTTGCGGCCCCCGGGTTTCAGCATCGAGGGCGCCGGACGGTCGCGGGCCTCTTCCCTGACGGCCGCCTTGGCGGCCGGCATGCGCACCAGCACGGAGGTGTCCGGCATGCCGTTTAGTCGCAGCGCGACAGTCTGCGTCGGCGCGGTCGCGGCTTTCACTGCATCGCGGTCGGTCTTGGCGGCACGGTTGACGCCAGCCTCGGCCGCCGCGGAAGTGGTCTGGCCGATACCGGACAGGTCACGGCCGAACGCCAGTTGCACGGCGCCGCACGCTACCGAAGCCGCGAGCGTGGCGATAATGGCTTTGGAAATCTGTGACATGGCGGTTTGTCCCTCGCCCCATTGGCGATCGGAACCACAACGCGCGCCGAACCGCGCCGGTCCTGGAACCCGCTATCACTTAACCGTGTACGAAAAAATTTTCAGGTGAAGGGAACGACTTCGGGGGCTCGGGAGTCATCCCGGCAGCCGGTTATTCCCCCTGCCCCATTGACCGGCTACAGAGGGCGCGAGCGTGGTGATGCCGCTCGCGCCCTTCTTTTTTGCAGGACGCCCCGATCGCAGAATCAGGACGCGGTCGCACCAGCCGCCAGCGCTTCCCTGATCCGGCGTGCCAGTTCGGCCTTGCGATAGGGTTTGGTCAGGACGATCGATCGCTCGGATGCCAGTCCCTTTTCGACCAGCGTTTCCAGCGCATAGCCGGAGCTGAAAACCACCGGCAGACCGGCGCGGAGTTGGCGGGCCCGGTCCGCCAGTTCCCAGCCGCTCATGCCGCCCGGCATGATGATGTCGGTGAACAGCATGTCGACCTCGGGGTGGGCGCCGAGCTTGGCCAGGGCATCGTCGCCGGCCACCGCCGATATCACCTTGTAGCCGAGGCTCTCCAGCCGGCGCATCACCGATGCGCGCACGAACGGATCGTCCTCCGCGATCAGGATCGTTTCGCGGCCCCTGGGCACCGCTTGCTCATCGGTGTCCTGGTCGGGTGAGGCCGAAACGGCCGCGCCGACACGCGGCAGATAGAGCCGCACCGTCGTGCCCAGTCCCGGCTCACTGTAGATCGAGACGTGACCGTTCGACTGCTTGGCGAAGCCATAGACCATGCTCAGGCCGAGGCCGCTTCCCTTGCCGACCTCCTTGGTGGTGTAGAACGGCTCGAACACGCGGCCGATCACCTCCGGCGTCATGCCCTCGCCGTCGTCGGTCACGGCGATCAGGGCATACTCCCCGGGCGAGACCTCCGGATGCGCATCCGGATCCTGACCGTCGATCACCACGACATCGGTGCCGAGCGTCAGCTTGCCGCCCGCTGGCATGGCGTCCTGCGCGTTCAAGGCGAGATTGAGCACCGCGGATTCAAGCTGGGCGCGGTCGGCAAAGGCGAAGATCCCGCCGGGATCGAAGGCGGTCACGATCTCGATGTTCTCCCGCAGCGTCCGCCGCAGCAGCTTATGCATGGAGTCCAGCAGTTCGTGGCAATCGATGGCCAGCGGCTGGAGGAATTGCCGGCGGCTGAACGCCAGCAGCCGTTGCGTCAGTTCGGCGCCGCGTTCGCCCGAGCGGCAGATGTCGTCGGCGATCCGCCGCAGATCCTCCCGCGACTTCAACTGTTCGCCGAGATATTCGGCATTGCCGATCATGACCGTGAGCAGGTTGTTGAAGTCGTGGGCGATGCCGCCGGAAAGCTGTCCGACGCTCTCCATCTTCTGCGACTGGCGAAGCTGCTCTTCGGTGTGCTTGCGCGCGGTGAGGTCATGCACGATGCCGACGAAAATCGATTCACCGTCCTGCTTGGCCTCGCCGACCGACAGTTCCATCGGAAAGGTCGAGCCGTCCTTGCGCAGCCCGGTCACCTCGCGGCCGGTGCCGATGATCTTGCGGTCGCCGGTGTTGAGGAAGTTGCTGACATAACGATCGTGATGCTCGCTATAGACGGGCGGCATCAGCATCTTGACGTTCTCGTGGAACACCTCGTGGGCACGGTAACCGAACAGCCGCTCACAGGCCGGATTGAACAGCAGGATGCGCCCGCGCGCGTCGATCAGGATGAAGCCGTCCAAAGCGGTTTCGACCACCGCCGTCAGACGCGACATGCTTTCGCGTTGGGCGCGCTGGGCGGCGCGGAATTGCGCCAGCAAATTCTCCGAATCGCGCGCCTTGGTCTCTTCGTCCTTGAGTTGCTCCTGGACCTGACGAAATTCGAACGGCGACGGAATGGTCAAGAGCTTCGGCAACAGCGGCCATAGCATGCCGGCGGTGAAGATCGACGCCGCGGCAGTCGCGGCCTTCACCAGCCCCTCGATGCCGTAGACCGGCACCCACAGCGTGTAGATCGACAGCACATGGGTAAGGCCGCACGCCATGATGAAGATGCCGAACGACCAGTAGATCCATCCGAACTTGAGGTCTTTGCGCTTCAGCACAAAAATGGCGAGCGCAAACGGAATCGAGAAATAGGCGAGCGCGATGATCGTGTCGGACACGACATGCAGCCAGATCAGCTCTGGCTCCCACAACAGGCAGATGCCGTGGGGCGAGAACATCGAGGAATCCAGGATACGTTCAAAGAAATTTGCCATCGGTCGCACCCAAGCCTGCCGCAAACGGGCATCTGGAACCCATGGTGCGCGATTCGGGCGGGTGAGTTAAGGCGCTGGGGTCTGCGCTATTCCCAGTGACGTGCAGATGCCGAGGCAAATTCGCCTGACGGTTGCACCGGGTCGTTGGCCTCTGACATAGGTATTGACCCGTTTGGGTCGGCCTCGTCTGCGACCAAACTATCTGGCCGGCGGCAAGCGACCGCGGCGCCGGGATCGCAAATGTCGTTGGCGGCTCAGAGCAGCCGGGTGCGGATAGCTTCCTCGACGGCGGCGAGTTCGCGGTTGGCCTTGAGGAGCTGGTTTTCGGCGGCCTGCGCGCGAAACTCCGCTGCGGTGGCATAGTCTTCGGCGGACAAGATGCGCTTCTCGGCGTGCTTCAGCGCCCGGGTGACATCATGGAGCCGGCGATTGAGTTCGGTGATGGTTTCGAGCTGCGCGCGTTCGGCGGCTTCCTTCTGACGTTCCGACAGAAGCAGCTTTTCAGCCAGGCTCTTGCACAGCGATTGGGCGTTGGCTTCGCGTTCGCGCGCATGGTCTTCCATGCTGTCGAACAGTTCGGCGGCCTGGTTGACCAGGTCCAGCGCGGTCTCGCCGTAATCCTCTTCGTCGGAGCGGGGGAACCTGAGGACGTTCTCCCTTTCGCGGCTCGAAGGCCGGTCCCGATAGTCCCAGATGTCCTCGCGGAGCTGCTGATTGCCTCGGTACGCCATGTGCATGCGGCCTTTTACTGAACACCAGAGCCGAAAAACTATCGCAACATGGTAAAGGTGGCGTTAAAGCCCCGGGGGCGCCGCGGTAGCGGGTTCATCCGGCCTGTGATTTCACCGGCGCGCCGATGTGCCACTGCCCCTTGTGGATATCGAATTTCACCGCGCCTTCGTCTCGCATTTTTAGAAGCAGCGACTGGCAGGCTTCCTGGTTGGGAAGGTTGGCACGCTTCATGACCTCGAAGATCTTCAGCGGTTTTTCGCGCAGCGCCGTTAGGATTTTTTCGCGATCGTTGAGCATGTAATTTTCCCCCTGCGGGTAATGGCCATGATGCGGCATGAGGGGAGAAGGGATAGGCGGCAATCCCGATCCAAATTAAGGCGAGACGGCGCTCGATATTTCACCATGCGAAAAACGGCGCGCCTTGCGACGCGCCGCATTCGATTCAAAGACGATCGTTCGAGCCGTTACGCCACCTTCGGCGCGCGGTTCTTCGAGTTGCGCTGGAAGAACAACGCCTGGCTCGCCACCGCCGAAACCATCGCGGGCTGGAACGGCTTTGAGATCAGGAACGCCGGCTCCGGTCGCTCGCCGGTGAGGAAGCGTTCGGGATAGGCGGTGATGAACACCACGGGCACTTCGAAGGTCTTGAGCAGCTCGTTGACCGCGTCGAGACCGGACGAACCGTCGGCGAGCTGGATGTCGGCCAGGATCAAACCGGGCTTGCGGTTCTTGGCCAGCGCCACCGCATCGGTGTGGGTGCGGGCGACGCCGATGACGTTGTGGCCGAGGTTCTTCACCAGGCTCTCGAGATCCATCGCGATGAAGGTCTCGTCCTCGATGATCAGGACATCGGTGGCGATTTCGGCCGCCATCTCGCGGCCGGCGGTATCGGCAAGCCGGCGCGCCTCGGCGATCTCCTTGTCGAGGATGAAGGCCACTTCCTCTTCGGAAAATCCTTCGAGCGACAGCAGCAGGAAAGCCTGCCGCGGCAGCGGTGTGATGTTCGAGAGCCGGCGCTCCGACGGCGACGCCATGGACGGCATTTCCGTCTTGTCGTTGATCGAGACCGAATTCCAGATCTGCGTGAACAACCGGAACAGGCCGGCGCGGGCGCCGTGCCGCTCGTCCAGCAGCGAGGGATCCTGCAGCAAAGCCTCCAGCATGGCTCCGACATAAGCGTCGCCGGACGCCTGGTTACCGGTCAGCGCACGGGCATAGCGCCGCAATAGCGGCAAATGTTCAGCAACGAGCTGTGATCGGGACATCCCCACTCCATTCTTCTCTAGTCGCACCTTGGGCCAGATGGCCTGAAACGCGTATTCGGGCACTGCGTATTTGATATGGGGCGACCCGGTTCCCCTCTCCCCCCAACTACTCCCGAGTGAGGGAAAAGTTCCCGAAAAAGGTTCCCCAAATCCGGAACTTTATTGGACCCTTGGCATTAGCTTTCGACGTAGAACGCGGCGGCCAGTACCCAATCATAAGACCCATTTCGAGGAAAAGTCTTGAAAAACATAGACTTAACTTCCGGGGGAGCGTGGATCGGATCATGAAAGAAGTAAAGAAGCAGGGCGGACTGAACGCCGAAATTCAGTCCAGGATCGGGCACCAGCTCAGGGCCATGTACGACGATGTGGTGCGGCAAGGCGTGCCGGACCGCTTTGCTGACCTCATTCGGAAGCTCGACGGGCCCGAGGCCGCCGCAGAAATCGCAAAAAAAGACGGAGGTGAGTAATGCCTCTCACGGACTCACTTCGCGACGACATCTTGGCGTCGGTACCCAGCCTGCGCGCGTTCGCGATCTCGCTTTCCGGTAACGGCGATCGCGCCGACGATCTGGTGCAGGAAACGCTGCTGCGTGCGATCGCCAATATCGACTCATTTCAGCCCGGATCCAACCTGCCGGCCTGGCTGTTCACCATTCTGCGCAACCTGTTCCGCTCCGACTATCGCAAACGACGTCGCGAGGTGGAGGATGCCGAAGGCAACTACGCCAAAACCCTGAAGACCCAGCCGGCGCAAAACGCCCATCTGGAGTTCGAGGAGTTTCGGGTCGCGCTCGAAAAGCTGCCGCAGGACCAGCGCGAAGCGTTGATCCTGGTCGGCGCTTCCGGCTTCTCCTACGAAGATGCGGCGGCGATCTGCGGCTGCGCGGTCGGCACCATCAAGAGCCGCGTCAACCGCGCACGCTCGAAGCTCAGCGCACTGCTCTATGTCGACGGCGCCGAAGACTTCGGCCCTGACGACACCGTGCGCGCCGTGATCGGCGGCAACGGCGGCTGATGACGTCATCGATGTGACATGAAAGGCGGCTCGAAAGGGCCGCCTTTTTTGTTGGAGGCGTCGTTCCTGCGCGCGCAGGGACGACGTATCCCTACTTCGCCGGCCTTACCGGCGCGGAAATCTGGTCGGTGCGGTCGCGTTCGCTCATGTCGATGACGGTCACCATCGGCGCGGTAAGCTCGTAGACGTAGCTGACATCGGTGAAGTAGCGCTTGGCGGTGCCGCCGAGCGCTTCCGGCGCAACGCGATCGAGCAGGATCAGGCCGAAATCCGAGTCTTCCCGCCGCGTCGCCGCGCTGGTGTTGAACTCTTCCCAGCGGAAATTGAAAATCGCGTCCGGCTCAGCGCCGGTGACTTCCCAGGTCACCACGATATGCGGGTGCTTGCCGACCAGCGACAGGCCCTCGTCGGAATGCGACGCCAGTTCGAAGAACAGCAGCGAGAGCGATTGCGCGGCGCGGGCGCTGACGGCGATATCCGGGCCGTTGACCACGATACGGTCGGCGTGGGGGATCGCGCGCGACTCGAACAGGCCCTTCAACTTGACGCCCTGCCACTGGCTTTCGCTGAGCAGCGTCACAACGTTGGACATCGCGTGAATGCGCCCGATCAGGAGCTCGCGCGCGACATCGATGTCCGAGCCATGGCGCAGCGTGCGCGTGACGATCGACTGGATCACGGCGAGGATGTTCTTGACCCGGTGGTTGAGCTCGTCGATGACGGCCGTCAGCCGCCGCTCGAAGCCGATCCGCACCTGGATTTCGCGGCTGAGCCGCAGATTGTTGTAGGCGACGTATCCGAACAGGCCGCAGATGATGCCGGTCAGCGCAAGGCCGATGGCGCCGACGATGGCCGCCGTCTGCTGCGCCCGCTGCAGCAGATTGTGCTTGGCATAATAGCCGAGCGACCAGTCGCGGCCGCCGAACGTCACCGTGCGCACCATCGACGGCGCCGGCCCGTCCTGCGAGACCTGGCGCGAGGTGACGACACCGCTATCGTTGGCGACGAACTCGTCGTTGGAGTCGCGCGGGTCCTTCAGCACCACCGAAAACAGCGAACGGTCGTCATTGGCCAGCATCAACGGCGCCAGCTCGTAGGAAAAGGTGACGAAGCCGGCGAGCTCGGTCGAGCCTTCCTGCGCCACCGGCGCCGCCAGCACCAGCCCGACCGGCCCGTTCACCCGCAACAGCGGGATAGGATCCGACGCAATCGGCTTGCCGCCGACGGTCGCCTGCGCCAGCATCGGGCCTATGATCGAGTGCCGGTCCAGCGCGCGGCCGGGAAAGCCCAGCGTTTCCGGGGTGCGCGGCTCGAGATCCATCAGCACGTTGATCGGCTTGTCGATCGCCTTGATGTCGAGCGGCTGGTCGTTGAAATCGCGGATGGCCGGATTGGTAAAACCTGCGCCTTTCAATTCAGCCTCGGCCTGACCGAGTTCGCTCGGCTTGAGCCGCGCGATCCAGGAAGCGATCACGAAGTCGGTCTTGAAGGCATAGATCGAGGCCCGCAGCGGCTGCAGCATGTTGGCCTTTACCACCGACGGGGCACGGAAAAGTCCGGATGCAACGCGCGCGAGCAACTCGCGTTCGGTCAGGCGGTCTTGCACCAGACTGGCATGGACATCGATCGCCCGCGCCAGCGCGATTCCTTCGAGCTGCAATTCCTGGTCGTGAACGCGATAGGCCGCAAGACCGGAGAGCATCACCCCGATCAGAGCAATAAAGCCGATGATGAACCCCAGCCGGACCACTCGCTCACTCGGGAATGAAATATGGACGAAAACGAAGAAACAACGCTTGGGTTTGCCGCGGCAGCAACTCGCGACGGTGCAGGCCGGCCGCGGCGGAATATGAAGGAGCGATCATTGGCACGCAACAGAGAGAGGGTTGGTAACGGTAACGGCAACAACACCGGCGCGCAGGTTTTTTTGGCGCCAGAGGTTGCTAATCGCGCCGGGTCGATTTGGTTCCCGCGGATTTGAGATATTTTCGAAGCAACGGCCGCGGTGCGCCCAAATGGTTAATGCGCGGCTCGATCCCTGCCGGAGGGTCCCGACCAAAACATTGAAAACAACCCCATGCAAAGTAGCCCGCGCCGGATATCGCGCGCCTCGCTTCAGCCTGCCTTGGCCTTGGCCGCCGGGCGGAGCCCACCCTTGGTCTCGATGAAGCCGATGATGCGGTCGAGCCCCTCGCCCTTCTTCAGGTTGGTCATCACGAACGGCCGCTCGCCGCGCATTCGCCTGGCATCGGTGTCCATCTTTTCCAGCGACGCACCGACATGCGGGGCGAGATCGATCTTGTTGATCACAAGCAGGTCGGAGCGGGTGATGCCGGGGCCGCCCTTGGAGGGGATCTTGTCGCCGGCGGCGACGTCGATGACATAGATGGTGAGGTCGGCAAGCTCGGGCGAGAAGGTCGCGGCCAGATTGTCGCCGCCGGATTCGATCAGCACCAGATCGAGGTTGGGGAATTTCGCCCGCATGTCGGCGACGGCGGCGAGATTCATCGAGGCGTCCTCGCGGATCGCGGTGTGCGGGCAGCCGCCGGTCTCGACGCCTGCGATGCGGTCCGGCGTCAGCGAGCCCGAGCGCACCAGGAATTCTGCATCCCATTTGGTGTAGATGTCGTTGGTGATCGCGGCGATGTCGTAGCGCCCCCGCATCGACTTGCAGAGCAGGTCCATCAGCGCGGTCTTGCCGGAGCCGACGGGGCCGCCGACGCCGATCCGAAGCGGGCCATGAGATGTTGCCATTTCAGAAAATCCTCCGCCTGTCGTCGTCCCTGCGAACGCAGGGACCCATACTCCGCGGCCTCGCGGTGAAGCACCACGGCCAACACTCTTCGCCAAACAAACAATTGGGGTTATGGGTCCCTGCGTTCGCAGGGACGACGAAGAGAGCGTTGCTCGCGCGCATCATGACCGGAACAGCCTTGTATATTGCGTCTCGTGGCGCAGGCTGGCGAGATCGGCACGGAAGGTGGCGCTGGCAATATCGTCCAGCGACGCTTCGAGCGCGCGCCTGGCCGTTGTCACCACGACAGGCTCGAGGGCCGCGAGCACGCGCTGGCTGTCGGTCTGTCCGAGCGGCACCAGCCGCGCGCCGGCCGAAATCCAGTTCGAGACCAGCGCATGCAGGAATGCATGCATCGATGGTGCCAAGGGAATGCCGTGCGCGGCGCTGACCACACCGACCGCGACGGGATAGACGATCGGCCCGTCGCAGGCGGCAATCACGGCATCGAGCCCTTCGCAGTTCCAGGCCGAGCGCGCGATCTCGATGAAGGCACGGCCCTGCGTGGTGGTCTCCAACTGGCGCTCGCGCGACGGCACGAAGGCGGCGCCGAGTTCGGCAATCTCGCGCAGTGCCGCGTCGTCGCGCTGCGACACCGTCCGATGCGTCTGCGCCAGCAACACGCCATCGCAGAAACCGGCCCCCTCCGCCAGCATCGCCGCCAGCCAGTCGCGCAACGAGGCGGCGTCCACGATGTCGCCAGCCTCGACCGCCCATTCGATGCCGCTGGAATAGGAAAACGCGCCGACCGGAAACGACGGCGACAGCCAGGTCATCAGCCGGTACAGCGCCGCCGCTTCGTCTTCCGTCATCCCGCCGCGCGTGTCGGCGGGAATAGACTCACTTGTGGTCATGAGCATGGGAGTGATCGTGGTGGTGTCCGTCACCGTGGTGATCGTGATCGCAGTGCTCGTCGTGATGGTGATGACCGTGGTCATGGTGGTCATGATCGTGTGACGAATGATCATGCCCGTGATGGTCATGTTCGCCATGGCCGTGCGCGGCAGCGGCGGCATAGGCGCCGCCTTCGGGATCGAACGGCGCCTCGATTTCGACGATGCGCGCGCCGAGGCCCTTGACCATCTCCTCGATGACATGGTCGCGGCGGATGCGCAGGCCCTTCGGCATGATCTGGGTCGGCAGATGGCGGTTACCGAGATGCCAGGCGACCCGCACCAGATGGAGCGGATCGGCGCCGCGTATCTCAACCAGCGGCTCGGGCGCGGCGACCACTTCGATCAGGCGGCCATCCTCCAGCACCAGCGCATCGCCGCCGCGCAACGCGATGGCGTGTTCGAGGTCGAGCAGGAATTCCAGCCCGCGCGTGCCAGACATCGCCATCCGCCGCCGGTGCCGGTCGTCGAAATCGAGCACGACGGTGTCGGCGGCGGCGTGCGTCCAGCGATGCTGGCCCAGAACTTTGGTCGCGCGGATCATTTCAGTTCACCTTGGCAGCGTTCAGCGCCGGTGGCTTCATCCTTCGAGACGGCGCTTCGCGCCTCCTCAGGATGAGGTCTCAAACCCTCATGGTGAGGAGCGCGGCAAGGCCGAGCGTCTCGAACCATGAGGCCACCTGACAGAGAGCGCATCAGAACTTCTCGACCTTGGCGTCGCTGATGATCTCGATCACCGTCGGCGCGGTCTTCATCTGCGACGAATATTCCCGCCACACCTTCATGTGCGGCGCCTTGCCGTGGGCGTTGAGGTCGTCGCGGGTTTCCCAGCGCTCCACCACCACGTACAGGTTCGGATTGTTGACGCTGACATGGCCCTCATAGGAGATGCAGCCCTTTTCCTTCAGCGTCTCGGCGATGCAGGCCTTGTGGCCCTTGATGAAGTCGTCCTTGTTTTCCGGCTTCATCGGCGTGGTGGCGACAACGTAGATCATTGCGGTTCTCCCTTGATCTTTTCTTGACTAGCGGACGTCGACCTTTTCGGGCGTGATGACTTCGATCTTCGGCGGCGCCGAGAGGCACTTCACGACGACGCGGCCGAAGGTTTTCATGTGTTCGGCCGTGCGGTGCGGCACCAGCGCCTCGGCGTTTTCCCACTGCTCGACGAACACCATCTTGGAGTGGTCGGTGACGCTTTCGTGCAGGTCGTAGGCGATGTTGCCCGGCTCTTTCCGGGTCTCCTTGATGCAGGCGGTGGCCGCCGCGATGAACTCGGCGTGAGTTTCGGGTTTGATCATCAATGTAGCAACGACGTAAATCACGTAGGAATCCTCCCGGACTTCGTTCTGGTTTTGAGCGTCCGGGGGAAACCCTAGTACATGAAATAGCGCTGCGCCATGGGCAGGACCTCGGCCGGCGCGCAGGTCAGAAGCTCGCCGTCGGCACGGACCTCATAGGTCTCGGAATCGACCTCGATTTTCGGGGTCGCGCCGTTGTGGATCATGCTCTTTTTGGAGATGCCGCTGCGGGTATTTTTCACCGGGTAGAGCTTTTTGGCGATACCGAGCTTGCGCGCCAGCCCGCCCGTGATGGCGGCCTTCGATGTAAATACCACCGAGGACGCCGTCAGCGACTTGCCGTAGGCGGCAAACATCGGCTGGTAGTGCACGGGCTGCGGCGTCGGAATCGACGCGTTGGGATCGCCCATGGGCGCTGCCACGATCGAGCCGCCCTTGATGATGCAGTCCGGCTTGACGCCGAAGAACGCCGGCGACCACAGCACGAGATCGGCGAGCTTGCCTTTCTCGACCGACCCGATCAGCTTCGAGACGCCGTGCGCGATCGAGGGGTTGATGGTGTATTTGGCGATGTAGCGCTTGACGCGGAAATTGTCGTTGTCGTTGCCCTTGTCTTCCGGCAACGCGCCGCGCTGCTTCTTCATCTTGTCGGCGGTCTGCCAGGTCCGGATGATGACTTCGCCGAGCCGGCCCATCGCCTGCGAGTCCGACGACATCATCGAGAGCGCGCCGAGATCGTGCAGGATGTCTTCCGCCGCAATCGTCTCCTTACGGATACGGCTTTCGGCAAAGGCGAGGTCTTCGGCAATCGAAGGATCGAGGTGATGGCACACCATCAGCATATCCAGATGCTCGTCGATGGTGTTGCGGGTGAACGGCCGGGTCGGGTTGGTCGAGGACGGCAGCACGTTCTTCAACCCGGCGATCTTGATGATGTCAGGCGCATGGCCGCCGCCGGCACCTTCGGTGTGGAAGGCATGAATGGTGCGGCCCTTGAACGCCTTCACCGTGTCCTCGACGAAGCCGGATTCGTTGAGCGTATCCGAATGCAGCATGACCTGGATGTCATAGTCGTCGGCCACCGACAGGCAGTTGTCGATCGCGGCCGGCGTGGTACCCCAGTCCTCATGCAGCTTCAGCGCGCAAGCGCCGGCCTTGATCATCTCGACCAGCGCCGCCGGCCTCGAAGCGTTGCCCTTGCCGGAAATGCCGAGGTTGACCGGGAACGCGTCGAACGACTGGATCATCCGCCCCATGTGCCAGGGGCCGGGTGTGCAAGTGGTCGCAAACGTGCCGTGCGACGGGCCGGTGCCGCCGCCCAGCATCGAGGTGACGCCCGACATCAGCGCGTGCTCGATCTGCTGCGGGCAGATGAAATGGATGTGGCTGTCGAATCCACCGGCGGTGAGGATCTTGCCTTCGCCGGCGATGACATCGGTTCCGGGGCCGATCACGATGGTGACGCCGGGCTGGATGTCGGGATTGCCGGCTTTTCCAATGGCCGAGATCATGCCTTCCTTGATCGCGACATCGGCCTTGACGATGCCCCAGTGGTCGACGATCAGCGCATTGGTGATCACGGTATCGGCCGCGCCCTGCTTGTTGGTGATCTGGGATTGCCCCATGCCGTCGCGGATCACCTTGCCGCCGCCGAACTTCACCTCCTCGCCGTAGGTGGTGAAATCCTTCTCGACCTCGATGATGAGATCGGTATCGGCCAGCCGCAACTTGTCGCCGGTGGTCGGTCCGAACATGTCGGCATAGACGGAACGTTTGATTTTCACGGACATATCAGGCTCCGGGTCGAATATGGCTTGAGTGGTTCATGTGGCAGGGCGCCTGCAGAACTCCTGGAATTTGCGAACGCTCTCGAGGCCCACCTTGAAATCGCTGCTAACCGAGCTATCGCCGAGCTTGAAGCGAAAGCTGCCTGTGCGCTCGAATTGCTCGAAGGCTGGCCCCGTCACGGACAGTTGCAAACGATAGCGCCATCCGGTCATCCCGGTGAAGAACTCGACGCTGAAAGCACTGGAATCCTCTGGCACCATGGCAATGTTCGGCTCCTTGTCCCGAAGCATCATCGCCGCGACCGTGCGTCGCAAATGTTCGCTCATGTCTCCCTCTGCGGTGGCATTTCCCGAACCCTTCCTGCACTGGAAAAGCAGCGGCCCAAAATTGTCGGTTGCCTCACTGTCGGAGGTCGCAAGAAGCGCACTGTCGTCATGGTCGGAGAAGCGCCATTGAACGTCACCTTCGGCAGACTGCGCATTCATCGAACCAAATGCGATGGATACCGCGACTGCAACGCCTCCAGCCTTCATCAATTCCGAATGGTTCACAGTTTGCCCTGCACGTCGCCGCGGAAGCCGTAGATCACGCGCTTGCCGGCCAGTGCCACCAGTTGGACGTCGCGGGTCTGGCCGGGTTCGAAGCGGACGGCGGTGCCGGCGGCGATGTCGAGGCGCATGCCGCGGGCTTTCTTGCGGTCGAATTTCAGTGCCGGGTTGGTTTCGAAGAAATGATAGTGCGAGCCGACCTGGATCGGGCGGTCGCCGGTGTTCGCCACGTTAAGCGTCACCGTCTTGCGGCCGGCATTGAGTTCGATCTCGCCGTCCTTGATGAAGAGTTCGCCGGGGATCATGTGCTCTGCTCCATCACCTGATCGGCTCGTGCACGGTGACGAGCTTGGTACCATCCGGAAACGTCGCCTCGACCTGGATGTCGTGGATCATTTCCGGAATGCCGTCCATCACCTGCGCGCGGGTGATCACCTGTGCGCCCGCTTGCATCAGTTCGGCGACGGTGCGGCCGTCGCGCGCGCCCTCGACGATGAAGTCGGAGATGATGGCGATCGCCTCGGGGTGGTTGAGCTTGACGCCGCGCTCGAGCCGGCGGCGCGCCACTATGGCCGCCATCGAGATCAAGAGCTTGTCCTTTTCGCGGGGAGACAGGTTCATGCGAGCACTCTGATAGTTTGAAGAGATCTAGTTAAGCCAGAGCCGCGGCAATGCCACGCCGCTGGCGCGACCGAGCACGGCCATCATGTCGGCACGCAGCCGCGCCGCATCTTGGGCACAGAAGCGCGCCATTGCAAATCCATTCCAGGCGGAGATACCGACCTCGCCGCCGAACGTATCGGCGGCTTCCCGGATCCGCTCCACCACAGCCTCGTCGCCCGGCACGATCAGCGCGGTCCCGATGGCGACGCCACCTTTGGCGACCGCCGGCCGCGCCAGCTTTTCGCCGATCTCGCCGTCGAGCCGAATGGTCTCAGCGAACACCAGCTTGCCGCCACGACGCAGCCGCCAGCGGTCGACGAACTCGCCATGCAGCATCCGCTCGCCCATCGCCGAGCGGCCGAACACGACGATTTCACATAGAAGCAAGGAGGCGGTTTCGGCGAGATCGAGATCAATACGGCGGGAAACGCGCGCGCGGTCGAACAGGATGGTTTCCTGCGGCAACCACGACAGATGGGCACCCGCCTCGGCCTTTAGCGCGATGTTGAGTTCGGCAGCAGGTCCGGGCGCGCGGTAGACCTTCTCTGCCGCCGCAGTCGTCAACGTCAGCCGCGCGCCCTCGCCAGCCGTGATCGCAATATCGAAGCGGTCGCCACCGGCAATGCCACCGGCCGTGTTGACGAACACGCCGGACAGGCCCTCGGCTTCGGGCGAGGGAAAGCGAACACGCAGTGAGCCCGATTCATGCAGCATCCCGCGGCGGGTGACGCCGTCCTGCAGTTGCACGCCGAACTTCACCGCGCCCTGGGCCCGGTTGGCCGCGAAAGTCGCGGCGGCGGCGTGCGTGGTATCGGTCCGCATCCCGTCTCCCCAAAGCCGCGCTCGAAAACGCCGGGTTACAGCGCCATCTGGCGGCTGATCTCAGCGGGATCGAGGTTCGAGCGGTCGCAGGCGTATTTCACCGCGCCCCGGTCCATGACCGCGAAATTGTCGCCGAGCTCGCAGGCAAAGTCGAGATATTGTTCGACGAGCACGATCGCCATATTGCCGAGGCTGCGCAGATAGGAGATGGCGCGGCCGATGTCCTTGATGATCGACGGCTGGATGCCCTCGGTCGGCTCGTCGAGCAGCAGCAGTTTCGGCCGCATCACCAGCGCGCGGCCGATCGCGAGCTGCTGCTGCTGGCCGCCGGAGAGGTCGCCGCCGCGCCG